>Ga0163144_10008767_pt1 | contig 21842 bp, 27 predicted proteins | sample OliLak19BULKMAT1_FD_123175 | JGI IMG/M metagenome (GOLD analysis project Ga0163144, IMG submission 123175) | Freshwater microbial mat bacterial communities from Lake Vanda, McMurdo Dry Valleys, Antarctica - Oligotrophic Lake LV.19.BULKMAT1 | ecosystem: Environmental > Aquatic > Freshwater >... | reverse complement strand
TCCTCGCTCGACGCTCGGTCGCACGTACGCACTACTGTGCTTTAGTACTTCCTCGCTCGACGCTCGGTCGCACGTACGCACTACTGTGCTTTAGTACTTCCTCGCTCGACGCTCGGTCGCTGCTGCTTGTTTTCACTCTGCCTTTACCCGCCACCTACTGGCGCTGGGCACTGCAGTCGTCGTCACTCCTTTGCTGCGGGACTTGGATTCGAACCAAGATAACGACCTCCAGAGGGTCGCGTCCTACCATTAGACGATCCCGCAATATATATAACTTTTATCAAGTAAACACTTACACTAACTAATCTAGAGATATCATTAGATGGTACGCCCTTCTGGGCTTTACCACTTCCTCGTTCGCACGTATGCACTACCGTGCTTTAGTACTTCCTCGCTCGACGCTCGGTCGCGTTCTGGTTTCGATTGCTATCTCAACCATTCCCTCCTTCCCAGTCGGTCACCGCCAATATTTAATTTCTTTCACTTTCTCGGTTGGTTTTGCGATGCTCTCTCAACCACTTCTTCGGTCGCGTTCAGTCGCGCCCTCCCAATATCTACTAGTTGGCGCTAGTAAGTGCTAGCTTAGCAAAAAAGTGAGAAAAATATAAGCCCCCCAAAAATTTTCCACCGATTGACCTTTTTTGTAGGGGGTTTTTTATTCTAGGCTGGTTTTTTGTACAACCTGTGATAAAGAAAGGAACCACTTCGCATGGGGAACCTATCGGACAATGTAGATGAACAAGGGCGAGGTAGAGGGCTTGGATTTGTAAGTTCCAAAAATTTCCAACCTCCTCCGAAAAACAAATAATCGCGGCGCAAACGGATACGCAACTCACGCGACTCACAGGGGCCACGGTGAACGGGCCAGTCGTTGAGACGATGATTCACACTCTCGGATGCCTCTGTATGCCGTGCGTGAAGGAACGCAACGGCTTCTAGATAGCCGGCAGCAAAACAGGGGACTTTGGTCCCCTGTTCTTTTTTTATCCTTTTTCTAATTAATTAATCCCCTCAATTCGCTATTTTACCCTTTTGCCTTTCTTAATACTTGCTTTGATAAAGGCTGTGAAAAGTGGGTGCGGAGCCAACGGGCGTGCTAAAAATTCCGGATGGAACTGAGTACCGAGGAAAAATGGATGCTCATCTTGAGGAAGCTCGGCTATTTCCATCAGACGTCCGTCAGGACTACGGCCAGAAAATGTCAGACCTGCGTCTTCGATCTTTGCGATATATTCAGGGTTTACCTCATAGCGATGACGATGTCGCTCACTAATTTCTCCCTTTTGATACGCACTTCGTGCAATAGTATTATTTTTCAAAATCGCTTTGTAGGCCCCAAGTCGCATTGAGGCACCATACTGCTTCTCTGCCAAAAGTTTTTTCTGCTCGGGCATAATGTCTATCACCGGATACTTACTCTTTTTGTTTATCTCGGTCGTGTTAGCTTCTTTAAGTCCAAGTACGTTTCGAGCATACTCGACCACCATAAGCTGCATACCGTAGCAAAGTCCAAAGTACGGAATCTTATTTTTCCGCGCAAAACTTATTGCTGCAATCTTCCCTTCTATTCCCGACTCACCAAAGCCTCCAGGAACTATCACCCCATTATACTTACTTAACTCTTTTACTTTTAAGGCCACGTCTTTACCTTCAAAATGCTTTGCGTTTATCCAGGTGAGTACGGGCTTTTTGTTGAGTGAGTACGCGGAAAACTTGATAGCCTCAATCACTGAGATATATGCATCGGAGAGCACAAAATCCCCGGTATCAAAATATTTACCTACGATTGCGATATTCACCTCATCCCGACTGTGCTTCAGCTTGGTGACAAAACTCTGCCACTCTTTTATCTCACGAGGATTCTTCTTTCCTTTTATGTGCAAAAGCTCCATCAACTCTTCTGCGAACTTATCTTTCTCAAAGTTGAGTGGTACTTCGTAAATTGACTCTATATCAGGAGCTGAGATCACCCGGTCAGGCTGCACTGAGCAAGAGATACCGATTTTCTCTTTTCTCTTTTTATCGAGCGGTACTTCACTACGAGCGATGATAAAGTCTGGCTGGACCCCATAGGAGTTTAAGGAGCGCACCGCCGACTGAGTCGGTTTTGTCTTCATCTCCCCTATTTTGTTTGGTATTGGCAAATAAGAAACAAGCACAAAGATGACGTCGTTTGGATGCTTCAGCTTAAGCACTCGTGCAGCATCTATAAAAAGCGCGTTTTGAAAATCTCCCACTGTTCCGCCAACCTCAATCACTGAGATGGTCGAACCATTGAGATATGCTGAATCTTGAATACGCTTCACTATCTCATCACGAACATGAGGCACCGCTTCAACACATTTTCCTCCGTAGCCGAGGTTTCGCTCGCGAGTGAGTACTGAGAGGTACACCATACCACTCGTCATATAGTTCTCGTTTCGAAGACTCTTATTCAAAAAACGCTCGTAGTTGCCCATATCCTGATCCGTCTCAAGTCCCGAATCGAGCACAAAAGCCTCACCATGCTCAGTCGGATTCATCGTCCCTGCGTCGACGTTTAGATACGGGTCGACCTTAATCGGATTCACTTCAAATCCGCGGTTCTGCAAAATTTTAGCGATTGAAGAAGTTGCGATGCCCTTTCCTACTCCGGACATAACTCCCCCAATCACAAATATGTATTTGTGATTTTTCTTTACCATCCCACTAGAAACTAACGGCAACACTTCTTTGCCGATTATTGCTTATAATTTTTATGTTTCTTCTTACCATGTGTGTACTTTTTGCAGCGGTAAATCTACCGTTACTTCTAACGGGATAAATTTCTCTCACTCCATAAAACTTTTAAAAAACTAAATCGTCAGATATCGTCGTACTGCCAAGAAGCTCGACACCGCACCGAGTGCTACCCCTCCCCCCACAATCACCATAAACACGAGCGGGAAATGGGAGAGGTAGTAACTCGCAAGGTTCACTCCACCAAAGAACAATGTCGTCGAAGGCCCCAGATAGAGCGCAACGAGGTAGAGTGCAAAGAGTGAAATAATCCCCGCGATAATGCCGTACATAATTCCCGTAACCATAAAAGGACCGCGAATATATGTCATACTCGCTCCGACCAGTCGCATCACGGAAATTTCTTCACGTGATGAGTAGATCACAAGCTGAATCGTGTTGAAGGTGATGAGGACTGAGATAAAGATAAAGAGCGTGATAATGAGTGAGCCGATACGCTTACTTGAAGTAATGAAGTTCGTAAGACTATCAATCGCCTCTTTCTTATCTCCGTGATAGCTCACCTTACGAACAATAGACGCAGCGCCCGCTTGCCCCGTCTTATCTTCGACAAATTTCGTAATACTCTCGTACTGCGAAGGGTCAGTGGCGTTGATATTAAACGTTGCGCCGAGTGGGTTGTCTCCTAGTTCATCAAATGCCTGGAGAATAAGCTCATCGTCTGCATGCTTCCCTTTAAATTCATTCAGTACATCATCGCGTGAGAGATACTCTACACTTTTTACTTCTGGAAGTGCTTCAATGTCTTTCTTTAATGCAAGAATATCACTCTCCGGAGCCGAGGTGACGAAGTACACATTGATATCGACTTTGTTCTTTAACTGTTCGAGTGAAGAGTTAAGTAATGCACTGAAGAAAATAGTCACCCCGATGATAAGAAGGGTGACAGTCATCACTGAAAGCGATGCGAGAGAGACAAAGCCGTTGCGCCAAAAATTCACAAAGCCTGCTTTTCCAACACGTTTAATGCTTGTCCACATATGGGTATATTTTACTACAAAAAAGTCTTGCTTCCTCGGGGATAGCCCTTAAAACAGCCCAAAGTCCGCAGAGGAAAACAAAAAGAGGCTAAAGACTATAGCGCCCCTGTTCATCGTCCCGCACCACTCTCCCCTGGTCTATGGTAATCACCCGGCGACCCAAGATATCTACCACCCCCTTATTATGCGTCGTGAGGATAATGATTGTCCCCAAATCATTAATCTTCTGGAGGATTTGGATTACTTCATTGGTACTTATCGGATCAAGGTTCCCTGTCGGCTCATCGGCGATAATAATGTCTGGCTGGTTGATGATCGCTCTCGCGATAGCGACACGCTGCTTCTCACCTCCCGAGAGCTCGTGCGGAAAATTCATCATTTTGTCGCCAAGGTTTACCAGATCAAGTACATGAGGCACATCAGAGGCTATCTCCTGATCAGACCTTCCTGCTGCTTCCATCGCAAAAGCAATATTTTCAAAAGCAGTCTTATAGGGAAGCAACCTAAAATCCTGGAAGACTGAGCCAATACGTCGACGAAGACTGTTTATATCTCGTCTGTTTAATTTATTTATATTTGCGTCCTCAATAAAAACAATTCCTTCAGTCGGACGCTCCTCGGCGAGTAAAAGCTTAAGGAGTGTTGTTTTGCCAGCGCCGGACTGCCCCACAATAGAGACAAACTCATTGGGCTGTATTTTTATATTGATGTCATGAAGGACACGACCCGATGCTGGGTACTCTTTCATTACCTTATCAAAGTGAATCATGGTGTTGTTTTAAAACTACTTAAGGGAAAATACTGAGAGGCGGTATATCAGGAAACGTACTTCTTTACGAATACTCTTCTATTCTACAATGACTTCTCCGCTTCGAGAAATTCTTCCAAATCCCCATCGAGAACTTTTTCTATATCACGCACTTCTACCTCAGTGCGATGGTCCTTCACCATTTTGTATGGATGGAGTACATACGAGCGAATCTGATTACCCCATTCTATTGCGGTCGTTTTTGAAACATACATTCCTTTTTCTTTGGCGATACGCTCATCTTCGCGGACTCGATACACTTTTCCTGCCAAGAGTTTGAGTGCCTGCTCTTTGTTTTGCGCCTGACTGCGCTCAGTGTCAGCATGCACTGCAAGCTTGGTCGGGATGTGTACTGCACGCACTGCGGTCTCGCGCTTATTTACATTCTGCCCTCCAGGGCCACCCGAGCGAGCAAACTCTATCTCCACTTCATCTTGTGGAAGCGCCTCTTCCTCAAGCTTGTCAAATTTTGGTATCACTTCAACCATGGCAAAAGAAGTATGGCGCATTTTTTTGGCATTAAACGGAGAGATGCGCACGAGCCGATGTACCCCCGACTCATTTTTTAAAATACCATATGAGCCTTGCGCAGGAACTTCAAGCGTAATGTTACGAAAACCTGCATGATCGTTTTCATTCTTATGTATAATGACACTCGTCCAGCCTCGCTTTTTGAAAAAACCTTCATACATTGAGTAGAGCATGTATGCAAAGTCCTCGGCGTCATCTCCCCCTGCTCCGGCGAAGATAGTCATGATCGCATTTTTAGAGTCATAGGGGCCGGCGCCCGCCGCGGGCGCCGCCTTAAGCCCTTGCAATTCTTTTACTAGTGCCTGCGCCTTCTCCTTATCAGTCCAAAAGCTTGGGTCCACCATCAGCCCTTCTATCTCTTGTATTCGTTTCTCGGTGTCAGTCATTAGAGACTAGTATAGCAAACTTAAATTTTCTCTGAGTCGCCTTGCGGAATCGAACTGCGGGCCTTTTCGCTATCCCATTAGAGCTGAAGCCGAGGATCGAACTCACGATTTATGCGTTACGAGTGCATTGTTCTACCAACTGAACTACCTCGGCATACTATCTACTTAGTTATTTACGGAGCCGAGACCCGGGATCGAACCGGGGACCTCATCCTTACCATGGATGTGCTCTACCAACTGAGCTATCTCGGCTTATTTTATTAACCAAAGAACCACGCTATAGTAGCGAATTTTTGAGTGTTTGGCAAAAAGCACTCGAGCTATTTTAGCCTGAGTGCTTTTTGCCGGTGTCATTTTTTCTTCCTATTTCTTCAACTCTTCTGCAACTTTCGTATGGTCTTCTGCAAGTCCTTCATGGGCTTTAGCAGCTTCATCCGCAGCCAACTTTGCAGCATTCTCCACCTTAGCCTCTTCTGCCGCCAATACTGCCTCTGCTTCCTTAATTTCTTCTGTAGTCATAGATGTTTGATTATTGAGTAAAACTCTTCTTCATTTCTCGTACACTTAATTATTTCCCTTGGTGTCTAACTTTGCCGCAGCTTCAGGAGTCGACACTGTCCGACTCATCAAAAATAATTCCACAATTCCCCACGCAACAATAAAGTACACAATCATTGCTAACAGTGTGGTCCACTCAAAAAGACTTCCCTCAAGCGACGACTGATGAAACACTGAGATAAAAGGTTGAGCCAATGGCGCGGTGACACTGTAGATAAAATTGGTAAAACCTGCTCCCGCATTTGCCGCCATCATTTTCAAAATAAATCGAAACGCTAAGAGTACTTCGAGTATCCCTAAGATATACCAAACAATTTGCGTACCACGAAAGAGTGGTTTTGTGGTCGGAGAATTATATGAATCCATGCGTTTTATGTTAAGCGAGTAACTGAACTAATATGACCACGAGAATAATCACGAGCAGTGCATGGATTAAACTCCCCCCAAAATTGAAACTAAATCCGAGCAACCAAAGGATAAAGAGTACGAGTGCGATAGTCCAAAGCATAAAAAATGGTTACAAAGAATAAATGACTAAATGGAAAGGTATACGTGTTGCCCTTCCACCCTACATGTCTCAAGCCGTGAAAACAGCTAAAATATTACATCCGTGCTAGTGTTGTAATGAAATAACACTTTTTACGGCCCTATTCTACGTGGACAATTCTACCAATAGCGAAATATTCATAAAAGCATATGGGGATTACGAGAAATCACTTCTCCGACGCTCGTTTTTCAAGGTGAGCGATAAGGTGCTCGCTGAAGATTTAGTGCAGATCACCTTCCTTAAAACCTGGGAATACCTCATTAAAACAGGGAAAATCGACTCCATGAAAGCCTTCCTTTTCCATGTGCTCAACAACCTCATTATCGATGAATACCGTAAGCAAAAGCCTGTTTCCCTCGATGTGCTGACCGAGGCAGGCTTTCAAATAGCAGTCGATGATTCTGAGAGACTTTTCAATACTATTGATGGCAAAACCGCAGTAAAGCTCATCCCCCCTCCTTGAAGAGAAATACCGCAGAGTTATCACAATGCGCTATATCGACGACCTGCCGCTCAAAGACATTGCCACTGCCACCCATCAATCAAGTAACACCGTTGCTGTACAAATCCATCGAGGAATTGGTAAACTTGCTATTCTTTTTCGCGTCGATGCTGAAGCAAAAGAGCTTGAGCGCCAGCGCTAGTTCTTACCATTTTTTAAAGCGACGACGTCCCCCTTTAAGCTCTCGATAACCGACGCAAGTCCCACAATTGTTTTGTCAAACCCCATAACCGTTTTATTGAGATAGGTTAGCTCATTGATGCGGTCCTCAAGCTCATCTGCACGTTCAATCATTTTTGCTTCATATTTTCGTGTCTGCCATGCAAGTTTTTCCGCAATCACCGTAAGTTCAGTAATATCTTCAATCGCGAGAAGTATGATTGGGTTAAGTGCCGGAGAAGTGTCTTTCTTATTCTGATAGATACGCCGAGCATTAAGGAGCATCGTCTTACGACCTACCATCGGAAAATCATAGTCAACTTCAAATCCTCGAAAGAAAGTATCTTTAGGTAATATATCTTCAAGAAGCTTACAAAGAGCTGGTTTGTTCCACTGACCATCTCCAAGTTCATATAATAATTTTCCCTCGGTATCTTTCGCTGTCACCTTAAAGACACGGTAGAAGGTCTCATTGGCCGCAATAACCCTAAGTTCATGATCGAGAATCACAAAAGGCTCACGGGCAGTATCAACGACGGTATAAATATACGTCCAACTCGTTCCCCAGAGGCTCTCAGCCCACGCACTTCCCCCCACGTTTTTTCCTACTACCAATCCCTCTTCCTTTCCTTTTTCAGTTATACCTTTTTTCATAATTTTTTATCGTTTGTTTTTAGAAAACTTTCATATTATCGAGCCGTGAAAGAGATACGTCTATGACAACCAACAAAAATCCTCTCTTTAAGATGAGAGGATTTTTGTTGGTTCTTTCTGCACACCTCATGTGGATTACACTATCTTTTTCCTCACAAGAACGTAAGCAATAAAGCCAAGGAAAGCAATACCAAGAAGAATTATCGCAACCCACAACCATCCACTTATGCCGAAAGGAAAGGCGCTTCCTACTGAAGCAAGCTGTAGCTGGTTTACCGACACGGCTTCGTTTGATGTGTTTGCAGCCACAACGGCTGAAGCAAGACGAGTATTTTGAGCTCTTAATCTATTACCCAAAGACTCAGTAGCGTCTCCCGAAAGAGAACTGCCCGTTTGCTGTAGCGACCCGTTACCAAGAGTAAGACTTCCTCCTGTAGAGCCTCCCCCCGTCAAGGAATTCCCTCCACCCCCTCCAGAATTTACATTACTCGAGGACCCTCCCATCACCGTACCGCTTATCGTGGCAACATCCCCCCCTAGTACTCTTCCAACTTCAGAGCCACTCTGGCCTGTTACTGTGTCACCGACTACCGCCGCAGCTTGAGTTAACGCCGCACCACCAAGAAGAGGGACGACAAGTAAGGCAGTTGAAAGATACACCATGGTCATTTTTTTGATCTGCGCTGTTAATTTATTTTTCATAGAGTTACAAGATTATTTTTTACTAATGGTTTTGTACGTGCACATCTAAGGAGGATTGCTCGGACGGCTCACGACAAGCGATGTGTGGCAGGTTCGTTTATGAAAATGTAATGGAGAAAGAAGGTTCATATACACTTGCCGTCTTACGTACTACGCAATGACAAGGGAAAAACGATGAAAACTTTTTGGCTCGTAAAACAAAAAATCTACAGGACGGAAGTAAAAAATAACAAGAGGCTCACGAGACAAAAACACTATCATTTTAAAATGATAGTGTTTTTTGGTTGGTGTGGCCGACCGGACAGGAGGGTCAACTCACTAAGTATTTTTGTTCGTAATTACATACTCTAAAAATACTGAGTGGTTTCTCCTTACAGGAGCGGACACCTTTCGCATTTTAAAAAATGCTCAAGGTCTTGCGGAAGCTCCATGTATTCACTTCCTCACCCTGGGCTCATCTGTCGCAGAGCGACATGGTTCTGTCTGTTCAAGTCCAAACGGAAATGAGGCAGTTCATTTTCTTCGGCTGCGCAAGTAAAAAACCCCTTTCGGGGTTCTTACTTGCGCGGCCGACCGGAATCTTTCCCGCGACTAAAATCTCGTCGTCACTCGCTTTTGTCTGGGCACCAGCTCAGCATTTTCGCTACTGCAAAAATATACTTCCGCTGTTCAAGTCCTTAAAATGTTACACATTTCATCGGCTGCACAAAAACCGCCCCCATGGGCGGTATTTGATTTTGCGCGGCCGACCGGACTTGAACCGGCAACCTCTCGCGTGCACTGCTTCCACTATTTTCATAGTGGCGTGGACTATATCTTCACCATAACTTTTACGTCTTAGGTGCCCCGGTATCTAGTCTCTACGGCGCCCTCATACTATGTGTTTTTGTGTATGAGGTTCCCACGGTATTCGCATATCTCATATGAGACTTAGCCTCCACCGTTATCCCGGAAAGTTTCAATCCTCCTTTCGAAAGGAAAGCTGCACGAATCTACAGGCGAGTGCTCTAACCAGTTGAGCTACGGCCGCAATTTTATGTATTTCTCAAAAATAACCCTCTTTCTCTTAAGTTCGATTCGGAAAGCCCTTTGAGTCCTAGGATTATACATAAAATCGTACAATTTCAAAGAGCCATAGATACTGTAGGTCAGCCTATAGTAATTACCCTTACCCCGATTTAGAACCCCTTTTTCTATCTTATGCACTTCCAATTTCTCTCTTAACTTTTCTAAGAACTGTAAGGAGGAAGAAGTAAAAACTGTTCTTATCGTTCTTAATTTTTTAACCCTTTCTTTATGAACATATCCAATCCACACATTACCATCACCGTCAAAATATCCTCGTACAAAATCAGAAAAATACTTTTTAGGGACATGGGGCACAGCCAAGCCTTCAGTCTTCCCCTGTTTCATCCCTAACTGCAACAAATCTTCGTACATTTCCTTACTCCCTATCTGCAATCTATAGATAGGTTTCTCTTTACCTTTTCGTATTCGGATACTAATTTTGTGCTCGGATCCAACTATCCGTCGGATCTCTTCAAGTAATTTTTTATCGGTAATCTGAATATTCCAAAAATGTGCGCCTCGCTTGTTTAGCGTCATGTATCCATCGGCCGCAAAAAAACCTAAAACATACGCCATCTCCTTCGTCCATTTTTTAAAGAAGTCCTTATTAACTTTCTTGTACATCGGCACAAACTAATTATACTATGTGACAGTGCATTATACTAACCACTATGGTACAGCATTGTAAAAACAATAATTACAAAATTGTCGATTGTGTCGAGGGTGGGGTTTGAACCCACGACCTGGCGCTTATGAAACGCCCGCTCTGACCAACTGAGCTACCCCGACAAGTAGAGCTAAATTATCACGAATAGGGGTTTTATTCAATTGAGAGGGAGGTTTTAGAGTAATGATAAATAAAGACTTAACTATTTTTTCAAATACCTCCCCTCCGAGCCGCTTTTTAAAAACTTTTCCCTTCCTAATGCATCTTTTTGTGAAAGATAACTTTCATAATAAATGAGTTTCAAAAATGACTTAGCTCTCGTTATTCTACCACCACTCCCAGTATTGTGAGCTTTAATTCTATTTCTCAAATCTGAACTAAAACCAGTATACCAACTCTTATCTACCTTACTCTCTAGCAAATAGACATAGTGCATTAAACTAGTACAAACTATTTGCCCCGTAAAATTCACTTCGTTCATCACGAGGCTCATGTAAAAGCAAAACACCCCAAAGAGGGTGTTTTGCTCACGGGCATTCCACGGGAGTGGCCTGCGACATGGAAAGTTGTATTCAACTTTCTTTATCTAGTGGCGGGGGCTGGACTTGCACCAACATCTCAAGGTTATGAGCCTTACGAATTACTATTACTCTACCCCGCTATGATTCCTATACCTTGAAACCAAACTATTGATATAGGTTTGCATAATACCAGAAAATACCCCCTATGCAAGACTCCCTTCAAAAAAAAGCTGTAACCACGTTACCAACCGTATCTCTCATTAAATATTTCAAAATTAGAAATTGATTTTAAATTGAGAATTTTAAATTCTTAAATATAATGAAACTCGTTAAAGACCTCCTCATAAAGATTGAGGATGTGGCGCAATTCCCTCTCTGAAAGTTCAAAGCTTGAACCCTCATGTGCAATAGCATTTCGAATACGATGAGCTTCCCACGCCTTATCGATAGCACTAAAATCACTTCGATCAACTCTCTTTAAACGCTCGCCGAGGGTGTCTCCGTAAGAAGCAAAATGTTCATAGACAAGTTCGTCAAGAATAATATCTGCTTCAAGGATAGCAAGTCGCCATTGATGGGGATTCTGAGAAGAAACTTGCGACTGCACCTGCTGCCACTTCATATACCCCGGAGCATGACTATGGTCGTCTTCCGCATGAGACTTATGCCAATAATTATGCTCTGCCGCATGCATCTCTAAAAGCTCTTGTTTTCGTATTTGAAATAATCGAACAAGAGAATAGCAAATACCGATAAGAAGAAAGATGGAGACACAGGTAGAAACAAATGAAAAAGTGAGGTATGCGTCCTTAAGAATCCCCACCGTCTCTTCTTTATGGTCAAGCGCATTACCTACATTTCCAGTTAAAAGTCCATAGAGAAAAGCGAGGAATGTATTTATATCAATCGAGGGCAACAGAATATCCATACGGACTATTGTACCTTATCTTTATGCTTCACCGAGAAACTTTTTTCCAATCGCAAAGAGAGTACTTTCAGAAAGTGGCGCACCCATGAGCTGAATACCAAGGGGGAGCTGTACACCACCAAGCGGAGTAAAGCCTGAAGGAATCGAAAGTGCGGGGATACCAGCGATATTTGCAGGTGTGGTAAAAATATCTGCCAAATACATTGTCACCGGGTCATTCACCTTTTCTCCTATTTCAAAGGCAGGTGAAGGAGTGGTCGGTGTCAAAATGGCATCTACACCACTTTCAAAGACCTTATTGAAGTCCTTACGAATAAGCTCACGTACCGCTGTCGCACGGCGATAGTATGCATCATAATACCCTGCTGAAAGCACGTAGGTCCCAAGTAAAATTCGACGACGTACTTCTTTCCCAAAACCTTCTCCGCGGGAGAGCTTGTAATCTTCAAGTAATGTATCTCCATCCTTATGGAGCCCAAAGCGAACACCATCAAAACGAGAAAGATTTGTAGACGCTTCAGCGGGCATAATAATGTAATACACCGGGAGTGAGTATTTTACATTTGGAAGCTCAACATCTTTTATCTCATACCCTAATGCCTTAAGTCGATTGATAGATTCTTTAAAATTAAGAAGTACTGACTCATCAAGGCCTTTCTCCAAAAATCCCCACGGAACCCCGATCGTCATATTCTTTTTTTCTTTTATAGCAGTCTGAGCTTTTTCCTCACCTTCTTTACGAGCAGCACTTGAGAGGCTCGTGCTATCGAGCGGGTCTTCCCCCGCGAGAAGAGAGTAGAGAAGTTCAGTATCGGTAACCGAGTGGGTCATGGGACCAATTTGATCAAGTGAAGAGCCCATCGCCATTAACCCAACACGGGAAATAGCGCCGTAGGTAGGCTTTAGTCCTACTAGGCCACAGTAACTAGAGGGTTGCCTTACCGAGCCACCCGTATCTGACCCAAGTGACGCCACAACTGCTCCCATCGCAACTGCTGCAGCTGAGCCACCTGAGGAGCCACCTGCTACGCGCGCACTATCATGAGGGTTCTTAGTTACGCCGTATGCAGAATTCTCAGTGGACCCACCCATAGCAAACTCATCCATGTTAGTGCGGCCAAGAAAAATAGCCCCCTCTTTTTTAAGCTTCACGATCGCAGTCGCATCGTAGGTTGCAGTATATCCTTCAAGTATTTTTGAAGAAGCTCCTGCTTTTTTACCTTTAATTAAAATATTGTCCTTAACTGCAAGTGGTATGCCGAGAAGTTTCCCCTTCCCTCCTTTTTCTCGCAACTGATCTGCTTCTTTCGCTTGTAGTAATACGTCTTCAAATACTTCACGGAACGCATTTATTTCGCCATCTTTTTCTTTGATAACTGCGAGTGCATGTTCAACCAGCGCCACTGAGGTAATTTCTCCTTTCTCGAGTTGCAGTAGTGCTTCTGTAATTGTTTTAGGAAAAGGAGTCATGTTTAAAGAATCTTTTTTACGACGAGTAGGTTATCCTGTGTGCGAGGTGCATTTTTAATGATACTTTCAGTAAATTCACCTCTCTGGTGCGACACACCATCTTCTCGAAATGAGTTTTTTGGAACAAAATACTCGGTCCTCTGCTCAATCTGCATGTCCTCAGTGGGAGCACTTTGAAGTTCACTAATATAATTCAAAATAGCACTAAAATCTTCACCGATTTTCTTCTTTTCCTCAGGTGAAAGTTTGATACGGGCAAGTTCAGCTAATTTATCCAAATCTTCGGGAGTAACCATAATAGGGCTACTATAACGCACAGACACTTGCCTCGTCCACCCTTAGAGGAGCTTCAGAAATTCCTGTTCAGTAAGGATCGGGACCCCAAGCTTTTCCGCATCGACAAACTTACTTCCCGGTGTCTCCCCCACTACTACGTAGGTTGTTGTTTTTGAGACACTGCTTGTAACTGAGCCACCCCGCTCGCGGATTTTTACTTTCGCCTCCTCTCTTCCTAAGGTTTCAAGTGTCCCTGTAAGCACAAAAGTTTTTCCTAAAAGCGTTTTTTTATCGACTATCCCCACTTCCCTCTTGAGAGTTATTTCTTTTAATAATTTTTTAAGCATCTCTTTATGCTCTCGCTCGGCAAAAAAAGCTACTACTGATTCAGCAACAATGCCTCCCACCCCAGGAACACTTTCGAGTTCCTCTTTTGTTGCACTCTGTAATTTTTCAAACGTCTCAGTATACTGTGCAATATCATAGGCTGTCTCTTCTCCCACATGAGGGATTGAAAGTCCAACAATGAAACGAGAGAGCTGTACTGTGCGTGATGTCGCTATTGAAGCAAGTAAATTATCGACTGACTTTTCACCAAAACGAGGAAGTGCCAAAAGATCACCTCTCTTTAAGGTGAAGATGTCCTCATAAGAAACAATAAGTCCCTGATCAAGAAGAACGTCAACAATCTTTGGTCCCATTTTGGTAATATCGAACGCATGCTTACTGACAAAGTGGTAGAACTTCCGTTTGAGCTGTGCATATGAATTTTTAGAAACGCAACGCCAGGCAGCTTGACCAGGAATACGTTCGATGCTTCCGTCCGCTCCACACGCTTCAACTTTTTTTGGAAAAACATACGGCTTTTCTTTTCCGGTACGAAACTCCGATAACACCTTCACAATGTCAGGAATTACATCACCTGCTTTTTGTAAGATGACTGTGTCACCTACGCGTACATCGAGGCGCTTGATCTCATCTTCATTATGGAGCGTTGCTCGCGAAACAACCGATCCATACACCAATACCGGCTTAAGGTGCGCCACCGGAGTGAGTACTCCCGTGCGGCCGACCTGAAGCACAATATCTTCCACTGTAGTTGTCACCTGTTCAGCAGGAAACTTAAATGCAATTGCAAAACGTGGAGCCTTACCCGTGTAGCCAAGTACTTCCTGGAGCATGCGTTCGTTTACTTTTACAACGACACCATCTACTTGATAATCTTGCTGTGGCGCCTTTTTTTGCCAGAGTTCCCAATAGGTGACACACTCTTTTATAGTTTCCATCTTTTTAAAATGAGGATTTACTTTAAATCCTAAATACTTGAGCAACTTCAATTCATCCTCTTGAGTTTTCGGCAGCTCCTCTCCATACTGAGTCATATCGTAGACAAACATATCAAGCATTCGGTTAGCTGCCATTTTTGGATCAAGTTGGCGGATAGATCCCGCTGCCACATTTCGAGGATTTGCAAAAGGTACTTCTCCCTTCTTTCTTCTTTCCTTATTAAGTACCGAAAGAACACTCTTACGCATAAACACTTCCCCCTCAACAATGCAGTCGACCGGTTCCCGAAGTGTGAGCGGTACTGCTTCAATCGTGCGAACATTATGAGTTACATCTTCCCCCACGACCCCATTCCCTCGTGTTGAAGCTTGCATCAATACCCCTTTTTTATATTCAAGTACTACCTTCAGTCCATCGATTTTAAGCTCTGTGGTAAAAGTAGGCTTCGTTAAAACATCTTCTGAAGTAAGAAACCTTTCGATACGGGCAGAAAATTCTAAAAGTTCTTTTGGTGAAAAGCAATCATTAAAAGACCACTGCGTTACTTTATGGGTCACTTTTACAAACTGCGCAAGGGCTTCCCCCGCTACTCGCTGAGTCGGAGAATCTGGGGTTATAAGGCTTGGGTAGCGCTCCTCAAGCTTACGTAACTCATCTTTTAGAGAGTCGAGAGCAGATTCAGAAATAGAGAGATCATCAAGCACATGATACTCGTAGCGATACTGCTCAATAGCTTTGCGGAGCGAAAAAGCACGCTCTGAGGCAGTCTTTGGTACCAATTCTTTAGTCATAGCAATATAGTAGCGGAGAGTTACTATACTTTCCAGTATTTCTAAATTAAATCAAATCGACGCGAATCGTACGTTGCACTCGCCGAGGACTAGTTATATCGCAGGTATTATACCCTCGAGAAATAATTGTGGTTTTGAGCGACCCCCCACCCCCATCCTCTTTATAGACATCAACATCGACACAAAAACCCGCTTGGTTAATAAGGAAGCGTGTATACGCTGAGATACCACTCACCTGAAAATTTTGTACTGGCTGCCCGAAACAGGAAATGATGGGGAGTGCTGGCGGATTATACGTTGCAAGAGAGGTGGCAATAATTCTATTTCGATTTGAGTCTTTAAAACTAAGGCCGGGGGGAATTTGCGGAGTAACGTAATCTCCCACATTAAAAGCACTCCCTGAGGTATCGTCTCCCCCTGGGTAATAGTGCTTCTCCCAATACAGTGCACACTCGGCTCCAGCATCTGCTGCATAAAAAGCAATTTGAGAATCTTTTCCTATAGAAGAAAGTGTGAGCTCAACCAGCGCTATCTTAAAAATAGTGGCCCCAATTATTAAGAACAATCCTGACATTAAAATAGCAATGAGCAGAGTGAAGCCGTTTTGTTTTGATTGTGTCTTCATAGTATTAAAGTGCCCAATTATAGAGATACGTGCGGTAAGTTATTGAACGAGGGACTGTATTTGTTTTCCATTGAACCGTTGACTCAACAAGTGCGTAGCGCAAAGGATTCCCTGCTGTGTCAGTCAAATTAGGATTATAATCAATACTCACTGCTCGCTTAAAAATAGAAGGGGTCTCAGTTTGACCTGTGTTAAATCCATACTCTCGTTCTTCATTTAGAAGTCCTCTATTTAGTATAACAACTGGCAAATACGTACAGCTGTCGAAGTCTACTGGGTTGGCACATGCCACGTAGGACTGAGGAGCACTTGGTCCTGAATGACCATTTACCATGCAATACTTCTTAGCTTCGCCGAGCGCTGAATTGTATATACAAGGAACTAAATTATCATCTGAAAGCGAACCAATACTAGATGGTTGAATGGAGAGCCAGTCTGGTGCGGAGGCTCCTTTAAGTACGTGGGTATCGCGCATCCCTCGAATAAGCTCAATACCCTCCTGAGCCAAGTAGGAAGCAGTGAGCGTATCTTTAGCCACGTTTGCATTAGTTATGTTTTGACTAATAAGCGTTATGGGCGTTACCACAGCGACAAGAAGAATCGAGATTGCAACCAAAGTCTCTACCAGCGTAAAACCTTTAGAAGGAATTCTCTTATTGTGATTTTTAATTACTACTGTTTCCATAGTCTTAGTATTATAAATCAAGGTTACGCATTAAGGCTCTTGTTTGTAAAAAGAAATTAACTTTCCGAGGACTTGCTACATTAAGTTCATCGACAAATGCAGACCCAGAAATACTCACGCGAACCGTTGCTTGAGAAGTATCTCCCGAAGAAAGCGGAAGCGAACCCCCATTTATAAATTTAACCTTACTTATTTTAATTTCGGGAGCAGTAATCGGAATCCAATTTATAAGAATAACCCCTGAAGCATTTTTATAAAATTTCAAAATAGTCCCGTTGACCGAGTCGAACTTAAATGCCATAACCCCATCAACGTCTGGTTTAAATGCCAAAAGATACCCCGCCTCCGCTATCGTACAAACCTGTGGAACGACGCTATCGTTTGATACTCCGTCCCACACCTCGCTCGTAGAACTGAGGACACAATGATACCCTGTTCCTGTGCGTATATTACGCACCATATTCTCCATCACCGAAGCCATATTATTCACAACCGATTGCTGTGCTTGCGCTTTTTTATTGAGACTTACGATAGAAAGAAGGGCGCCTGTTGCTATAAACATTACTACCGAAAACAGACCGACCGATACGATCATTTCTGCCAACGTAAACCCTTTCGTGTAAGAAAATCTATCCATAAAATAAAAATATTTCTATTAGCAGCCTGATTGCGATTTGACTGAAACTTGTCCGACCCTATTTATGATGACACAGCGTGGACCAGACTCCACGTCATTTTCCGCATATAGAATTATTTTTATTCTCGAAATTCCAGTACCAGTACCGTTAGTATTATTTTTTAACACATTTGGCTCAGGATTCGGACGAAGAAAGGTGATTGTTGCCTTATCGTTTGGTGCAACATTGTCACAATTCCAGACTCCTAAGTTAAGTGCGAGCTCTGTGCAAATATTACCAATCACAATATCGAGTGGGAACCTTGTGACACTAATCTCTTCACCAGAATCATAATAATTATTACTATTCGCATCAGCAAAAAAAGTGAATGTTTTCTTTACGCTCGGTGCAATGTCAAAAAAAACTCCATAGGGTAGAAGGAATGCAGCACTCCCTGAAACTCCTCCGACCGTCACCCTTCGAGAGCTCACCCCATACACTTGAGCTTGGCGAATCCCAAGCGCCACCTCATAGGCTGCATTACTTAATATAATACCTGAATTAAATTTACTGTTTTGATAAAGCACAACCGTGGTAATCACCAAAAAAATAGCAACGGTCACCATAAGCTCAACCAGCGTGAATGCTTTTTTGGTATGCATTTTTTTAAAAGTGGGGAACATAAAACTAGATACCGAGGAGATGGAGCGAGAAGAAATCTTGAGGGTAAAAAAGGCACCAGAGCGTTGCCGCAAGTAGAAAAGGAGCAAAGGGAACCTCACTTCTCATTGTAAGATGCATTACCCTTCCCCACAAGGAATGCTTCTTAAGAAGATGGGGGTATCTCCCATAGAATTTTTGAATGCTGAGGAGTATGAGTACTACTACGGCGCCAACCCAGAATGCAAGCGCAATCGCTGAAACACCATTTGATATTCCGAGCAAAAAGCCAATTACAAGAGCAAGTTTCCCATCTCCTAAACCGATCCAGCGTCCACGTGAAAAAAACCACAGTAAAAAAAATGGAAGAAAGAGTATCGGTCCTGCTATAAAATGACTGTAATGCGACCACTCTGAGATGGTGGATGTTGGTGTCTTCAAAAAAAGATACCCCGCATATAAAAGGGCGTTGAGAGAAAGGAGTCCAACAAAAGTGTCGGGGATAATTTTATGTTTAAGGTCATACACTCCGATAGCAATGATAAGCGCAAAGAGTGGTACAAAAAAAGCAACTTCTCCTACGGAAAAAACTCCTTTTTGCAAAAAAAATCCCAAGGCTCCATAAAGACAAGCTGTCAGGAGCTCAACTGCTGGATACTGAAGTGAAAGTGGTGTCTTACAGCCCCCACAGCGCCCACGGAGGGCAAAGAAACTCACTACCGGTATAAGCTCCCACCACTCCAAGGTCTTACCACAGGAAAAACAGATAGATCTCCCTTTTGCTATAGAAAACCCTGTCCCAAAACGCAAAATGACTACATTAAGAAAACTTCCTATCATCAACCCAAAAACAAAGAAGAGAATTACAAAAATAAACATACATTCAGTATACATCTCCTCCCAAGTTTACTCGACACCGGGTGTCCAGTAAACTAAGATAAGATCATAAGGCCACGGGGGACGAGTAACAAAAAAATGAGAAGTACAAAAATTGCACCAGGCGAGCACTACCACGTCTTTAACAGGGGTGTTGGTAAAAATGATATCTTTTTTGATGAACGTGACAAAATTCGTTTTCTGGTAAGCATTCTTTATTTTCAATCATCCATCATTATTTCTAACCCCTCATACTATGTCTCTCATTTTAGGGAACACCGAGTGTTCCCTAATTCTAAAAAGACACTCGATAAAATTTTGGAAAATAGGGTGGTTGAATTGGTAAACTTTTGTCTTATGCCAAACCACTTTCATCTTACGCTTTTTGAAAAAGAGGAAGGGGGTATCTCACATTACATGCAACGAATACAGAATGCTTATACTAAGTACTTTAATACTAAATATAAAAAAAGTGGGCATCTATTTGATAGGGCCGTATAAAGCTGTTCATATAGGGAGTGACGAGCAACTTCTTTATCTTTCTAGCTATATCCACAGAAACCCCGTTGATCTCCCCGACGGTAGAAAAAACTTTTATTCTTATAATTGGTCAAGTCTCATTGACTACCTAGAGCAGTCGCGATGGGGAGAACTTTTGAAAAATGAAATTATTTTAGAACAATTTGAAAGTAAGTCCGATTACAAAAATTTTATAAAAACTAGCCCAGCTAAAACTGACCGATTAGAAAACCTTGTCTTAATTGACGCGGTGCAGTAACTCATTTTTTACCTTTTTTCTCCATGAACGTAGTCCCTTAGCTCCTGGCGGAATTTTGGAATTTTATTAAAATATCCAATTTTAGAAACTCCCTTCCCTTGAAAATGACCTTTGTGGGGGTTCGTTTAGGGAACACCGTTTAGGGAACACCGAGTGTTCCCTAAATTCAGAGTGTTCCCCAAAGTGGGTATTCCTCAGGTTCATTCACTAATGAAAAATGACACTCTGGGGGTTTCGTTTAGGGAACACCGTTTAGGGAACACCGAGTGTTCCCTAAATTCAGCGCAGTTATCCTGTGCCATCTCCAGTCATAAGGATTCTGATTCTCACGACGGCAAAAGGGAATTCTGTTTAGGGAACACCGAGTGTTCCCTAAATTCAGAGTGTTCCCTAAAGTGCAGTTTTCTTGTTTCTTGTTTCAAGATAAGCTTACTGGCAGATTGAACCAGTAGGGCGGTGGTCGAGTTCAACACCTTTACTGGATTCATCGATACACCAGAAAATCGCAGGGTTTGTTTTAAGTGGAATAGCGATAGAATAAGCATTGGCTGTAATCTGACAAGTGGCGTCACCGTGTGAACTCTTTAGAACAGCTTCAGTAATAGCAGAACTAATATTTGTCAATTCAAGTATGGTATCTGCCGTTGTAAGACCGTTACAAGCATCCGTACTAACGTCAGTTCCACTCTTATTATAGGTATTGCCCATATCATCGTATTTAATTGTAGCTGAAGAACGTATACCGGCTAAGTTTGAGCGAATATTAGCATCAGCACCCTTAGCACGAACATCAGTAAGTGCGGAAAGAACAACCTGCGATAAAATACCGATAATTGCGACAACTACGAGTAATTCAATAAGAGTGAACCCTCGATTTACTCCCTTCATTTTCATTTTCAAATTGTACTACTCTTTTACTTCCTAAGTAAAGTAGACTAGTGGATATCTTCTAAATTAAAGCCTACGGAGCTACTGGCACGTGTACTGTTGATTTGCGGGTGTACCATTACTCAAGTAGTACTCCCCTCAAATTTTGAAACCCCCGAGTTATCGACACACCACACTGTCGTAGTATCAGTTTTTAAGGGTGCTTCGGCTGCCCAGGCGTTTAGAGTAGAATGACAGGTCACTTGATTCGTAATACCGGCTTGGTTATTGGCTGTAAAATAGAGGCTGCAGTAATATTGGCAGCCCCAATCAGCATGGGGTAAATACCCTTGGCACCGTTTGGAGCGGTGGCCCCTATATTGCAGACATTTAGATAGCTATTGCTGTTGCTGTTGCCATCATAGTAAAGTTCAGCTTGTGCCCTCAAGGTAGACATTTGAGCTTTGACTGCGGAATCACCACCTTTATTTCTAGCGCTATTAAGTGAACCGAGAATAATAGTTGCAAGTAAGGCAATGATTCCTATAACAACAATCAGTTCAATCAATGTAAAACCTTTTTTCATTATAGATTATTCTCACACTCCCACCTTTAAATTACAACCATTATTATCAACAAAAAATCCAGCTTAAAGCTGGATTTTTTGTTCTTAAGTCGCTAATTAAAAACTAAGATCCACAGACACCACCAACAACGTCGGCATCTAGTGTAGTCTGAGTATAAGCTACACTATCGGCGATTTGCTTAGACGCACCCGTACTATCAACGCACCAGGCTTTAGTGAGGTCTCCTTTAAGCTGAACTCCCACTGCCCAAGCTCCACCACCTACAGTTCCCGCACAAGAACTAAAACCAGCACCACTTGCAGTAATAGCAGAAGTGATCTGGCCATAGAACCTTGCTTCAGAGAATATAGTTGCCGTTATAGCATTTCCAGTTGCACACGCCGCTGCTACTGCAACTGCAGGAGCTGAAGCTGTACAAGCCGCTGTCGAATAACACTGGTTAGTGTCATAAGTAATTTCTGCTTGCGCACGAAGAGCGGCCAACTGACTCTTAATAGCGGCATCAGCTCCCTTGTTACGAGCGGTGTTGAGACT
>Ga0163144_10008766_pt1 | contig 21844 bp, 18 predicted proteins | sample OliLak19BULKMAT1_FD_123175 | JGI IMG/M metagenome (GOLD analysis project Ga0163144, IMG submission 123175) | Freshwater microbial mat bacterial communities from Lake Vanda, McMurdo Dry Valleys, Antarctica - Oligotrophic Lake LV.19.BULKMAT1 | ecosystem: Environmental > Aquatic > Freshwater >... | reverse complement strand
TTTCCAGCGAAGGCAGTAACCTGTTCGCCTCGACGCAGGCTTCCGGAGCCGCTCTGCTGGGCAACCCCGGAGCACTGGGCTTCGGCATGCTCCGCCAGAGTTTTCTCGAAGGCTCCAATGTGGAAGTCGTCACGGAGCTGATTTCACTGATCAGTGCTCAGCGTGCCTACGAAATCAACTCCCGCGCGATACGCGCCGGGGATGAGATGCTGAGGACTTCGACGGATATCGTGAGGTAGGACAATGATGAAATGCACAACATCAGGATACCGGGCGAAGGCTGTGCTGCTGGTCTGCGGCCTGGTCGTGTCGTCAAGTCTTCGCGCATCGGCTGGCGAGATACTGATACGGCTGAATCCTTCGGCAACTGTGACGTCGAGTCAGGTGCTGCTGGGCGATGTTGCGACGGTGACATCGGTCAACGCTTCCAGAAAGAGAGAAGCGGAAGCACTGGAAATCCGGCTGCTCGATCTTCTCAACGAATCCGAGGCCGTCACCGCAAAGTCCATCCGGACCCGGCTGGTACTGGCTGGCTGGGATCTGGACGAATTCAGTCTGGCAGGTGCAGCCTCCGTCGAAGTGTCGTACCGTGAACCGCAGATTCTGAATGATGCAGACATTGAAACTCAGGCACACAAGGCACTTTGCAAGGCACTGGATGCCGAAGAGACAGATCTCAGTGTGCTGCTCCAGAATGCGTTTGTGCAGTCGCTTCCGGCAAACATCCGTAACACCGAAGGTCTTCGCGCCGAAATCGTTCCGCCGCGAAAGGGACTGGGAATGGTGTCGATGCAGATTCAGCTGTGGAAGGACAAGGAACTGCTGACCACCCGCACGGCGGCGTTTGAGGTACGCAAACGGCATCGTGTCGCCGTGGCGCGTGTTTCGCTGACTCGGGATGTTCCGCTGAATGAGAACACGGTCCAGTTTGAAAACCGGTTTCTGTCGACTGAAGTCGATGAACTGGACGCGTCTCAGGTTCTGGGTCGAAATCTGCGGAGCAGTGTGGTGGCCGGTTCGATTCTCCAGATGCGCGACATGCAGAACAGCGCCGGTCGCACCCAGGCGATGATCAGAAAAGGTGAGCCGGTTCAGGTGATCGTGATCGCAGGTCGCCTCAGAACCGCGATGCAGAATGCGGAAGCACTGCAGGACGGCAATTTGGGTGAAAGCATCCGGCTGAAGAACCGCGAATCGGGACAGGAAATCTCCGGCCAGGTTCTTGGACCCGGACAGGTGCTGATCCGGGTCAGGCACTGATCAATGAATGCACAGTGAAAAGTGAGAAATGAACCGGTCAATGGGAGTGATTGGCATGAAACGTCTCAAACGGAAAGACCTGGTGGCAGTGCTGCTGACGGCTGTCTGCGCGACAACGGGCTCGGTGCGGGCGGATTCCCTTTGGCAGCGGCGGAGTCCCCAGCGCTCGTATCTGACGCAGGATTCCCGCGCCCGCAATGTGGGCGATCTGATGACGCTGATCATCGGTGAATCCAGTGAGGTTCAGAACAGTGAAGACAAGGCGATGAGCAAGCAAAGCGGGAACGGGATCAACAGTGACTTCGAGGCAGCCACCGGCGGTGGCCTCACGAACCAGAGTTCCAGTGCATCTCTGGATACTTCGAACTCCGCCCGCCGGTCGTTTTCCGGGCGGGCATCGTACAGGGACTCGCGTGAATATACCGATCACATCACAGTGTCGGTCGTCGATGTCCTGCCGAACGGCAATATGATCATCGCCGGGCGGCGTAGTCTGACGATCGCCGGTGAGCAGCGTACGCTCGTGATTTCCGGGATGGTGCGTCCGGTCGATCTTGGACCTGACAACCAAATCCATTCGCGATATGTCGCGGACCTGCGAACGGTTTACGAAGGCGACGGGCCGTCACGCCGGTTCTCCAGGCAGGGTTGGTTCAGCAAGGCAGCGAACAAGATCTGGCCGTTCTGAGACGATGCAACACAGAACATTGATGTGAGATGTGTGGGCCGCGGAAATGGAGTTCGTTATGTCGGTCGTTCGTTTCGCCAGCGGTCGGTCAGTGATTTTCCTGGCATTCACGCTGGTTGTCGTGGCCAGCCTGCCGTGTCTGGCCACCGAGCCGCTCGTCAGGATCAAAGACATCACTCAGCTGGCCGGGGAGCATCCGAACCAGATCTCGGGATTGGGGCTTGTCATTGGACTCGCCGGAACAGGAGGCAGCAGTCCCACGACTCGGATGATCGCCTTGCAGGTACTGCAGAAAATGGGCAACCGGGCGGACCCGCTGCTCCGGGAAAACATTCAGCGATCTCAGGAAAAGACGGACAACATGTCGGTGGTCATCGTGTATGCGATGCTGCCGCCTCATGCCAAACCCGGCCAGAAGATCGACGTCACCGTATCGGCGTTTGACAATGCCAAGAGTCTCAACGGCGGGGTGCTGGTGTTTGCGGAACTGCTGGGAGCCGACGATCAGGTCTATGCAATCGCAGGCGGTCCGGTCTCCACGAACGGAGGAAACTTCGGGGGCATCGCAGCAAATGTTGTCAAGAACCATCCGACGACCGGTCGGATCCCTGGGGGCGGCGTGGTGGAAGCAGCCGTCCCCTGCACTCTGTTCGAAGCCGGTATGTTCAAACTGCTGCTGGTGTATCCGCAGTATTCGACCGCGCAGAACATCAGCAAAGCGATCAATCTCTACAGTCCTGGCTGTTCCGCTGTCGTCGACCCGGCCACTGTGGCGGTCCGGCTTCCCGCGGATGCCGTTGCCGATCCCTTTCGATTCATCGCCGAATGTCAGGAACTCCTGGTTGAACCCGGTCGAGTGGCTCGAGTCGTGATCAATGAACGCACCGGCACGGTGGTGATCGGCAGTGACGTCAAACTCTCCCAGGTGGCGATCACTCACGGAAATCTCATTGTGACGACCGTCGAATCCCCGGAAGTCTCGCAGCCGAATCCACTGAGCGGCGGAGAGACGACGGTCGTGCCCAGAACGTCACAGGATGTCACGGAACAGAGTGCCGCGATCAGTGTCCTGGATCAGAATGTGACCGTCGGTGACCTCGCGGCTTCGCTCAACGCACTGGGCGTCAGTCCGCGAGACCTGAGTTCGATCTTTCAGATGCTGAAGGAATGCGGCGCGCTGCACGCGGAGCTGGAGTTGAAGTAGGAAGTTCATATGCCCATCAGCCTGAACTCAATGTCTGCCGCTGCGACGGCTTCGAACCGGGCAGAAACCGCCGTGTCGAAAGGCCCGGGCAGCGGGGATTCTGTCAAATCCGACCGGGCGCAGCAGGCGATCGAAAAGTTTGAGGGCCTGTTCATGTCGATGATGATTAAGCAGCTGCGTGAGACGAGCTCCGGGGAAGGGTTATTCCCCGGTGATGCCAGTGACACCTACGGCGGCATGTTCGACATGTTTCTCGGCGATCATCTGGCCAGTGCCGGAAGCATCGGGATCGGGCAATTATTCCGGTCATCCGGTGCGATGATGCAGCTGGAGAACTATGCGATGCCGACGTTCGCAGCAAATGCGGACGGGCGATCGAAGGGAATCGAGGAGTATCAGAATGAGCAGTTACGTTCCGGTGCCATCAGTGCCCTGCCTGCGCCCTGAACAACTGCGGGGGCTGCTTGTGCATGTGGACGCTGAAGAGGTTTCTCTGCGGAACATGATGCGGCTGCTGCAGGAGCTTCCGGCCCAGGCGACCGACGAAATTCAGCAGCGCGAAATGCGGATCCGGATCGATCAGTCGCTGCAGCACGCCGCGTTTCTGGCCCAGAACCGCAGCCGGGTGATCACAGCCCTGGGGCAGCTGCTGGGGATCGCGCCCGAGAACGTGAGCTTCTCGGCGCTTCTGCCGTTCTCAACGCCTGCAGCCGTATCGCTGCTGGTTCCGGCGCGGCAGCGACTGCAAAGAATTGTCAGGCAGCTTCGCGTACTGGTCAATTCCGTGGCGTGGGTTGTCAGCGAGTCGCGCCGCATTCAACTGACCATCTTTCAGTCACTGCCGGGCGCTGCAGGATCTGATCGCTATGACGCCAGCGGCCAGAAGAATCTGAATCCCGCTTCTTTCCGCTTCGAGACAAGATCCTGACGAGGCACCGCCATGAGGGCTTTTGACATCGGTTTGACGGCACTACACGCGCAGCAGCAGACGCTGGCAGTGCTGGGGCACAACCTCGCGAATGCGTCTACGCCCGGTTATCACCGGCAGCGAGTGGAACTGGTCGATCGCATTCCGATGCAGAACGAACGTCTGCACATCGGGTCTGGTGTTGACATCGCGAAGATCACGCGGCTCAGAAACAGTGCCGTCGAATCGGCGCTGTTAAGGAATGCGTCAGAAGCCGGCTCGAGTCAGCAGACGCTGGAAATCATGCGACATGTGGAATCCCTGCTGACGCCTGGCGATGCTTCAGTCCATGCATCGCTGTCGCAATTCTTCAACCGACTTGAGAAGGTCGCTAACGCGCCGCAGGATCTGACGGTGAGGAGCGAGTTTCTGTCGTCGGCCGCAGATCTGTTGCAGTCGTTCACTTCGATCGAAGGACAAATGACGTCGCTGGCTCGCGACGTCCGGCTGGATCTGGATGGTGCCGTCAGAGAAGTGAACCAGCTGCTGTCCGATATTGCCGGGCTGAACCAGCGGATCTTTCAGGCTCGTGCGCTGGGATCTGAGCCGAATGACATTCTGGACCGGCGGGATTCTCTGGTGACGAAGCTGGCTCAATTCGTGGAAGTGGAGACCGTCACCCGGGACAATGGAAGCGAACTGGTCGTGCTTGCGGGAGGAGCGCTGTCCGTCGGGAATCGCCCTCTGTCGATACGCGCGAAGACCTTCTCGGACGGCACTGTCGGGCTGACCAGCAGCGATTCTTCGACTCCGATTCCGCTGAATTCCGGCAAGCTTGAGGCGATGACCTCGGCCCTGAATGAGTCCCTTCCGGAATTCAAGGATCGACTCGTGGAACTGTCGCGGCAGATTATTCGTGCCATCGATCAGCAGCACGCGACAGGTATCTCAGATCAGGGACCCTACTCGGTTCTGCAGGGCAGTCGCAGTGTCGACGACGTGTCAGCTCCGCTGTCGAAGAGTAACCCTGAGTTTCCGATCACCACCGGAGACCTGTACATCACGACCACGGACTCAGCGGGAATCAGGCGGACGCAGAAAGTGTCAGTCGACCCTGCGACGGAATCACTGACGGACATCGCGGCAACTCTCAATGCTCTGCCCGGGATCGCGGCCAGCGTGGATACGGTGCGCAGGACACTGCGCATCTCTGCCGAAGGTGGATACTCCTTCGACTTCACGGGTCGCCCGGACAACGTTCCCGATCTGTCCGCGATGACCGGCACCAGTCGTCCGGAATTCTCCGGCCTGTACTCCGGCCCGAGCAACGACGAATGGACGGCCTCATTTTCCGGCGCAGGCACGATCGGTGTTACGCCAGGTCTGACACTGACGATGCGCGATCAGGCGGGTCAGATCATCGGCACGAAAGATGTCGGGGCTGGCTATGAGGCCGGGACTCCGTTTGAAATCCGCGACGGTGTGTTCGTCAACCTTGGCAGCGGAACCGTGACGGCCGCCGACAGTTTTTCCCTGAAAGTGATCAATTCGCCGGACGAGACAGGAATTCTGTCGGCGCTGGGAATCAATTCGCTGTTCGGCAGATCGGAGACCGGCACCCTGACCGTTCGCAGCGACCTGCTGCAACATCCGGAGCGACTGGCTTCGTCGGTTACCGGCTTTCCGGGAGACGCTTTGAACGTTGCTGCGATGGCAAAGCTGCGTGACGGACGGTTCGATGCACTCGGCGGCAGGACCTTTGTCGAGGAACTGTCGGACGTCACCGCCGAATCGGGTCTCGAAGTCCAGACCGCTGACAGTCAGAACATTCAGATACAGTCATTCCGACAACGGCTGGAAACCGACAGGGACGCACTGTCCGGCGTGGACATCAATGAGGAGATGCTGGAAATGATGCAGGCCGAACGAGCCTACCAGGGCGCGGCGAGGTATCTGTCGACGGTCGATCAGATGCTGGATGAACTGTTCCAGCTGGTGAGGTAATGCCAAGACCGGGATTTGATGGTGCGGTTTGACCTTTTTGCCTACCCCGCGCGGCCCCTGTTGTGTGGCAGCCGGATTCGTGAGAATTCGAAGGCTGGCCGCTCTCTGAACTGGTAAACAATTATGTTGTATCGAGTCACACAGAGTCAGATGGCGTCCACCGCTCGCGAGTATCTTGCGAAGCAGTCGTCGGAGTTGTTCAGAACACAGCAGCAGATCAGCAGCGGCCTGAGAATCCAACGGCCCGCCGATGATCCCGCCGGCATGCGCCGCAGTCTGATTCAGAAGGACCGCGTCGATCGCCTGGAGTCTCATGTCACGTCGATCAAACATGTGCAGTCGCGGCTGGAGCAGGCTCATGTGCAGCTTCGCGAGGCCAACACGCTGATGACTCGTGCACGCGAGATTGCGCTCCAGGCACCGCAGACAACGGACGACAGTGAGGTCCGTGTCCTTGTTGCAGAGCTCAACGGGATTCTGGAACAGCTGGACAGTGTCGCCAACTCGTCCGATGAAAGCGGCTACCTCTTCAGCGGCACTGGGGCGGCCAATCGACCGTTTCCCGGTTCTGCGACAACCACCGGGCAATTGATTTATTCAGGTGCGCCGCAGGAAACTCAATTGCTGCTGACCGGTGATCTCCCGCGTGCTGCGCTGCTGCCGGGTGACCTGGTGTTCCAGCCTGTGTCCCGCGAAGCCACGATTCTCATCGGTCGAACGGGGGCCAGAAGCGGAACCGGCACGGACACGGCAACGGGGACTCGGGAACTGATCGTGTCACACGGCGTGACAACTTACGCGGCGGGTTCTGGAGTCACAGCCGGAACGACGTCGGCGGCAGGTGACACGATCATCGGCTCGGCCGGGATTCATCGCCTGCAGATTGTCGATACCAGCGGCACGGGAGCCTTCGGGACGGTTTCCCTGAACGGCGGCGATCCCGTCAGTTTCACGAGCAGCGATACAGATCTGGTGTTGCAGGGACCAGGCGGCGAACAGGTCACCGTTAATACTTCGTCCATCACGCCCGGATTCAACGGCTCCGTTGACATCACGTCCTCAGGCACGATGTCGATCGACGGCGGCGCAACGTTTACGCCGATCTCGTTTGGCACAAATGAAACCGTGACGGATTCGCGCGATGCGTCTGTGGTTCATATCGACGCCCGGACGATCACGCGGACAGGAACTGATCAGCTCGAATTCCCCGGAACCAATGACATCTTTAACGCGGTCAAAGCGCTGCGAGACGATCTGTTGAATACTCGGGGGCTGGAGACATCTGCTCAGGCCGCCGCGTTCAGTCGTCGCCATGCCGACATCGACAGAATCCAGACGCATGTTCTGGACATGGTCGGCATCCAGTCGGTCAGCATGGAACAGATCGAGCGGCTCGAAACGCGGACGGAAGATTTGAAGCTCGCAGAAAAGATCGAATACAGTGATACTGTATCCGCAGATATCGGGGAAGCTGTGCTGCGACTCCAGGAACTGAATAATCTGCAGCAGTTTACGATGGCAGCCGTCAGCCGGTTACTGACGCCGAGTCTGCTAAACTACCTGCAGTGAGGCGATAAAAGATTTGGAGACCGGGCGATGGCCTCATCCAGTGATTACTCCGGCAGTATCTTCCGCAAACCGCGACCGGCGAAGGTTCTGCGAAGCACACTCAATGCACTGATTGAAATGCTGCGTTCGACAGACAGCAGCCTGATCAAGTTTGGACAGGAAGTTTCGCACCATCCGGCGGTGCTGAAGCCGCTGATGCAAGCTGCGAATTCTTCGCTCACCGGCAGCGCCGTGGAGATTACGGAACCGGCTCATGCGGCGTTGTTCCTGGGAGCCCGCCGCGTCGAGTTTCTGCTCAGTACGTTACCGCCGGAAAGCATTGAAGAAGACATTCCTGAACCAACGGAGAGTCCTCCGGCGCCCGATCATTCGTCCGGCCCGCCGATGCCCGGGGAGTGACTGTCGGATCGGCTGAGATCTGTTCCTTCAGGCAACGTTGTTCCCGCCGAGTTGACTACGGGTCAAACGGCGGTGCGTTGGCGTCCCACTTCAAGTTCATCGCCTTGTTGGCATCTGCCCAGGTCTTAATGGCCTGGAGATCCGGTAGAGGAATCCCATCGCCGTTCTGCACAATGACAGGTGCCGTCTTCAGGACCAGTGGCGCAGCCTCGGCCACGAGTGCAGAACGGGGGGCTCGGTTCATCAGGCCTTTGTCGAGTTCAGTTTTGTCCCACGGACGAAACGCGAAGAAAAGGTCACCGCCACAGCTTTGCCATTTTGGATGACCGTCTTTGGCCTGGGTAAATGCCACGCCGGTTTCAATCGCCAGCCTGGCAATTTTGTAGGCCCACGGATCAAAGTTGATACCATTGTCGAAGGCGGCCCGACCGCCGCCCAGAGCAGCATGGCAGCGGACTTCGATCGGGCGACTTTTGTCATTCAGCACTGCCGCAAAGTGCAGCAGCGCTGTAGGTTCCGGAGCGCCCACCGTCCTGCGTGCTTTCGTGATGTAGAACAGAACATCCAGCAGCACCAGCTGGTATGCCGACTCACAACACGGTCGAGCCAGTTGTGCGCCGATGGCATCACAGATGAGAAACTGATCCTGTTCGACAACATCACAGTTTTTCAGCACATTGCGGAGCGAGTTGGCCGTCGCCACTTTGACTGAATCCGGCTGTTCCTGATCGGCCATCACGGCCAGGAGTGCCGTCAGCGCCTCCTTCAGCAGAATCGGTTTGCCGGCAGCCGCGGGCGGATTCACTTCGTACAGCATCCGCATGATATTGACAGCGGCAATCCGTGAATCCAGATTATTGTTCAACAGCTGTTTCGAGACCGTCAGCACCTCCGTGCAGAAGGCTCTCCTGGCCGATCGCTGGTTGGCCGCATTGCCGATTCCGGTGCCACTGCGAGCAACATCGTTTTCAACGTCCTGCAGCAGTCCCTGCATGTTGGCGGGATTCAGGACAAAATCGCCGTCGGTGGCCTCAAGGATGCGGTAGGCCAGTACATCCTGGACCTTTTTGACTTCTGCGACTCCAAAGCCATTTTTCAGCAGGCGATCATAGTCTTTCTTCAGTTTGTCAGCATCTGCTTTCTTCGGTCGCACCAGCGGATTTCGCATGTCGCGAAGGGTGCGGGTCTTCTGCTGCTGTGCCAGAATCTCCGGCAGGCAACCTTCTGCCACCACGGCCACAGGGGGAACATCCTGAGGAACTGCCTCGACTGGACCTGTTGCTGGCGGAATCACTTCCGGCACCGCCGGCGATTCCTGGCTCGCCGCAGCGCCGGATGCCTGTCCGGCAGTTGCGTTGCCGTCCTGCGCATCAGCCGACCGGGCAGCTGCCAGCGCAAAAATCATCAGCAGGATTCGCGGGGACAGGCTGACCAAATGGAGGCCACTTGGGATCGGAATGCTGCGGGCGACAACAGGCATAGGCTCACCAGGACAGGGAGACTTCAATGTCTCGTTTGTTGTTCAGAATCCAGAACCGCTGCATCCATGAAAGGTCAGCAGTTTCAGTCAGCGGACTGGAAACACCAAGGGCCAATCCTGGCCCACCGGACTTGTCTGAAGACGCCGGACTTCCTCATACAATCTCCGAGAAAACTCATAAACATGACAGGTTCATCGATTCGCGTCCACAATCAGAACCGCGGGAAGCCAACAAATCGGAAGTTTCGTTCAGCTGTCCGCGATTCAGTCGGACATTCACGCCATTCGAACCGTATTCAACAGTGCCCCCTTCGTCAGTCGGGAGGTCTCGCCTGAGGGAATAATCGCTACAATCCGAAACCCTTCCCGACAAACCGCCCCATCAGATCCCAGCCGTCATTGAGGACAATCCCGGATGCCGCCGCCGTCACTTCGCTGTAGCTTTCCGCACCGCCCGATTTGATTCCGCTCCCGCACATCGCGAGCGGACAAAATCCGTGGCTGTGAGTTCTGGTCCGCAGGAACGTGGGATGATCCGGACAGACCAGCAGCCGGTACTCCCCTTGTTCCTGCATCCATTTATGCAAAGGACCGACGATGTGCCGGTCGATGTTTTCCACGGCCCGTACCTTTTCAGCCACAAGGCCTTCGTGCGAGGCCTCATCTGTCGCTTCCACATGCACGACGACGAAATCCACGTCAGGACGCGAGAGAGTTTCAATCGCCGCGCGACCCTTGGCGGCATAATCGGTATCGAGGTAACCTGTCGCTCCAGGGACTTCAATCACTTTCCAGCCCAGGAGTCGCCCGATTCCGCGGAGCAAGTCGACAGCCGTGATCACAGCTCCCCGGACGCCGTACCGTTCTGCAAACGGCAGAAACGCCGGACGTTGCCCGAGTCCCCACAGCCAGATCTGACTTGCCGGGAGTTCACTGGCAGCAATCCGCTGTCGATTGGCATCGGCGTCAGCGAATAAGCCGCGACTGTGAGCCATCAACTCGCGAAGCAGTTCCGAGCCGGGGCCAGACGGCAGAAAACCCTCGATCGGCTGATCGGTAATGTCGTGCGGCGGTGTACTTTCGGTCTGCTTCGAAAACGGAGCGGTCGTTCCCCTTGCTCGATATAACAGAAGATTCCGGTAGCTGACGCCCGCGTGATATTTCCAGTGACTGTCGCCGCATTGATCTTTCTGCAGCAGCGTAATCAGTTCGCGGGCCAGGTCACTTGGATACTGCCCGGCGGTGAAACTCGTCATGCGTCCGTCGGTGACGTTGACAAGATTGCAGCGGACGGCCCAGTCCCCCGACTGCAGCTCAATCCCCTGAGCCGCAGCTTCCAGAGGTGCTCGCCCCGTATGGAATTCCAGCGGGCTGTACCCAAACAGGCTCATCGTTCCGACATCGCTTCCGGACGGCATCGACGCCGGCACGTTGTCGGTTTGCCCAACCACACCGAGACGGGCGACATCATCCATGTGCGGACAATGTGCGGCCTGCAGCGGAGTCAGTCCTCCCAGTTCGGGCTGCGGTTCGTCGGCCACACCATCGGGAATCACGAGAGCGTATTTCATGTGGGGCAAGGTAGTGGACGCCGGTGAAAGAGGAAACTGAACTCCCGCAGCCCGGAGATCCTTGCCGGAAAGCCGAACGCCGGTATCCTCTGCGTCGTTCTGTGAACGATCTCAAATCTCAGATTTCACATTTGAAATTGCTCCCGGCCAACTCCTCTTCCTCAAGGACACTCCCATGGCCTCTCGCTCCCAACCGAACCGTCGCTCATTCGTCGGCGATGACCAGGCGGTGGCTATGCATTAACCCGTTGGCAGATGATACTGGTCACAGTTTTGGTGGTATCTTTGGGCGCATTCGTGGGGCTGACTGTGATGCCGCCTTGAAGTCACCCACTGCCGGGAAAACCGGAGACGCGCACTTGATGCCATTGGAACGGGCGAGTACACGTCTCCGACAGTTTGACAATTCTTGCCCGGATTACAGGTTTTCCTCGCCCCCATGACCGTTCTTATCCAACTGACCGATGCCGTAAAGAGCTACGGTGACCAGGAACTGCTCGACGAGACGTCCGTCACCCTTTACGAAAACGAAAAGGTCGGCTTCATCGGCCGTAATGGAGCCGGAAAATCCACGCTGCTGCGGATTCTGCTGGGCGAGGAAGAACTCGACAGCGGTCAGATCGCCCGATCGCCCAATCTGCGAGTCGGCTACCTGCGCCAGCATGATCCGTTTCTGCCGGAAGAGTCCGCGATGGACTTTCTGATGCGGGACAGCGAACAACCGGACTGGAAATGCGGCGAAGTCGCGGCAGAGTTCGAACTCAAAGGCTTATACCTGAACGGCCCCGTCAAAGGACTTTCCGGCGGCTGGCAGACTCGTGTCAAACTCGCCGCACTGCTGCTGCATGACCCGAATCTACTGATGCTGGACGAGCCGACCAACTTCCTGGACCTGCGCACTCAGATTCTGCTGGAACATTTTCTGAAGCATTTTCCGGCGGCAGCACTGATCGTGTCGCACGACCGCGAGTTCCTGACCGCGACCTGCGAATCCACGCTCGACCTGAATCGCGGGCGGCTGACGATGTACAACGGCAAAATTGCCGGGTACCTGAAGCTGGTCGAAGAAGAAAACACTCGTGCCGAGCGAACCAATGTCACTGTCCTGGCAAAACAGAAACAACTCCAGCGGTTTATCGACAAGAACAAGGCTCGTGCGACAGGGGCCAGTCAGGCACGATCCAAACAAAAGCAGCTGGACCGATTGACTCTGTCGGAAATCGAAGTTGATCTGCCGACGGCTCATATCCGAGCTCCGCTGGTTGAACCTCGCCAGGGACCAGCGGTCCGCTGCATGGATCTGGCCATCGGCTACAACGACATTGCCGTCGCGACAGGGATTGAGCTGGAAATCGAACACGCGCAACGAGCTGCGATCGTCGGGGACAACGGTCAGGGCAAGACGACGCTGCTGAGGACACTCGTCGATTCGATCAAACCCGTCGCAGGCAAAGTGAAGTGGGGCTACGGCTGTGAGGTCGGCGTCTACGCTCAACATGTGTACTCCAATCTTCCCCCTGATCAGACCGTGCTGGAGTATCTTGAGTACAAATCCAAACCGGGAACCACGACTCAGGACTGCCTCGCGTGTGCCGGGTCACTGCTGTTTCGTGGTGGTCACACAAAGAAGCCGATCCGTGTTCTTTCCGGCGGCGAGCGGGCTCGACTGTGCATGGCAGGCCTGTTGCTGGGCACCTACAACATTCTGGTGCTCGACGAACCTGGCAACCATCTGGACGTCGAGACAGTGGAATCGCTGGCAGAGGCCCTTCTGGTCTACAAGGGCACGGTCCTCTTCACCAGCCATGATCGCCACTTCGTCCGCCGCGTCGCGACGAGTATCATCGAAGTTCGCGATGGCAAAGTGCGCAACTATGCCGGAAAGTACGATGACTATATCTATTACGTCAACAAAGAAATCGAAGAGGGAGAACGCGAACGGGCCTCAGGCCGCATGTCCGCTGCTCCCACCGGCAAAGGTGCAGGCAGCAAGGCTGAGAAGCCGGCTTCCGCGAAAGATGTTCATCAACAACGAAAAGTCCTGAGAAACCTTGAAAAGTCCATCGCGAAACTCGATGAGCAGAAAAAGGAACTCAGCACGCAGATGCTGAACACTTCCGACGCGAAGAAAGCGATGACCCTGCACACGCAGATTGAATCTGTCACGAAAGAGCTGGCTGAGGTCGAAGAGCGCTGGTGCGAACTCCAGCAGGAACTGGGCGAGTGGTGATTACGCCAGAATTTCCTGAACTACATGCTGCGGTTCAACGCCGGTCAATCGCTGATCAAGTCCCTGGAAGCGGTATGAAAACCGTTCATGATCGATTCCAAGGCAGTGCAGGATCGTCGCATTCATGTCGTTCACATGGCACGGCTTGTCGACGATGTTGTAGCTGAAGTCATCCGTGGCTCCGTGAACGATGCCGCCCCTGATTCCACCGCCGGCCAGCCACACGCAAAAGTTTCGGGGATGATGGTCACGACCGTAATTGGATTTCGTCAGTGTCCCCTGAGAATACACGGTGCGGCCGAATTCGCCGCCCCAAACAACCAGAGTGTCTTCGAGCATACCTCGCTGCTTCAGATCCTGCAGCAGCGCTCCGCAGGGCTGATCGGTGTCGTAGCACTGATGACGAATCTCACTGGGGAGTGAACCGTGCTGATCCCATCCACGATGCAGAATCTGCACGACTCGCACACCACGTTCAACCATTCGACGGGCCAGCAAGGCACTCGCTGCGAACGTGCCTGGTTTGCTGACTTCCGGACCGTACATTTCCAGAGTGGCCTGAGATTCGCCGGACAGATCAATGAGCTCCGGCACACTGCTTTGCATCCGGAACGCCATCTCGTACTGAGCGATCCGGGTCTGCGTTTCCGGGTCTCCGAATCGCTCGACAGTGTGCTGATTCAGTCGGGCAAGGCTGTCGAGCATTGCTCGACGGTGCCGCGCATCGACTCCTGGAGGATTGTCGATATACAGCACCGGATCTCCAACGCTGCGCAAGGCAACGCCGGTGTACTTTGAGGGTAGAAACCCGCTGCTCCACATGCGTGTGAAAAGCGCCTGAGCGGCCTGCTTTGACGTCCAGCGAGGCGTCAAAACGACGAATGCGGGCAGGTTGTTGCTGACACTGCCAAGGCCATACGCCAGCCAGGAACCCAGGCTTGGCTTGCCCGGCACTTCGCTTCCGGTGGTGACAAACGTGCAGGCCGGATCATGGTTGATCGCATTCGTATGGGCGCTTCGGATCAACGCGATGTCATCGACGTGTTTGGCGGTGTGCGACAGCAGTTCGCTGGCCCAGATTCCGGACTTTCCGTACCGCGAAAAGCCAAACATCGACGGTGCTACGGGCAGACGCGACTGACCGCTGGTCATCGTCGTGATTCGCTGACCCATGCGGATGGAATCGGGAAGCTCTTTGTCAAAATGTGCTGACAGGTTCGGTTTGTAGTCCCAAGTGTCAAGCTGCGACGGTCCGCCGTTCATGTGCAGGTAGATGACCGCTTTTGCCTTTGGTGCGAAATGCGGAAATCCGGTGAGCGGCGGATGAACCGTTTCGTGCAGATCACTCAAGGCAGAGGCCGACCGCTCCGCAGCCAGCATCGCGAGCGAAACGCCACCCATGCGGATGCCGCCATTGCCAAAAAACTGGCGGCGCGACTGCACGAGTTGAAAGTCATCGATTGGGTTCATAAGGGGCCACCGTCGGCGATCGCTGTCGTCCGCAGGATGATGGGCAGTCTGGCCGTCCGATCCGCCACAAATACCCGGACCGGCATGGTGTGCCCAAACTACGGAGTTCATCGCGAAAGATAAAGGAGCAGCAGATACATCGCGCCGAGAAATCCAATCGTCTTGCCGAACATCACCGCCGCGGATCGCAGGATGCGTTCGGGCAACTCGAACCGACTGGCCGTGTAGACCAGGCAAATGATCGCCGTCAACGGGATTGCGTGAGTGAGAATTGTCAGGTCCATGAATACGGTCTTCTTAGCGGTCTTGAGGAATCAGTCCTGCCCGTCATCTTCCACGCCGCAGGGATTACGCCCGGTGGCGATTAGTCTTCCTCTTCCTCTTCCTTCTCTGGCTTTTCATCACCGTAGGCATACGCCGGCCCGTCGGCAGCGTCCCAGATCGCGAGGAGATTCAGCAGCCCGGCGATCCAGGTGAACACCGACGCGATATCAAATCGTCGATTGAGGTCTCCGTGCAGCTGGTCCAGCTCATGCGTGTCACGAGGCGCCTGAAACCAGTCTTGAAAGCTCCTTGGAATCGTCCCTTGCAGAGAAGCGTCGCTCCCCGTTTCGTCGGCAGCCTTGTCGACAAGATCACAACGAATTTCTCGCCGCGGAGAACCGAAAATGGCTCGTCCCAGACGGAGATTGGACTCCACCTCGTATTCGGTCTCGATGCCGTCTTTGTCGACGACGGTGAGCGTTCCCGCGAAAGGCTGGTCGGCAACGGCAGGAATAATCACAATTCGTCCCGCGACGAGTTCTTTTCGCAGTTCGCCATCATCGCCGCGACTCTCGATGATGCCTGAAAAGTCACTGTTGATTTCTGAATCCAGAATCTCCTGCTTCCCGGTGGCATTCCGGAATCGAAAATCCTGAACCAGCGACGGCAGCGCCGGAGCCCCCACGAGGAACTGAGCTGCATAGCCGAACGACATTTTCAGCTGAGGATGGTTGAACTCCAACTGTGCCGTATCCGCACGACCGCGATAGACCAGCTCGCTGTAAACGGGCTGCCAGTTTCCGAGGATCATACCCCACACGAACAGCGTCATAATGCCGACAGAGTAGATAGTGGCCTTGAACCGACGACCCTGATACCAGTGTCCCGCTCCGGGAAACAAGAATGCCAGCAGCCCGGCAACGAGGGAACTCTTCAGCGGAATTCGCGGATCTCTCATGAATCGACCTGTTTGCAGCACTTCAGACGTTTTGCGGTTGAGGGAACATTCCGATCGGTCGGGATGCTACCACGCCCGGCGAATCATGTCAGCGGACTTCGGCATGGCGAACGGACGAAAATAGTGGCCGTCACGCGCTGCGTGAGGAGCCTTTTCTGGCAAATCGAGTTACGGGAACCGATCATAAACGATTTTCCGACGCTCGCCCAACTGGGCGCTCGGTGTGCCAAATTCGGTTGTTCGCTACGATCACACAGATCTTTGCCGTGTTTGCAGTGTCAAACCACGCCTTGGTCGGTTGATAACGTCCTGCAGACAACCCGCCGGTTCGTCTGACTCAGAATTGTCAGGCAAATCGCCTGAATTAAGAAATCCTGGTCGTCCCTTGCCGGTTTCCGCATCAACTCCGCAGTTTGCAGCACCCATCGATCCGCGTCGAGAATTCGCTGTGGCAATTGTGCATACGTTGCGCGAGGCCGGGTATGAAGCACTTTGGGCCGGAGGATGCGTTCGCGATCAGCTGCTGGGCTTGATTCCCAAAGATTACGATGTCGCCAGCACGGCCACACCCGGCCAGGTGATCTCGCTGTTCGGCAGTCGGAGGACGATCCCGGTCGGGGCCAGTTTCGGCGTCATCGTGGTGCTGGGCCCGACGAAAGCCGCCGGGCAGATCGAAGTGGCAACGTTTCGCAGCGACGGAGAATACGTCGACGGACGCCGCCCGGAATCCGTGCATTTTTGTCGGCCGGAAGAGGATGCACAGCGACGAGATTTCACAATCAACGGCATGTTCTTCGATCCAATCGCAAACGAGGTCATTGACTACGTCGGCGGTAAAGACGATCTGGCCGCTGGTGTCATCCGAGCCATCGGTAATCCGGTTGCCCGCTTTACCGAAGACAAACTGCGGCTGCTGCGAGCCGTCCGGTTTGCCGCTACGTTTCAGTTTCGACTTGAACTGCAGACCGCGGATGCCGTTCGGCAACTCCGTCACGAACTGCTTCAGGTCAGCATGGAACGCATCGCTCAGGAACTGCGGCGGATGCTGGCTCATCCGACGAGGGCGGTGTCGGTACGGTTGTTAATCGAATCCGGTTTGCTGGCGGAAGTGCTGCCGGAAATCTGCGCGGCCTCCGCATATTCAGAATCCCATTCCGAAGCTCGGCCCCGGCGCGCCGGGGACGGGCTTCTGGCGCCGCTGGCTGCCCTTGAGTTTGAACGCTTCGAGCCGGCCATGTCAGTGTTGCTGAGAAGTCTCCACAATCCTGAAGCAACCGACTCGCGCAGACGATTGGAAACAATCTCCGCGATTTGCCGACGGCTCAAGTTCTCCAACGAGGAAACGGACTGCATCTGCTGGCTGATCGATGCGACGCTCGTGATGCACGGCATTGAGACAAAGCCTCTTCATCTGCGAAAACCGCTTCTCGCAAATCCGCACACCCTGATGCTGCTCGATCTCTCCACCGCACTGGCGAAAGCCGCGAATAAATCCCCGGTGGACGCCGAGTTTTGTCGTCGATACCTTTCGCAGGCTTCTGCGGAAACCCTGTCGCCGACACCGCTGATTGACGGTCGGGATGTCATGAACCTCGGCATCCCTCCTGGCCCGGCGATCCGCGACCTGCTCACCACAATCCGCAACGACCAGCTCGACGAACTGCTGATCACGCGCGAGCATGCGCTCAGGCGATTGAATGATCTGATCAATGGCTCGCGCTAGTGTCGGATCACTATTGTGTTTAGGACTGTGGCAGGTGCGACTCTCATGAACAGGAAACCCGCGGCGAGCGCCGTCGGCTGTGGTGGAGACTCGTCCGATGCGAGATCACCGGTATGATACCGCGACTTTGCCGCTCCTGAACGTTGTACTCAGTCTTCACAAAAGGTCGCTTCATGCCCTCTCATGTTCGTTATGGGATTATCGGTGTCGGCGCAGTTTCGGATTTTCATCATGTGCCCGGCATCCGGATTGATCCGAGGGCGTCGCTGACTGCGATCTGTGATCCGAATGAAGCTCTGCTGCTGCAGCGAGCTCGTGAATGGGGGCCGGTAAACACCTACACCGATTACAGGCAGCTGGCGGCCGATCCCAATGTGGACGCCGTCATTATCGCGACGCCGAATTTCACACATCATGCTCAGGCGATCGAGTGCTGTCAGAACGGCAAGCATGTGATGTGCGAAAAGCCGCTCGGGCTGAACTTTCAGGAATCCGCCGAGATGTTCCGGGCTGCTCGGGATGCAAATGTTCGGCACATGACAGCTTTCACCTATCGGTTTGCCCCGTCGATGCGGTATGTCAAACATCTCGTCGCAAGCGGTGTCCTGGGAACGCCGCGGCACTTTCGCAGTCAGAGGTTTCTCGATCTCCCGGAAACCAGCTGGGGCTGGCGGCAAATTAAAAAACTGGCCGGTGCCGGTGACCTGTTCGATATGACGATTCACCGAATCGATTTCGCTCAGGATCTGCTCGGCCCGATCAAATCCGTCTGCGGCGCGGTGGCCCAATTTTTGCCCCGCGACATGACGGCGGACGGCAAACCCTGCCCGCCGTCAGAAGTGGATGACTGGTCCAGCCTGATCGGGTTCTTCGAGTGCGGCGCCGTCGGCGTCTGGGAAGGCAGCACTCTGATGAAAGGACACAACAACAATGGCGTCGGATACGAATGGGCCGAAGTCAACTGCAGCGAAGGATCAGCCGCGTATCAGCTCACGGATCCGAACACAGTCATTCTGTCCCGCAACGGTAAGGACATGGAGAAGATACCGGTGCCGAAAGAGTTCCTCGTCCTGCCCGGCAGTCCTCGCGATCCGTCACAGGGCAAACCGAGCACCGTGTTCCGTTACGACCTTGTCTGGGAACTGACGTCGGCAATCGTTGAAGAACGCGACGCTGTTCCCGGATTCCACGATGGAGCAACGGCTCAGGCTGTGGCCGATTCGGTGCTGGTGTCGTTTGATGAACGACGTTGGGTGGATATCGAAGCGAATCTCGGATGAGTGCTCCTGCAAACTTATGGTCACCGGTGCTCTCGCGGCGCAGCTTGGGGAACGGCTGTCATTTACTGTTGTCTCCCGGCGCGCCGGGACTCCGCCGGCTGGGATTCCGCGTCGCTGGAACAAGGTTCAAAGGATTACCTTCTCCCCCTGCCAGGTGGAGAAGGGACTTCGCGAACGCATAAACAAATGCTGCGATACATCCTTCACGACGTGTGTGGCGGGCCAACAGTATCATCGTTGCAAACTTAGTGAGTACAACGCCCCCCAATCATGCTATCAGGCTATCAGGCTTGAGCCGCCGCAACGCTCGCCTTCATTTTCGCGAGCCCTGTCTTCGCGACTTCCAAAGCGTCCTGCTTCCAGTAGTCCTTGTTGAACAGTTCCAGTGACAGCGTCACGCTGCGGCCGTGGCCTCCAATGGCATTGAGAATCTGCGACATCGGCGCGATGCCGTCGCCGGGGTAGACCCGGTGCGAATCGTTCAATTCGCCGCGCGGGGGAGCGTCCGGATAGTCGTTGACGTGAAAGACCTGCAGAGCATCATCGCTGAACAGATTCAAAGCATTGAACTCCGAACCGCCGCGATAGATGTGGTAGATATCCAGGAGCAGGCAGGCTTTTGCATGACCGGTTTCGCCGGCGACGAACATGACTTCGCTGATGCGTGAGAGATTCTTCGAGAAACCCCAGACCTCAAGCTGCGGCAAGACTCCCGTCTGATCACCGAGATCCTGCAGTGCCCGGAAGCGTTCGGCCGCGACGAACAGATCAATCTTCGGGCTATCCCCGTGATGTGCGCCTACGGGCGGAGCGGCAATTCGAATTCCGCCGATTGCTTTCAGCATCTCCATGTCGCGTTTGGCTTCTTCCAAAGCCTCGTTCCGTTTCGTTTCGTCGTCGACAATCCACTGGGCGAATCCGATTGCACTCTCAACCGTCAATCCTCCGTCCGCGATGCGTTTGCGGAGGTCGGACAACTTCCCGCCTTTTTCGACAAACTGTCGCAATGTCGGAATCCACGGTTCAATGGCGTCGTATCCGGCAGTCGCAGCGACGTCGACTTCCTTTTCGATGCCCAGCTCCTGGCCTCGAATCGTGCTGGTGTTCAGGCAGTACCGGAAGCCGGATTGCGTTGTCGGCTTCGGAGTCAGTGCCGCAATCGCCGAAACGGCTGATGACGATGCACCGAGAGCAATCACTGTCGAAACAAACTGGCGACGATCAAACGACATTGGTGAGTTCCGTGGGGCAGGGGGTCGGGAGTCGTATCCGGTCGAGTGAGAGATCCTACAGGATAGCAATCTTGCCGAAAATGACTCCTCCGCCATGTCGTCGCCTTTGACGCTGCGACAGACACAGGCTGCGACAGTACGGGCTGCCAGTTGCCTCTGTTCAGCGTTTCTGCTGAAGATCCAGAAAACGCCGTGTCGGATCGGCGGCCAGCAGCTGATCAATCGGCACTGCGAGTTCTGCTTCTGCCAGGCCGTGGTGATGGATTGGCAGCCGCTGCCGACACGGCGTGGCGCGAGGCCGGGGTGATGGAGTTCGGGGCGCGACGCTTCCGGAATGTCCGGATCGTCAATAGCCACAACTCAGCTGACGAATTCAGCCTGTCCAGAATCGGTGGACTCTGCTTCGTGATCAATCCCCGTTTGCCCGGATGCAACTGACGACCGGTCCAGTCCAGCAGTTGCAGATACTCCGGCAGCGACATCGGCAAACAGCCTTTACTGGACGCTCGTCGCCCAGTCTTTCGCTCGCGGACCTTCTTTCGCTTAGGCTCCAGAGCCACCGGCACCAGCCAGCCAGCTCGCGCACCATGCTCAGTCTTCACGTCTCGGGCATCCTCGCTCTGTCCCTTCACCCGCTCACCTCGTCCCTTCTCCCCTGCTTCGGGGGAGAAGGTGGCTGATCCCGGCGCGCCGGGAGATGAGGGGGCTTCTTCCAGCGTCGCGACTTCCTCAGCACTCTTCAGATCGGCAATGCGTTCCTGAGCACTCGTAAAATCGCTTTCCTCCGGAGTCGCCGCCATCCCGGCTCGCACCGGATTCAGATCCACATACGCCATGCAGGCCGCAATCCCCGTTTCGTCGGGCAGCACCGTCGTCTTGAAGCGACCTTCCCAAGTTCCTACGCTACTGGTCCACCTGTTCCTTGTTGTCGCTGCGTCATAGAATTCCAGTCGCCGTTTTCGTGGCTCGGTCAGGGGGATCCTCCGACCAGCTCGGTGAGCAGCTTTCTGAAGTCCTCCCGGTCGCGCAGAGCATCCAGGTCTTTGTCCTTCTCGATGTGGGCGGCGTCGTTGAATCCGGCGGCCACGGCTTGTTTCAGCCACGCCATCGCGTGGTCGGCTTGGTCCTTCGCCTTGACTTGGCCGGCAGGCGTCGCGTCTGTATCCCGGATCACCGCCGCGCAAATGGACCGGAAGCAGGCCGAGTCGTCCAGGCTAGCGGCGTCGGAACGCTTCAAGCCTTCCCACTTGTCAGCGGATTCCAGGCAGCCGACAGCATCGCCGATCTTCTCAAATGGTCGCAGCCGAAGGTTCATCATGCTCTGGATCAAATCCCGATCGACGATCGTGTCCGCCGCGCGGCGGAGGAACTCGTCGATGATCGGCAGAGCCTCCGCGTGGCGATCCAGACTGACGAGACCTGATGCCACTAACCACATGGCCTCGTGCGTGTCGGGGTGGTCAGGGCCGAGTTTGGCTTTCCGGAGCGCCAGCGTCTCTTCGTAGAGCTGGTGGGCCTCGGCGTGCCGGCTGAGCTTCTCGTAGCTGGTGGCCAGATTGTTCATACTCCTGAGCGTGTCGATGTGGTCAGGGCCGAGCTTGGCTT
>Ga0163144_10008764_pt1 | contig 21845 bp, 16 predicted proteins | sample OliLak19BULKMAT1_FD_123175 | JGI IMG/M metagenome (GOLD analysis project Ga0163144, IMG submission 123175) | Freshwater microbial mat bacterial communities from Lake Vanda, McMurdo Dry Valleys, Antarctica - Oligotrophic Lake LV.19.BULKMAT1 | ecosystem: Environmental > Aquatic > Freshwater >... | reverse complement strand
GTCACCGGCGACCAGTCGCTCTTCCTGCGCTCGGACGAGGTCGAGGAATCGTGGCGCTGGGCCGACAGTCTGCGCGCCGCGATGCAGGCGACCCCGCTGCGGACATATGCCCCCAACAGCTGGGGACCGGCCGCGGCGACCGACCTGTTCGGCGAGTGCGAAGGGCGCTGGGCCCAGGGCTGACGCGGACCGAGTCAGGGAGTCAGAAGAAGCGACGTGACCACGGACCACGGACCACGGACCCTACCGCACCCTACCGCACCCTACCGCACCCTCCCGCACCCTACTCCGGCACCGTCCACTTGAACACCGCGCCGTGATCAGGCGCCGACTCGACCCAGATGCGCCCGCCGTGGCGCTCGATGATGCGCTTGCAGATGGCGAGGCCGATGCCGGTGCCGGGATACTCGGCGCGCGAGTGCAGGCGTTGAAAGATGTCGAAGATGCGCGCGTGGTAGTTGGGATCGATGCCGATGCCGTTGTCCTGCACCGCGAACACCCAGGCGCTGTCACGTCGTTCGGCCGAGATCTCGACCACCGGCACCGCCTCGCCACGGAACTTGAGCGCATTGCCGACCAGGTTCTGGAAGACCTGCACCAGTTGGATCTTGTCGAAGACCACCGCCGGCAGGGCGCCCACCGTGACGGTCGCGCCGACCTCGGTGATGCGCGAGCGCAGATTGTCGAGCGCCTCGGCCAGGGCGCGGCCGGCGTCGATGTGGGTGCGCTCGCCACCCTCGACGCGCCCGGCGCGCGAATAGGCGAGCAGGTCCTTGATCAGCTCTTGCATCCGCTTGGCGCCGTCGGTGGCGAAGTCGACATAGCCGCGGGCCCGCTCGTCGAGCCGGTCGCTGGCCCGACGCACGAGCAGGTCCAGGTAGCTCGACACCATGCGCAGCGGCTCCTGCAGGTCGTGCGAGGCGACATAGGCGAACTGTTCAAGCTCGGCGTTGGACCGGCCGAGCTCTTCGGCCTGCTGCGCCACTTGGCGGCGCGACTCCTCGGCGATGGCGCGCGCGCGCCGCTCGGCCTCGAACAGCAACGCGTGGTCGACCGCGCCCGCCGAGCGCTGGGCGAGATCCTCGGCGAAAGCGAGGTCGCCGAGGTCATACCTGCGCTGCGATTCGGCCACCACCAGGGTCAGCACGCCAAGCACCCGCCCACGCATGCTCAGCGGCACCAGGATCGCGGAGCGCAGGCCGAGACCGCGCAGAAGACGCAGATGTTCGCTGTCGTGAGCGAAGCCGACCAGCATGGCGTCCTCGATGGTCGGGAAGAATGCCGAACGACCCTCGGCCAGCACTTTGAGCGCGCCCTCGCCCGGGCGGGGAGGGTAGCTGCGGTGCAACTGCTCGGCGAGGGCGACCTTGGCCGGGTTGGCGTGCACCACCACCAGCCGTCGGAGTCCGCCGTGGTCATCGGCGAGATCGATGGTGCACCAGTCCGCGACGGACGGCACCACCAGACGGGCGAGAGCGGCGAGCGTCTCGTCATGGTCGAGCGAAGCCGTCAGCACGCTGCTGGCCTCGGCAAGGAAGCGCAGGCGCCCCTCGCGATTGCGCAGCGCCGCTTCGGACGCGCGCAGTTCGGCGGCGGCGCGTTCGGCGCGCGCGCGCGAACGCGCGAGGATGCCGGCTCCCAGGGTCAGCAGCGCGCTGGCCAGCAATCCTCCGACCAGCGTCACGGCGACCAGGCGCCGCTTGCCGAGATGCTCGGCGGGCAGGTAATGCACCGACCATTCGCGTCCGCACACCATCAAGGTGCGTCGCGCCCGTTCGGCCTGCCCGGCGGGCATGCCGGCCGTGCGCCAGAATTCGGACCCCGCCGAGGCGGGGCCGTCAAATATGGCGAACTCGACCGTGCGCGGTGGGTTGTCGAGCACGTTCTGCACCAGGTCGCCCATGCGGAACACCGCATTGACGTAGCCGACCAGGGCGGCGCGCCGCTCTTCGACCGTGGCCAGCGGGCGGCCAGGGCGATAGACCGGATTCAGGATGAGGAAGCCGGACTGCTTGTCGGAATCGATTTCCTGAACCAGGACCACCTTGGCCGTCGCCGCCGCCTCGCCGCTATCCCGCGCCCGCTGGATCGCCTCGTTCCGGATCGGCTCGCTGCCGATATCGAAGCCGATGGCGGCCTGGTTGCGGCGATCCTGCGGCGCGAGGTAGACGATGGGGACGTATTCGTGCCGCGGCTGATCCGGCCACACCGCATAGTCAGGGCGGCCGCGCGCGCGCATCTCGGCGATGAGCGGATCCTTGCCCGCTGCGGACACGTGACGACACCAGGCGATACCCTGGAGGCCGGGGAAACGTTCACGGATCTGCAGGGCACGCACGAAGGCGTCGAACTCGCTGGCGGTCACCGACTCGCTGGCCATGAACAGGCCCTGGGTGGCGCGCAGCAGCGAGACATAAGTATCGAGACGCGATGCCAGGCGACGCTGGGTCTCTTCAACGGCGGCGCTGAATTCGACCTCTTCGCGGGTGAAGGCCGCCCGACTGGCCAGCGCCGTGGTGCCCACGGTGATGACCAGGGCGATGGCGAGCATCGCTCCGGGAACGGCCCAGACCGGTGAGGTTCTGACGGGGAGTGACATCGGTGGCGTGATGCTCGGCCGGCGCCACGCGCCGACCAAGCGTAATTCCCCCAGCCGCATACGGGCAGCGCACCCCTCGCCACGCCGGTGGACGGGGCAACGGGAGGGGATATCCACATCCACCCCTCTGCCCCCTCCGCCGAAAGCCGCCGTGTCCCGCCTCGTCGCCGACCTGCTGCGCTGCCTTGCCCTGTTCGCGGTCGTGGCCATCCACGCCGACGACGCCTGGCGGGCCGTGACCACGACCCCGGCCGAAGCGCGTACCTGGGCCATCGTCGCCGTCGATCAACTCGCCCGATTTTGCGTGCCGCTGTTCGTCCTGCTCTCGGGCCATGGCCTGGGCAAGCGCTACGCCGCCGGCTGCGCCACTGGCGAATTCCTGACCCGCCGGGCGACGCGCATCGGCGCGCCCTACCTGGCGTGGTCGCTGCTGAATCTGACCGTCGCAGTGGCGGTTGGCATCTGCACCTGGCACAAGCCGACGGCCCTGGCGCTGCGCGACGCCCTGCATGCGGTCGGCGATGAATCGACCTGGCGCGCCGGCGTGCGCTGGATCGGCTCCGGCGGCGCCGACTACCACCTCTATTTCCTGCCCATCATCGCCCAGTGCTATCTGCTCTTCCCCCTCCTGCGTCGCTGGCGCTGCACGACGTGGGCGGTGGCGCTGGTGGTCGCCATCCAGGTCGGCGCGCTGGCCTGGCTCGAGGCAGCGCGGCTGGTGCCCGGCCTGCCCGCGCCCCGGCTGTGGTCGGTGTTTCCGCTCTACTGGCTGGGCTACTTCCAGATCGGCATCTGGCTGGCGACGCACGACGAGGCCGCGGCCGCCCACCTGCGCCGCTGGCCCGGCTGGCTGGTGGCAGGCGTGGTGCTGAGCGGGCCGATGGCGGTTGTCGCCGATCTCGCCTGGGCCAGCCGTCATGGCGTGCTCCCCGAATATGCCGGCGCCTTCGACCGTCCGGCGGTGGTCTGGTACGTGGCGACGACGGTGCTCGCCGCGCTGCGCTGGGGCCATGTGGTCGACACCTGGCGGCCAGGGATGACAAGCGTGATCACGGCCATCGCCGCCGCATCGTTCGCCGCGTACCTCAGCCATACCTGGGTCCTGCGCGGCCTGGCTGCGGCGGTCGGCGCGAATTCGGCCGGGGCCGATAAGCCGGGCGGGCGTGAGCTGTGGATACCCGTGGCGCTGGTCGCATCGGTCGTGGTGGGTTGGGTACTTACGCGCACCGCCCAACGCTGGCGCCGCCTGGGGTGGGTGGTCGGCTAGCCGAGCAGTCCCCGCACGCGCGTATCGAGCTGGGTCTGATCGGCGCTGAACGACGCCAGACCGGCAGCGGTCAGCAACGCATCGAGGCCGACCTCGCCGGCAGCGATGCGATCTTCCCACGTCGCGTGCCGCGGAATCTTGCCCTCGGCCGCGATGCGCAGGCGATCGGCCGGCGAGAAATCCGGAAAGAGATCGGCGCAGCCGCATTCGACCGCCTCGGTGACGATCTCGTCGGCGGTGAAGGTCCGGCGTTGCGCCAAGCGTTCGGCGAGCAGGCGCTCGTTCACGCTGATCTCCCACAACTGCTCAAGGCGCACCGAGAGGGCGTCGACGCCGGCGGCAAGCGTGACCGGCAGCGGGCGGTCGCTCTGATCGCGCCAGGCTCCATCCAGTTCGCGCGCGGCATTGGCGACCTTGAGGGGAATGGTGAGGACGTCGAGGCCCGCGAGCAACGGCAGCTGCGCGGCGTCGCGGATGCTGGCGGCGATCTGGCGGGTCGAGTTGGCGCGACCCGCGGCGAGTTCGCGGACGGCATGCTGGCTGGCCCAGGTCGCCTTTTCCCCGGCGTTGATGCCGTCGCCGAGGTGGTTGTCGACCAGGAAGGCGCCGATGCGTCCAAGGAAGACGTTGACGTAATCGGGGCGCGCCAAGGCCGTGGCGAGGAAGTTCTGCCGGGCGCTGAAGCCGAGGGTGAGATTGACGCGCACGCCGAGTTCGCGCAGGCGGCGGGTGGCGACCAGTCCGGCCGGGGTGAGCGGCAATTTCACCAAGAAGTGGTCGGGGGCGAGGGCGTGCAGGCGCTGGCCGTAGAAGACCGCCAGATCGGCATCATCGGCGAGCGCGGTGTGCAGTTCGACGCTGACCAGGCCGCCGAAGCGGTCCACCAGGCGCAGGCCGTGGATGGCATTGAGGATGAAGGCGATCTCGAGCACGCGCGCCTCGGCGTTCAGCCCTTCCAGTTCGCGGTCGGCGCGGCGGACGACGTCGTCGTAGACCCCCTTCTGCACCTCGGCGTTGAGCAGCGAGTTGTTGGTGGTGAGGGCGGCGAACTCTTCGCACCACAGCGGCTCGGCCGCCTGCAGGTCGCCGGTGTCCAACCAGAGTTGCGTGCCGAGATGGGTCAACCCCTCCCACAGCGGGCTCGGTCGTGAACCGATCGGCGTCTCGCCGAATTCATGATCGATGATGAACCCATGGATACGACGCACGAGTTCGCCATCAGCGGCGGCGGTGGGCGGGACGGCGATGTCGTGCATGACGGACTCCCACCATTCATTCTAGACGCTTCGCGGAGCAGTCAGCCCGGAAAGTCGCGCGCTTTGCACCGACCGACCCTGCTCAGTGCGCGGGGCGGACCTGGCACGCGGTGGCGTGCACGAGGTCGACGAGGGGAAGGACCATGAGGCTTTTCTTAGAGGCGTCGTCCGCATCTCGCCACGCCGAGGTCGGCGAGGAAGCGGATCGCCGCAGCGGCGCGGTACCGCCATACGCGAAGCCGCGGCGCGGGATGCCCGCGCCGCGGCTTGGTGCGGCAGTCGGATCGATGTCCGCCTGGATTCAGCCCGACGAACGGGCGGTGCGCTTGCGGTCGGTCTCGTTGAGCTGGGCCTTGCGCATGCGGATCGCCTTGGGGGTGATCTCGACCAGCTCGTCCTGGCGGATGTATTCGAGGGATTCCTCAAGCGACATGCGCCGCGGCGGGGTGATGCGGATCGCTTCGTCGGCGCCAGAGGAGCGTACGTTGGTGAGCTTCTTCTCCTTGGAGAGATTCACCGCCATGTCCTGTTCCTTGGAGTTCTCGCCAACCACCTGGCCCTCATAGAGCGGCTCGCCGACATCGACGAAGAACGTCCCGCGGTCCTGCAGCATGAACAGGCCGTAGGCGATCACCTCTCCTGCGGACATCGAGATGATCGCGCCGTTCTCGCGCCGCTCGATCTCACCGCGGTACTTCTCATAGCCCTGGAACACGGTGTTCAGCGTGGCCTCGCCCTGGGTCGCGGTGAGCAGGGTATTGCGCAGGCCCATCAGGCCGCGCGAGGGGATGGTGAACTCAAGGTGCTGCAGCCGGCCCTTGGTCGACATGATCTGGAGTTCGGCGCGGCGCGAGAGCATCAGCTGCATGACCTTGCTGGAGAGCACCTCGGGCACGTCGACCACCGCGAGCTCGATCGGTTCGAGGCGGTTGCCGTGCTCATCGGTCTTGTAAATCACCCGGGGCGGACCGACCTGAAGCTCGCCGCCCTCGCGGCGGATGTCCTCGATCAGCACGCCGAGATGCAGCACGCCGCGGCCCGAGACCTCGAAGACGTCGGGCTGGTCGGTGTCGGCGACGCGCAAGGCGACGTTGCGCTCGGCCTCGCGGAACAGCCGCGCCTTGAGGTCGCGGCTCTGCAGCGGCTTGCCCTCGGTGCCCTTGAGCGGGCCGGTGTTGACGCCGAACGTCATCTTGATGGTCGGCTCGTCGATCGGGATCGGCGGCAGCGCGTTGGGGTGCTCGAGCTCGCAGATGGTGTCCGAGATGTCGATGCTTTCGACGCCGGTCACCACCACGATGTCGCCCGCGCTGGCTTCCTTGATCTCTTCGCGGCCGAGGCCGGCGAAGCGGTGGAGCTGGAGCACGCGCGCCTTGTGCGGGATGCCCTGCGGCCCCTTGACGACGCTGACCGCCTGGCCGGCGGTGATCGAGCCGGCGAAGATGCGGCCGATCGCCATGCGTCCGACGAAGTCGTTGTGGTCAAGATTGGCGATCTGCAGCTGGAGCGGCGCCTTGGCGAGCACCGGCGGGCCGGGGATGTGCTGGATGATGGCATCGAACAGCGGACGCAGGCTGGGGCCGGTGCCGCTGGCGGGATCGGCCTTGCCGAGCGAGGCCAGCGCGCGATCGAGGTCGGTATCCATGAAGCCCTGACGGCCCGAGCCGTACATCACCGGGAAGTCGAGCTGCCAGTCCTCGGCGTCCATCTCGACCATGAGGTCGAAGATCTGATCGGCGATCTCCTTGGGGATGGCGCCCGGCTTGTCGATCTTGTTGACGATCAGCACCGGCTTGAGCTTGGCCTGCAGCGCCTTGCGCAGCACGAAGCGCGTCTGCGGCATCGCGCCCTCGAAGGCGTCGACCAGCAGCAGCACGCCGTCCGCCATCTTCAGCACGCGCTCGACCTCGCCGCCGAAATCGGCGTGGCCGGGGGTGTCGATGATGTTGATGCGCATGTCGCCGTACTGCACCGCGCAGTTCTTGGCGAGGATGGTGATGCCGCGTTCCTTCTCCTGGTCCTTGGAGTCCATCACGCAGTCGGCAACCGACTGCTTGGCGTGGAACACGCCGGCCTGCTTGAGCAGGCCGTCGACCAGGGTCGTCTTGCCGTGGTCGACGTGGGCGATGATGGCGACGTTGCGGATATCGGTGCGGCGTTCGGAGGAGGTCATGGGGTCCACATTGGGGGGCTCTGTGAATATCGGGCGATGCGGCCGGGGAAAGGGTGGGGTGGCCGAGGGTTGCCAGCGGCAGAGGCCCTGGCCGTTATGCTATTGCATTAGTTCATTTACCGTACGTCGGCGTGCTGCTGGGTACGGCAGGCATCGTCGGAAAAACCGGTGAGCTCGGACTCATGGATCGCGTTTGGCCTACTGGCAAGGATTCCTGGCGCTTGCTTGACCCACCCGGTGGGGTGCCAAGGCTCGCCGGGCGCGCGGGACGTGACGGCCACATGCTCGTCGCCACCCGCAAGGAGCCTCCGCATGCGACTGCGCCCCCTGTCCCTGGTCCTCTCCCTGCTCTGCCTGGTCGGGGTCTCCGCCGAGGAGACCGCCCCCGCGGCCGCCGTCGCGAGCGAACCCGCGGCCGCGCCGGCGACTGCGCCAGAGCCCACCGCCGAGCAGCTCAAGGCCCTGCTGCCGGCGGTGCCGACCCTCAGCGAACGCCAAGGGGGATTGTGGTGGGATGACGGCAAGGGGTCGAGCTATCGCATCGTCGCCCTCGACGACAAGGGCCAGGCCCGCCTCGAAGCCGAGATCGGCCAGGTGGCCGTGCCGCGCAAGCTGATCGCGGATGGCCGCACCGATGCGCTGACCGCGCTGCCCAAGCTGGTGGCCCAGGCGCAGGCGGGCAAGGCCACCGAGGCCGCCTACACCCTCGCCGAAGGCATCATGACCGGCATCCACCTGCGCTCGCCCGAGGTGCTGGTGCTGAGCGAAGGCGTGCTACGCAAGGTGCCGGCGCCGACCATCGGCCGCGGCGCCGAGATCACCAGGCTCGAACAGTTGATCGGCGAGGGCCGCAAGGCGCTCGATGCCAGTCCCTTCGACGCGCTCGGCCGGAAGACCATCGCCGACATCCTGCGCCGCCTGCCGCTGAGCGACGAGGCCGAGAAGTTCGAGGTCGACGAGGTGCTGCCCAGCTTCGCGCGACGCGTGGTGCGCGGCGGCTGGCTGATGCAGACGTTCAAGAGTGATCCCTGGGTGGGCAAGGTGGATCAGGCCCTGGACGCCGCCGAGACGTTGGCCCCGGTCACGCTGTTCGAGGGCGCCGGTCTGCGCCTGGCCGAGGTCAAGAACGCGTTCGGCGAGGGCGGCTGGGTGCTGAGCACGCCGTCCCGCCTCAGCTACGCGCGGCCGCATGCGGCGGCGATGTACGCCCAGAACGCGAAGGAGCTGAACCTGACCGTGGTCATCGACCTGCCCCCCGGCGCCGATCCGGTCAGCGATGGCGCCAAGGCGCTTGGCGCCCGCGTGTTCCAGGGCAGCCGTCCGCTGGCGACGTGGACGCGCGATGGCGGTCTGCACAGCGACGAAGCGCAGTGGCGCGCGGCGGTGCCCGACCACGGGCCGAAGGTCGACGACAACGTCGCCAAGGGCTTCCTGCCTCCGCACCTGGTGATCACCGACCTCGATGGCGACGTGCACCTGATGGTCACCGCGCACGGCGTGCTCGCTCCGCCGCGCGATGGCGGCCAGGCCGAAGCCGAACGCTTCCTCAAGGACGCCGCCAAGGCGCTGCCCGACGCGCCGCACCTCGATCTGGTCGGCGAGTACCTGTTCTACTACGTCTACGACAGCCCGGACACGCGCTTCCCGACCCTGATCGGCAACAAGCTGGTCAAGGGCGACATCCACCAGACCGCCAACCAGACCCTGGCCAGCACCACCGCCGGCATGTGCCGCGGCGACTGCGATGACCTCGCCGAGCTTTATCAGGCGATCGCCGAGCAGCAGGGCCGCACCGCGCACATCATCACCCTGCCCTCGCACGCCGCGCTGGCCTTCGCCGAGAAGCGCGACGACGGCTGGCACACCTTCATCCTGCAGACCGGCCAGCCGCGCCAATTTGTCGCCGACGACCTGCCCGAGAGCCTGCGCAAGGCCTACCTCAGCTTCGACGAAAGCGACAACTTCGATCCGAACGGGCTCGGCCTGCTGCTGCGCTTCTCGGGCGAGAACACCCGCGGCCCCTGGCGCCTGTCGTGGCGCATCTTCGCCGAGCCGAAATACGCCGAGACCATGATCGACGTGCAGAAGGACTGGCACTACAGCACCTACCAGCGCGGCATCCACAAGATGCTCGACCTGATCAAGTCCGGGGACGACGACACTGCCAACTACCGCGAGCTGTCCGGCCTCTACGGCTTCACCGGCCAGTACCCGCTCGCCGCAAAGTACCACGAGCAGGCCCTGGCACGCACCGACGATGCCGAGAGCCGGCTCTATGCCTCGTCCGAACTGATCGGCCACCTCTTCGAGGCCGATCGCGACGCGGATGCGCGCGCCGTCGCGCTTCAGCTCCTCGACGACCAGCTGCCGAAGATGCAGAAGCAGCTCGGCCAGCGCCAGGTGCAGTTCGGCTTCCAGCTCGCCAACGTGCTCATCAACGGCAAGGCCTACGACCTCGCCAGCCGGGCGATCAAGGAGACCCTGCTCGAGGACATGTCGAAGCAGATCGAGAGCGTCGGCCAGTGGCTGGCCAGCCCGCAGTTCAACCAGCGTCGCTGGGAGGCCGCCGAGCAGTTGCGCCGCCTGCAGCAGATGTACGTCGGCACCGGCCTGCAGCTGCTCGCAGGCGCCGGCCCCGAGGCGCTGCCGGGGGACGCCATCCTGCAGAAGGTGGTGCGCAACGCGCAGGACTGGCTCAACCAGGTCGCTTTCCACGACATCGACGAGGATGAGGACGTGCTCAGCCGCTACGCCACCGCCGGCACGTTCTACGCCGCGGTGCTCGGTGAAGAACGCCTGCTGTCGATGCTCGCCAGCGCCGAGCTGCCGGCCAAGGCCGAACGCACCCACGCCGAACGCGTCGGCGGTCTGGCCCAGGTCAACCTCGACCTGCCGTGGATCAAGCTGTCGGTGCCGTTCTGGCTGGGCCGGCTGCAGCAGCGCTTCGAGCGCGAGAAGGACACCATCGACAAACCGAGCGCGATCGCCCTCGGCCGGAACGTCGCCGCCTCGTACGCGCACGCCGGCACGCTCGGCTTCGAGGCCCCCTTCCTCGACTACGAAGCGCACATCGGCGCGCTGATCACCGCCCTGCTCGCCCAGGACGAGCCCGCCCTGCGCGAGCGTCTGCGCCACGTAAAGGAAAAGGACGACAAGCGCCTGCGCGACGACACCGCCCAGTGGCTGGGCGACGTCGCCCGCTTCCTGCCCATGGACTGGTATCAGACCGTGATGAAATGCTGGATCGAGGAGGTCGACTATAAGCCCAAGTACTTCTGGATCGCCTGGCGCGCCGCGCTGACCAAGGCCCCCGCACACGCGCTGTACGTCGCCAAGCTGGCCGCCGAACGCTTCAGCGACGATCCCGCCTTCGCCGAGGAATACGCCTTCATGCGCACGGTCCTCGAGCAGCCGGCGGCGAAACAGCGCACGGACGCGCCCCTGCCCAAGCCGGTGACCGTCGAACCGCACCAATAAATCCGGCGATAGCGGCCCATCTGCGGCGTTGGTCGTCAGTCACATGGCGGGGCCATGCTCCTTTCTCTCGCCCGATCACTTGGGCAGGGCCCCAAGTGATCCCGCCGCTGGGCCACTCTCACCGGATTTCAATGCTCACCTGATCGGTGAGGAGAAGCTGACCATGATCAATGGGGTTGAGCGAAATAGATCGGCGCCACTGCCGAATGTCTGGTAACCCGGTGCGGCCGCGCCCGATCGTCCCCGCCGCCATCGCGACCGCGCCGCCCGGCACCGTGACCGTGACGTGGCGCGACGGCCGGGTCGACACCCACCGCGCGCGCGACCTGCGCCTGCGCTGCCCGTGCGCGCACTGCGTGCACGAAGTCACGGGGCAGCCGCTGCTCGACCCGACGACGGTGGCGGACGACCTCAGCGCAATCGAGTGCAAGCCGGTCGGCAATTACGCGACGCAGTTCCTGTGGAGCGATGGGCACCGCACGGGGTTGTATGCGCATCAGGTGCTGCGCGGATTGGGGGAGGCGGGCGTAAGCTGAGTGGTCTCACGGCCACGGACACGGTGCGAGAGCGACCGTGAGATCAGCAGGCTTGCCGTTGGCAGGGATGAACCACAGGATTCCCCGCATGGAACCCCCTTCCATCATCGTCCCGCGTCGTCCATGCATGCATGGCTGGCGAGGGCTAGTCGCCATCTCCGCGCTTTCCGTGATCGGGATCGTGATCGCGATAGGGGTCTGGTTCGCCAGCGACAGCGATCTGCGCAGGGTGGAACGCCGCATGGCCGCCATGGGTCTCCCCACAACCTGGCAGGCCCTCGGCGTGCCAAAAACCGTCCTAACCAGCGATAACCATCAGCGTCTGATCACCCTCGTCGCCAGATTAAAACCGTGGACGCCAAAAACATTGGCTTCACTCAATCCGGGAGAGGCGCTTCCAGATGAACTGAGGGAGTGGCATGCCAAACTGGCTGACGTCGATATTATCGAGGCTACGCGTCTCATCGACGCCCTGCCGACACAACGACCTTATCTGAGGAATGACTTCACCCGCTTCAGCAACCCGTGGTTGACACCTTGGAAGAATGCCATCGGCCTGTTCGGACAGCGCCTTGCCTTGGCTCAACCCGGTGAGGCCAGGGAACAGGCGCATCGCCTGATCTGCCTGCTGAACAGCACCCCACGCACACCCCATGGGACCGGAGCGGCCATCGATGCGAGCTTCATTCTCCTCGTCACCAAGGCGCTCGCTCTGCGCCTAGCGGATTTGCGCGGAGATGCCGACATCGCCCAAGCGCTCATGGGCATCGCAGAGCAAGTCGATGCAGAGCGGGAGGAAAATTGCGCAGGAGAATTAGTTTATCTGCTTGGCCAATTCCGAGACATCCATTCAGGAAAGGCAAAAATCCCACTCTGGTCTCGATTCCGGTGGGAGTCCAGATGGAAGCGCGATCGTGTTCTTGGCGCGCACCTCACCTGGATTGGTGAATCCAGGGCCTGTCGGCGAGGATTTGAACGATATGACCTAGCTCAACGTCTGAAAATTATCCCGAGGGACGAGTCAGATATGACGATGTGGAGCTTTCTAGACCCGCTGGCCTATGAGCATTCCTCGACCCGTGCCCGCTCGGCCGCCCTGTTGCTCGCCGCAGAAATCATGGGCGACCCATGGCCGACTGACCCGTATGCTCGCGACGGCACATCGCTCCGCAGACTGGAGCGGGATGGAAGACTGATCGGGGCCTACAGCGTTGGGCAAAACGGGATTGATGATCACGGCGGAAATGGTGACGATGCTTTCGCGTTGTATGGCCCGCTCAAGGCCCCCCACGCATCCACGACGCATATGCCGATTAGTCCAAAGCCGTGATCCTCGCTGCCTCTATTTGCTTCGTCCTCGCCATCGCCTCTGGCTGGTTGCTGCTCATCCGCCGACTGATGGGCCGGCCGCTGCCTATGCGCACCGCTCTGGTGCACGGTGCGGTGGCGCTTACCGGCGTGTTCTTGGTCGCGCTCCACCTCCTGCTTCACGGCGGCAATCCGGCGCTGCTGATCGGTTTCGCCCTGCTGCTGGTGGCGGCTGGTCTGGGCATCGCCGTCTTCCGCTGGCACCTCCGCCGCCAACCGATCCCGGTCGGGCTGACCATGGTGCATGTGATCACCGCGGTGGTCGGGGTGATCGTCTTCCTCATCGGTGCGAGCCTCTGAATGAGCGGACGCGCACCCGCCGGCGCAAGAGCGGACCGGCCAGCCACAGCAGCGGTCCAAGGACGAGCGCGGCGGCGAAGTGGATGACGATGGCGGGCAGAGCGATCACCAGCCAGCAGGCGAAGCGCAGGGCGTCGCCCCCGGTCGCCGGCGCCACCGCCCGGTCGAGGTGCAAGCGGGTTTGCACCAGCGCGACCGGTTGCGCCAGCAACTCCGGCGTCGGTCCCTGGGGGTACTCGCGGTAGAGCGAGTGACTGCGCCGTCCGCGCACGAATGCGGCGAAGGTGGTGCGCGGGTAGACCAGGGCGCCGGCGGCGAGCCCGCCGAGATCGATCGCCCAGCCCGTGATGAAGCGCCCACAGCCGGTGGCGATCTCCCACGCGCTGATGGCGAATTCCCCCTGCCAATTGCCCGCCGGATAGCCAGTGAGCACGTGATGCAGGTCGTGCAGCGGTACCGCCTTCCGCCGACCGGTGGTATTGGGCAGGTCGACTACCAACCGGCCGAAACGCAGCCGCACCAGAGGGTCGTCGTAGCCGCCATCGCCCAAGCCGGCCGCTGCGAGATACCGGGCTCGGGCCGCGCCGAGGGTGCTGGTGTCGTCCATGGTCCACCTCCGCGGTCGATCATGGCGAGGCCGGCCTGGTTTGCGCGCCGGCGGTGATCACGGCGAACTCGTAGGCGTCTCCTGCATCGCCAACCATCGCCGCATGCATCCATCCCATCTGGCAACACGGCGGGTCGGTACAACCCGTGCCTCGGCCCGGCTGCCGTGACGGTCCCGATCGCTATACCCCCATCAGTTGGAAACGGATTGGGCGAGTTGGCGTGGGCGCGCCGCCGAATGGGGGATGGGATGGGTGGGCAAGCAACACAACCAGGCGACTACACACCAGTCGATCTGCGGCTCGAAGGTCACGGTGAGTACGAGTGCGAGGGCGCCGGCTGCGCACCTCCCGCCATCCCGGGCTACACCGTGCTTCGCCACCTCGGCAGCGGCGCGATGGGCGATGTCTACGAGGCGCGCGACGACGGCGGCCGGGCGGTGGCGCTGAAGATCTTGGCCGCCCAGGGCGACCTCGCCCGCAGCGCGGCGCGCGTCGCGCGAGAAGTGGCGGCGCTGTCCGCGGTCGAGCATGCCAATGTCGTACGCCTGTATGCCCACGGCACACACCAGGGGCGGACCTGGCTGGCGATGGAGCTGGTCGCCGGGCGCGACCTCGACGCCGTCCTCGCCGAGCGTGGGACGCTGGGCGAGGCCGATACGCTGCGCGTGGCCCTGCAGGTGGCGCGCGGTCTGGCGCACGTGCATGCCACCGCCGGCATCATCCACCGCGACATCAAGCCGGCGAATCTGTTGCTGGTGCCGGGCGCCGGGCCGGATGGCGGCGACGCGGTCAAGGTGATCGACTTCGGTCTCGCCAAGGCACCGGCCACCGACGCGGCGATGACGCGCGAAGGCATGGTGGTCGGCACGCCGATGTACATGTCGCCCGAGCAGATCCGCGGTGAGCTCGCCATCGGCCCGGCCGCCGACATCTACGCCCTCGGTGGCACCATGGTCCATTTGCTCACCGGCAAGCCGCCTTTCCCAGGCGCCAACGCCTACGACATCCTGCGCCGCCACCTGCAGGATCCGCTGCCCGATCTGGCCGCTCTGCGCACGGGCCTCAGGCCGGCGACCCGCCAGTTGGTGGCGAAGGCGATGGCGAAGGAGACGCGCGATCGCCACGCTGACTGGGGTGCCTTCATCGCCGAGGCCGAGGCGGCGTTGGCCCACCTCGCGAGCGGACCGCAGCCGCTGCGTCTGCTGCGCGTCGATCTCGCGCCGGGCACCGCCCTGCGTCTGCGTCGCGAGTGCGATCGCGAGCCGGCCGACCCGTTCCAGCACGAGCTGAGCGGCCGCATGCGCCGTCTTGAACATCCACGCCAGGTCGAACGCCTGGTGATGTGCGCGCGAGAAACGACGAGCCCGCCCCGAGCGCAGACGCCAACGCGCAGTGCGACCCGGCGCGCCCCGAGTCCGGCGGCCCTGGCGCTGCTGCGCGCCTACCGCGTGAAAATGCTGGCTCTGCCGGCCACCCCGACCCCGCTGCGCATCATGCCAGCGGAAATGGCGGACCAGCACCTCGTGCCGATCGCCCTGCTGCTGGCGGCGACCGCAGCCTGGCTGTGCACCTGGCTAGGGTGATCGCCAGGCGCCGCTACCGCGGGTTTCCACTCAACGCGCACACGGCGGTGACATAGGCGGCGGCGAAGCCCTCGATCTCCTCCGCGGTGGTGGCCGGGCCGATCGAGACGCGTATTGCGCTGCGCGACAGGTCGCTCGCCAGGCCCAGCGCGGCGACCACGTGGCTCGCTTCGCCGCGCGCCGCCATGCACGCGGCGCCGGTCGACACGGCGAATCCGGCCAGGTCGAGGCGGGTGACCAGCGCGGCGCCAGCCACGCCAGGGTGGATCAGATTCATGGTGTTGGCCAGACGCGGGGCGTCGTGCGCCAGCCAGCGGCACGCAGGCAGCGCCGCGGCGATGCGCGCGAAACCATGATCAAGCAGCGCGCGCTGGCGGGCGTCCTCGGCCTGCCAGCCGACCAGGCGGTCATGCAGCGCCGCCGCCAGCCCCGCCGCCAACGCGGCATCCTCGGTTCCGCTGCGCCGGTCCTGCTGCTGGCGGCCGCCGGTGATCAGCGGCGGCAGCGCCGCGCCCTGACGCACGTAGAGGACGCCAATGCCCTTCGCAGCACCGAACTTGTGGCCAGCGACGCTGGCATAGTCGACACCGAGCGCGTGCAGGTCGAGCGGCCGCTTGCCGGCGCCCTGGGCGGCATCGAGCAGCACCGCCACCCCGGGAACCGCGCTACGCGCGGCGGCGACCACGCCGGCCACGTCCTGCAGCACACCGAGCTCGTTGTTGGCGAACTGAAGACAGAGCAGCCGCGTCGACACACCGATCGCGGCGCGCACCGTCGCCGGAGCGAGACGTCCGTCACCGTCAACGCCGAGCATGCGCACAGTCGCGCCTGGCGTGGCGGCGATGGTGCGCAGCACGCTGCTGTGATCGATCGCCGACGCCGCGACTTCGCCGGGGCCGGCGGCGAGGGCAGCGCGGATCGCGGTGGAGTTGGCCTCGCTGCCGCCCGAGGTCAGCACCAGTTCGTGCGCGCGGCAGCCGAGATCGGCAGCGATCATCGCGCGCGCTTCGTCGAGGCGGTGCCGCGCGCGCTGGCCGAACGCGTGCACCGAACCCGGGTTGCCCCAGGCCTCGTCCTGGGCGGCGAGCCAGGCGGCGCGCGCCGCCGACGACAGCGGCGCGGTGGCATTCCAGTCGAGGTAGGTCGAGGTCATTGGTTCACGGATTGAAGCCGCCGCGCATGAGCAGCAGCTGCGCGAGGAGGTCATGCGGACCGAGCGGCGGCGCCACGCGCCAGGCGACCTGGGGGAAGCGCGCGGCGGCCTCGGCGACCAGGCGGGGTATGTCCTCGCGGCTGTGGCGGCCGTCACCCAAGAAGTAGAGCAGCACGCGCACTTCGCTTGCGCCGCGTTGCGCCAACTCGGCGAAGGCGACGGCGATCGACGGCTCAGCCAATTCCATGTGCGCGTGGGCGACGAGGCAATCCGGCTTCAGCGCGCGCAGACGCTCGGCCACCACGGTGAGCTGCTGGTTGCTCTCCTGACGCCGGCTGCCGTGGTCGACGAGGAGGAGTCCGAGCATGGGCGGCATCATCGGCGGTTGCTGCGACGGGGGAAGCGCAGTGGTCTGCCACCTGCGGCGCAGGCACAGCGCCCTCGCCGCTGCGGCCGCTCTTCCCGTCCGGTCGATGGCCCTACCATCCCGGCCCATGTCGACGCCTGCCGATCATGCCGCCGCCATCCTCGACTGGCTGGGGGCCAATCGCCTGGCCCAGGTCGAACGCGGCCTGGCCGATCCGATCCAGGTGGCACCGCTGCTGACGCATGCCGACGCCATCGCCGATGCGGCCGACAGCGACGATGAGGCGGCGCGCGCAGCCGGGCTCGGCGCCCTGTTCGGCGGCCTGGTCGAGCCGCTCAATGATGGCTTCACCCCGGCCGGACGGGCGGTCTATGCCCGCGTGTTCGCGCGCATCGCATGGCGGGTCGCGGCACGCGATGCGCGGCTGGGCGACCGTCTGCGCACCTTCGCGGTCGGCGACGAAGCCGCGCTGCTCGCGCGCTACCAGGGACTGCGCCGGGCGACGACCGTCACCCCCGACGGTGCCAAACGCGTTGTGGTGCTGAGCCGGGTGACGATCGGCGCCGACATCCTGCTCACCAGCACAGTGCTGGTGCGCCTGCGCCAACGCTATCCGGGCGCGGAACTGGTCCTGCTCGGCGATGGCAAGCTCGCGGGACTGTTCGCTGGCCTGCCCAGAGTCCGCGTGCGACCGCTCGCCTATGGCCGGCGCGGGGCACTGCGCGAACGCCTGGCGAGCTGGTTGACGGTGGCCGACGCGATCGCCGACGAAGCGCCCGATCTGGTCATCGCGCCCGACTCGCGCCTGGACCAGCTCGGCGTGCTGCCGGTCACCGCCGATCCCGCCCGCACCCTTTTGTGGGAGAACACCCAGCCCGAGGGCCACGCGGTGCGCAGCCTGGGCGAGCTGCTCGATGACTGGCTGGTCGCCCGCCTCGGCATGGTGTGGGGACGCCGCGCGCTCCCCGCGCTCGGCCTCGACGCCGCGGCGGCGCGGGCACGCGCGATCTTCGCGGCCGCGATCGGGCCAGCGCCGATCGCCGCGGTGAAGCTCGATCATGGCGGCAATGCGGCCAAGGCCCTGCCCCGCGCGGCCGAGGTCGCCATCCTGCGCGCATTGCGCGCCAAGGGCTGGCGTATCCTGCTCGATCGTGGCTTCGGCAGCGACGAGTTGGCCAACAGCGACGCGCTGATCGCCGCGCTGGGGTGGACGGCGATCGACGTCGACGACAGCGGCAAGGAACTCGGCCTCGCCGTGTCAGCATTGACGCCGGGCCAGCTGGCCGACGCGCCGGTGGCGCGTTTCCACGGCTCGATCGCCGGCTGGGCGGGCGGCGTCGCCGCCTGCCGCCTCGCGCTCAGCTACGACAGCGTCGGCCACCACCTCGCCGCGGCGCTCGGCGTGCCAGTGGTGGTGGCGTTCACCGGCTACGCCGATCCCGGCTTCCCCACCGCGTGGCAGCCGCGTGGACCGGCTGGGGTGACGGTGGTGGCGATCCCGACCGAGCTGAAAGAGGATCCAGCGCAGTGGGAACGGGTGGTGCAGGCGATTCCGGTCAGCCCTGGCCGTGCGTAGGATCGGCCCTGCCCATCAGGTCGATCGCGCACGCCACGATCAGTTCCTCGTGCCGCGGCTCGGTCAGGCGATGATCGCCGACGACGAGATGCAGCTCGACGCCGGGATTGACTTCGGCGTAGGCGAGGCTGGCGTGCCAGTCGACGGTCTCATCGTGGCGGCCGTGAATGATCGCCACCGGCACGCCGGGATCGCCGGGGATGCCCGGCAGGGCCAGGCAGCTCTGGTGGAAGGCGATGCCGAGCGGCAGTTCGCGCTCGGCACCGTGGTGGTAGAAGTCCATGCTGCCGCGCGCGCGCCAGGCGGCGACGCCGGCCTCGCCGAGACGCTCGCGCCAATGATCGGTGAAGCGGAAGGCCGGCGCGATCAGCACCAGACCAACAAGGCGCGGCAGTCGACGTTGCGCCGCCAGCATGGCCGCGCTGTATCCGCCCAGGCTGGAACCGATCACCACCAGTGGCGCGCCGTCATCGGGCAACGCCCGCGCGGCGGCCTCGGCACGCGCGAAGATGCCGTCCATGGTCAGATTGAAGAAGTCGCCAGCTTCGAGGTCGGGGATGGCATACGAGGCGATCCGCTGGCGCAGGCGAGCGCCGACGGCGAGGCCCTTGGCGCTGCGCGCGCTGGAACCGAAACCATGCAGATAGATGATGTGGGGGCGCATGCCGGGTCCGGGGTCCTAATGGGTCCGTGGTCGGAAGGCAAAGTATGGGAGATCACCATCTGGAAGCCAAACTGGCAGGTGCCTTCTCGACCACGGACCACGGACCACGCACCACGCACCCTCCCGGACCACGCACCCTCCCGGACCACGCACCCTCCCGGACCACGCACCCATCACGTCGCCGCTTTCTCCATCGCATCGGCGGTGATCGACCAGTGGCTCGCCTGCCACGCCACTTTGCCGCCCATGAGCAGGAAGAGCTGTGGGCTCTGGTGGGTGAAGCCGAGTTTCGTCGACACCCAGTTCGACACTGGGCGGTTGGCCTGCACCACCACCACGCCCACCGTCTGGTCGGAATGCCGCGCGAGGTAGGTCTCGACCGCCTCGTGCGCTGCGTGGCTGATCGGACACGTGTTGGAATGTTTAAGCAGCCAGGTCGGGCCTGGACTGCCCAGCAAAGCATCGACCTGGTCGTTGGTGGTGATGGATGTCAGCATGCGGGCCTCATGGTTTGGGGACGGGCGCGGCGGGGGGCTTGGCCAACGAGAAACGCAGCGCGCCGGTGATTCCGCTGATATCGAGCTTCCCGTCAAGCAGGGTCAGGTCGACATTGAGCGGCAGCACGTAGCCGTCGACGCCGGTGACGACACCGCCGGCGCTGCGCAGGGTGAAGGTGATCGCGCCTTCACCGGCAACCTCGGCCGAGCCAGGGAGCGGCACGAGGATGGTGTTGCGCTTGAACCAGCCGATGTCGGCATGATCGATGACGCCGGTGAGGCTGCCGGTCAGATCCGGGTCGCTCTTGCCCTGCAGTTCGGCGGTGAAGCCATCCTTGGCCGGCTGGCCGAAGCGGTCGGCGGCGCGCGCCAGCGCTTCGTGCAATTCGATGCGGCCGGGCTGGATCGAGAAGGTGGTGGCGAGAATCGGCGTGCGCGCGCTGAGATCGAGCCAGCCGCTGGGCAGGCCCAATTCACCCGAGACGAGCTGGCCAGCGAGTTGAACCTCGAGCCGGCGGTCGCCCCAGCTGAACTGGCCCTTGGCGGCGGCGGCGAGTTCGCGCAACGCCTGGTCGCTGCCCAGACCGGCGACGCCGAAGTGGAGGATGCGGCCTTTCCATCCGGCGTCGGTGCGCGTGAGCTCGCTGCTGACCTTGAGCAGGCCGCGCAGCTTCGGCAACGGGCTGGGCCCCACCACGTGCGCGACAAGCTCGTCGAGACGGGCGATGGTGATGGTGAGCAGATCGCCGCGCTGGACCACGCTCGCCATCGGCAGGTCGGCACGGATGGCGTACCCGGCGGCGGCATCGTGCGGATCGATGGCGACCACGTCGAGTTCGAGGTCGAGGTCGCGCAACGTCCACTTCTCGATCGCGACCTCGGCCTTGGCGATGCTGGCGTCGATGCGCTGCAACGAGTCTTCCCATTCGACCAGCAGCCGGGTGATGGTGCCGCCGGTGGGCAGAACCGCCTCGGGCACGAAGCGCCGCGCGAGCGGCAACGGCAACTGCGCCGCCTCGACCACCAGCGGGCCTTTCTTGCGCCAGCTGACCTCGGCCCGGGGCGCGTCGGCAGCGAGCGCGCCGAGACTGGGCAGACAGGTGATCACCACCCGCGGCCCCTCTGGCGCCACCGTCACCCGCGCGGTCGGCAGCAGGCGGAGCAGATCCGCGGTCGGGATCTTGTCAGGGATCGGCAACTTGGGCCCGGGTGACCAGCGTGCGACCTCGGCGGTCAGCACCCGGGTCGCAAAGGCGACCGCCAGGGTGCCCTCGGCGCTGCCCAGGCGTTCATCGACGGTGGCGAAACGCGGCAGGCGCAGCCCGGTGGCGTCCACCGCGATGGTCGCCTCGGCGTACCCGCCAGCCCAGGTCGGCCGCGAAGCGCCGGTCATCTGCCGCGCCTCGGGCAGGAAGCGCAGACGGGTCCCAGCAAGATCCACCTCGGCGGGCAGCCAGGACAGCAGTTGGTCCTGCGCGGGCATAAGTTCGAGGCCGGCGAGCGCGGCGAAGAGGTCGGCGAGATGAATGCGCGCCTGTTTCACGGCGATCGCCAGCGCCGGACGCGTGCCGTCCTCGGGGGCAATCGCCACCTCGAGCGGTGCCGCGCCGAGGGTGCCGGTCAGGCTGCCGGTGAGCGCACCGCCGACCAATGCGGCGTCGATGGTGAACGCGTCAAGACGCAGGTGGTCGGCGATGCTGAGCTGGCCATCGATGTGCACGCGCAGCGTTGGCAGCGAGCCGGAGCTGGCTGGCTGCGGCCGCGCCAGCGCCGCGCGCACGAAAGCCACGCCATCGCGGTCGAAGCGCAGCTTGACGCCGTGCAGCTCGATGGCCTCGATCCGCGGCGGCACCAGCTGGCCACGGATGTCGGCGTGATCGACGGTGGCGATCGCGTCGCCGCCGTCTGGGCCATAGAGCGAGATGCCACGCACGATCGCGTGGCGGGTGCCGTTGAGCTCGATCGCACCGACATCCAGCCGCCCCGGAAGACGCGCGGCGTACTCGCGTTCGATGCGCCGCTCAAGGCCGCCCGATCCGACGAACCAGACCAGCCCGGCGCACACCAGCAAAGGCAGACCGAGCAGGATGAGCACCGTCAGCAGACGGATGCGGGTGCGGCGGGTCATGAGAGGCGCAGTGTCGAGGGCATGCGGGTGAGGGCAAGGCGGCGACCGCAGGCTCATAACCTGGACACGAATCCAACCGAGGGGCCGGTTTGTCGCTCGGCGGCTTCGCACCTAACCTATCAGGTGAGCGCTGAAATCCGGTGAGAGTGGCCTAGGTGATCGGACTGACGAAGACACTCTCGCACTGATGCTCGGCGCTACGCGCCTGCGCCCTCAGTGCTGGCGCGCAGCTGCGCTGCTTGCGGGGATCACCTGGGGCCCTGGCCCAGGTGATCGGACTGACAAAGACACTC
>Ga0163144_10008763_pt1 | contig 21845 bp, 22 predicted proteins | sample OliLak19BULKMAT1_FD_123175 | JGI IMG/M metagenome (GOLD analysis project Ga0163144, IMG submission 123175) | Freshwater microbial mat bacterial communities from Lake Vanda, McMurdo Dry Valleys, Antarctica - Oligotrophic Lake LV.19.BULKMAT1 | ecosystem: Environmental > Aquatic > Freshwater >... | reverse complement strand
TCTGATCGACACCGGCAGCCGCATGGACGAGGTGATCTTCGAGGAGTTCAAGGGCACCGGCAATTCGGAAATCATCCTCGACCGCAAGCTGTCGGACAAGCGCACCTTCCCGGCTATCGACATAACGAAGTCGGGCACCCGCAAGGAAGAACTGCTGCTGGAGAAGGGCGTGCTGTCCAAGGTCTGGGTGCTGCGCCGCATCCTGATGCCGATGGGCGTCACGGATTCCATGGAGTTCCTGCTGGACAAGCTGAAGAGCACCAAGACCAATTCGGACTTCTTCGACAGCATGAACAATTAGGGCGCTGCGCCCGCCGGTGAAAACTTCGGTCCTTCACCATCCGGCGGCGCCCGGCGCGCTGCTGTTCCTCGCCGCCGCGCTGGCGGTGCTGGCCGACAATTCGGCGGCCAGCGCGCTGTACGACCGCTTCCTGAATACCCATTTCAGCGTCCGGCTGGACAGCCTGGCGCTCGACAAGCCGTTGCTGCTGTGGATCAACGACGGCCTGATGGCTGTGTTCTTTCTGCTGGTCGGCCTTGAGATGAAGCGCGAAATGCTGTTCGGCGACCTGTCGCGCCGCTCCCAGATCGTGTTGCCGGCGGTGGCCGCGCTGGGCGGCATGGCGGTGCCAGCGCTGATCTATGCCGCGCTCAACCGGGGCGATGCGCTGGCCTTGCGCGGCTGGGCCATCCCGTCAGCCACCGACATCGCCTTCGCGCTGGGCGTGCTGTCGCTGCTGGGGTCCCGGGTGCCGCCGGCCTTGAAGGTTTTCCTGACCGCCGTGGCGGTGCTGGACGATTTCGGCGCCATAATCATCATCGCGATTTTCTATACCGCCGATCTTTCCGCGCTGTCGCTGGGCCTGGCCGCTATGGCGCTGGCGGCGCTGGCGGCGCTGAACCTGGCTGGCGTGCGCCGCCTGGGTCCGTACATCCTGGTCGGCGTGCTTCTCTGGGTCTTCGTCCTGAAATCGGGCGTGCATGCGACCCTGGCCGGCGTGGCGCTGGCCTTTGCCATTCCACTTCGCCCCGGCGGCGGTGAGGCGCCGGCAACACAGCTTGAGCATGCACTGCACCCGTGGGTGACCTGGGCGATCCTGCCGCTGTTCGCCTTCGCCAATGCCGGCATTTCCTTTGCCGGCATGACCTGGGCCAGCGTTGCGCATCCTGTCACGCTGGGCATCGCGGCTGGCCTGTTCATCGGCAAGCAGGCGGGGATTTTCCTGTTTGCCGGCGGCGCGATCAGGTTGGGCTGGGCGGCGTTGCCGACCGGCGCCACCTGGGGCCAGCTTTACGGCGCGGCGCTGTTGTGCGGGATCGGTTTCACCATGAGCCTGTTCATTGGCACCCTGGCGTTCGACGATCCGTCCGCCGCCGCGCCGGTGCGGCTGGGTGTGATTGTCGGTTCGTTGCTGTCCGGCATTGTCGGTTATGTCGTGCTGTCGCGACTGACGGCTGTTCAGAAATAGGCGATCAGCCGCCCTGCGGTCAGCGCGCCGAGCCAGAACACGAGCGACAGCACGGCCGCGATGCGTGCCCGCGCCGGCACCACGCCGTGCCAGGTTGCGACGTCGCGCCAGACACCGAGATGCAACAGCGCCACGTTCAGCAGCGCCAGCCCGATCAGCACCAGCTTGATCCTGAACGAGGGATTTATGGCGACGTGCGCGGCGTCGGCCGAGAACAGCAACAGGCCCATGCAGACCGCCAGGGCGAAGCCGCCAATAGCGACGGGCAGGACCAGCCGGGCCAGCGCCGCCACGGGCAGCGTCCGGCCAAAGCCCAGCAGCCGCAGGTCGAGCGCCACGATGGGACCGATCAGCAGGGTGAAGCCGATGATGTGCAAGGTCTCCGCCACCGGATAGGCCAGCGGCGAGGTGCGCATCGCGAGGCCAAGCGGCCCTTCCTGCCAGGCCAGCAGGAAACCTCCCATGGTCAGCGCAGCTCGTAGGTCTTGCCGCCGATGGTCACGCGTTCGACCCTGGCTTCGTCCGCATCCTGTTTGTTGGGATAGGCGAAGAACGTTCCCACCGTGCCGGGCTGCAACATCTCGACACTCAGGCCGCGGTTCTGCAACCGGAACGGCGGGGCCAGGGTAAGGCGCCAGATCTTGCCGTCGCCCTGCACCAGCGCCTCGCCGTGTGGGTTCTCATAGGCAGACCGGATGATTGGCCCGGTCAGCGTGAACGCCTTGGCGGTATCGTAGCCGCCCCAGCCGTGGTGCGCCACGGCAGCGCCGGAAGCGAGCGCAATGCCGGCCATGCCGGCGAGGGGAAACAATTGGCGACGGGTGAGCATGGCGTGCCTCATCTAGCGAAAAAATATGAACGTCATCACGATAAACAGGGGCACGAGGATGGCGCAAGACCACGCCATATAGCCGAAGAAGCTGGGCATCCTGATGCCGCGCTCCTCGGCCACCGCCTTGACCATGAAATTTGGCGCGTTGCCGATATAGGTATTGGCCCCCATGAACACCGCGCCGGCTGATATCGCGGCCAGGGTGGCGGCAAGCGGACCCATCAATTGTTGCGGATCGCCGCCCGCCATCTGAAAGAACACCAGATAGGTTGGCGCGTTGTCGAGAAAGCTGGACAGGATGCCAGTGAGCCAGAAATACCAAGCGTCAATAGGCTGGCCATCCGGCCCGGTGGCAAGCCGCACCAATGGCGCCAGGGCGCCAGCTGTGCCCGCCTTCAGGATCGCCAGCGCCGGAATGATGGTGGCGAAAATGCCGGCGAACAGTTTGGCGACTTCCTGGATTGGCCCCCACGAAAACCCGTTGGCCTCGTGCAGTGCCTTTGGCGTAAGGCGCAGCGACAGGCCGGCAATGGCCAACAGCGCCACGTCGCGCACCAGGTTTTGCAGTTCGATCACGGCGCCATAGACCGGGAACGAAATGCCGGGCTGCCACAGGCCCGACAGCAGCACGGCGCCGACGATGGCGGCCAGCAGGAGGACGTTGATAGCACCCTCGATGCCAAGGCTTTCATCGACATGGGTTGGCGCGCGGTGGCGCTCCTTGGCCATGTAGAACCGGTCGATGCCGTAGAAAAGTATCAGCAGCACCACGCTGGCGAAAAGCATGGGTTGCCAGAGGTGAACCAGCGGCCACTGGAAATCCACCCCGCGCAGGAAGCCGAGGAACAGCGGCGGGTCGCCCAGCGGCGTCAGGCTGCCGCCGATATTGGCGACGAGAAAGATCAGGAACACCATGATGTGCACCTTGTGGGTGCGCCAGGCGTTGGCGGCGATGATCGGCCGGATCATCAGCATGGCGGCGCCGGTCGTGCCCATGATGCTAGCGATGATCGTGCCGACAGCCAGCAGCATTGTATTGACCGCCGGGCCACCCTTCAGCTTGCCGCGCAGCCGCACGCCGCCGGCCACGGTGAACAGCGCAAACAGCAGGATAATGAACGGCACATAGTCCAGCAGCAGGGTGTGCACGAACTCGTGCAGGGCCATCGACGGGCCGAACGCGCCGAGGAACGGCAGAAAGAAGCAGAGGCCCCAGAACGCCGCCACCTTGCCATAGTGATGATGCCAGAATTTCGGCACCGCCAGCGGCATGACAGCGATGGAAAGCAGGATACCGGCGAACGGGATTATCCACCAGACGCCGAGCTGGCTGCCATCGACCATGATTTGACTTTCGTTTCTAGGGCAGCAGGACGGTCGAGCCGGTGGTCTTGCGCGCCTCGAGGTCGCGGTGCGCCTGGGCCGCGTCCTTCAGGGCATAGGTCTGGTTGATGCTGATCTTGACCGCACCCTTCTTGACCACATCGAACAGCTCGCCGGCGATTTCCAGCAGCGCCGGCCGCTTGGCGATGTGGGTGAACAGGGTGGGTCGCGTGAGAAACAGCGACCCCTTCGCCCCCATGATTGCCGGGTTGAACGGCTCGACCGGGCCCGAGGCATTGCCGAAAGTCACCATCAGGCCGAACGGGCGCAGGCAGTCCAGCGAGTTCAGGAACGTGTCGCGGCCAATGGAATCGTAGACCACCGGCACACCGTCGCCCTTGGTGATTTCGCGTACCCGGTCCTTGAAGTTCTCGCGCGTGTAGACGATGGGATGATCGCAGCCATTGGCCTTGGCCAGTTCCGCCTTGGCGTCGCTGCCGACCGTGCCGATCACTGTGGCGCCGAGATGCCTGGCCCACTGGCACATGATCAGGCCGACGCCGCCGGCGGCGGCATGCACCAGGATTGTGTCGCCCTTCTGCACCTTGTAGGTCCGGCGCAGCAGAAACTGCGCGGTCATGCCTTGCAGCATCATCGCCGCCGCGTGGCGGTCATCGACCCCCTCGGGAATTTTCACCAGCACGGCGGCCGGCAGGTTGCGCACCTCGGCATAGGCGCCTGCGCTGCCGCCGGCATAGGCAATGCGGTCGCCGGCGGCGAATTCAGTGACGCCCTCGCCCACCGCCTGCACGACGCCGGCGCCCTCGACGCCCAGCCCGCTTGGCATCGGCAGGGGATAGAGGCCGGAGCGGTGATAGGTGTCGATGTAGTTCAGGCCCACCGCAGTGTGGCGTACCCGCACCTCGCCGGGACCTGGCGGCGGCACGGCGAAGATTTCCCACTTCATCTCCTCGGGGCCGCCCTGCTTGGCGATGCGGATGGCGTGGGTCATGGCGCGGTGTCCTATTTCTTTTTGGCGGCGAGATGTTTCTTGAAGAAGGCGGCGGTGCGGTCGTTGGCCAGCTTGGCCGCTTTGGCGCTGTAGTGCTCGCCGCCTAAGCGGGCGAAGGCGTGGTCGACGCCGGGATAGACGCCTGTCGTGACGCCGCGCTTGCCCTTGAGGCCGGCGATGACCGCCTGCTGCGCCTCGGGCGGGCAGAACTTGTCGAGCGCCGCGAGGTGCAGCAACAGCGGCTTGTCGATCTTCTTCGCTTCCTCCAGTGCGCCCTCGATGCCGACGCCGTAATAACCGACCGAGGCATCGCAGTCGCTGCGCGTCGCCATGAGATAGGCGAGCTTGCCGCCAAGGCAGAAACCCACTGAGCCGACCCGGCCGTTGCAGGCGGCATGGCCGCGCAGCACGGCCAGGCTGCCGATCAGGTCGGCCATGCCGTGGTCGACGTTGAAGCCCTGGAAGAGCTGAAAGGCGCGCTGCCATTCCGCCTCGCTCTGGTCGGTGAGCTGGATGCCCGGTTCCTGGCGCCAGAACAGGTCGGGGCATAGCGCCACATAGCCTTGCGCCGCGTAGCCGTCGGCGATGTCGCGCATCACTTTGTTGACGCCGAAAATCTCCTGGATGACTAGGGTACCTGCCGACTTGGTCTTGCGTTTCGGCAGCGCCAGATAGGCGCTGAACGTGCCGCCATCGAACGCCTTCACGGTGATCGTCTTGCCAGCCATGTTCGTCTCCCCCGCCATCGATGGCGAAACTGTAGCGACCGCCGGCGCCCTATAGCAAGACGCCTTCGAGGCGCAGCAGGGCGGCCTTGGTTTCGGCACCGCCGTCGCCGGAATAACCGCCGATCCGGTTGCCGCCGGCCAGCACCCGGTGGCAGGGAATGACAATCGGGATCGGGTTGGCGCCGCATGCGGTGCCGACGGCGCGAGCCGCCGATTTCAGTTCGGCTGCGATTTCGCCATAGCTGCGCGTCGAGCCCATCGGGATCGCCAGCATCGCGCCCCACACGCGCTGCTGAAACTGTGTGCCAGCAGGTCGCAGCGGCAAGTCGAAGACGCGCAGCTTGCCGTCGAAATAAGCGTCGAGCTGGCGGCGTGCTTCCTCCAGCAGCTTGGTGCTGGACTGAAACGCCAATGGCGCGCGGCCCCAGTCCACGCTGACCAAGGCACCGTCGTCCTCGCTTAGGGTCAGTTCGCCGACTGGCGAGTGCAAGCTGAGTTGTGGCATCGCAAGCCTTGGATAACGCGTCATGGAATGTGCCCCGCACGGGCGAATGAATGGCTGCCTTGTCATGGGTAGGGCTTGCGACTCGATTGAAACGGCCCGGGCCTTCCCCTAGTGTGCGGCGCAGCCAACGACCCAGCGAGCAGCGCCATGAAGGTCAGCATCGATATCGATTGCACGCCCGAGGAGGCAAGGACTTTCTTGGGACTGCCCGACGTACAGCCGATGCAAACCGCAATGATGAAGCAGGTCGAGGAGCGGATGTCGGCCGCGCTCGCTGCCAGCGATCCGGAACAACTGATGAAAACGTGGCTGCCCATGGGGGCACACAACTTCGAGCAATTGCAGAAGTTGTTTTGGACGCAAGTCGCCAGCGGCTTTGGTGGCGAAAACGCCAAAGGGAAGAAGTAGGTCGCTCGACGCCCTACGGGATGAGCGTGACAGACGCTACGATCTTTGCCTTGGCCAGCGGCGCCGGGCGAGCCGGCGTGGCCGTGGTGCGGCTTTCCGGTACGGCGGCTGGCCCTACATTCGCCAAGCTGACCCGCCACCCCCTGCCTGCCCCACGACGGGCCATGCGTATTGCTCTCCACAACGGAGAGGGCCAGGTAATTGACCGATGTCTGGGGCTTTGGTTTCCTGGCCCCGGCAGCTTTACGGGCGAAGATGTGGCAGAATTTCATGTTCATGGCGGCAGGGCCGTGCTGAATGCCTTATTTTCCGCCCTTGTAGAGGTTCCCCACGTGCGTCCGGCGGAGCCGGGCGAGTTCACACGCCGCGCCTTCGCGAACGGCAAGCTGGACCTTACCGCCGCGGAAGGCTTGGCCGATCTCGTCGCTGCCGAAACGGAGGGCCAGCGCCGGCAGGCCCTACGTCAATTGGAGGGCGCTTTAGCGGGAATTTACGACCAGTGGCGCACCGATTTGGTCTTATTGTCCGCCGAGGTAGAGGCTGCAATCGATTTCCCCGAGGAGGACTTGCCCGTCGATCTGACAACCCGGGCTAGGCTAGGGATTTCGATATTAGTCGATGCCATCAAGCAGCACCTCAGCGACAACCGCATTGGCGAAACGATTCGAGATGGTTTCTCGATCGTCATACTCGGTCAGCCCAACGTGGGAAAATCTACTCTTTTCAATTATTTAGCTGGCAGGGATGCAGCCATTGTCTCGGCTCAGGCTGGAACTACTCGTGATGTAATCGACGTTCGCTTGGAACTCGCGGGCCTGCCAGTTACGGTTTCCGATACCGCAGGCCTATGGCCCACCGACGACTTGGTCGAGCAGGAAGGAATTCGACGGGCCCGCGAAAAGGGCAGTAGGGCTGACCTTCGTCTCATCATGGTCGATGCGGCCGAGTGGCCCTCGATTCCACCTGAGCTGGCGGCAAGCATTGACGGGGATTCTATGCTCCTTGTTAACAAGACGGATCGAAATCCGGTGTCATCAAATCCAGAAAAATCCATATTTTCTATGTCGCTAGAGACCGGTAGCGGGCTACCAGAGTTTTATATTGCATTGCAGCAGTTTGTTGTCAATCGCCTTTCGCCACCGGAGAACGCCGGGATTACGCGGGTGCGCCATCGGCAAGCATTGGAAGTGTGCGTGGCAGGTCTCGAAAGGGCTGGTAGGGCTTTTGCTGTTGAGTTAATGGCCGAGGATCTGCGCCTTGCGGCCAGGGATTTGGGCAGGATTACTGGCCAGGTCGATGTCGAAGATATCCTGGACGTACTGTTTGGCGAATTTTGTATTGGCAAATAGGGTTGTTTCACGTGAAACAGGGCCCATCCGCCTCTTTGACTGTGGTCTCGAGTGACCTAGATTGTGGCTATGAAATTTGATGTGGTGGTGATTGGCGGCGGGCATGCAGGCTGCGAAGCGGCGGCCGCGTCCGCGCGTTTCGGGGCCAACACCTTGCTGTTAACTCACGATGTCTCGAAGATTGGCGAAATGTCCTGTAATCCTGCCATTGGTGGCTTAGCCAAGGGGCATTTGGTACGTGAAATCGATGCGCTGGATGGGTTGATAGGTCGGGTTGCCGACGCCGCAGGTATCCAGTTCAAGGTTCTTAACCGCAGCAAAGGCGCAGCGGTACGTGGTCCCCGTGCCCAAGCGGATCGGAAATTATACCGCCAAGCCATGCAGGTAGCCTTGGCTACGCAGCACAACCTCACCATCTGGGGCGCGGCAGTCGAGGACCTTGTCTTTGCGAATGGCGAGGTTTTAGGAGTAGTGACCTCTGCCGGCCGTCAGATCGCAGCCGGGAAAGTCATACTGACAACAGGCACGTTCTTGAACGGCCTGATTCACGTTGGCGAAAAGAAAATTCCGGCCGGTAGGGCGGGAGAGCCACCCTCTGTGGGCCTTGCGGCGACGTTGCGTCACCTGGATTTCCCGCTTGGCCGGTTAAAGACCGGTACTCCGCCGCGACTAGATGGGCGAACGATTGCCTGGCAGGGTTTGGAGCAACAGCGGGGCGACGATCCGCCGGTACCGTTTTCTTTTCTTACAGATCGCATCCAGACACCGCAGATTTCCTGTTACGTTACTTATACGACCCCGGCCGCGCACGCGCTGATCCGGGATAACTTGCATCGGGCGCCGATGTATTCCGGTCAGATCGAAGGAGCCGGGCCGCGCTACTGCCCATCGATTGAGGACAAGGTGGTGCGGTTCGCACAACGGGATCGCCACCAGATTTTCCTTGAGCCGGAAGGACTGGACGATTTCACCGTTTACCCAAACGGCATTTCCACATCGCTGCCGGAGGAGGTACAGCTCGCGCTGCTGCAGAAGATTCCCGGCCTGGAAGCGGCCGTTATGCTGCGCCCGGGTTATGCGATTGAGTACGACTATGTCGATCCGCGCGCCCTATTACCGACGTTGGAAACCAAGGCGGTTCGCGGTCTTTACTTCGCCGGCCAGATTAATGGCACGACGGGCTACGAGGAAGCCGCTGCCCAGGGACTGATGGCTGGCATTAACGCGGCCCGTTCCGCCGGCGGATGCGAATCTGTCGTTCTGGACAGGGCATCTGCTTATATCGGCGTACTCATAGATGATCTCGTGACGCGCGGCACGCGGGAGCCCTATCGCATGTTCACCAGCCGCGCGGAGTATCGACTGAGCCTGCGCGCCGATAACGCCGATCAACGATTGACGGCCCTGGGCGCCAAGCTTGGAATTGTCGGCGGCTTGCGGACGAAAATATGGGAGGAGAAGCGACAGGCATTGGTTGCAGGGCGGGCGCTTGCCGAAAGCCTTGCCTTGTCGCCGTCGGCCTTGTTGAAGGCGGGGTTCCCGGTAAACCAGGATGGGGTTGTTCGGTCAGTACGTGACCTGCTGGGCAATCCAGACATGACGGTAGCGAAGCTGGGATCGCTTTGGCCAGCACTAAACGGCCTGCGCCCCGACGTGGTCGAGCAGCTTGAAATCGACGGGCGGTACGCAGGTTACATGGACAGGCAGGAGGCAGATATCGTCGCCTTTCGCCGTGACGAAGAACTGGTATTGCCGCCGAACCTTGACTACGCCGCCATTGGCAGCTTGTCGTCCGAGGTATGTCAAAAATTGTCCGCAGTACGTCCTGCCACGTTGGGGCAAGCCGCGCGAATTTCTGGGGTCACGCCAGCCGCTTTGGCCGCCCTCTTGGGCTTCGTTAAGCGCATCGAAGCCCGCCGCTCAGCATGACGCCCGAAGAGTTCGCGACACTGGCCGGCGTTTCACGTGAAACACTTGAACGTCTGAAAATCTACGACGCGATGTTGCTTAAGTGGCAAAAGGCGATAAATCTGGTGGGGCCGCGCACGCTCGAAGCGCGTTGGAGCCGTCACTTTTTGGACAGCGCGCAACTGCTGCCCCATTGTGCTGGACATACTTGGCTAGATCTCGGTAGCGGCGCCGGATTTCCAGGCATGGTCTTGGCGATCCTGGGCGGTGGACAAGTTCATTTGGTGGAGAGCGACCTGCGTAAAACCCTGTTTCTTCGTGAAGTGGCACGCGAAACCGGCACCGCCGTGACAATACACCAGACTCGCGCCGAACAGCTAGAGCTGCAGCCAGTCGATACCATAATGGCCCGCGCGTTGGCGCCCTTAGAGGACCTGTTGACTCTTGCAGGTCGCTTTGCAAAAGAAGAAACGGTATGTTTGTTCCCCAAGGGTCAAGATGTTGCGAGAGAGTTGACGGAAGCCACCAGATATTGGAGTATGGCGGTCGAGCGGCTACCCAGCCGTACCGATCCCGCAGGTTTTGTCCTGCGCATAACGGGGTTGCGTCATGAACCATCAGCCTGAGTTTGTTGAACCGCCGGTGGTGCGACCGCGCAAAGTACGGCTGCTGGCAATGGCCAACCAAAAGGGTGGTGTGGGCAAGACCACTACCGCGATAAATCTTGCCACCGCTTTGGCGGCGGTCGGCGAAAAGGTCCTGATCGTCGACCTCGACCCGCAGGGTAATGCCTCGACGGGCCTCGGTGTTGAACGCGCTCACCGTGCGGTCAGCTCTTACCAAGTGCTGATTGGCGAGGCGACGGTAGGGCAGGCTATGCTGCCGACCAAGGTGCCGAATTTGTGGATCGTGCCTGCTACGGTCGATCTTTCCGGCGCCGAGGTAGACCTCATAGAGCTACCGCGGCGGACGCACCGGCTAAGGGACGCCTTACAGGCCGCTGAACTCGATTTCGATCATGTTCTGATCGATTGCCCGCCGTCGCTGACCTTCTTGACCATCAACGCCATGGTCGCGGCCGACGCGGTTCTCGTGCCACTGCAATGTGAGTTCTTCGCGCTGGAGGGGCTTGGCCAGCTCATGAAGACCATTGAGCGCGTGCGCGGCACCCTTAATCCAGCACTGGAGATTCAGGGGGTGGTTTTGACCATGTTCGACCAGCGCAATAAGCTGTCTGGAGACGTGGCCAGGGATGTTCGGGAAGTGTTGGGCGATAAGGTGTACAACACCATGATTCCCCGCAATGTGCGGATTTCCGAGGCGCCAAGTTTTGGTTTGCCGGCGCTTATTTACGATCACCGTTGTGCCGGCAGCGAGGCCTATATCAAGCTGGCCGGTGAGGTCATTCGCCGCGAGCGCAGCCAACGGGCGGCCTGATCGTGGTGGATGATCCGCGTAGGAAGGGCTTGGGCCGCGGGCTGGCTTCCCTGCTGGGTGAGAGCGATGGCGACGATCAGGGAGGACAGGCACGGGAGCGGCCGCGCGAAGTCGCGATTGAGCAATTGGCGCCGAACCGTTTTCAGCCGCGCCAGACGTTCGACGAAGAAGGCCTTGAGGAACTGACCGCATCGGTTCGTGAACGCGGCATTTTGCAGCCTATTCTGGTGCGCTGCGGCGCCCTGCCTGGCCGTTACGAGATCATCGCCGGTGAGCGGCGCTGGCGGGCGGCGCAACGGGCCCAGCTCCATGTTGTCCCGGTCGTGGTCAAGGAAATGACCGACGCCGAGGCGCTGGAAGTCGCGCTGATCGAGAATATCCAGCGGCGCGATCTAGATGCGATCGAGGAAGCTTTGGGTTATCAGCGACTGATAACTGACTTTGGGCATACCCAGGAACGGGTAGGGCAATTGGTCAATAAAAGCCGATCATCTGTTGCTAACCGCTTGAGATTGCTGGCCCTACCATCCGAGGTTCAAGATTTATTGCGGGCGCGCAAGCTTGACGAGGGGCATGCCAGGGCGCTCATCGGCACGGCCGACCCCATCGGTCTGGCCCGCCGCATCGTCGCCGAAGGCATGACCGCGCGTGACGCCGAGGGGTTGGCGGCGGAAAACAAGAGTGGTTCAAGCAAGCAAGGTAGGTCGGGAAGGGCCGGTAGGGCGGAGAAAGATGCCGACACGGCGGCCCTTGAGCGCGACCTTTCGATCGCGCTGGGCCTGCGGGTTAGTGTCAACCACCGTGGCGCCGGCGGGGATGTGACGGTGGCCTATTCTTCCCTTGAGCAACTCGACGAACTTTGCCGAGTGTTGTCGGCCGGCCGCCGGCAGCGGATCGAGCAGGACGAGGATCCAATTACTGGGCCCGCAGATCCCGCCCTGATTGCCAGCGAAATGGCCCATCTTAAATAGGGCTGGATAAGGGCCTTCTCAAAGAGGTAAGCCCTTGGAGCGCAGAGAATTGCTGTGTTGAATATGCAAAGTAATATAACGTTCGTTCGATCAAGAGAAAAATTCTGCGCCGCAGCTAATGAGTTGTAACTAGCCACGATTGGCCGCTTGGGCGGCCCGGGCAATGCGCAGCAAGGCGTGGCGGCAAATCGCCTCGGCCGCCGCGCCGGTGGTTTTGCAGTCGATTTCCGCGTCAGTCAGAATATCCAGCGCCTGAAGCGTGCGCGACGCCGGCCAGGTACGCATCTGCCGCAAAAACGCGACTTCGCGCTTCCACATGATGCCCTGCCGTTTGGCGGCGGCCTTGGCGTCCATGCCGGTGGCTAATTGAACGCTGGCGCCATGGAGCCGCTGAAAGTGACGTTGCGTGACGAGTAGCAATGTGCTCGGGGCCGCGCCATTACGAAATGACCGGGCAACGGCGTCGTCCAAGGCCGCCAAAGCCCCGCTGGCCGCGGCGTCGGCGACATCGTCGAGGGTCAGGGTCGAACTGTCGCCGATGCACGCTTGCGCGTCGGCCAACGTCACCTGGAATGCGCCAGCGCCCATGTAGACGATCAGCTTTTCCAGCTCGCTCCGGGTCAGCATCCGGTCGCCGCCCAGGTTATCGACGAGATGGGCGAGAGCCTCCGGCGTCGCCGTGAGCCTGGCCGCGGCGAGGGCCTTTTCCACCACGGCCTCCAGCGCATCGCCCTCGTCGGCATAGCAGGGCAGCGCGGCGGCGATGTCCGCCGCCTTGAAAGCATCGACCAGCTTCGAGCGTGTATTGAGGTCGTGCCCCTCGACCACGATCAACGCATCGCCGACCGGGTCGGCCAGGAACGACTTGAACAGTTCGGCCTGGCGGTCGCCGGCACCGGTCACCCGGATCACCCGGCGGCCGCCGGTCAGCGCCATCGCGGCCGCCTCGTCAAACAGCCTGGCCGGGTCCTCGCTCAACGCGCTGCCGGCGAACTCGGCGACGCGGAACGGATCGGACAGATCCGGCACGATCGATTTCATCAATGCGGTGGAACGCTCGCGCGCCAATCCGCCATCGGGCCCGTACAGCAACACGGCGCGCAGCCCGGCCGGTGGACGGCGCATGAAGGCATCGACCTGTCCGGCCTTGACGTCCACGACCTCAGCTTCCGGAACTGCGCTCGAAATACAGCGCCAGGCGGATCCGCAACTGGTCGGCGATGTCGCGCGCGGCGCGCTGGCGCGCATCGGTCTCGGCCGATAGGTTGGCGAACTCCTGCCGCAGCACGTTGTAGCTCTCCAGCGTGTTGACGGTGCCGTAGGTCAGCACGCCGCCGCGACTGTCGAGCAATTGCCAGACACTGCCGACCGCAAGATTGAACCGCGACACGGACTCGGTCCGGGTCACCAGAACCGCGCTCCTCGATTCCCGGGCGTCGATGACAAGGACAAAGCGTGGCGCCAATGGCGCGCCCTTGGGCTGCAGCCGGTCGAGCAGTTCGTTGCGGACCATCTGCACCAGCCGCTCTTCCTCGGTGGTGTAGTCGCGCCGCTTGTCGGCCCTGATGTCGATACTGGAAAACTGCTGCACGGCATCGCTGGCGCGGTCCTGCCGGTACATCGGCTGAAAGCCGCAGGCGGCGACGCCGGCGCCGGCCAGCGCGACCAGCAGCATGCGTCTAGACCACGACATTGACGATCCGGTTGGGCACCACGATCACCTTGCGGACCGGCTTGCCGTCGATGGCGCGCATGACATTGTCGTTGGCCAGCGCCGCCGCCTCGAGCTGCTGGCGGTCCATGTCGCGCGGAAACTGCAGCGTCGCGCGCAGCTTGCCAGCAACCTGCACCGCGATGGTCACCACATCCTCGTGCGCCAAGGCCGCGTCGAACGTGGGCCATGGCTGGTCGGCGACCAGGCCCTGGCCGCCCAGCGCCCGCCACATCTCCTCGGCCAGGTGGGGCATCATCGGGCCGATCAGCAGGGTCAACGCCCTCAATGCTTCGCGCAACGCCACGCCGCCGCCCTTGTATGCGCCGACCGCGTTGGTCAGTCCGTACAGCCGCGCCACCGCCTTGTTGAAGTGGAACTGCTCGATATCCTGGCTCACGTCGCGAATGGCGCGATGGGTCTCCTGCCGCAAGGCATGGGCCGCTTCGCCATCGTCCGCCGTATCCAGCGCTGGCAAGGCTTCGTTGAGCAAGCGCCACAGCCGCTGCGTGAAGCGCCAGGCGCCCTCGACGCCGGACTCGGTCCACTCCATGTCGCGCTCGGGCGGGCTGTCGGAGAGCATGAACCAGCGCGCGGTGTCGGCGCCGTACTGGTCGATGATGAGGCCGGGGTCGATGACGTTCTTCTTCGACTTCGACATTTTCTCGATGCGGCCGACCTCGACTGGCGCGCGCGTCTCGATGTGCCGCCACTCGCCATCGATCCTGGCCACCTCGGTCGGCAGCAGCCATGCGCCGTTCGCGTCGCGATAGGTCTCGTGGCAAACCATGCCCTGGGTGAACAGGCCGGCGAACGGCTCCTTGACCGAGAGGTGGCCGCAGGCCGACAGCGCGCGAGTGAAGAAGCGGGCGTACAGCAAGTGCAGGATCGCATGCTCGATGCCGCCGATATACTGGTCGACCGGAAGCCAGCGATCAACGAGGTCGCGGTCCATCGGCTGCTCGCTGCGCGGCGAACAGAAGCGCGCGAAGTACCAGGACGAATCCACGAACGTGTCGCAGGTGTCGGTCTCGCGCCGCGCCGGTTTGCCGCAACCCGGGCAATCCACATGCTTCCACGTGGGATGGTGGTCCAGCGGGTTGCCTGGCCGGTCGAAGGTCACGTCATCGGGCAACACCACCGGCAGGTCCTGGTCAGGCACCGCAACGATGCCGCAGGCCTCGCAATGGATCACCGGGATCGGGCAGCCCCAATAGCGTTGCCGCGATACGCCCCAGTCGCGCAGGCGGTAGTTCACCGTGCGCTGGCCGCGGCCTTCGGCCTCGATCCGCTCGGCCACCTTGCGCTTGGCGTCGGCCACGCTCAGGCCGTCGAGGAAACCGGAATTGACGAGGCGGCCATCCTCGACATAGGCGACATCCCCGATTTCGGGCGTCTTGCCATCGGCGCTCACCACTGCAATGACCGGCAGGCGATACTTCCGCGCGAAGTCGAGGTCGCGCTGGTCATGCGCCGGGCAGCCGAAGATGGCGCCGGTGCCGTACTCCATCAGCACGAAATTGGCGATGTAGATCGGCAGTTCCTTGCCTGGCGCCAGCGGATGCAGCGCCTTCAGGCCGGTATCGTGGCCGCGCTTTTCGGCCTTCTCGATTTCCGCCTCGGCGGTGCCGGTGCGCTGACAATCGGCGATGAACGCCGCCGCCGCCACGTCGTTCGCGGCAACCTGTTTCGCCAGTGGATGCTCGGGCGACAGCGCCAAGAAGCTGGCGCCGAACAACGTGTCGGGCCGCGTCGTGTAGATCTCGACCGGCGCGCGGCCCTTTATGTCGAAGTTTAGCCGCAGGCCCTCGCTGCGGCCGATCCACCTTTCCTGCATCAGGCGCACCCGCTCGGGCCAGCGCTCAAGGTCGCCGAGGCCGGCCAGCAATTCATCGGCGAAGTGGGTGATCTTGAAGAACCACTGGCTCAGCTTGCGCTTTTCCACCAGCGCGCCCGAGCGCCAGCCGCGGCCGTCGATCACCTGCTCGTTGGCCAGCACGGTGTTGTCGACCGGGTCCCAGTTGACGGCACTTTCCTTGCGATAGGCGAAACCGGCCTGCAGCAGGTCTAGAAACAGCTTCTGCTGATGCTTGTAATAGCCGGGGTGGCAGGTCGCGATCTCGCGCTCCCAGTCCAGCGACAGGCCCATGCGCTGCAGCTCAATCCGCATGGTGGCGATGTTGTCGTAGGTCCAGGCGGCGGGATGCACCTTCTTTTCCTGCGCCGCGTTCTCCGCCGGCAGGCCGAACGCATCCCAGCCCATCGGGTGCAGCACATCGTAACCGCGCGCCCGCTTGTAGCGCGCCACCACGTCGCCCAGCGTGTAGTTGCGCACATGGCCCATGTGGATGCGCCCCGACGGATAGGGAAACATCTCAAGCACATAATATTTCGGTTTCGCCGGGTCGTTGCCGGCGCGGAAGGTGCCGCCGCGAACCCATGCCGCCTGCCACTTGGCCTCGACGGCCTTGGCGTTGTAACGCTCGACTGCTGCGCGCTCGACTGGGGTGGGCATCTCGGCTCCGGACGGAAGGTCGCCGGCATCATAGGCGGGGCGCGTGGTCCCGCAAGGCGTGGATTGGCCCGTGGATGCGGGAGTGGGCTAGAGCCCCGCTGACTGCACGCGCAACTGGCGGGCCCGCAGCAGAACCGCGTTTTCCAGATTGGTCTGGGTGTCGGGCGACACCACGCTCTCCTGCCATTGGTCGCCGCTGCGCACCTGGCGGAACACGGCGATCCGCACGCCGTCAGCGCGCAGCACCCGGTCCAGAATGTAGACCGTCACCTTGAAGCGCTCGTTCGGGGTGGTGGCGGGCGTGTGCCAGTCGGTGATGATGACGCCGCCGAACGGATCGGCCGAGGCCAGCGGCATGAACGCCAGCGTGTCGAGCGAGGCGCGCCATAGAAAGGAATTGACGCCGATGCCGGCGCCGCCGCCGTCGTTGCCGCGGCCCTTGCCACCCAGATTGAACAGGCCGCCCTCGCCGGTCATCTTGCCGGCGTAGTCGCCATCCTTGCGCTTCTCGTCGTCGGTCTTCATCGCATCGCGCGAGGTGTCGCCACCCAGGCCGCAGGCGCTAAGGGCCAGCGCGGCGGCGCAGATGATAAGGAGACGGAGTGCAAGGCGCGTCGGGATAAGGCTCATGGCAATTCTTCTAGCCGAGGTGCTGGGCAACGGCAACCGCTGCCGCTGCCAGTGCTATTAGGGCGCGGTTGCCTTCGATGTGGCGGTTGCAAGCGCCATCAATTCCAAGATGTGCCGTTTCGATACAAAATAACCACAAACGACTGATTTCACATCGCATGTAAAATCTTAGAAGCCTCTATTAACCCATGATAAATATGTATTTTTTCCGCCCCTACCCGCACCTGTTGCCGTCATGCCACAATGCCCCCAAAAAGACACAGATGGGGCAGGACTTGGATTGCGGGACAGGTTCGCTTCCCTATAATCCCCCCCGACGAGCTGACCCCACTGGTTTCTTTGGGGGCAATCAGCGTCACGAGAGTCAAACCGAAGGGAACAACTGATGAAAAAGACGCTGCTTGCCGGGACGGCCATTGTCGCCGCCGGCCTGTTTGCCTCGGGCGCCTTTGCCCAGGAAAAGCCGATGGGTCCGCTGACCGTCGGTGGTTACTTCAACACCATCACCGCCGTCATCGACCAGGATGACAATCAGGCTGCTGGCGCGATCGGCGCCGGCGCGACCAACCGCCGCGACAAGTCGATCTACTACGAAGGCGAAATCCACTTCAAGGGCGCCACCAAGCTCGACAACGGCCTCGAGATCGGCTTCCGCGGCGAACTCGAGCTGAAGACCGATGTCGATCAGCTCGACGAAGTGTGGATCGACTTCCGTGGCACGTTCGGCCGCGTGATCCTCGGCCAGGACGATCATGCCGCCCGCACCTTCGCGCGTATTGCCCCGAACGGCAGCCGCACCAACCTGCTGGTTGGCATCAACGAGTGGGGTTACATCAACTCCAACCGCGCCGTCGCCTCGGCCGGCATCCTCGTCGGCGAGTTCTTCTCCGGCGGCACCAACGGCGTCTTCGACAAGGGCGATGCCGAAAAGGTGATCTACATCTCGCCGGTCTTCTCGGGCTTTCAGTTCGGCATTTCCTACGGTCCGGACGGCTCGGAAAACCGCTTCTCGTCGGTCGGCGGCGCCAACACCGCCAACCAGAACACGGCGATCTTCCTGCCGAAGAACAATGGCGGCTTTGGCGATGTGTTCAGCGGCGCGGTCACCTTCGTCAACAACTTCAGCGGTTTCGGCGTCAATGCCATGTTGGGCATTGAGTCGGCCGATCCGGAAGCCTCGATTGCCATCGGCAACAGCACGCTCGATGCCGATGGCCGTCAGCTCGGCTTCAACGGCGGCCTGATTGTGTCGTTCGCCGGCTTCGACTTAGGCGGCACGTTCAGCTTCACGCCGTATGACGTTAAGGCTGCCCGTCTCGGCGGCGCGGTCGCCGGCGCCCGGACGAGCTTCGACGATCTGCAGTTCGACCTCGGCCTGGCCTACACGGCCGGTCCGTGGAAGGTCGCCGCGACCTACTTCTACGGCGATTACGAGAGCTACGTCGCCAGCCTGACGGCCGGCGATTCGGTTCGCGTTAACAAGTACCTGCTGTCGGGGTCGTACCTGATCGGCCCGGGCCTCGAGCTTTCCGCTGGCCTGGCGCATGAAAAGGTCAAGTGGGACGCCTTGGCGCTCACTCCCGACGCGAAGGGCACCACCCTGTTCGTCGGCACTTCGTTCCAGTTCTAGTCCAGAACTGCTGCGAGACGGGGAAGGGGGCGGCTTTGCCGCCCCCTTTTCTATTCTGCCTTCCGGACATCGGGCCGATATGAATGGAGTGGCCGGCCTTGCTCCGGTGCGCGCCGCCATTGAGGCGGCTGCCCATAGGGCCGGACGTAACCCGGCCGACATCACACTTGTCGCCGTCAGCAAGACCCATGGCCCCGCCGCCGTTCGGGCGGCGCTGGAGGCTGGCCAACGCCACTTTGGCGAAAACCGCGTGCAGGAAGCTGCCGCCAAATTCCCCGCGCTCCGCGCCGACTTTGCCGATTTGCGCCTGCACTTGATCGGTCCGTTGCAGACCAACAAGGCGGCCGAGGCCGTGGCCCTGTTCGACGTCATTCATTCCCTGGACCGGCCCAAGCTGGCTGCTGTTCTTGCGGCGGAAATGACTAGGCAAAACCGCCGGCGGGACTGCTTCATTCAGGTCAATACCGGCGGCGAGGCGCAAAAGGCCGGCATCGCGCCCGAGGCCGCGCCGGCATTCATCGCCGCCTGCCTCGATACCTGGGGCTTGCCCGTGGTGGGGCTCATGTGCATTCCACCGGCCGACACCGATCCAACGCCGCATTTCGCCCGGTTGCGCCACCTCGGCGTGGCGCACGGCCTGCCCTGCCTTTCGATGGGCATGAGCGGCGACTATCCAGCGGCGATAGCGGCCGGCGCCACCCATGTACGCGTTGGCAGCGCTGTCTTCGGCAGGCGGAACTAGGCCAGAATCACCAAGTCGGTATCGGTGGCGCAGTTCGCCACCACCGCCAGCAGCGCCGGTAGGGCAAGCGCGACACAACCCTCCGTGGGACCCCAGTCGGGCCGGGCCACATGCAGGAAAATGGCGCTGCCCAAGTACGGCAGCGACGGTGAATCGTTATGCCCTACCACGACTATAATGTCGTACAAACCATCGTCCCGCCAAAGCCGTTCGTGGTGCCCGGCATAGGGCAGCATCACTTGCCGATTGTAGTTCGGATCTAGCGGATCGTCGCACCAGCCGTCGTTGGGGGCCAACGCGACCATCGGTAGGGCGGTGGGCGGCGGCGGCAACCGGTCCGGCCGATACAGCAGCCGGCGCAGCGGGAACCTGCCGGCGGGAGTATGCCCGTCGCCTTCCCGCTTGTCCGCCGCAATGCCGGCGCGTCCCAGGACACAACGGTAGGGCTGCCGCAGAAAATCCAATCGCCCGTCGCCGAAAACCTTGATGTGGTTGGCCATGACGCGGTGTAGCCTAACGCCGGCACCCCCGCCAGTACGCCCCGGTTCCCGTGATGTCCACCACGCTCCTCCGCAAGCCCGGCGCGTCCGACTTTGCCCTGCTCGTGCTGCTCGGCACGTTGTGGAGCCTGACGTACATCGCCGTGAAATGGGCCATGCTGGGCCTGCCACCTCTTAGCATTTCGGGCAGCCGCGCCGCCGTCGCCCTTGGTCTGCTGGCGGGAATCGTGGCGGTGACCAGGGACAGGATGCCGCGCGGTTATCGGACCTGGGCGTTGATCGCCCTCAACGGTTTCCTGACCGGCGTGGTGCCCTTCGTGCTGATTTCCGTGGCCGCGCGGCACATTGGGGCGGGCACGATATCGGTGCTCATCGGCACCCAGGCGCTGTGGGCCATGATCCTGGTTCACTTCTTTGCCGGTGACGAACGGATCACCTGGCGCAAGGCCACCGGCATGACGATCGGCTTCCTTGGCATCGTCGTTCTGGTCGGCGGCGACGCGCTTCGCGGTCTCGGCGACAATGTGCTGGCGCAATTGGCCGTTGTTGGCGCCGCGCTCGCCTGGGCCGCCGGCAATGTCGTGGCCCGCTTCATTCCGGGCGACACCACACCATTGGCGCGCAGCACCGCCGTGGTCGCCGCCGGTGCAACGATGGCGGTGCCGCTGGCCCTGATCGTCGATCAACCCTGGACCTTGGATCCCACACCGGCCGCCTATGGCGGAGTCTTGCTTTTAGGCTCGGCTACTGCGGCAAGCTTCATCGTATTCATGCGGCTGGTTAGCACGGTCGGGGTAAACTTCGTCGCCTGGGCCAATTTCGCATCGCCCCCGCTTGGCCTTACCCTTGGCGCCCTACTCCTCGGCGAACATATATCGCTGGCCGTGATTGCTTGTCTGGCGTTTCTTCTGGCTGGCATGGGCGTGACCTACTGGCCACTACTACGGCCTAGCCGATTGTATCGACCCGGCTCATCTCATTGATAAGGTTAATATTTTCTGCAGTCTGACGGTAAGACCCTACCAAGCTCGACTTCGGTAGCGCAGCACTACTTTCGGCTGGCGAACTGACCATCGCCATGAGATGCCCGCCGACATCCTTGCCGCTGAGCCCTTCGATCGCGGCGTTGACGGCGGAAACCACGAAGCCGATAGCGCCGCCGAACAGGGCGCCGCCCGCCATGCGCGCTGCCGGTTCGATGGTTTCGCCGGTCAGTTCGCGGTACAGCGTGGAAATCACCGGGATATGCTGCAACGGGTTGATCGTATCGAGGATCGTCTTGAAGCTGAACTTGCCCGTCGGCATGCCGGCGCGGCTGTCCTCATTGTCACGCCCGACCATTGCCGGCCTGTCGGCGCTGGATAGCGGGCGCATTAGCGCCGTCTCCTGACGCGGCATGACGGTTATTGGTGCTTTGGGGTCGGTCCACATGGCAGCCTCATGGATGCAAAAGCTACGCCGTCAAGAAACGGCAGGAAATAGCCGAAAAATGATTGCGGATAGCAAAGGCATCGGCAGGATTTGCCGGTCTACAGGTAATGGCCGGAGCGTTTCCGCTTGGTGTCGAGATAGGCTTCGTTGTGCCGGTTCGACGGAAAGGCATGGGCAACACGTTCGGTAATGGCGATGCCCAGGGCGGTCAGGCCGGCGACCTTTTCCGGGTTATTGGTCAGCAGCCGAATCCTTGTATGGCCAAGCTGGCGCAGCATTTCTGCCGCCGGGCGAAATAGCCGCTCGTCGGCGGCAAAGCCAAGCCGCTCGTTCGCATCGACCGTATCGAAGCCCTGGTCCTGCAGCCGGTAGGCGCGAAGCTTGTTGATCAGCCCGATGCCACGCCCTTCCTGCGCCATGTACAAAAGGATACCGCCGCCTTCCCGGCCCATAAGGGCGATCGCGCCGCGCAACTGTTCGCCGCAGTCGCATTTCAGCGAGGCCAGCAGATCGCCGGTGAAACACTCGGAGTGCAGGCGCACCAGCGGGGCGGGCCCCGCCTCGCTATAGGGCGGCACTTCGCCGACCACGATGGCGAGATGCTCGATACTGCCGTCCGCCGGGCGGAAGGCCAGGATGCGGCTGTGCTCGGCATTGGCCAGCGGCACCCGTGCGGCGGCGACCTGGCGCAAGGTCGCGGCGGCATGGTCGGGCTGCTGCCGAATGTCATCCGCCGCCACACTG
>Ga0163144_10008762_pt1 | contig 21847 bp, 19 predicted proteins | sample OliLak19BULKMAT1_FD_123175 | JGI IMG/M metagenome (GOLD analysis project Ga0163144, IMG submission 123175) | Freshwater microbial mat bacterial communities from Lake Vanda, McMurdo Dry Valleys, Antarctica - Oligotrophic Lake LV.19.BULKMAT1 | ecosystem: Environmental > Aquatic > Freshwater >... | reverse complement strand
GTGGCGGCGTGGCCGACGGGCGCTGCGTTCACACCCGCCGCGCCCCTGCGCGCCGATCGCACGTACACCGCGTCGATCTCGACGGCGGTCACCGATCTCGCGGGCAACGGGCTCGCCGCCGCAGCCGCGTGGTCGTTCGCGACCCATCGCCGCGCTTGGGGCGTGGCCACGCTGGTCGAGCACGACGACTCCGGCGCCGCCGAGGAGCCGCAGCTCGCGCTCGACGTCAACGGCGATGGCGTCGCCGCGTGGGCGCAGTCCGACGGCACGCGCACCAACATCTGGGCCAGCCGCTACGTCGCCGGCGCGGGCTGGTCCGCCGCCGGCGTGATCGAGACCGGCAACGCCGGCGACGCCGATCAGGTCCAGCTCGGGGTCAACGCGATCGATCCGGTGATCGCCGCGGTGTGGTCGCAGTCCGACGGGACGCGGACCAACATCTGGTCGAGTCACTTCGGCACCGCGTGGGCCGCGCCGGTGATGATCGAGACCACGAACCTTGGCCCGGCCGGCCTGCCTCGGGTCACGCTCGACACCGCCGGCAACGCGCTCGCGGTGTGGCAGCAGTCGGACGGGACGCGGAGCAGCATCTGGTCGAACGTGTACGTGACCGGCACCGGCTGGGGCACCGCCGTGTTGGTGGAGAACGACAACGCCGGCAGCGCGTTCGCGCCCGACGTCGCGTTCGACAGCGCCGGAGACGCGGTGGCGGTGTGGCATCAGTCGGACGGCACGCGCGCGAACATCTGGACCAATCGCTACACGGCGGGCGTGGGCTGGGGCACCCCGGCCTTGCTCGAGACCACCAACACCGGCGGCGCGTTCGACGCTCGCGTCGCCACTGGCGAGGACGACAGCGCGATCGCGGTCTGGTACCAGAGCGACGGCGTCCGCGACAACGTGTGGGCGAACCGCTACGTCGACGGCGTCGGGTGGTCGGGCGCGACGCTGCTCGAGACCGACGAGACCGGCAGCGCGTACTCGCCGCAGGTCGGCATCGACGATGCGGGTCACGCGGTCGCGATCTGGTACCAGCTCGACGCCGTCCCCCGCTACTCGATCATGGCGAGCCGGTACGTCGCCGGGACCGGCTGGCAGCCGGCGGAGCGGCTCGAGCTCGACGACGCCAACCACGCGGTGGGCGCCCGCGTCGTGATGGGCGCCGATGGCGACGCGGTCGCGGTCTGGCACACCGGGCTGGGCCCCTCCGGCGATCTGTGGACCGCGCGCTACGCCGGCGGCGACTGGGGCGCGCCGCGCCTGCTCGAGGTCGGCGCGGGACCGGCCGGCGGCGTTCAGGTCGCGATCGCGCCCACCGGCGACGCGGCCGCGGTGTGGACGCAGTCCGATGGCCTCCGCGTCAACGTGATCGCGAGCAGCTTCCGCTGACGCGTCAGTCGTCGAAGTAGAGGTGGAGCAGCGAGTTGTTCATGCTGCGCGCGAAGAGGTCGATGCGCTCGTGGCCCCACGACACGCACGCCGGCGTGCCCTGGAGCTGGCCGCCCATGCCCTCCCAGCCGCTCCACGTGCCGTTGTAGTACTTGTGCCAGAGAGCGTTGTCGTTGCCGCGCACGAACACGTCGAGGCGGCCGTCGTCCCACGAGCACACGGCCGGCGCGCTGCCGAGCTGGCCGCCGAGGTCCTCCCAGTTCTTCCAGCCGTCGTCGAACCACTTGTGCCACAGGCTGTTGTTCGCGCCGCGGACGAAGATGTCGATCCGGCGCTTGCCCCACGACACCACCGCCGGCTCGTCGAGGAACGGCCCGCTCATCGGCTGGCCGAGCGGCTCCCAGCCCTTCCAGCCATCGTCGAACCAGGTGTGCCAGAGCTGACCGTCCGGACCCCGGACGAAGCAGTCGAGCCGGCGCGAGCCCCACGAGCACACGCCGAGATCGCTCGACAGCTGGCCGCCCTTGTCCTCCCACGAGCTCCACGACTTGCCGTTCCAGTACTTGTGGACCATCGACTGCGTGACGCTGCGCGCGAAGCAGTCGATGCGATCGTCGCCCCACGACACCGCGGCGGGGGCACCCTGCAACGTGCCGTTCATCGGGTTGCCGAGGCTCTCCCAGCCCTTCCAGCCGTCGTCGAAGTACAGGTGCCACATCGCGCCGTCGGGGCCGCGCGCGAACGCGTCGAGCCGGCGCTTGCCCCACGACGACACGCACGGCGACGACGTGATCTGCCCGCCGAGATCTTCCCAGCGCGACCAGCCCTTGCCGAGCGCGACCGGCTGCATCGGCGGCGGCGCGTGCTGCGGCGGCGGCGGCGCGTGCGCCTGCGGCGGCGGCGCGTACGCCTGCGGCTGCGGCGGCGGCTGTGCTTGCGGCGCCTCGCGCTTCGGCAGCGGTCGGCCGCACGTGTTGCAGCTGTTGTCCTGGAAGGCCACCTGAGCACCGCAAAATGGACAGGGCATCACGATGCCCGATGGTACGATGGCTTCGATGCTTCGTGGCGCTCTCCTCCTGGTGCTGCTCGCCGCGTGCGGCGGTGACGACAACGCGGCCGACGCCGGACCGCCCGACGCCGAGACCATCAAGGGCTGCGAGGTCCTCCGCGAGCCCCAGGCCGAGCCCGGCGATCCGATCGACGGCGACACCTGGGCGACCTTCGCGATGGACTTCTTCGCCGACAACTGCACCCGCTGCCACTCGACCACCCGCGTCGGCCCCGATCGCAACGGCGCCCCCGACGACTACAACTGGGACGACGAGCTGACCGTCCGCGATCACCTCCCCGAGATCCGCAACGTCGTCGGCGTCACCATGTTCATGCCGTTCCTGCCGCCCGATCCCGAGTGCTCCGAGCGCCAGCAGCTCGTCCGCTGGATCGACGCCGACGCCCCCTGATCGGTGCCAGGTACCGATCGGTGCCAGGTACCGATCAGGCAGCGCGGCGGCCGCGGCCCCAGTCACGTGGGCAGCGGTGCGCGATCACCTGCGGCAGCCAGAGGGTGTGGATCAGGCCGGGTGAGAGCGCGGGCTTGCCGGAGGTCATGATGCCGACGGCGATGTCGCGCTGGGGGTCGGCGTACATCATGACGTTGGTGAAGCCGAGGTGGCCGAACGCGCGGGAGGTGCCGAGGCCGTAGAGCGAGGCGATCCGGCCGCCGAGCATGAAGCCCATGCTGTAGCGGATCGGCATGCCGAGCGTGAGATCGAGCTCGAGGTAGCTGTCCTCGGCGATCGCGCGCGCGATCGTGCGCGGATCGAACACGCGCACGCCGTCGAGGGTGCCGCCGTCGAGGAGGAGCTGCGCGAACCGCGCGGCCTCGGCGGCGGTGCCGCAGATGTTGCCGGCCGGCACCACGGTGGTGAGGAACCGCGGATCGTTGGACAGCCGCACCGCCTGACGGAGCTCCACGCCGAGCGCGCGCTTGATGATCGTCGACAGCGGCGGGATCAGCGGTGGGCCGGTGAACGCGTTGCGCGCGACCTCGGGCAGGCGCGCCGGGGGCACGCCGTAGTCGAACGCGTCGAACCCGAGCGGGCCGAGCACCGCGTCGCGCAGCACCTGGCGGATCGGCTTGCCGGTCACGCGCTCGATCACCGCGCCGAGCACGAAGCCGCCGGTCAGCGCGTGGTACGCGAGCTGGCGGCCCGGATACCACCGCGGCTTCTGATCGCACAGGATCTGCAGCAGCTCCTCGGGGCGCTGGAGCAGGCTGACGTCCATCAGCGCCTCGGGGATCTGCGGGATGCCCGCGCGATGCGTGAGCACGTGGCGCAGCGTGATCCGGTGCTTGCCGTGGCGGCCGAACTCCGGGAGGTAGTGCGCGACCGGATCGTCGAGGTGGAGCAGGTGCCGCTCGTCGCACAGGTGCACGAGCATCGCGGTGACGGCCTTCGACGCCGAGAACAGGTTGAACAGCGTGCGCGGCGTCGCGAGCACCCGGTGCGCGTCGCGCGGATCGTCGGGCGCGTTGCCCTGGAGGTGGCCGAGGCTGCGATCGATCACGACGACGCCGCGCCGCCGCACGCACAGCTGCAGCGCCGGATACAGCCCGCTCTCGTACGCGCCCACCGCCGCGCGCCAGATCGCGTCGACGTCGTCGCGGGTCAGCCCCGCCGCCGCCGGCTCGACCTCGGCGCCGATGCCCGTGACCTCCTCGGCGGGGTACCTGCGGACGAGGGTCTCGAACCCGCGCCGGAGGCTGGGCAACTGCATGGGTGCATCGTAAGCTGCGCCGCTACCAAAGGGGGTATCCGTGAGCGATCCACGCGAGACGGCCAAGAAGGCTGCCGACGAGTTCATCGATGGTTTTCGCAGGCAGCTCTCGAGGCTGTGGATCGTCGGCGCAGGCCTCTGCATCATCTTCACCGCGTTCAACACCTGCGCCTCGGTCGAGCCGGGCGAGGTCGCGGTGCGCGTCAACAACATCACCGGCGAGGTCGAGACGCTGCCGCGGCCCGGGCTGATCATGGAGCTGCCGTTCGGCGTCCACGACGTGTTCGTCGTCGACACCAGCTCGCAGACCTTCCACATGAAGGGCGATCGCACGATCGACGAGCTCAACGTCGAGGAGCTCACCGTCCGCGCCCGCGACGGCTCCGAGTTCGTGTTCAGCGACACGACGATCATCTACCGGGTGATCGGCAGCAAGGGCGCGGACGTGATCCGCGACTCCGGCGGCGCCCACAAGTTCCGGATGTGGATGCTGCCGTACGCGCGATCGATCCTCCGCGACGAGTTCGGCAAGGAGTCGACGACCTCGGTCTCCGATCCGACGCGCTTCACCCAGTCGACGACCCGCGCGACCGAGCGGCTCAACGAGCTGCTCGGCAAGCACGGCATCGAGGTGACCAGCATCGTCACGCCGCGGCCGCGGTTCTCCGACGACTACGAGGGCCTCGTCGAGACCCGCAACGAGACCGAGAACCAGCTCAGCGTGATCGACTCCGAGCTCGCGCGCGCCGGCACCGAGCGCGATCGTCGGCTCGCCGAGGTCGATCGCGATCAGAACAAGATCATCCAGGAGAAGCGCGCGGCGCTCGAGACCGAGCTCGCGACCGCGGTGACCGCGCAGACCCAGACGATGCGCGAGGCCGACAGCAACAAGATCGAGAAGGTCGGCTCGGGCCAGGCGTCGCTGAGCGCTGCGAAGCGCACCGCGACCGAGCTCAAGGGCCAGCTCGACGCGCAGTACATGACGCGCAAGGCGGAGATCGACGCGTTCAAGAACCAGCCGGTGGAGCGCGTCATGGAGCGCCTCGGCGAGCGCCTCAAGGGCGTGACGATCCAGATCCAGCCGTGGAGCAACGACTCGGCGCCGACTCGGGTGCAGTACCTGCCGGCGGGAGGTGGCCAGTGATGAAGACGCTGATCCGGATCTCGCAGGTGATCGTGATCGCGACCCTGCTGCTGACGATCTTGCCGCGCGTGTTCTTCAGCAAGGTCGCGCCCGGCGAGATCGGCGTGCGTCAGAGCGCGGCGAGCGGCGTCCACAAGGAGGATCTCGACCCCGGGTTCCACTGGGGCGTCCCGGGCGTGCACAAGCTGATCCGCCTGCCCAGCGGCTACTTCTTCATCAGCTACACGACGGACGAGAGCGACCAGGGCGAGCCGCTGCAGATCCGCACCAAGGACAACAACACCGTCGAGATCGACGTCACGATCCCGGTGCGGATCAAGTCGGGCGAGGCGCACTCGATCGTGCAGGCCGGCAACCACGCCAAGGACGGCGATCTGTTTCGCTACCAGCGGCTCGCCGCCGCGACCACGGTGAGCGTGCTGCGCGAGGAGCTCGCCAACCTCGACTCCGTGGGGTTCTACTCGACGGATCGGCGGCTCGAGATCTCGGGCCACGCGCTGGAGATGCTCAACACCGCGTTGACCGATCTGCACCTCGAGGCGCAGGCGGTGCTGATCCGCGCGATCCGGTTCCGCCCCGAGTACGAGAAGCAGCTCACGCAGATCCAGCTCAACGAGCAGAACAAGCTGCTCGACCAGGCGCGCCAGAAGGTCGCCGCGCAGCAGCAGGTCCTCGACAACTACACCCAGGGCAGCATCGCGCTGTCGTCGGCGCGCGAGCAGGACTGGATCAAGCGGCAGGCCGAGCTCGAGCGCGCGTACAGCGTCGGGTTCCTGATCTCCGGCAGCGAGGACACCACGCCGGGCGCGGCGCGCGCGCGTCTGGTCGCGATGACGCCCGAGGCGGTGCTGGCGATGAAGACCGAGGCGGCGAAGATCTTCGGCGTCGACAGCGCCGACACAGTGAACGACTCGTACCTGATCGGGATCAAGAACCTCCAGGCCGAGACGCTCGAATACAAGAACCGCATCACCGCCGAGGCCGACGGCGTGTCCGGTCGCCTCGCCGCCGAGGGCGAGGCGCTCGTCGCGAAGGTCCAGGGCGAGTACGAGACCAAGCTCAACGCGCTGCTGTCGAGCCCGGCCGGCCGCGCCTACGTCGCCTACAACGCCGCGCTCAACGTGACGTTCGCGTCGACGCTGACGTTCTCGTCGAGTGAAGGCATCCCGTCGGTGCTGCGGCTGCGCAAGTTCGCGGAGCAGTTCATGGGCGGCCCGTAGCGTCAGCCGCTGGGTCGGTGATCGTGATGATGCTCCTCCAACCCGTGGTCGTGATCATGTCCGTGATCCGCGCCGCGCAAGGCCGCCAGCCAGTGCGCCAATCCGTGGCGCCACAGCGACGCGGCGGCGAGGGCGAGGACCGCAAGACCGCACGCGATCGCGAGCGGCTCGGAGCCGAGCTCGACGGGTGACGGCGTCAGCGCGAGGGCGTCGACGGCGAGCGTGACGGCGACGGCGATCGCGACGACGACGAGCGCGGCGGCGCCGGCGGCGGCGGCGCCGAACGTGCGGCGGAGGTGGGCGACGGTGGTGAGGTTGATCGTGCTCGCGAGGAGGATCGCGGCGACGCCGGCGCCCGGGGCGAGGCCGGAGGCGATCAGCGCGAACGCGATCGGCGTCGCGGCGGTCGCGGAGATCGTGAGCGGCGCCGCGAGCGCGAGGACCAGCAGCGTCCCGGCGCTGCCGGCGAGGGCGTCGGGCGGCGACGCCGCGAGCAGGAACGCGGCGACCGTGAGGCCGACGGCGATCCACGCGCCGTCGTGCGCGATCAGGTCGTCGACGCCGCTGGCGATCGACGTCGGGCCGGGCGGCAGCGCGGCCGGCGTGATCGCGCGGCCGCGATCGCGGGTGACGCGCTCGGTGATGACGCCGGCGACGACCGCGGCGAGGACGCCGGCGAGGACGCGGACGAGCGCGAGCTGCCACCCGAGCAGCGCGACGCCCAGCAGCAGCGCGGCGAGCCCGAGCTGCGGCGCACCGAGGACGAACGAGGTGACGAACGCGGCGCCGCCACCGCGGTGGCGCAGCTCGCCGGCGACCGGCACGACGTCGCACGAGCACGGCGGCAGCGGCACGCCGAGGATCGCGCCACGCAGGGCAGCGCCCGGACCGGAGCCGCCGGCCAGCCAGCCCACGTGCGCGCGCCGCGCCATCGCGTGGACGACGGCGCCGATCGCGATCCCGGCGAGCAACGCCGGCGCGCCGGCGAGCGCGAGGGCGCGCAGCACGCCGGGGATGCGATCGGCGATCCCGGGCACGTCCTCGTGATGGCTGAACACGAGCGGCAGCGCGATCCCGGCGGCGATCGCGAGCAGCTCGGCGGTGCGCACGCCGGTGGAGCGCGTCGCGGCGCTCGGCAGATCGTGCGCGAGCACGTGGAGCAGCAGCCCCGAGACCGCGGCGTTGAGCCACGGGGAGATCGAGTCGGCGCCGTCGACGCGGGTCGCGGCGAGGCCGATCAGCGGCGCCAGCGCGAGCACCGCGGCCCGGACGATCGCGGCGCGCCGGCCGTCGCGCGACGCGAACGTCAGCGCGACCACCGCCGCCAGCGGGATCGTGTGCGCGCCGATCGCGACGAAGAAGTCCCAGTGCGTGTGGCCGTCGTGCATCTCGCCCGTGACCGCGCCGAGCCCGAGCCCGTCGCCGATCTGGTGCGCGACCACGCCGAGGAACGACAGCTCGACCGCGACCACGCCGTGGCCGCGCGCCGGCGCGGCCCAGCCGGCGAGGCCGGGCAGCACGAGCCCGCCGGCGAGCACCGCGAGCGCCCACGGGCCCGCCTCGTCGACGGCCTCGGGCATCAGGTGCAACACGATCGTCAGCGTCACCGCGGCGAGCGCGAAGCTGCGCACCGGCTCGAGCACCCACACGCGGTCTCGCGCGCCGAGCGCGAGCGCGGTGCCCAGCGCGGTCGCGACGATCGGGATCAGGACGGCGAGCCACATCGGCGCGTGAACCTACCGCTGTTGTAGCTCGATTGCATCTGTGCCACAGTCGCATCTGCGATGGCGGTCAGGCGAGACCAGGGCGAGCTGCGCGCGGCGCTCCGCGAGGCCGGCCTGCGCGCGACCCCGGCCCGCGTCGCGGTGCTGGGCCTCCTGCGCGCCAGCGTCCAGGCGGTCAGCCACGGCGACGTCGCCGATCACCTGGCCGGCGAGGCGTGGGACCGCGCCACGATCTACCGAAATCTCACGGACCTCGCGGACGCCGGGCTCGCGCGGCGCACCGATCTCGGCGATCACGTCTGGCGGTTCGAAGCGATCGCCGCCGGGCACGGCGCCGCGCAGCACCCGCACTTCGTGTGCACCGCGTGCGGCACGGTCGAGTGCCTGCCGGGCGCGGAGCTCGCGATGCGCAAGACCCGGGGCCCGCGCGCGGTCCGGAGCCGCGAGGTCGAGGTCCAGGTCCGCGGCGTCTGCGACGGGTGCCAGTGATGCCGCTCGCCCGCTGGCTCGACGAGCTCGACGACCGCAACCGCGACAACGTCGCGCGCACCGATAGCTACCTCGAGCTGTACGCGTGGACGCGCGACGCCGGCCGCGAGCTGCCGTGGGTGCTGATGGCGCACCTGGTGTCGCGCAACGCCGGCTACCTGATGAGCGACCTCGCCCGCCAGCTGGACGGCAAGCTCGGCGCCGACGCCGCCCTGAGCGGCGCGATGCAGAACCTGTTCGCGCTGCTCGAGCGCGCGAACTTCGTGATCTTCGCCGACGCGTGGCACCACGTCCTGAGCTACCTGCTCGGCCGGCCGCTGACGTCGCCGGAGGTGCCGGGGTACATGATCGACGCGTGGGCCCGGCACGACGCGGCGCCGGCCGAGCGGCCGATCGTCCTCGACCTCGTCCACAACGAGCAGCACATCATCGAACACCGCGCGGTGCATCACCCCGAGCTCGCGCAGGGCCGCCGGCTGTTCGAGATGATCGAGATGTCGGGGCGCGAGAAGCCGCTGCACTTCCCGGCCGCCAGCGCGCCCGAGGTCCGCGTCTCGGGGTTCTCGCAGGTCGCGCGCCGGATCGACGCCGGCCGCAAGATCTTCGACGAGGTCGTCGCCGATCGCGCCCGCCGCGACGAGATGTTCCGCTGGGCGCTCGCCCACCCGCACACCGGCGATCGCGCCGTCACCGGCGGCAAGCCCGGCCCCACCGTCCGCGACGCCTGGCCGGTCGCCCGCGCCCGCGCGATCTGGCCGCTCGTCCACGCCGCGCTCGAGCCTGACCCGAGCTACCCGTAGTCAGAGCTAGCGCGCGACGAGCTGCTCGATGGCGTCGCGGGTCGCGGCGTCGAGCTCGCGGGATCGGTGGACGATCGTGCCGTCGCGGTCGACGACGAGCAGCGAGGGGAGCTGGGTGATGCCCATGCTGTCGGCGAACCGGAACTCGGGATCGGCGTAGGTCGCGTAGTCGATGTCCTCGCGGCTCGCGAACTGACGGGCGACGTCGAGCTCCTCGCCGACGTTGACCCCGACGACGACCAGCCGCCCGGCGTGGCGCGTCGCCAGCGACTCGAGCGACGCGATCTGATCGCGACAGCTGTCACACCAGCTGGCATAGAGATCGATCAGCATCGGGCGGCCGTCGCTCGCGTCGTGGAGCGGCGTGTGATCGCCGCCGGCGAGCGGCTCGAGCGGCTCGGGTGTCAGCGTCGGCGACGTGGGGCCCGCCGGCGTCGGACGGCACCCGAGGAGGACGAGCAGGACGGCGGCGCGCACGAGTCAGAACTTATAACCCAGCGAGACGCTCCCCCAGAAGAGGGAAAGATCGTTGCTCCGACCGTAGTAGGCCAGCGTCGCGTCGATCGTCGCGCGGCCGAGCGACCGGAACGGCGCGCGATCGCCGAGCAGCGCGACCTTGGCGCTGACCTCCTGGCTGGTGAACGGCGCGAGATCCGAGTCGCTGGTCCGCGCGCCGTCGGGATCGTCGGGGTGGATGTCCTTGTAGAAGTCGACGCCGTCCTGGTGGTGCAGCCGGTAGCCGAACCGCAGGTACACCCACGGCTTCAGGTACTGGTACAGCCACAGCTGCGAGGTGTGCGCGTCGAGCCCGAAGTCGTCGTGGTAGTAGCGGTACGACAGCTTCCCGGTCGTCTTCGTCGACGGAAAGTGCTGCGACACGCGCACCGTGGCGGCGTGGCGGAGCCGGCTCGGCGGCTGCACCTCGCGCTCGATCGATCCGTCCTCGGTCGGGACCGCGTTCCACGTCGTCTCGAGCACGCCGGTCTGGTAGGTGAAGCCATACCCGACATCGAGCAGCGTCGTCGGCGACAGCACCTGGCTGATCGACAGGTTGGTGTTGCCCATGTAGCGGCTGTACAGCCCGGGCCGGTCGCCGTACGGGCCGTACGCGTCGAAGTTGTCGAACGAGTAGACGCCGGACGCGGCCACGGTGAAGTTGTCGTCGAGGAACCGGCGCTTGTAGCCGCCGCCCATCGACGCCGAGCGCAGCGGCTCCTCGACGTGCACCGTCCACCGCCCGTACAGCTCGCCGTCGTCGTCGTGCGACCACCGATGCGCGACGTCGACCTGCACCGACTCGTTGACCCTCGACGCCGACGTGGTCGCGTCGATCGCGTCGGGCGACGCGGCGGTGACCACGTCGATCTCGACCGCGACGTGGTGGACCAGCGTGGGCGCTTGGCGCAGCTCCAGGTAGAACATCGGCTCGACGATCACGGCGGCCTGGTTGCCCGGATCGCCGTCCTCGGCGCGATCGAGCGACTGGAACCCGTGGCCGCGCTGCGCGAACAGCAGCTGGCGGAACTCGAACGCCTCGACCTGCGCCGCCGCCACGCTCGGCGCGAGCCAGATCACGAGCGCCAGGATCAGTTGCCGCACGAGCAGCCTCCGCCGGCCGGCTCGCCGTCGCCGCCGCCGGCGCCCTCGCGCGCGGTGTGGACCTTGCGGCGCGCGCGGTCCTCGAGCTCGGACTCGCTCGCCTTCATCGTCGGATCGTTGAGGTAGCCCTGCCGGTTCTTGGGGACGACCCGACAGGCCCCGAGCGCGGCGACGATCAGCAGGAAGGCGAGGGTGCGCAAGGGCCGCGAGCTTACCGCCGGGACAGCTTCACGTCCCACACCACGTCGTGGTCCGGCGTGACCTCGAGCTTCTCGGTCGCGCGGCCGTGCCGACGCAGCTTGAGCTGCAGCTCGCGGGTGCCTCGCGGCAGCGTGCCCACGTAGGGCGTCTTGCCGAGCCGCTTCTTGCCCAGCATCACCGCGGCGCCGTCCGGGTCGCTGGTGATCCGCACGGCGATCGTGCTCGGGAGCCCCGGCGCAGGCGCGGGTCCCGGCGCGATCGCCGCGGGCGCGGGCGCGCTCGGCTTGGCCGGTGCCTGCTCTTGCTTCGCCTTGGCCTTGGCCTGAACCGCCGCCGTCGGCTGCGTGACGGCCACGGCGGCCACCGCGGCCGCGGCGGGCGTCGGGTCGGGCGGGCGCATGAGCCACGCGATCAGCCCGATCGTGATCACGCCGAGCGAGAACGCGCCCGCGATCAGCGGGACCCGCTGCGGGTGCGGCAGCGCCGGCGCCGTGATCGACGCGCTGACCGGCGCCATCGGCTCGGCGACGCGCGGCACCGCGTGCAGCGGCGATCGGAACGGCGGCGCGACGCTGCCGACGGCGAGCCGCGGGGGCGGCACGGGCGGCGGCTTCGCGATCGCGATCATCGGCGGCGGCGCCGGCAGCGGCGGCTCGTCGACGGTCATGAACCGGGTCGTCGGCTCGTCGATCGAGACGTCCGGAGAGACGTCCGGAGAGACGTCCGGAGAGACGTCCGGAGAGACGTCCGGAGAGACGTCCGGAGAGACGTCCGGAGCGACGTCCGGAGCGACTTTCGGAGAACTCCCGGCGGGACGCGCCGTGGCCACCGGCCCGGTCGCGCGCGGCGACGGCGTCGCGAGCAGCACGTCGACGTCCTGATCGACCGTCGTCGGCTCGTCGAGCAGCCCCTCGAGCCACGGCTCGCGCCGCGGCCCGAACAGATCGGCGAGCGTGCGGGTCACGATGCTGCCGCCGAGCGAGAACCCGAGGTGGTGCGCCGCGAGCTCGATCCCGCGGCGGAACGCGTCCGCGTCCTGGAAGCGATCGTCGGGATCCACCTGCAGCGCGGTCATCACGACCGCCTCGAGCTCCGGCGGATACGACGGCGACACGTGCGTCGGCGGCGGCAGCTGGCCGCGCACGATCCGCTGCACCGCCTCGTACTCCGACGCCGCGCGGAACGCCCGCACCTGCGTGGTCAGCTCGTACATCACGACGCCGAGCGCGAACACGTCGCTGCGCCGGTCCACCGCGTAGCCGAGCGCCTGCTCGGGCGCCATGTACCCGGCCTTGCCCTTGATGAACCCGGTCTGGGTCCGCGTCGAGCGCGCGTCGGCCTTCGCGATCCCGAAATCGATCAGCTTGACCGCGCCGTCGTAGCCGACGATGACGTTCGACGGCGACACGTCGCGGTGGACGATCCCGAGCGCGGTGCCGGTCGAGCTGGTGCGCTCGTGCGCGTGGTGCAGGCCCGCGGCCGCCGCGCAGATCACCGTCAGGCAGAAGTCGAGGGGCAGGCGGATGTTGCGCTTGCGCGCGCGCTCCAGCACCGCGCGGATCGTCTCGCCGTGCACGTACTCCATCGCGAGGTAGTGCGTGCCGTCGTCGGCGACGTCGATCTCGTAGACCTGCGCGACGTGCTGGTGGTGCAGGGTCGCGACCAGCCGCGCCTCGTCGAGGAACATCGTGAGGTAGCTCTCGTCGTCGGTGCGCTCGGGGCGGAGGCACTTCAACACGACGTGGCGCTGGAACCCGCCGATGCCATCGACGCGCGCGAGGAACACGCGCGCCATCCCGCCGGATGCGAGGTGTCGCACCAGCTGGTACTTGCCCAGGCGTTCCACCGACGGGGAGGTCATCGGTGACGTGAGCGTTCGTTCAATCTGACCGACGAGTCAACCAGTGATCTCGGCAATCGCGAGCCCGAGACAGGTCGGACCGGATCTCGCTGTACCCTTCGCGTATGGCCGGTTACTCGGGGACGCCGCTGGCAACGAAGCTCGGCATCAAGGCGGGCCACACGGTGGTGGTCGTCGGCGGCCCGGCCGGCTTCCTCGACAGCCTCGCGCCGCTGCCGCCGGTGAAGCTCGGGACGACGGTGCGCGGGATCTGCGACGTGATCGTCCTGTTCGTGACCCGGCGCAGCGAGCTCGAGCGACGCCTCGACGGGATCGTGGCGCACCTCGAGCCCGCCGGCGGCTTCTGGGTCGCGTGGCCGAAGAAGTCGTCGGGCGTCGTCACCGACATGACCGAGGACGTGATCCGCGACGTCGCGCTCCCGCGCGGGCTCGTCGACAACAAGGTCTGCGCGATCGACGAGACCTGGTCCGGGCTGCGGCTCGTGATCCGCAAGGCGCTGCGGCCCAGGCGAGCCACGCGATCACGGGCCACCCGCCGGGCCCGCAGGGAGCGTGTTACAAACCGCGCCATGAGCCCCCGCCTCGTCATCGCCGGTTCGGTCCTCGCGCTCTTCCTCGTCGGCTGCGGCGACTCCAGCGGGTTGTGCGGAGAGGTCTACGACAACTCGAAGTCGTGCTGGGTCGAGGAGGCGAAGAAGCGGATCGAGGACGGCGAGGGCGACGAGGACCTCGAGAAGATCCCGACGCGCAGCGAGTTCATCCAGCTGTGCAAGGCGTCGATGCGCACCGAGAAGGACGAGATCGAGGCGATGTCGCGGTGCGCCAAGGAGCCGACCTGCGAGGAGAAGGACGCCTGCGAGGACAAGGAGCGCGACGCGCGCTGGGCGAAGAAGCAGGTCAAGGAGGTCGACAAGGCGGTGGCGAAGGGCGACTGGCAGAAGGGCTTCGAGGAGTGTCGGTACCTCCGCGACGAGCCCGATCCGGCCCTGCTCGCCGCGTGCGAGAAGGTCTACGCCGAGGGCATGCCGGCGCTGATGACCAGCGGCAAGGCCGACGACGTCAAGAGCGCGTGCTCGTACTCCGAGGATCTCAAGAAGAAGGCGCCCGCGTTCGCCAAGGCGTGCGTCGACGTGATGTCGGTCGAGCTCGAGGCCAAGAAGAAGGCGGCGATCGCGGCGCGTGACGCCGGCGCCGACGACAACTACCTGCAGTGCTCGGAGCTGCGCACGGTCGCCGAGTCCGTGGGCGAGCAGGCCAAGAAGGACGCCGAGACGCTGTGCACGGAGATGACGATCGCGAGCTCGGCGAAGCAGGCGATCAACGAGGCCAAGGCGTCGACGGCAGCGCGGCGCTCCGAGGTCTCGTACTACTGCACCAGCGCGCTCGATTCGATCGCCGCGCTCGAGCCCAAGACCGACTGGTCGACGAAGACGCAGGACGAGGTCATCAAGCACTGCTACCTCGACGCCGGCAAGGTGATCGTCGAGATCGAGCTCGCCTCCGAGTATCCCTACTGCTCGTACTCGCTGACCCAGGTCCGCGACGCGATCCCGAAGTACGGCCTCGCCGGCAAGGACCCCGAGTTCGACGACGCGATCGCGAAGACCGACAAGCTCTGTATCCGCTGACCCAGCGTTAACGCCAAGGACGCCGAGGACGCCAAGGTCAGACGCCAAGCTGAGAACCAATTTGGTTCTGAGCTTGGCGTCCGAGCTTGGCGTCCTTGGCGTCCTTGGCGTTAACCGCTGGGTCTTAGAGCGGCTTGCGGAACCCGAATGACGTCACGGTCATGCCCTCGCGGAAGTAGAACTTGTGCGCGCGGGCGCGCTGGACGCCGGAGTCGAGCTCGAAGCTGACGCAGCCGAGCCGGCGCGCGATCGCCTCGCAGTGCGCGAGCAGCGCCTGACCGACGCCGGTCGAGCGACGTGTGTCGTCGGTGACCAGATCGTCGACGTAGAACCGGTGTCCGGCGAACGTGTTGCGGTACGCGCGATGGACCGCGACGCCGAGCACCGCGTCGCCGTCCGCGGCGATCGCCATGCCCGCGCCGTCGGCGAACACGGCGCGCATCGCGGCGGCGTAGTCGTCCGGGAGCTGCGGCCGGAGCTGGCGATGGACGACCTCGGCGCGGGCGAGCCACGCCGGCTCGATCAGCTCGTGGCGGTCGGAGGTCACGTCGATCAGCTGCAACGGCATGGTCACGCTCGCGGGAGGTTCGGGTCGTCAGCGATGATCAGCATCGGCGGCTCCTCGGCGACCTGGCGCCGGCCGAGGTAGTCGTGGGAGTCCCAGGTCGCGGCGGCGGCGCGCCACACCGTGAACAGGCCGGGCACCTCGACGGCGGCGCCGGTCGCGACGCGCTCGAACAGCGCGGCGAACAGCGTGTGCGCGTCACCGGTGCCGGGCGGCGGCGTGCGGATCGCGACCGCGTCGCGCAGCTCCACGCCCTGATCGAAGTGCGGGTGCGGACCCGCGCTGAACTTGCCGATCCCGCCGAGATCGAACGGCTGACCGGCCGCGAGCGAGGCGTGGACCTTCGCCCGCAGGCGCGCGGCGGCGTCGGCGGCGGGGCCGGGGAGCTGCAGCGTCTGGGTCGGGCGATCGCCGCGCCGCCCCGTGGTGCGCCGGCGCAGCGGCTTCATCAGGATCTGCTCCGCGCCGTCGAGCCACGCGCGGTACCACGCCTCGAAGTCCAGACCCGCCTCGGGCGCGAGGCCGTTCTCGTGCGCGCGGTCGTCGATCCAGATCTTGCCGCGCTCGGCGCCGCTGATCACGAGCAACAGCTGCGCGCCGCGGCCGAGCGCCGCGATCGGCATCGCGCCCGCGGCGATCTCCGGCGACAGGTACTGCTCGCCGAGGCCGTCGTCGTCGTGATCGGCGAGGTGCGCGGCGAGCTGGTGCTGCGGCAGGTTCCACGGCCGCGTGTGGCGGAACGCGCGGACCAGGGGCGCGACCGCCCGCGTCCCGTCCCAGCGCGTCGGCTCGCCGTCCCACGTGCCCGGCTCGAACAGCCCGTAGCCCGGGCCCGCGCCGGCGCTGCCGATCTTGCGCAGGAACTGCCGGTAGTCCGGCGGCAGCTCGACGCGGTGGCGGATCTCGAACGCGCGGACGCGATCCTCGGGCCACGGCGGCGTCAGCAGGTAGCGGTGCTGCGCCGAGCCGAGCACGCGGCTCGACAGATCCGCGCCCATCAGGGTCTCGAGCCGACCGTAGACCTCCGCGGGTTCCAGCATCCTCGTCGAGAATCCTAGCGTAGAACGCGATCCTGTACTTCCGCTAGGCGCTTCCCGGCCACGGCGGTACGCTGGAGGAATGCGACAGGTCCTCGCGATGATCGCGCTCGGGCTGGCTTCGTGTGGCGGCGGCCCCGCGCTCAAGAACGTTCCGCAGCCCAACACCTCCGCCGCGGCGGGTGTGTTCGCCGCCGCCGCGACCGCGGCGACGCTGGCCGATCCGGGCATGAACCGGACACCCGAGAAGAAGACGCCCGAGAAGTCGAACCGGCCGGTCGCGGGCGGCGGCACCGTGCCGTCCGACGTGCTCGACCGCCTCGACGCACGCGCGCCCCTCGAGGAGGAGGCGCTCGACGTGGAGCTCACCGCCGACGAGATCGCGGACGCCCCGCCGCTCCCGCCGCCGATCGTCCGGGAGCCGTAGCGGCTACCTCGCGGCGTGCGCGGCGTGCGACCACGGCTCGGCCGGGCGGCCGAAGTGGTAGCCCTGCAGGTACGGCACGCCGAGGTCGATCACCGCCGCCTGCTCCTCGGCGGTCTCGATGCCCTCGGCGATCACGGGCATGCCCTCGTCGCGGGCGAACTCGAAGATGTGGCGGATCAGCCGCGCCGACCGCGCGTTCGCCGAGATCCCGCGGACCAACGCCATGTCGATCTTCACGAAGTCGGGCCCGAGCAGGGCCAGGCTGTTGAGCCCGGAGTAGCCCGAGCCGACGTCGTCGAGCGCGATCCGGAACCCCTGCGCTTGTAGGTTGCCGAGCACGGCGCGCGACCGCGCGTAGTCGGTGATCTCGGCGGCCTCGGTGATCTCGAAGACGATCCGCTGCGCCCACGGCAGGAGCGACGGCTCGCCCAGCGCGAACTGCGGATCGCGCAGCTCGAGCGGGTGCACGTTGAGGAACAGCAGCGTCGGATCCTCGAGCGTCGGCATCGGCGCGAGGCACAGCTCGCGGAGCAGGCGTCCGAGCGCGGCGATCTTGCCCGAGCGCTCGGCGACCTCGAGCAGATCGAGCGGCCCGGCGAACGCGGCGTCGGTCGGCCGGACCAGCGCCTCGTAGGCGAACACCGCGCCGTCGGCGGCGCGGACGATCGGCTGGTAGACGTGGCGGAACGAGCGCTCGGCGATCGAGCGCTCGAGCGAGCGCAGCCGGGCCAGCTCGGTCGGGCCGGCGTGCGCGAGGCCGGGGCTGTACGGCACCGCGCGGTTGCGGCCGCCGTGCTTGGCCGCGTAGAGCGCGACGTCCGCCGCCCGGACGAGCGGCTCGCGGGCCGCCGCGTCGATCGGGAACGCGGCGACGCCGACCGAGACGGTGATCGGCGGCAGGTCGGCGCCGAGGCCCTGCTCGGCGACGACGCAGCGCAGGCGGTCGGCGAGCGTCGCGGCGCCGGCCTTGGTGGTGCCGGGCAGGACGATCGCGAACTCGTCGCCGCCGTAGCGCGCGGCGATGTCCTCGCGGCGCGGCCGGAACTGCACGTGCGCCGCCTCGCCGCGGAGGATGTCGGAGAACGCGCGCAGCACGGCGTCGCCGGTGAGGTGACCGAGCCGGTCGTTGACCGCCTTGAACTCGTCGAGATCGACGAGCACCAAGCCGAGCTCGGTGCCGTGGCGCCGGCTGCGCTCGACCTCGCGATCGAGCGCCTCGTGGAAGTGGGCGTGGTTGAACAGCCGGGTCAGTGGGTCGCGCGCGACCAGGCCGGCGAGCACCTCGTTCTTCTGGCGCAGCTCCTCGACGAGGTCGGCGTTGGCGCGCTCGAGCAGCAGCGCCTCGACGACGCGGAACAGCTGCGCGCGCAGCTCATCGATCGCGACCGGGCGGATCACGCAGTCGGCGACGCCGTGGTGGAGCGCCGTGACCGCGGCGGGCTGATCGGCGCGCGCGGTGGTCAGGACCAGCGCGGACCGCGGGCCGGTGAGTCGGCGCGCGGACGCGATCCCCGCGTCGTCGAGCGCGTCGCGATCGATCAGGTAGACGTCCGCGGTGCCCGGCCGATCGCCGCGCGCAGCCGCGAGATCCGCGACCGCCTCGACCGCGAACCCGCACACCGCCAGCGCATCCCGCAGGTGGGCGCGATCGTCCGGCTCGTGACCGATGACGAGCGCGCGCAGGCCGCCTCCGAACGTGACGTCCATGATGGTCGCTGCCTCCCCCGAGCGCAGCGGCACCATCCTACCGCGGACTGACGCCAACCCGGCGTCATCGTTCGAGCACTCCCGGCTGCAACCCCGGCCGTTCGGGGCTGTCTTCTCGAGCACACCAAGGAGATGCCCACGATGACCAGCCAGCCCCGCACGCCGAACGCCTCGCACCTCTCGCCGACCCCCGCGCGTCCCCGCCGGTGGGGGGCCTGGGTCGCGGGCGTCGCGGTCGCCGCGGCGGCGCTGATCACCGGTTGCGCTCCCGCGGAGCCGGCGCCCGCGCCCGCAAGCTCCGACGAGGTCGCGCTCGACGATCGCCTCGTCGCGATCCAGGACCGCACCGCCGCGATGCGCGACAAGATCGCCGCGCTACGCGCCAAGCGCGCGAAGATCGACAACGCCGAGCTCCCCGACGCGCCGAAGCCGAAGCCCCCCCGGCCCCCGAAGACCCCCAAACCGCCCCAGGATCCGCCGCCCGCCGACCCCGTCATCAAGCTCGACCCCCGCTGCGTCCGCGACCCGATCCTCTGCCTCAAGCGGGAGTGATCGGTGCCAGGTACCGATCAGCGGCGCGGCTTGGGCGGCGGCGGACGCGGCGGCGAGGTGGGCTTGACGGGCTCGTCGAGGCCGAGGTCCGACGCCCAGCCGGTCGTGTCGATCATGTCGGCGGGATCGAGGCCCTGCGAGCCGGTCGGTGCGCTGGCGCCGTCCTCGCCGACCAGCGACGTGAGCTTGTTGAGCTCGTCGCTGATCAGCGCGTCGATCAGCGACGCGCCGGCGGCGGAGGACTTCGACTTGTCGAGATCGTCGCGGGTGTCGCGGACCAGCGCGGTGATGTCGCGCGAGGTCACGCGCATGCTGCGCGAGAACAGGTACTGCGTCAGGGCGTCGGCGAGCTCGGCCGCGTCCTGGTACCGATCATCCGGATCGCGCGCGAGCGCCTTGCGGACGATCCCGTCGAGCTCGGGCTCGACGGCCGGGTTGTCCGCCGTGATCGACGGGACCCGCGCCTGGCGGACCAGCTCGACCGTGGCGTACGGCGTGTCGGCGAGGAACAGCCGACGTCCGGTGAACATCTCCCACAGCAGGATCCCGAGCGCGAAGATGTCGGTGCGGTGATCGACCGCGAGGCCGCTCGCCGCCTCGGGCGACAGGTACGCGAACTTGCCCTTCACCACGCCCTGGTCGGTGATCTCGACCTGGCTGTTGGCCTTGGCGAGGCCGAAGTCCACGACCTTCACCTCGCCGTTCTTCGAGATCATGATGTTCGGCGGCGAGATGTCGCGGTGGACGATGTGCAGCAGCTCGCCGGTGTCGGGGTGCTCGAGCGAGTGCGCGTAGTACAGCGCCTTGCAGCACTCGTTGATGATGTAGATCGCGTGGGCGATCTCGATCCGCTTGTTGCGCTTGTACTGCCGATCGATGAGCGCCTTGAGGTCGCACCCGTCGACGAACTCCATGACGAGGAAGAACGTCTCGTCGGGCGCGCGCGAGATGTCGAACACCTGGACGACGTTCGCGTGCTGCAAGAACAGCGAGAGGCGCGCCTCGTCGAGGAACATCGAGGCGAACACGCGGTTCGTGCTCAGGTGGGGGAGGACGCGCTTGATCGCGACCGTCTTCTTGAACCCCTGCACCGACTCGGAGATGCCCTTGAAGACCTCCGCCTGGCCTCCGCCGCCGAGCCGTTCGAGGATGGTGTACCTGGCCTGCAAGGTCTCGCGATTGTATCCGATCGCGGCCGCGGCGAGGTAGCCTGGGCCGCGGATGGCCGACGACGTGCGAGCCTGGCTGGACGCCCAGGGGCTGGGGCGGTACGCCGAAGCGTTCGAGGCCAACGACATCGACGGTGCCCTCCTGCCGGGCCTCACCGACGCGGATCTCCAGGCGATGGGGGTGACCTCCCTGGGGCACCGCAAGAAGCTCCTCGCCGCGCTCGGGGCCAGGCCGGCGCCCGTCCCCAGCGCTCCCGCCGAGCCCCCCACCGTGGCCCTTTCGGCGCGGCAGGCCACGGCCGCGGCCACGGCGATCTGGCGGGAGCTCGAGGGGCGCGGGTACGCGCTCGAGCAGCCGCTCGGCGCCGGCGGCATGGGCGAGGTCTTCGTGGCGCGGCAAGCCGGGGTGGATCGGCAGGTCGCGATCAAGGTGCTGCGGGTGTCCGACGAGCCGGACGCGTCGATCCGGTTCGCGCGCGAGGCCCGCGCGATCGCCGCGCTCCAGCACCCGCACACGGTGCGGCTCTACGACTACGTGATGTCGGGCGACGGTGGGTCGGCGATCATCATGGAGCTCGTCGAGGGCGAGTCGATGTGGCAGCTCCTGCAGCGCGAGCGGCGGCTGCGGGTCGCGCGCGTGGTGCCGCTGCTGATGCAGGTGTGCGACGCGCTCGGCGAGGCGCACGGCAAGGGCCTCGTCCACCGCGACCTCAAGCCCGCCAACATCCTGCTGCAGGCGGTGGAGGGCTACCAGGACTTCGCGCGCGTCCTCGATTTCGGCCTCGCCCGCTGGGTGGGCACCGCCGAGAGCCGGCTGACCCGCACCGGCCACGTGTTCGGCACCCCGCAGTACCTCAGCCCCGAGCAGATCCAGGGCGGCGAGGTCGGGCCGCCGGCGGATCTCTACGCGCTCGGCGTGATCCTCCACGAGGCGCTGGCCGGCGAGCTGCCGTTCGGCGCCGAGGGCGACGCGGGGATGATGTTCCGCCACGTCACCGAGGTGGCGCCGCCGCTGCCCGCCGACGTCGAGCGCCCGGCCGCGATCGATCGCGTGCTCGAGCGGCTGCTCGCGAAGTCGCCGTCGCTGCGTCCGCCGTCGGCGCGCGCGCTGCGCGACGAGCTCGCGGCGGTGCTGGCCGGTCCGCTCGAGGTCCGCACGCCAGCGGTGATCGCGCCCGCGCCCAGCATCGAGCGGCGGCGGCTGGTCGTCGTGGATGTCCGGGGGCCGGACGAAGACGCCGCGCTCGACGAGGCGGCGCACCAGCGGCTGCGCGCGCGCCACGCCACGATCGAACGGACGCGCCGGCGGCACGGCGGATATCTCGCGGCGCGCGACGGCGCCCACGCGCAGCTGGTGTTCGGCGCCCCGGTGGCGCGGCGTGACGACGTGCGGCGCGCGCTGCGCGCGGCGATCGACCTGCGCGCAGCGATCGGCAAGCTCGGCGAGCCGGTGCGGATCGGCGTCGCCGACGGCCTCGGCGTCGCCGGCACCGTCGAGGACGGCGGGGATCGCAGCTACCTGGTGTCGGGCCCGCCGCTCGCGCTCGCGGCGCGGCT
>Ga0163144_10008761_pt1 | contig 21847 bp, 25 predicted proteins | sample OliLak19BULKMAT1_FD_123175 | JGI IMG/M metagenome (GOLD analysis project Ga0163144, IMG submission 123175) | Freshwater microbial mat bacterial communities from Lake Vanda, McMurdo Dry Valleys, Antarctica - Oligotrophic Lake LV.19.BULKMAT1 | ecosystem: Environmental > Aquatic > Freshwater >... | reverse complement strand
GCGGCATGACGACGCATCCCGTCATTTTCGCCAGCCACCTCACGCCGGCCCGTGACACCCGTCACACCCCGCCGCATGGCACGAAAGCTGCACTTATCACCCCGCATTCCGCTCAATCGCAGACCCAGGTGCCGACCATGCCGACCTCGAATCCGAAATCATCGCGCCGTTTGCGTGCGGCGCAGCATGGGTCGCCGGGCGGTGCATCGTCGCTGATCCGGCTGTCGCGCGGAGCAGTGCCGCAGTTGCCCTCGGGGGCGGCGCTGTCCTCCTGGGCGATGCGCGCGGCGGCCGTGCTGAACAGCGTGCGCTGACGGCGCCTGCCATGGCTGCCGTCACACATCGCCCGCCCGTGCTGCCCTCGCCGGGGCGCACGCCTGCGCAGGTGGAGCGGCAGGCACAGAGCCCGCGGGTGCTCGGCCGCACCCACGCGCCCCGGCAACTCACGCTGGACCTGCAGCCCGTGCGCGACCACTGAGAGGCTGAGAGTCTTTCGATCATGCCCGCTCATCACGCCAAAAGACGCCTGCCCGACCTTGCGCTCCGTGTGAACAAAGGCAAAGCACCGGCAGAGACAGGTCGACCCGGGCGAAAATCCGGCGGGTGATCCGACTCCCCACCCTGCCATTCGGCAAGCATCACGCGCTGCCGCCCCTCTTGCTGTTGCTGGCGCAGGCCGCATTGGCGCAAACCACGCCAGCCACACCCGCCCCGCCGTCCGTGCCCGCGGCCGCGGCCGTGGCTGAACTGGCACCGGCGTCCGATGCCACCATGCCGCCTTCCGCCGCCACCCAGACCATCGAGATCACCGCCGGCCGCGAGAGCGACACGCGGCAGCGCCAGCAGTCCACCGCGGCGAAAATCGTCATCGGCCGCGACGAGATCGACCGTTTTGGCGACAGCACGCTGGGCGAAGTGCTGCGTCGCCTGCCCGGCGTCACCACGCCCGGCGCGCCCGGCCGCGGCGGGCCGCCACGCATGCGCGGGCTGGGCAGTGGCTACACGCAGCTGCTGATCGACGGCCAGCGTTTGCCGCCGGGTTTCTCGCTCGAGTCGCTGACGCCGGAGCAGGTCGAGCGCATAGAGATCCTGCGCGCGCCCACCGCCGAAACCGGCGCGCGCGCGATCGCCGGCACCATCAACATCGTCACGCGGGAAGGTTTCAAGCAACGGCTGAACGACCTGCGTCCGAGCCTGGGGCTGGAAAACGGCGAACTCTCGACCGGCCTGAACTGGACGCACAACGACAGCACCGGGCCGCTGACCTACAACGTCTCGGGCTCTGCCTTTCGCAACAACCGGCGCTCCACCGGGTCCAGCCAGACGCAGGTGGAAGCGCTGGACAGCGGTGAGCTGCTGGTCGACCGCAGCGAAACCACCGGGACGAAGGAAAACCGCCAGGGTTTGAACCTGAGCTCGCGCCTGCAGTGGCGGCTGGGTGCAGCGGGCGACGTGCTGATGCTCAACCCCACGCTGTTCACCACCGAGAGCCACGCCGAGCGGCGCTCGGTGCTGACCGAGCGCGCCGCGCAGCCGCTCTACGACACGGCCAGCGCCGACACCGACAGCCGCTACACCACCGGCCGGCTGAACGGCCAGTGGCGGCAGCGGCTGGGCGACTCGCGGCTGGAACTGAACGGCGGCGCCGGCGCCTGGCGCAGCAGCAGCCAGACCCAGCGCGCGGAGCTCGGCGGCCCGGACTCGCCGCGCCTGCTGGACGAGTCGCGCGTCAACCGCGAGACCTCGGGCACGCTGAGCGCCAAGCTGAGCCGCCTGCTCGGCGGCGGTGCGGACGCCGCGCCCGGCAGCGAGCACAGCCTGGTGGGCGGCGTCGAGCTTGAGACGGCGCGCCGCAACGAGGCACGCAGCGTCATCGGCAGCGGCGCCATCGACGAAGGTGACAGCGGCGACAACCTGCGAGCGTCGAACCTGCGGCTGGCCGCTTACGCACAGGACGAATGGTCGATCAGCCCGGCCTGGAGCGCGCACGCCGGGCTGCGCTGGGAAGGCATCGACACACGCGGTGAGGCGCTCGACGGCAGCCGGCCCGAGAACCGCAGCAGCGTGTGGACGCCGCTGCTGCACGCCGTCTGGAAGCCCGACCCGAAGAGCCGCGACCAGCTGCGTTTCAGCCTGACGCGCAGCTACCGTTCACCCGCGCTGGGCTCGCTGATCGCGCAGCGGGTCATCAATTCACGCTTCCCGGCCAGCGGGCCGAACGAGCTGCTGGCGCCCGACCGCGTCGGCAACCCCGACCTGCGGCCCGAGCTCGCCACCGGCATCGACATCGCCGCCGAGCGTTACCTGGCCAGCGGCGGTGTGCTCAGCGCCAACCTGTTCCACCGCCGCATCAGCGACCTGATGCGCAGCGTGACGACGCTGCAGACCGTGCCCTGGAGCCCGGTGCCGCGTTACGTGGCGCAAGAGCAGAACATCGGCAACGCCACCACGCAGGGGCTGGAACTGGAGGCCAAGTTCCGGCTCGACCAGGCCGTGGACGGCGCGCCGCCGGTCGAGTTGCGCAGCAACCTCAGCCTGTTCCGTTCAACGGTGGACGGCGTGCCCGGCCCCGACAACCGGCTCGACCAGCAGGCCCCGGCCACGGCAAACGTCGGCGCCGATTACCGCTTTCGCGGCCTGCCGCTGACGCTGGGCGGCAACCTCAACTGGCTGCCCGGTTACCGCACGCAACTGACGGCCGGGCAGGCCGTGACGGTGGGCCGCAAGCAGGTGTTCGACGCCTACGGCCTGTGGACCTTCAACCCGCAGGCGGCCTTGCGTCTGCTGGCCAGCAACCTGACGGCGGCAGACTACGAGAGCGGCAGAGTGTCTGAAGGCCGGGACCTCAGCGGCGAGGCGATCCGCGAAAGCGTCGCCGGGCTGAGCCCGAGCTACATCAACTGGCAGTTGCGGCTGGAACTCAAGCTGTAATTTGTCGTCATGCCGTTCGTCAGGGCTGACGTGAGGCGGCGGCGGCCGCCGCCTCGGCAGCAGACGCGGCGCCTCGCGGCGTCTGCACCACGATGCCGGTGGCGAGCGGTATCTCGTCGCTGAGGGTGACGCGGTTGACGAAGTGGCGGGTTTCGCCGAAGCATGTGGTCGGCAGGCCGACCTTCTCGTCGTAGTGCAGGCTGACGCGCTTGCCCATCACCTGCGTCACCTGCGCCGCCACGGCGTCGTCACGGATCGTGAAGGCGAACTTTTCCGGAACGGAGCCGGGCAGGGACACGAGCGCGAGTTCGCCCTCCCAGGTCTTGCAGATCCAGCCCTTGTGCGACAGCTTCTGCACCCAGCCCGCGCGTTCACCCGACGAATAGCTCCAGCTCAGGGCGCCCCAGAAATAGGCGGCGACCAGCAGGACGAGGACGAGCAGGGAGAGAAGCAGGCGCTTGAGGGTCACGGCGGTGGCGGGTGGTGAGGGCAACGGGATTATCGGCCGGCCGTCAGGGCGGCTTCGAGAACCCGTCAGAACCCCGCGCCGGGCTGCTGCAGATAGAGAAGTTCGTCGGCCGTGCTGGCGCGCCCGAGCAGCGCATTGCGGTGCGGGAAGCGGCCGAAGCGGCGGATCACTTCATGGTGGCGCTGCGCGTAGTCGAGCGCGCCGGTCAGTGTGGCGTCTTCGGCCGCCAGCGCACTGAACAGGCTCACGCTTCGCTGCTGCATCGCCAGCTCTTCGGCATGTTCAAAAGGCAGGCAGGCGAACCAGCGCTGCAGCGGCGCCAGGGCCTGCAGGCTGCCGTCTTCGACCATCGTCATCGCAAGCGCCAATGCGCGGGCGTCGCCGGCAAAGGCGCGCGCACTGCCACGGAAGATGTTGCGCGTGAACTGGTCGAGCACGAGGATGCTGGCCAGCCGCGACTCCGGGCTGGCAGACCAGGCGGCCGGCAGTCCGTCATCCGGCCCGTCATTCAGGCCGTCTTTCAGGCCGTCTTTCAGTCCATTACCCAGCGCGGCTGCCACCAGCGACCCGAAGCGCTGGCGAATCAGCGCGTCGAAGGCGTTGCTCTTGCGGAACCACTCGGCGCGCTGTTGCGGAGGCGGCGCGCCGAACCAGAAGTCCAGCACGGCCGCGGGCGAGTCATCGTGCATGGCCGGCTACTTCGCGTTCGCCTTGAAGGAGGTGAAGATGCGCGTCTGCACGCGGCGGATGTCCTGCGGCACGGCGTCGGGCACGGTGAGCTTCTTCACGTCGTCGGCGGCCAGGAAGATGGTCGGGTTCTCGGCCACGTTCTTCTGCACGAATTTTTTCGAGGCCAGGTTCGGGTTGGCGTAGAAGACCTTGTTGCTCAGCGACGCGTGGACCTCGGGGCGCAGGATGTAGTTGATGAACTGGTGCGCGGCGGCCACGTGCTTGGCGTCTTTCGGGATCGCCATGGTGTCGAAGAAGAGCGTGCCGCCGGCTGGCGGGATCAGCGCCTGGATGTTCTGCCCGCTCTTCGTTTCGATGGCGCGCTGGCGGGCGATGTTGATGTCGCCCGAATAGCCCATCACCACGCAGAGCGCGCCGCTGGCCAGGTCGTTGATGTAGCCCGACGACGAGAAGCGCGTCACCGAGGGCCGCGCCGCCTTCAGCACATCGCGCGCGGCGTCGTAGTCCTTCGCGTTCTTGCTGTACGCCTCCTTGCCGGCGTAGATCATCGCCACCGGCAGCACCTCGGACGCCGAGTCCAGCACGTTGATGCCGCAGCCCTTGAGCTTGCTGGCGTACTCGGGCTTGAAGATCAGGTCCCAGGGGTTGGCCGGCATCGGCGTGCTGCCGAGCGCGGCACCCACCTTGTCGACGTTGATGCCCACCGTCACGTAGCCCCAGAGCCAGGTGACGAGGTGCTGGTTGCCGGGGTCGACCTGGGCCAGCTTTTCCAGCAGCGCGGGGTCGAGGTTGGACCAGTTGCTGAGCCGGGCACGGTCGAGCGGCTGGTACAGGCCGCCCTGGATCTGCGTCTTCGCGAAGTGGGCGCTGGGCACCACGATGTCGTAGCCGCTCTTGCCGGCCACCAGCTTGGCGTGCAGGATCTCGTTGTTGTCGTAATTGTCGTAGCGGACCTTGATGCCGGTCTCTTTCTCGAAGTTCCTGATCGTGTCTTCGGCGATGTAGTCCGACCAGTTGTAGACGTTCAGCACCTTGGGCTCGGCCTTCTGTGCCAGCGCCAGCGGCGCCAGGGCGGCCAGAGACAGGGCCAGCAGGAAACGACGGGGTATCGATGGCTTCGGCATGATGAGGGCTCCGGGGGCGAGAGGCGTGAAAAGGCTTCGGGGCGGATTGTCCCTGACCTCGGGCGCTGGCAGCAACAACCGCGCAGGACGACGGCTCACCATGCGATGGCCGCACCGTCCCAGGCATGGAAGCCGCCGCTGGCGCCCTCGGCGGGCAGCTCGTCCAGCACCGCCAGCAGGTGGCCGGCCGCGTCGACGGGCGTGGCCGCTTCGGCGCTGCCGATGATCGGGGTCGACAGCGCGGAACGCACAGTGCCGGGGTGCAGTGCGGCCAGCACGGCCAGCGGACGCTTGCGTGCCACTTCGATGGCGGCCGTCTTCAGCAGCATGTTCAGCGCCGCCTTGCTTGCGCGGTAGCCGTACCAGCCGCCCTTGCGGTTGTCGCCGATGCTGCCCACGCGCGCCGACAGCACGGCGAGCAGGCAGCGTTCCCGCGTGGGCAGCAACTCGTGGAAGTGCTTGATGACCAGCGCCGGGCCGATCGTGTTGATGGCGAAGAGGCGGGCCAGCGTGGCGGGGTCGAGGTCGGCCAGGCGCTTTTCGGGCGGCCGGCCGTCCACCTGCAGCACGCCGGTGGCGCAGACGATCAGGTGAAATGGCGCCACGGTGCGCAGCGTGGCCGCCGCTGCCGCGATCGAGGCTTCGTTTTCGAGGTCGAGTGCCGGGGCCGGTGCCGGTGCCGGGGCGCTGCCGCGTGAAATTTCGCTCACGCCGCTGCGTGACACCCCAATCACGCCGCCGCAGCGCGGATCGGCTCGCAGCGTGTCGAGCAGCGCGCCACCGATGGCGCCTCTGGCGCCGATCACCAGCGCCTTGTAACCCTCGGGCAGCGAGTTCATCCGCCCGCCGGTACGGCGTCGGCGGCGACCGCCGGATGGCGGCGCCGGAACATGCCCCAGCCCTGCATCGTGAGCACGGGCTCGCCGTGCTGGTTGCGCACCGTCCAGCCACTCTGCACGAGGCCGACATGGGGCTTGCTGGCCATCGCGCGGGACTCCAGCACCTCCAGCGTCACGCGCAGCGTGTCGCCCGGGAACACCGGCTTGAGCCAGCGCAGCTGATCGATGCCGGGCGAGCCCAGGCTGGCCGACTCGAGCAGGTAGCCGTCGCACATCATGCGCATGGTCATCGCACAGGTGTGCCAGCCGCTGGCGCACAAGCCGCCGAACAGCGACTCCTTCGCGGCGTCTTCATCGACATGGAAAGGCTGCGGGTCGAACTGGCGGGCGAATTCCAGCACCGCCTCGCGCTGCACCGTCTGGCCGCCGAATTCCATCGTCTGGCCCACGGGAAAGTCTTCCCAGTAAAAGCGCCAGGTCCTGGTGGGTGTGGTGGTGGTCATGGCAATCAGCATAGCGGGGCGAGAGAATGCGCGCTGTCACCCACTTTCCGCCGGACCCGCCGCCATGCCCTACCTGATCCTCGGCCTCATTCTTTTCCTCGGCGTGCACTCGGTGCGCATCTATGCCGAAGGCTGGCGCACCCGGATGCGCGCCCGTCTCGGTGAAAACGGCTGGAAGGGTCTCTACTCACTGCTGTCGATCGCCGGCTTCGCGCTCATCGTGTGGGGCTACGGCCAGGCGCGAGTGCACCCTGTCGTGCTGTGGCCCGAGATGGGCTGGACGCGCCACTTGGCCGCCCCGCTGACGCTCATCGCCTTCATCGTGCTGTTCGCCGCCTACGTGCCGAAGAACGGCATCAAGGCGCGGCTGCACCATCCGATGGTGCTGGCTGTGAAGCTGTGGGCATTTTCCCACCTGTTGGCGAACAACACGCTGGCCGACCTGTTCCTCTTCGGCGGCTTCCTGCTCTGGGCGGTGCTCGATTTCCGCGCCGCCCGCGCCCGCGACCGCGCCGCCGGCACCCGTTACCCGGCCGGCACGCTGGCGGGCACGCTCGCCACGGTGGTGGTGGGCACGGCGGCCTGGGCCGGCTTCGCGCTGTGGGCGCACGCGGCATGGATCGGGGTCTATCCATTTGGGTAGATTCCCCCCCCCGAAGCGCCTTCGGCGCTCCCCCCGGGGGGCAACGCTGGCGGCCCGGCGGAGCCGGTTCCGCGGCGTTTGCTTGATGAGGCCGGGCTCACTCGTTGCGTGCGGCACCAGGCGCAGTGGATCGCTGAGATCCTTCTGCCTCTTGCGGGGATTGAGACAAGATGGTCGGCAGGATCAGCGCTTCGCCCTCGGCGCTGCCTTTGTTGACGGCGCGTGACACGGGCCAGGCGCGCATGTTCTCCGGCGGCGCGGGGCGCAGCAAGGGCGCCAGCTGTGCCGGGTCCTGCGCGTCGCGGGCCAGCCATTCTGCCCAGTGCGCGCGGGCCAGCATCACCGGCATGCGGTCGTGGATCGGCGCCATCAGCGCGTTCGGCTCGGTGGTGATGACGCAACAGGTGAGCTGCCATTCGGCGCCCTCCGCGGCGCCGGGCGGCCGCCAGGCTTCGAACAGCCCGGCCATCGCGAACAGGGCCGGCGTGCCGGCTTCAGGCGCGGGAGTGATGTACCAGGGCTGCTTGCCCGAAGGCAGGGCCTGCCATTCGTAGAAGCCGCTGGCCGGCAGCAGGCAGCGGCGGCGCCGCGCCGCCTGGCGGAACGAGGGTTTGTCGAACAGGCCATCGGCGCGTGCGTTGTTCAGCTTGTGGCCGAGCACGGGGTCTTTCGCCCAGTGCGGCAGCAGACCCCAGCGCATCAGCTCGGCGACGCGCTCGCCTTCCTTCGTTTCGTAGACCACCGGCACGGCCGACTGCGGCGCCACATTCCAGCGCTTCGGGAACACCGGCACACGCACGACACTGAAGCCCGAGACCAGCGTCTCGGGGTCGTAAGCCACGACATAGCGCCCGCACATGGCCGCATGTTGCCACGGGGTTCCCCCGTCCGGGGGCCGCGTTCGGGGGCCCTCCTCGGCCCGACCTCCGGGCGATGGCCGGCGCGGGCGTGCTCGCCGACCATGCAGACCTGCCGACGCAACACCCTGCGGTGGCTGCCTAAGGAGTCTTCATGAACCTGCTTGCCCACCTGCCCTGGCACCGCTCCCTCAACGTGGAACGTTCTTCACCCGCTGCCGCCGACGGCGACCCGGCCGTGGCCGGGACTGAGGCCGACATCGACACTGCCGGCTGCGGCTGGTTCGATTCCAGCCATGACCTGCAGAGCGGCCTGCTCGTCACCGAGCACGCTTCAGCGGACAGCGTGGCCAATGAACTGCCACTGGAAGCCTGGCTCGACCTGCACCTCAGCGGCTGGCGGCCGCCGCAGGTCTGCATTCATTGAGTTGCTGCCGGGGCCGACAACTACGTCGTCTGGCCCGCCAAGGGATACGGGTGGCGCAGCGGCGCCGGCCGGCTGCTCGTCCGGCGCAATTCCTGTTGAGCTTCCAGGTGCATCGCGCGCCGGGTGTAGGGCTGCTCACGGCCCGACATCTGCAAGGACAGCCGCGTCACCCAGTCGTGGGTGCGCGAAGCCGGCGCGTTGAATGGCAGCGCTACCAGCCAGACCAGCATCGCCGCGCCCAGCCAGGCGGGCGTGGGCGCGTCGGGGGCGCGCGTGCCGCGCAAGGCCGCCGCGCTGGCCAGCGCGCCGAGCAGGAAACCCGGCACGATGTCGGCCACCGAATGGGCGCCGGTCTTGATGCGGGAGATGGCGATCAGCAGCGCCAGCAGGTAACCGGCTGCGATGGCCAGCCGGGGCCAAGGCCGGCGGGCGCGGCCGGCGGCCATGCGCATCAGCACCGGCAGCACGGCGGCGGCGAACATCGCGTGGCCCGACAGGCCGGTGAAGTCGAGCGGCGCGTAGCCTACCTCCCAGCCGATGAAGGCCACCTTGCTGGCGGTCGTCAGCAGCGCGGCGGTCAGCACCGCCACGCACCAGGCCAGCGCCAGCGGACGTCCGCGTGGCGTGCGCAGCAGCCAGAACAGCGCGGCGCCCATGGCAGGCAGCAGGATCTGCGCCTCGCCGAGCCGGCTGAACAACGCCCAGGCGGCCGGCGAACCGGGAATCAGCGTAGCGGCGTGCAGCAGCACGTTCGGGTCTTCATTGAACATCAGAGGATGCTAAGCGCTGCCCCGTGACATGCGCGCGGCGCGCCCGTGCAACCGGTCACGCGTCGCGGCGCCGCCGCAGCGGCCAGCCCGGGAGTCCCCATCCAGGCGCACAGCGATCCGGCATCTCGTCCTGTTCACACTCCGGTTCGCTGGGTGCGGGTGGCGCGCGTGCCTGCTGGCCGACAACCTGAAGTCGAAGTCGAACAGGTCGTCGGCTTGGCGGCACTGTCAACCCGCCGACGCGATGAGGCCGCCGCCCAGGCAGACGTCGCCGTCGTACAGCACCGCCGATTGCCCCGGCGTCACGGCCCATTGCGGGCATTCGAAGTGCAGCCCGAAACGGCCGCCAACGAGCGGCGCGTAGGCGCAGGCGGCGTCTGCCTGCCGGTAGCGTGCCTTGGCCGCAAGCGCGCCGGCGACGGGCGGCGTGCCGGCCACCCAGCTGCAGTCGTCAGCCACCATCGAGCTCGACAGCAACCATGGATGGTCATGGCCCTGCACCACGCGCAGCACGTTGTGGTCGGATTCCTTGCGTGCCACGTACCAGGGCGCGTGTTCGCCGCCGCCGGTCTTGGTGCCGCCGATGCCCAGGCCCTGGCGCTGGCCGAGGGTGTAGAAACTCAGGCCGACATGGCGGCCGAGCTCGCGGCCGCGGTCGTCCAGCATCGGCCCGGGCTCGGACTTCAGGAAGCGCGACAGGAACTCGCGAAACGGCCGCTCGCCGATGAAGCAGATGCCGGTCGAGTCCTTCTTCTTCGCGTTCGGCAGGCCGATCGTCGCGGCAATCCGCCGCACCTCTGACTTGTGCAGTTCGCCTACCGGGAACAGCGTCTTCGACAGCTGCGACTGGTTCAGGCGGTGCAGGAAGTAGCTCTGATCCTTGCCGGCGTCCAGGCCCTTGAGCAACTGAAACGCGCCTTCATGGCATCGCACGCGGGCGTAGTGCCCGGTGGCGATGCTGTCGGCGCCGAGCCGCAGCGCGTGGTCGAGGAAGGCCTTGAACTTGATCTCGGCGTTGCACAGCACGTCGGGGTTGGGCGTGCGGCCGGCCTGGTATTCGCGCAGGAACTCGGCGAACACGCGGTCCTTGTATTCGGCGGCGAAATTGACGTGCTCGATCTCGATGCCGATGACGTCGGCCACGGCGGCGGCGTCGACGAAGTCGATGTTCGACGCGCAGTACCCGCTGTCGTCATCGTCGTCCCAGTTCTTCATGAAGATGCCGACCACCTCGTGCCCCTGCTGCTTGAGCAGCCAGGCCGTCACCGCGGAATCGACGCCGCCCGACAGGCCGACGACGATGCGCTCGTGCTTGCCATGCGCGCCCTGCGGCGCGGCTGCGGCAGCGGGCGTGGTGGTGGCGGAGGTCGAATCCATAGCTCGGGATTATCCCGGGGCCGGCCTGCGGACCGCCGGTCCTTCAGCAGGCCAGCATGCGCGAGCGGTTGCGCACCATGTCGCGGGCGCGCGCCAGCGCGTAGGTCAAGGCTTCGTCGGGCGACGGCCAGCGATGGCCGCAGGCCACGCTCTCGTCACGGAAGGCCTCGCGCTGGCGGGTCTCTCCGTGCATCCGGTCGACGACGACGGCGGCGATGTAGCCGCTGCCATTCGGCGCGTCGAGCGCGCCGGCATAGATGCGGTAGTCGCCCTCGGTGATTTCCTGAAACCGCATGTTGGCACCCTCGCCAGGGCCCACGCCCCGGAACGGACACGATGATCGGCGCCACCGCTGGCGGCGCACATCCCCCATAGGCGTGACCCGTCCATCAGGGGGATGAGGGCGCGGGCCCCGCCCGGTGCTTCGGGCCGCGGCGACAATCGCCACCGTCGACTTCGTCGGCCCGAACCGACCCGATGAACCCACAGAACACCCCAGCCGCGATGACGGAGCTTCCCACCATCGAAGTGCGCCACAGCGATGTGCACGGCCTGGGAGCTTTCGCCCGCCAAGGCCTGCAGCGCGGGCGGGAACTCGGCGCCTACACCGGCCGCCGCTATTCGGCTGGCGAAATGGCCGAGCGCGACTGGGACAACGAGTTGACCTATGTGTTCGGCCTGTCCGACGGCTCGCTGATCGACGGCAGCGAGGGCGGCAACGCCACCCGCCACATCAACCACTCCTGCCAGCCCAACTGCCAGGCCTCGGAGGTGACCGACGACGACGGCTTGCTGCGCGTGGTCATCGAGTCCAGGCGCCGCATCCGCCCCGGTGAAGAGCTGTTCATCGACTATGCGCTCGACATCGGCGCCGACGACCCGGCGGACTTTCCCTGCCGCTGTGGCACCCGGGCCTGCCGCGGCACGATGGCGGCGCCCGCGGCGTAGCCTGGCGCCGCAGGCCCGTTCGCCTGCCTGCCGCATTGCCGGCCCCGGTTCCGGGCGGCCTGCCCCAGTTCTGTGCGAGGCTGCCGTATGTCAGTGCGCGACCAGCGAAAAGCCCGTGTGCCGGCACCCGCCTGGACCAGATCCATCGCTCCCTGAACCGGCCGCCCCGCCGCCCCGCCGCCCCGCCGCGCGGCCGTCGATGACCGGGCTCGATCCAGATTTCAGGTGGCTGGCACCGAATCTGCTGGCAGCGGCATGCTGACCGTCAGCTTCGCCAGCGTCGGGGCCCATGAGTCTTTCGACGCCGCGCGGCCTTTCGAGGGCCGGCAGCTGGTGCACAACATGAACCGCGTGTCGTCGGACGAATGGCTGTGCGGCAGTGATGACAGCCCCGAACTGCGGCGCGCCCGCACGTTGCGCCCGGTGGTGGCGGCGGCCGACCACATCCTCGACATCCACTCCACCGCGCAGGACGTTCAGCCGTTCTGGGTCTATCCGGACTTCGAACGCAATGTCCGGGTGGCCACCGCCATCGGCTGGCCGGCGGTGCACATGGTGATGCCGAATGGTCTGGGCTCGGGCACGCCCCTGATGCAGCACGGCCTGCACGGCCCGGCGTCGGGCCCGGGGGGCGGCGATGGTGGTCGAGTGTGGGGCGCATTTCAGCCGAGCTACCAGCGAGCTGGCGGTGGAAGTCATGCTCGACTTCCTGGCCCTGTTCGGCCTGATCGCGCCGCGTGGCCTGGCGCCGGAGGCGCGGCCTCAGCAGCGCTCCGAGCTGCTGCAGACGAAGATCGCGAAGACGGCTGACTTTCGCTTCGTGCGGCCGCTGATCGGCTTTGCGGCCTTCGCCAGGGGCGCAGCTGATCTCCACCTGCAGCGCTGACGAGATCCGTGCGCCTTGCGACGACTGCACCGTGCTGATGCCGATACGCAAGGCGGTGGTCGGCCGTGAGGGCGGCTGCCTGGCGCGGCCGATGGACTGAGAGGCTGAGAATCTTTCGCTCATGCCCGCTTATCACCCCGCAAGTCGCCCGCTCGTCGATGCAAATGCTCGTCATAGTCCGGGCTATGGCAAGCATTTGCGCCTGGATCGGCCACCTTTTGGTGCGCTACTCGGTCATGCTCGAAAAACTCCCGGCCTCTGAGCGCCTCGATCCCCTCGCGGTGCCTGACGTGTAGCGGCAGGTGTGGGGCAATCTCTAACCGTGCCGCGGTGGGGCGGCCGGGGCGGGTTCAGTAGCTTCGGCGCTGGCCGCCGGTCGGCGGGCCACGGCGTTCGAGGTGCCGGAAGGTGATGCGGCCCTTGGTCAGGTCATACGGCGACAGTTCCAGTGAGACGTTGTCGCCGGCCAGGATGCGGATGTGGTTCTTGCGCATCTTGCCCGAGGTGTAGGCGACGAGCGAGTGGCCGTTTTCCAGCGTCACGCGGCAGCGCAGGTCGGGCAGGATCTCGTCTACCACGCCGTTCATCTCGATCAGTTCTTCTTTGGCCATTCAGGGCTCCTGGCGGAAAGGGGTGGGGCTGGCCGGTGGCGTGCCCACCCAGGCGAGGCCCTGGTTCGTGGCATGGCGCATGGCGGCTTGCGGGGTGTCGAAAAAGGGCGTCAGCCGCAGCACACGGTCGTGTGTGGCGCTGCCGCAGCCGGTACGGATGGATACCGACGGCGCGTAGCGACCGTCTTCAAGGCGTTTGATCAGCGGTGTGACCAGATATTTGCCAATTTGCAGAGACTTTTGGATGCGGAACTTTCTTGGGCGTGGCTGCGCAGTGCCGGATGTCTTGCAGCGGGCGCGCCGGAAGATCGGGCGGGGCAGACGGTCAGGGGGAACAGGGCAGCCTTGCAGGGCGGCTCGCGACGTCGATCGCGAGGTCATCGTCGGCTTCACTGCCATCACCATCCGGGCTGCGCTGGTCGCCCGGCGGAAGGCCGAAAGCGTCGGCGGCCGGATGGACGAATGAATGTGATGCAAAGGCAGGCTGACCTAGGTGGTTCGAGTTTGGGGTTTCGAATCGGGTTTTCGAAGCGAACTTTCGAAAGTTAGAAAGTTCGGGCGACGCGCCGGGCGGTGAATGGGGACACGCGGCAAGAGCCGCGGAAAAACTCCCGGAGTGTACCACCGCCAGTCTGGAGTTCAGCGCGGTTGTTTCGGCGGGCCGGCGGGACGCCGGGGGCCCTGGCCCGGGGGCCGGCCGGCCCCCGGGCCGCGGGCGTCTTGCGGGCGGCCGTCGGCGCGCGGTTCGTTGCGGGCATCGGGCCGCTGGTTCTGCGGGCGTCCCTGCCGCGGGTCAGGCCGATGATCCTGCGGACGGCCGCGCGGCCCGTCGTGCGGCCGCTCGTTGGCGCCGTGGCCCGGTCGGTCGTGCCGCGGTTCGCCCCAGCCGTCTTGCGCACGCTGCGCCGCTTCCTGGCGGGCAGTGGCGAGCAGGGCGTCGAGTTCGGGTTCGGCGATGCGCTTGAGAGCGCAGAAGTTGGCGCGTGTCAGCGTGCTGGTCTCGAACGCACGCAGCAACAGCGCACGTTCACGGCGCGCGTCGTCTTCGGCGGCGCGGGCCTGCCGGGCTTCGCCTTCGGCGGCGCGGTGGGCGGCCTGCTCCGCGGCGCGGCGCGCCTCGTGCATGCCGCGGCGGCGCGCCAGTTCGGTGGCGGCGGCCTGCACATGCACCTCATCGAGCGCGCCGGCGGGTGCGCCGTCGAGATCGATGCGCTGGCCCGACTGCGTCAGCGCGATCAGGTAGCCGGTGGTCGTGGTGTGACGGTGCAAAAAGGCCGACAGCGACTTCTTCGTGAACACCCCCGGCGCGCGCTGCTGGATGTCGGCCTGGATGCGCAGCTTCAGCGGTTTCGGCTGGCCCTTGAAGAGCGCCGGGAACAGCTCGGCCAGGCGTGCGGCGCAGGCGGCGGGCGACAACTCAGGCACGGCGGGCTGGGCGGCGGCGGGCGCGGCGCCGGTTTCGACGGCTTCGATGGCCTCGACCGCGGCACCATCGTCGGCCAGGCCGACTTCAGGTTCCGCGCCAGGTTCGCCGGCATCCACTTCAGCGCCGACCTCAGTGGCGACCTCAGTGGCGACCTCAGCGCCGACGTCAGCGGCGCTTTCCGCGTCATGCGTCGGGATGGCGTCAGGCTCGGCGTGCGCCGCAGTCTCCAGTCCGGGATCGATGGCGGGCTCGGCGGCGGGGGCCGGGGCGGTGGGCTCGCCGGGCGGCAGCAATGGGTCAGACATGTTCAGGCGCAGTCGGGCAGCATGGGGAGCGGGCCCGCATTGTCGCTGCTGACGGCGCGGATCGGTATGCGCCTTGCCGGCGCCGCCGACTCACGGGCGCGCAGCTGGCCGCAGCCGCCGTCGATGTCCTGCCCGGCGGAGCGGCGCAGCTTGGTCAGCACGCCGCGCTGATGCAGGGCGCGCGCCATCGCCACCGCGCGCTCCCAGCCCGGCCGCTTGAACGGCAGGCCGTCCACGGTGTTGTACGGAATCAGGTTCATCATGGCGTAGCGGCCGGCCAGCAGCCGCACGATGCCTTCGACCTCGTCGTCGCCGTCGTTGATGCCTTCGAGCAGCGTCCATTGGTACTGGATCGGGTAGCCGGTGGCGCGCGCGTAACTCTCGCCCAGCGCCACCAGCTCGGCCGGGTCCAGGCGCGGCGCGTTCGGCAGCAGTTGCACGCGCAGCGCGGCTTTCGTGGTGTGCAGCGAGAGCGCCAGCGCGGGCTTCACGCGGCCTTCCAGCAGCCGGTCGAACAGCCGCTCGTCGCCGACCGTCGAGAACACCAGCGACTTGTGGCCGATGCCACCGGCTGTGCCGAGCAGCTCGATGGCCTGCATCACGTTGTCGAGGTTGTGCGAGGGCTCGCCCATGCCCATGAACACCACCTTGCTGACAGACCGCAGGCCGCGCGCCAGCGCCACCTGGGCGACGATCTCGGCGCCGCCCAGCTGGCGCTGCAGGCCTCCCTGGCCCGTCATGCAGAACACGCAGCCCACGGCGCAGCCGACCTGGCTCGACACGCACAGGCCGCCACGCGGCAGCAGCACGCTTTCCACGGTCTGGCCGTCGGCCAGCGCCACCAGCAGGCGCACCGAGCCGTCTTCGCTGGGATGCTGCGAACGCAGGCGCGCCAGGTTAGCCCAGCTCGCGGCCATCGCGGGCAGCGCCTCGCGCAGCGTCAGCGGCAGGAAATGCTGGTGGGCGTGGTCCTCGCTCGCGGGCGCCAGCGCCTGCGCCCACAGGCGCAGCAGGCGCTGCTCATGGGCCGGTTTGGCGCCCAGGGCAAGCAGCTCTTGGCGGATGGTGTCGATGCGCATGAAATTCGGCGGGCGGTGCGCGGATGTACGTTCCGCCGCGCAGTGTAGGGAAGTGGCGAGCCGCCGGTCACCAGCCTGCCGGCGCCGCCCTTATCCTCGCGGCCATGTACGAGCCATTCTTCGGGTTGCAGCGGGAGCCGTTTTCGGTGGCGCCCGACTCGCGCTTCCTGTTCATGAGCGCCAAGCACCGCGAGGCGCTGGCCCACCTGCAGTACGGCCTGCGCGGCGGCGGCGGCTTCGTGCTGCTGACGGGCGAGATCGGCGCCGGCAAGACGACGGTGTGGCGCACGTTTCTCGAACAGCTGCCATCGAACTTCGACGTCTCCTACGTCGTCAACCCGAAGGTCGGTGTCAACGGCCTGCTGACCCGCGTCTGCGAAGACCTGCACGTGGAGCTCCCCGGCGGTGTGGTCGTCACCGACCCGATCGACGCGATCCACGGCCATCTGCTGCTGACGCATGCCAGCGGCCGGCGCACGCTGATCGTGGTCGACGAGGCGCAGGCGCTGTCGGTCGAGGTGCTGGAGCAGCTGCGCCTGCTGACCAACCTCGTCACGGCGGACCGCAAGCTCGTGCAGGTGCTGCTGATCGGCCAGCCCGAGTTGCGCACGCTGCTGGAACAACCCGTGCTGGAACCCACCGCGCAGCGCGTGGTGGCGCGTTTCCACCTGTCGGCGCTGTCGGAAGAAGAGACCACCGGCTACATCCGTCACCGGCTCACGGTGGCCGGGCTGACGGGCGCGCTGCCCTTCGACGCCGACGCGCTGGCGCGCATCCACCAGCTGTGCGGCGGCGTGCCCAGGCGCATTAACGTGCTGTGCGACCGCGCCCTGCTCGGCGCCCACACGATGAACCAGCGCCGGGTCGACCGCGCGCTGGTCGACCGCGCGGCCGGCGAGGTGTTCGGCCGCCGGCCGAAGAGCCCGCCGTCGGCGCCGGCCGGTCTGCCTGGCTGGGTGGCGGTGGCCGGCGTGGCTGGCGCGGCGCTGGCGCTGGGCGTGCTGCTGGCGCCGGGTTTGACGGCGATGTGGCGGCCGGGCGGCGGCGCGGCGCTGCCGCCTGCCGCGCCCGCCGTGGCAGCGACGGGTGCAACGCCGCTTGCGCCGGCCGCTGCGGCGCCGCAGCCAGTCGCGCAGGCCCTGCCTGCCCCCGCGCCAGTACCCGCGCCAGTACCCGCGCCTGCCCCCGCGCCAGCGGCCGTCACCGCCACCCCGGCGCCGCTGCCGACCGCGCTCGACGCCCTCTTCGCTGCGCCGTTGGCCGACGAGCCGCGTGCCTGGCGCGCGCTGGCCGGCCAGTGGGGCGTGGTGCTGGCGGCGGGTGAACCGTGTGCCGCGGCGCTGCCACAGGGCCTGCACTGCTACCGCGGGCGTGGCGGGTTGGCGCCGATCCGCCAGGTCGACCGCCCGGTCGTTGTCACCCTGGCCGATGAACGCGGGCGGCTGGCGCACGCGCTGCTGGTCGGCTTGTCGGACGACGTGGCCACGCTGCGCATCGGCAACTTCGACCACAGCGTGCCGCTGGCGCAGATGGCGCGGGCCTGGCGCGGCGAGTTCGCCACGTTCTGGCGCGCGCCGCCCGGCTTCCGCGAAGGTGAACTGGCGGGCGCCGGCGGGCCGCTGGCGGCCTGGCTGGCGTTGCGGCTGGCAGCCGCCGACGGCCAGCCGGCGCCGGTCGGCGCCGAGGCGCTGGCGGCGCGTGTCTTCGCCTTCCAGCTCGCCAACGGCCTGGCGCCCGACGGCCTGGCCGGCCCGCTGACGCTGATGAAACTGAACCGCGCCAGCGGCGTCGACGAGCCGCGGCTGGCCGGCAGACGCTGAGCCGCCCCGGTGCTCAGGCTGCCGGGCCGGTGCCTGGCCCGCTTGGCATTGGCAGGGGCAGTTGCAGTGGCAATGGCAGTGGCAGTGGCAGTGGCAGGCAGCGATCGCCGGCCAGTCTGCGCGGCGGGTCTGCGGCGCGAAAGAACCGAAGCTCCACGTTGCGCCGCGGCTGAGAGGCTGGGAGTCTTTCGATCATGCCCGCTCATCACCCCACAAGTCGCCCGCTCGTCGTTGCAAATACTCGCCATAGCCCGGGCTATGGTTGCGTTTTGCGCCTGGATCGGCCACCTTTTGGTGCGCTATCCGGTCATGCTCGAAAAACTCTCAGACTCTGACTCATCGCGGCCGTCAGATGGGTGCGGTGCAGCAACCCGCGGCCGAACAGCAGCGCGTCGCCGGGTGCCATCAGCGGGCGACGAAGCAGCACCGGGTGGTGGCGCGCGGCGACGGCGGTGTTGTTCAACTCGGCGGGCCATCACAGCGTGGGCTGCGGCGCGTCGACCCATTCCAGCCCGGGCGCGAGTTCGCCGCAGGATGTCAGCGCGATCCAGCAGGTCAGCATCTCCAGCAGGGCGCTGGCCGGCACCGCCAGCAGCACGTCAGCCGCGGTCAGGCCGGGCAACGTCGGCAGCGCCCGTGAGAGGCAGCCACCCGGCCCGCAAAGGCCAAGCGGCACGGCTTGCCTCTGCGCCACGGACAGCTCTCAGTCGCCCATCAGGTCGAGCGTGTCGGGGTGGCGGCGCATGTACGTCGCGACATAGCTGCAGGAAGGCCGCACGCGCAGGCCTTCGCGGCGCGCCCAGGCCAGCGTGCTGGCTACCAGCGCGGCGGCGATGCCCTGCCCTTCCAGCGCACCCGGCACTTCGGTGTGCGTGAGGTGCAGCACGTCGCCGACGCGGCGATAGGCGCAGACCGACAGCCGGCCGCCGACTTCGGCTTCGAAGCGCTGCGCGGCGGGGTTGTGGACGACGGACGGGGTCGGGTTCATGGGTCGGTGGGTGGGCGGCGCCAGGGACTCCAACGCCGTGCCCGTGCCGCTCTCTCCGTGATGACTCAACGCGCCGCGCCGCCGCTGCCGGCCTGATTCATGCCCGCCTTCACTGCGGCGGTCATGGCCGCCGCGAAGGCGCCATGGGCGAGCGTGGTAGGGTGCAGAACGTCCCAGAACAGCAATGGCGGCAGCGGCGCGGAAAGGTCGACGTCGCGGCAGGTGGTCGGGTCGGTGAACAGGCAGCTGGAAAGACCCGTGTTCGGCGAGAGCAATTCCAGCGCCGGTACACCGGCCACCACGACGCCATCGCTGATCAGCGTCTGCGCCACGCCGTAGATGTCGACCTGGATGATCCTTGACTTCTTCAGGCTCTTGGCCAGCGCGGTCATGGACTGGGCCATCAGGGCGTTGTGGCCCAGCGTGGCAAGGGTCAGCTGCGCGGCCGCGCCTTGTGCCTGGGCCAGCGGGGTAAGGCCGATGTCGGGCAGGTTCGGCACCAGGAAATCACGGGCACCCATCGCGTACAGCGAGCGGATCGCGCTGGTGATGTTGCCGACGACGACGTCCGGACCGCTGGCAAGGCCCAGGATGTAGTCGTTGGACCCGGTCCACACCACATAGAGCGCGTCGGGCTTGGCCTTCTTGTTTCCGAGCGCCGCCTTGAAGAGGTCAACCTGGCCCAGCAGCCCTGGAACGTCGAAACCTCCCGGCGTCGCATTGCCCAGGCCCGAACCCGAGCCGCCGAAGGCAAAGTTGACGGCTTCCTTCTTGTTGATGTCGGGCTGCGCCAACGAAGGCAGCACCGTGGCGCCGGTGTTGCCTGTCAGCGACCGCCACAGGTACTCCACCGCGACGGGGCCGTTGGAGAAGCGACCGGGTGCATAGGTGGCGTATGGGCTGATCGCCGGCGGGATCGCTGGCATGAGGCCCGAGGTGGCGATGGTGTCATTGCCGGTGTCCGACAGGCTGTCGCCGAAGACCAACAGCGTCTTGTACGTCGGCGGTCCGGCCCAGCCCGTGGACAGCATCAGCGTGGCCGCACAGAACAGGCCGGCGCGGGCGATGGTTCGGGAGATGTTTTTCATGGATGCGTTCCTCAGGTGGGTTGAATTGCCGTCTTCACGGGCTGATGAATGTCTGGGGGGACCGCGCCACGCAACTTCGCGTCCAGGCTCGTTTCCTGGATGACCGCCGCGGGCCCGGCCTGGCACCGTGGCGCCGCTGGATGCTGAACAGTGTCGAATTGACTGGCCGTCCTCCACGTCTCGGTTTGATGGATGTCTATTCAGTGGCTGCCTCGACGGGAAGTGTCGACGCGCCCGTGGGACGCCGATTAATATGCCTGAGCCAACAGCAATGTCTGTGCGCAGGCGCACTCGGCGAGATTTTCGCTGCGCCTGGTCAAGCCCGGCGGCCCGGCGGCCCATAGGATGGCCAGCCAAGCTCCTGCCGCGCCCGCCATGCCCGACCTCTGGAACCAAGGCTCGATCACGCTCGAGGTGATGGCGGCCACGCGCCTGCCGACGCCTTGCATTGCCGAGCTGCAGGCCGAGCGGCTGGCGCAGCCGCTGGACGCAGCGACCTTGGGCTCGGCTTTCTGGCGCCACGTGCTGCGCGGGCACGACCCCGCCCGTGCGCGGCTGGCCGATCTGCCGGTGGTCGGCAAGGGCGAACTGATGCGCCACTTCGACGGCTGGGTGACCGACCCCCGGCTGACGCTGCCGGCGCTGCGCGCTTTCACCGCCGACTCGGCACGCATCGCCGAGCCGGGGCTCTTCGTGCAGGACGAGGCGGCACTCGCGGTCTACGACACGCGGGAGGCCGTGCGCCGCGACTCGCCTCGGCCGTGGCAGCGTCTGTTCGACCCGCTGCTGCTGAGCGAGCGAATCGCCTTCGTCGGCGCCACCAGCGGGCATTTCGCCAGCCATGTGTCCGTCATGCGGGCGCGGCGGCTCAACCCCTGGGGCACCCGGCAGTGGCACAGCCTGTCGATCCTGCAGCCGGTGGCCGATCTGGTCGAGGCGCTGAACGCCTGTGCGCCGACCATCATCGCCACCTACCCCACGGCCGCCGCGATGCTGGCCGACGAGGCCGAGCGCGGCGCGCTGCGGGTGCCGATCGAGGAGCTGTGGACGGGCGGCGAGACGTGAGCCCGGCGGCGCGCGCGCGCGCCGAGCGCGTGTTCGGCTGCCCGCTGCGCAACGGTTACGGCGCCTCGGAGTTCCTGCCGATCGCCTGGGAATGTGGCCACGGCCGGATGCACGTCAACGCCGACTGGTGATCCTGGAGCCGGTGGACGCGCTGTTTCGCGCGGTGCCGCCCGGACAGCGCTCGTTCACCACGCTGCTGACCAACCTGGCCAACCACTTGCAGCCGCTGATCCGCTACGACCTGGGCGACCAGCTGACGGTGTCGCCCGAGCCCTGTGGCTGCGGCTGCACGCTGCCGGTGGTCGACGTGCTCGGCCGCCGCGACGACGTCATCACGATGCCGGGCCGTGAAGGCCGGCCGGTCACGCTGCTGCCGCTGGCGCTGACCACCGTGCTGGAAGACGACGCCGACGTTTTCGACTTTCAGCTAGAGCAGGAGGACGCCCACACGCTGGTGCTGCGCCTGCACGGCATCGAGACCGGCAGCGGCCGGGCCGAGCGTTGCCCGCACGCGCTGCAGGCCTTTGCCGCGCGCCAGGGCCTGGCGCCACTGCGCGTGCGTATGGTGGACGGTGCGCCGCACCGGCGTGGCCGTTCCGGCAAGGTGCTGCGGGTGATGGCGATGGCGGCACCTGGCTGAAGCGGTTCTAAGGTGACGCCACGCGGCTGCGCCTGGCGGGCGCGTGTGATGCCACGGACGGCGCCTTCTTCGCCGCGACCCGGGTCGCGGCGCGCCGCTTCGGCGTACCCGCCTGTTCCAGTTCGTCCAGCGCTTCGTGCAGGGCCAGAGCCAGTTCCTTCGCGTCGGGTACGGCGGCGTGCGCGGTGGTGAAGCCGAAGCCCATCGCGCCGGCGTAGCTCATCACGGTGATGTTGAGCCCCAGCCCATGTTCGACGATGGACAGCGGCCAGTAGGTCGCCATGCGCGCGCCAGCCGCATACAGCGGCACCTGCGGGCCGGGCACGTTGGACACCACCACGTTGGCCAGCGGCACCACCTT
>Ga0163144_10008760_pt1 | contig 21848 bp, 17 predicted proteins | sample OliLak19BULKMAT1_FD_123175 | JGI IMG/M metagenome (GOLD analysis project Ga0163144, IMG submission 123175) | Freshwater microbial mat bacterial communities from Lake Vanda, McMurdo Dry Valleys, Antarctica - Oligotrophic Lake LV.19.BULKMAT1 | ecosystem: Environmental > Aquatic > Freshwater >... | reverse complement strand
ATCACGCCGCTGTCGATGCCGGTTGCGGCAGCGGTCGACGAATAGGCGAAAGATGGAGTGATGTGTGAACGGCCCGGAGCGAGTGCTCCGGGCCGTTTTGCGGTGCGGAGCCGGCGGTAGTGATCCGCGCGTCCGACGTGATGTGTTTCGCTCAGTCGATCATCGAGGCAACCGGGATACGCAGCTCAGGAAGTACATCTTCGCCGTCCAGTGTGCCATCCGCCGAAAGCGATGAGACTGTCCCGTCGGCGCGGTACACACGGGCCAAACGGCGCAGGGGGTCGACGATCCACACGAGACGCGCACCGGCATCGAGCCAATCGCCAACCTTCGACAGCACCTGGCCCGCGCGATCGGAAGGCAAAAGGACTTCCACGGCGAGATCCGGTGCGAACTCCGGATAGGTGTACATCGGCTCCGCTGGGATGCGCTCGGTCCGAATGAATGCAACATCGGGTGCGCGGACCGTGTCGGGGTTCCGAAACAGAGTGAAGCCGGTTTCCGCCGCGAGGACGCGACCGAGATCACGAGCGTTCGCATGCGAACCGATTGCAATCAGGAGGCGCGCGGCGACATCGCCGTGCCGATATCCCGGCGGTTCGCGGACGAGGATGCGACCCGCCACGAGTTCAGTGCACTTGTTCGGCACTGGATTCGCCTGAAGATCTTCGGCGGTCATGAGTGTGGCCGAATACGGCACGGATGAAATCGACTGTACGGTAGGAGAAGGTGCCATGCGACGAGCGTACACGCTCGCGTCATTCGCGCGTCAACACACGAAGTGATAACACACTGCATGCACCCCCGCGCAAGGTGCACGAATACGATTGCACCATCGCAACCGGTCGTCGCTGCCATGGCGCGCGGATGCCGCGTTCGTGCGGCCAGTCCCCGCATTCAAATGCCACAGTTGGGTCGCAACTCGCCAGGCCGCGCGGTCTGAGTGCATTCTTCATGATGCCAAATCGTACCGTACTGATACTGCTTCAGGCTGCTACAGTCCTCGGGGTTCTTGCCGGCTGCAAGCAGGCGTCTTCCCCGGTTCTGTCCGAGTCGAAGGAAGCTCCGCGACTGCCCACCGGAGTGAGGCTCGACCCAGCCGGCTCGCGAACCGATGTGGGCCCGTTGCCGCTCGAGGCGGTGCTGTCGCCGGACTCATCGCGGATCATGCTGCTGCTGAATGGGTGGCGCCTCCAGGGGGTCCAGGTGGTGGACCCGCGCACGGGCTCGGTGCTGCAGACGGTCGAGCAGCCCGCCGCCTTCGTCGGCCTGGTGTTCAGCACCGACGGGCGGACGCTCTACGCCTCTGGCGGCAATGCCGATGTGGTCTATCGATATGACTGGGCGTCGTGGCGCCTCACGCTGCGGGATTCATTGATCCTGCGCGAGCGCCCCGACCCGAAGAGCAACGGATCGAGCTATCCAGCCGGCATTGCGACCAGTCGTGACGGACGATTCCTCTACGTGGCGGAGAACCTGGCGGACTCCCTCGCCGTGCTCGATCTCGCGTCGGGAAGGGTCGTTCAGCGTCTGGCGGCCGGTCGGTATCCGTATGCGGTGAAAGTCGGCAGCGATGGCACGGTGTTCGTCTCGAGCTGGGGGACGAAGGAGGTGATGGTCTTCGACGGCACTCGGAGTGACTGGCTTCGCCCGGCGGCGCCAATCGTCGTTGCGCGACACCCGTCCACGCTGTTGCTCAGCCATGATGCGTCGCGGCTGTTTGCGACGTCGGCATCGACGGATGCCATCAGCGTGATCGATACGAAGGCCAGAACGGTCGTTGCCACACTGGCCGATCCGACACCAGCCAATCTCGGTCAGGGAAGCGCTCCGATCGGCATGCTGCTTTCACCAGATGGCACAAGGCTGTATGTCACCGAAGGTGACAATAATGCGGTAGCAGTCTTCGCCTTGAGCGCCACCGCCGCAGGAAGCGGGTCGGCTGCTCGCGACTCACTGCTCGGCCGTGTTCCGGTGGGATGGTATCCGTCGGCGGTGCTGCAGGTGGGTGACATGCTGCATGTCGTCGACGCCAAGGGACGCGGCAGCGCCCCGAACCCGCAGCTTGCGCAACCCGGTGCTGCGAGTTCGCGGGAGAACAGGGCAGCGAACTACACCTCGGCGCAGATCAACGGCACCATCACACGCGTCCCCGTCAGCGCATTTCTTCCTGCCTCGCTTGGTGCATTGAGTGCGCGCGTTGCGCGAGCCAACAACTGGGATGCACCCGCGGATCGCAGTGGCATGCCGCCAATCACGCACGTGATCTACGTCATCAAGGAGAATCGGACCTACGATCAGCTGTTCGCCGATATGCCACAGGGCGACGGCGATACCACGCTGCTCTTCTTTCCGCGTGCGATCACGCCAAACCATCATGCGTTGGCCGATCGGTTCGGGCTGTATGATCGTTTCTTCGTGAACGCCGAAGTCAGTGCGGACGGCCACAACTGGAGCACGGCCGCCTACACGACCGACTACACCCAGAAGACAGTGCCGTCGAACTACTCCGGCCGCGGGCGTTCGTACGACTATGAAGGCACGAATCGTGGCCGTGTGCCGATGGACGACGGTGACGACGACGTGGCGGAGCCGGCGAACGGCTACCTCTGGGATCTGGCACAGCGGAAAGGCATCACCTTTCGCAATTTCGGGGAGTTCGTTGCGCCTGACGGGGACGGTAAGGACGCGCCGGCGTGGTATCGAGGCCTGAAGCCGTTTCTGGTCGCGAACACGAGCGGGGAGTTCCCCGGGTACAACCTCGACATTCCCGATCAGCGACGCGCCGACGTCTGGATCTGGGAGTTGGGCAAGTTCGTCGGCGCGGGGGCGATGCCCCAACTGCAGATCGTGCGGTTGCCGAACGATCACACACACGGTGCGTCAGCCAGGAAGCCCACGCCCTTCGCACACATGGCGGACAACGATCTTGCGCTCGGCCGCATGGTCGAGGCGCTCTCGAAGACCCCGTTCTGGGAGAGTACCGCCGTTTTCGTGCTCGAGGATGATGCGCAGAACGGCCCGGATCATGTCGATTCGCATCGCTCCGTGATGCTGGTCATCTCGCCGTGGGCGCGCGCCGGTGCGCATCACCGGTTTGTGAATACCACCGATGCCATTGCCACGATGGAAGCGCTGCTCGGACTCGATGCACTGTCGCCGTATGATCACTACGGTCGGCCATTGCGCGAGATCTGGCGTTCGTCGCCCGACGTTCGACCGTACACGGCGCTGGTGCCATCCACACCACTCACGGATCGTAATCCCGAACGCGGCACCGGCGCGATCGAGTCACGGAAACTTGATCTGCGCTACGAGGATGTTGCTGAGGAGGATTTGTTCAACCGGATTCTCTGGTACACGATCAAGGGTCGTGCCGTACCCTATCCTGGCCCGACGCGGATGTCGGCAGCGGAGGTCGTGAGACACCGATAGTTGCAAGGGAATCCGCTTCAGCCGACGGACCCTGCACGCGTCCGGCTGCAGTTGACGCCGCGCCACGATACCAGCACGATCGTGGTTCCCGAGTGGACTACGCCGAGCAGCGTTCGTCCGCGAGTCCGCGAGTCCGCGAGTCCGCGCGATCGCACGCGCGTCATCGCGACCGCCGTGACACGCGCTCCGGGAACGCGATCACATTGGGCACGGTTCAACCTCAGTCGTCGAGCGCCGAAGAGAAGAACCCCTCCCTTCGCATCCGGCCACAATGAGTCACGCATAGCGTGCAGTGCATCTCGCTCGGTCAGTGCGACATTTCGTCAACTGCTGCGGTTTCGTGGCATGCGAAAAGTTGAGATTGCTGTGAAACCTGTCATCACAGTCTATTTGCGTAGCGTCTCGAGTCGATTTCGCAGGACTGGGGGTCTTCGGCCGGTGTACCGCTTCCATCCACCGTCTGTTTCTGGAGTCACATCATGGCATGGTTGGCCGTAGCCCAGGTGCTGATCGCGGCGTCGGTGCTGTTCGTCTGGATCGTTCGGCTCGAGAACGTCGAGCGTGAATTCGTCGAGTACGGCATTCCACCCCTGATCCGGAACGCAGTGGGAGCGGCCAAGATTGCGCTCGCAACATTGCTGATCGCGGGTCTCTGGCATCCCGATCTGGTGCCGGCACCCGCGATCCTGATGGCGCTGTTGATGCTCGCCGCCTTGATTGCACATTGGCGGGTGCGGCACGCATGGCAGCGCTACCTGCCTGCGTTCGTGCTGATGGTGCTGAGCGTCGGTGTTGCAGTGACGGCGCTCAAGGATGTGCGCCGATGACGTGGCGTACAGGCATCATGGCTTTCGATGGGCTGGCATTCGTCTTCTGGGGCGCGAGCCTGCTGACGTCATCGGCCATGGTCGTCGACTTCGAACGATTCGGGCTCACCAGTTTCCGAACGATGACCGGTATACTCGAAATTCTCGGCGGGCTGGGCGTGCTGGTGGGCGTCCGCTATCCGGGGCTCGCGACGGTTGCCGCGGCAGGTCTCTGCGTGCTGATGCTGCTCGGAGTGCTGGTACGATTGCGCGCCGGTGACGGCCCCGTGCAGGCGGTGCCGGCCGCCGTGCTCTGTGTGGTAAATGCCTGGATTGCCATCGAGGCCGCGTGACTGACCGCCGGCTACGGCGCCGCCTCGTGAAACTCCAGCGCCTTCACCCGGTCCACCGTCCAGCGCTGTGCCCACTCGCTCTCGAAGAGAATGACCGGATTCCCGAGCGAGTCGAAGATGCGCAGGCGGCCCGGTTCCGACGCCAGCCGATCGATGTCCGCTTCAGCACCCGTCACCCAGCGCGGATACCGCGCGCTGATCGGTTCCAGCTTGGCGCGCGTGCCGTACTCGTGCTCCAGGCGATGCAGCATGACGTCGAACTGGAGCACGCCGACCGCGCCGACGATCGGCGTCGGTTGCGACACGTCGGACTGTGAGGTGTAGAACACCTGCGCGGCGCCCTCTTCCGTCAACTGACGCAGCCCCGCGTCGAGTTGCTTGCGCTTGATCGGGTCCTTCAGCACCACACGTGCGAAATGTTCGGGCGGAAACCGTGGAATGTCGCTGAACTCCAGTTTCGTCCCTTCGCTCAGTGAATCACCGATGCGCAGGTTGCCGCGGTCCATGATGCCGATCACATCGCCGGGCCAGGCCTCTTCGATGTTGGTGCGCTCGCGCGCCATGAACTGCTGGGGCGCGTTCAGTCGCACGGTTTTGCCAGTGCGGACATGCAGCGATGGCATTCCCGCCTCGAACTTCCCCGAGCAGACCCGCACGAATGCGATCCGATCGCGGTGCTTCGGGTCCATGTTCGCCTGAATCTTGAACACGAACCCGGTGAACTCCTCCCGTGTCGGTTCCACCGCGCCCAGCGTCGACTCGCGCGATGTCGGTGCAGGCGCCAACTCGAGGAACTCGCGGAAGAATGGCTCGACACCAAAGTTCGTCAGCGCGCTGCCGAAGAACACCGGCACCAATGCGCCGGAGAGGATTTCGTCATGATCGAAGGGGTGACCGGCGGCTTCCAGCAGCTCCAGATCATGCAGCAATTGCTGATGCGCCTCCGGGCCGAGCAGGTCGATGATCTCCGGACTGTCGAGCCGTCCCTCCTGGCCAGTGGCACGCCTGGCGCCGTGATCGTCGCTGCGATCGAACAGATAGATCTGTTCCTTGCGGCGATCATACACTCCCACGAACGCCCCATCGCGATGGATCGGCCAGGTGACGGGATGGCAGTTGATGCCAAGATCCGTCTCCACATCGCTGATCAGCTTGAGCGGGTCTTCGCCCACCCGATCGCACTTGTTGACCAGCGCGAAGATCGGCATGCGGCGGCGCTTGCACACCTGAAACAGCTGGCGCGTGCGGTCTTCGACTCCCTTGCGATTGTCGAGCAGCATCATGGCGCTGTCGGCCGCCACCAGGGTGCGGTACGTGTCCTCGGAAAAGTCTTCGTGCCCTGGGGTATCGAGCAGGTTGATGTGGAACCCTTCCCAGTTGAACTGCATCACGCTCGACGTCACCGAGATGCCGCGTTCCTGCTCGAGAGCCATCCAGTCGGAGGTGGCGTGACGCTGCGCACGACGCGCCTTCACCGAGCCGGCCAGATGGATTGCTCCGCCGTACAGCAGCAGCTTCTCGGTGAGGGTCGTCTTGCCGGCGTCCGGGTGGCTGATGATGGCGAACGTCCGTCGGCGCTCGATGGTGCTGGCGATGGCGGCGGAGGTGGTGGAGGCAGGCATGGCTTTCGGAAATCAGGGGGCGGGCGTGAATCGACCGTGCACAAAGATACCGGACCCCGCCCCGTCGGTGTGATGCGGCCGGCGGGAGAATGAGTCTGCCGTGCGTGCGGCCCGGGTCGCGCACACGGCGCGATGCGCCTATTTGTCCCCGCGCCTCTCGGTTACGTTCATTGCAGCTCTGTCTCCTCTTTGCGACAGGTGTGATGACGACACATCCCGAAGAAACCCCCACGGCCAGCTCGCCTTGAGCGTCCTGGATCACGCACCTGAACCGGTTGTCGTCCTCGACCGCGACTGGGTCATACGTTTCGTGAATCGCGCTGGCGTCGCGATCACGGCAGCTGGCGAGGCCGCTGCCCTGACGGGCCGACGCCTGTTCGACATCCTGCCGGAGCTGCGGGGAACGCCCTTTCAGTCGCACGTGGAGCAGGCGCTGGCCGGTGTGCCGGTAGACTTCGAGTCGTATCACGCACCGAGTGATCGGTGGTACGCGATCGCGGCGCACCCGGTGCCGGAAGGGGTCGCGATCTTCGCGTCCGATGCCTCGGCCGAACGCCGGCGCATCTCGGAGCTTGAGACCGTGAACGCACGGCTGGCTGCGGTCCTCAACAGCGCACCGGACCTCGTCATCGCGCTGGACCGGAATCTTCGGGTGCTGGCATTCAACGGCGCCTACGGGCGGACGTTCGGCGAGGTCTTCGGTCGCGCGATACACGTCGCCGACGACTTCCGTGCATTGCTCGCAGACTTCCCCGGTGCACTTGCGGAATCCATCCCGCATTGGGAGCGCGCGGCCGTGCACGGCGAGGAGTTCACGGTGCATTGCGAAATCGGCGCGCCGGGTAGCCCTGCGCGCGTCTTCCATGTGCGGTACGGGATCCTTCGCGATGCGTCGGGCAACGCGATCGGCGCGGTGGCGTCAATGAACGACGTCACCGAGAGCGTGCGCGACCGGTCGGCGCTCACCGAACTGACCGAGCGTCTCGAGGCGGTCATCCGCTTCAGCCCGGATCGTGTCGTCGGCGTCGATCAGTCGTTGCGTGTCGTGGCCATGAACGAGGGCGCAAGGGATGATTTCGCCACGCTCTGGGGTGTACCGATCGCCGTTGGTGACTCGCTGCGCGAGAAGCTGCTGGTGCTGCCAGCCGAGCAACGGGATGCGGCGATCGCCATGTGGGAACGAGCGATCGGGGGGAACGCCCCGACGCAGTTTTCCGTCTTCGGGAAAACGCCTGAGGCGATGCGGGCCTACGAAATCAGCTTCGGCGCCCTCCGCAATTCAAAAGATGGTCCTGCGGGCGCCGTGATGCTGGCGAAGGACGTCACGGATCGCGAACGCGCCCTGACCGCGTTACGCGAGAGCGAAGGCAGGTTCCGCACACTCGGTGAAGCCGCACCGATCGGTATTTTCCTCGCGGACGCCCAGGGGCACTGTACGTACGCCAATCCGTGCCTGCAGCGCATCTGGGACCAGCGTGAGGCGACGCTGCTCACTCTCGGCTTCGCCTCCCGCGTGCACGTGGACGACGAGCGGATTGCCGAGTCGTGGCTCGGCTTCGGCGGCGGCGGCCACGATTTCCGCGGGGAGTTCCGCCTCGTGCTGGGCGATGGTGTCGAGCGCTGGGTCCTCGCGCACAGTGCCGCCATCAGGGACGATGCGGGCGCGGTAGTCGGTCGAGTCGGCACGATCGACGATATCACGGATGCCCGTCGCGACGTTGCGGAACGCCTGCAACTCGAGCAGAAGCTGCTGCACGCGCAGAAGCTCGAGTCGCTGGAGGTGCTCGCAGGCGGTATCGCGCACGACTTCAACAACCTTCTCGTCGGGGTACTCGGCAACGCCGGGTTGGCCCTCCTCGACCTGCCACCGGAATCGCCGGCGTATGCCCCGGTCGTCGACATCGAGAGGGCCGGACAGCGCGCATCCGATCTCACGCGACAGATGCTCGCCTACTCGGGACGCGGACGCTTCGTGGTCGAGCCCGTCGACATCTCCGAGCTGGTGTCGGAAATGGGCGCGCTCCTGCGCACCGTGCTCTCGAAACAGGCTGTGCTGGCGTTCGAACTGCAACCGTCGCTGCCGCTGATCGAGGCCGATGCGACACAACTCCGCCAGGTGGTGATGAACCTGATCACGAATGCGTCCGACGCGGTGGGCGAGACCGGTGGCATGATCCACGTGCGCACCGGCGATCAGCGACTCACCGCGGATACCGACGAGTTGACGTACCTCGGCGACCGTCTCCCAGCCGGCGAGTATGTCTTCGTCGAAGTGTCCGACACCGGTGAAGGCATGAGTGAGGCGACGGTGGCGCGAGTCTTCGATCCATTCTTCACCACGAAGTTCACGGGGCGGGGGCTTGGTCTGGCCGCCACGCTCGGGATTGTGCGCGGCCACCGCGGTGGCATCAGCATCCAGAGTGCCCCAGGTCATGGGTCGACGTTTCGGATCCTGCTTCCGGTCGGCGACGTGTTGATGCCACCGGCACCGTTGAGTGCGCCGCCAGCGCACGGGTCCGGCGTCGGGACCGTCCTCATCATCGACGATGATGAGACGGTGCGCGTCGTGGCGCGCCGCTTGCTCGAGCGCCGCGGCTTTCAGGTCGTTGTTGCCGTGGATGGTTTCGATGGCCTCGACCGGTTCCGCGAGGCGCCGGCAGGCTTTGACCTCGTCATCCTCGACCTCACGATGCCTCGGATGGGGGGCGTGGAGACCTTGGCGGCGCTGCGACGTCTCGAACCCGACGTCCTCGTGCTCCTCACGAGTGGCTATCGGGAGCGCGAAGTTGCAGCGCAATTCGTCGGTAGAGAGCCTGCAGGCTTCGTGCAGAAACCCTTTCGTGCCGAGGAGCTCTACTCGGCCGTCTCGCACGCGCTGCAACTGGCGTGATGCCGGCCGGCCGCGTGAGCCACAGCCTGCTTTGCGGCGAAGGCCGTGCAGGCGCGCGTCGTCATGCTTGCGCCACTTTTGTGCGGATGTCCGGTTCGACCGGCACGACGCGCGCTCCGTACAGCGCAACCAGCGAGTCGAGGCTTGAGCGGTGACGGGCGGCGGAGAAGTCACGGCTCGCGCTGCCGGCGATCAGGGCATCGCCGATTCCGGTGTCGCTTTACGAAGGGGCAACGGCACAAGCCTCACTGGGCCGTCGGCGCGGGGTGATGGTGAACGCGCGGTGGGCGGTTGGGCGGTTGTTGCCCGGTCAGTGAGCCGGAGCGGTCGACCTCACGGGCGACGGGAGTCACGGGCGCAGCCGAATGCGCCTACTGCTTCGCGGTTGACCAACAAGGCTGTCCCCCCTAGTTTACCGCGTCTGTTCCGTGCCGCCCCCGCCCCGGGGAGCGATCCACGTAGATGTCGGGGTCCGAACACTCAGAGGCAATGCCTACTATCAATCAGCTCGTCCGCCGGTCCCGCAGGGACGTGGTGGAGAACAGCAAGTCGCCGGCACTCAAGTCGAACCCGTTCAAGCGGGGTGTTTGCACCCGCGTGTACACCACGACGCCGAAGAAGCCGAACTCCGCGCTCCGCAAGGTCGCCAAAGTTCGCTTGACCAACCAGATCGAAGTCATCGCCTACATCCCGGGTGAAGGCCACAACCTGCAGGAGCACAGCATCGTGCTCGTGCGCGGCGGCCGCGTGAAGGACCTGCCGGGTGTGCGCTACCATATCGTACGCGGTTCGCTCGACGCCTCGGGCGTGAACGGCCGTAACCAGAGCCGTTCCAAGTACGGCACCAAGAAGCCGAAGGCGGGCCAGCCGGCGAAGACCGCCGCCAAGGGAGGCAAGAAGAAGTGAGCCGCCGCAAAAAGTCCGTCAAGCGCATCATTCTGCCTGATGCCCGTTACGACAGCCAGACTGTCAGCAAGTTCATCAACAACCTGATGCTGCAGGGCCGCAAGGCCACATCAGAGAAGATCTTCTACGCCGCGATGGACCTGGTGGAAGCACGCACCAGCCAGCCCGGCGTGAACATCTTCAAGCAGGCGCTCACCAACCTGAAGCCTGTGGTCGAAGTGAAGAGCCGCCGTGTTGGCGGTGCCACGTATCAGGTGCCGGTCGAAGTCCGTCCAGACCGCCGCACCGCGCTGGCGATGCGCTGGCTGATCAGCTACTCGCGCGACCGCAACGAGAAGTCGATGCCGGAGCGCCTGGCCGCCGAAGTCATCGCCGCCAGCAAGGGCGAAGGCAACGCGATCAAGAAGAAGGAAGACACGCACCGTATGGCCGAGGCCAACAAGGCCTTCGCACACTACCGCTGGTAGCCGTTCGCGGTTCCTGCGATCAGTCAGAACGCCTCCCGGTATTCCCGGGGGGCGTTCTGCGTTGCGGGGCTGCGTCGCCGCGCGCGCTGAGCGCCCCACGGTGCGCGCCCGAGCAGCGGTTTTCACGCTGCGCTCTTGCGCCTGCCGCCGTCTCCATCGACGATTCCCCATGACTCGTCTCAGACACTTCCTGCGTCGGCGTACCGTCCTCGGTATGGCCGCACTCTTCGCCAGCACCGGCCACGCGCAGTCCGCACCGCCAGAGTGGCCCGACCGCGCCATCCGCCGCGACATCCCGATGACGGATGCCATCCGTGCCGCGTTCGCGCGGGGAACACGAGACTCGACCGGACGGCCCGGGCCGAAGTATTGGCAACTGCGCACCGACTACGTGATCCGGGCCCGACTCGATGTGCCCGCGCAGCGCCTCACCGGCACCGAGACGATCACACTGCATAACGACAGTCCGGATTCCCTGACGCAGATCGCGCTGCGCCTCGATGCCAATCATTTCATCGGCAGCAATCCGCGCGCATTGCCCTGGGTGCCGGCACAGCTCACCGATGGCATGGTCGTCAACGCCATTCGCATCAATGGCACGGTTGTCGCGCTCGACCCATCGACGCCACGCGGCATGTCCGTCACCGCGCCCATCGCGCTCAGTCTTCGCTCGACGCTCGCGCGCGTGATGCTGGCGCGAGCGATCCAGCCCAGGACCACCGCGACCATCGAAATCGAATGGAATCACGCCCTTCCCGGCGGGCCGGGCTCAGGGCATCGCATGACACAGCGCTGGGCTGATTCGCTCTTTCAGCCCACACAGTGGTTTCCGCGCGTTGCGGTCTACGACGACCTGCGCGGATGGGACCCGGAGCAGTATCTCGGCCCCTCCGAGTTCTACAACAACTTCGGCCGTTTCGATGTCAGGATCGACGTGCCGGGTGGCTGGATCGTCAGTGGCACCGGCGTGCTGCAGAATCCGGAGCAGGTGCTCACCGTCACCGCGCGCGAACGGCTTGCCCGTGTGCTCTCGAGCGACAGCACGACCACGATCGTCGGGCCGGAGGAGATCGGCCCCGGACAGGCCACGGCGGTCGGCGACCGCCTGGTCTGGCATTTTGTCGCAGACAGCGTCAACGACTTCGCGTGGGCCACCGCGAAGAAGTTCGTCTGGCAGGCGACACGTGCGATGATTCCAGGCAAGGGTGCCATTCCGGTCCATCAGTACTTCCTTCCCGGCCGCGCCCCGCTCTTTGCGAATGCGCTCGGCATCACGCGTCACGCGCTCGAGTTTTATTCGGCGCTCTGGTTCCCGTATCAGTTTCCGCAGATGACGCTCCAGGACGGACCGAGTGCCGGCATGGAGTACCCGATGGTCATCAACTCGAACTCGGGCGCGGCCGATCACGAGACAGGACATCAGTGGTGGCCGATGGTGGTCAGCAACAACGAAACCTGGTACGGCTGGATGGACGAAGGGTTCAACCAGTACATGAACATCCTCTCGGGCGCAGACAACATGAAGCGTCCCCCCAACCTCGATCGGCTGGGTCAATCGTACGGCGCAACCAGCGGCAACGAATCAGAGCCGCCCATGATGTGGAATGCCAACTTCGCCGGTTCGTTGTATGGCTTCACCACGTACAGCAAGACGCCGCTGATGCTGTCGATGCTGGGCGGGGTCGTCGGTGATTCGGCGGTGCAGCGCGCGCAACGCCAGTGGGCGCAAGCCTGGATGTTCCGGCATCCGTCGCCGTGGGACTACATGTTCTTCATGAACAAGGCGCTCAATCGTGACCTCGGCTGGTTCTGGTACGCCTGGCTGTTCACGACCGAGCGTGTGGACGGATCGATCGCCGACATGCAGACACGTGGTTCACGCACCACCGTGACCGTCAGACAGGATGGTCAGATGCCGTCACCGGTCGTGCTGAGAGTGCGCTTCGACTCCATAGGCCCCGCGATCACGTCGATGCCAAACGCCGTCATGCAGGATAGTGTGACGGCGATCGTGACCTGGCCGGCCGATGTGTGGTTTTCCGGACGGAGGAGCTTCGATGCGGTGCTGACCTTCGGCAAGCGACGCATCGCGCAGGTGCTCTTCGATCCGGCGTGCCGATTCCCGGACCGCGATCCGGCGGACAATGTCTGGCCACGGGAGAACGCTCCCGCTGGCGCGACGCCGACCGCCTCACGTCCCTCACTGTGCAGCCGATGACGCAAACACTCCGCCGCACCATCGCGTGCGTACTGCAACTCGTGGCCTGCGGTGCGAGTCTGCCGCTCGCTCCCCGCGTGGCCAGCGCGCAGACATCGGTGCTGCTGCGGCCAGCGCGCGTCTTCGACGGCACGGGCCAGGCGGCGCAAGCTGGTCTGGTCGTGCTGGTGCAGAACGGCCGGATCGCCGCCATCGGTGCCCCCGGCGCGGTGAAGGCGCCATCCGATGCAACGGTGATCGACCTGCCCGGGATGACGCTGATGCCGGGCCTGATCGACCTGCATTCGCATGTGCTGCTGCATCCCTACGACGAAGCGACCTGGAACGATCAGGTCCTGAAGGAGCCGCTGGGACTTCGTGTGGCGCGGGCCACGGTGCACATGCAGCGCACGCTGCGCGCCGGCTTCACCACGCTGCGCGACCTCGGCACCGAGGGCGCGGCCGACGCTGACGTTGGACTGAAGAAGGCAGTGGAGCAGGGGATCATCGAAGGGCCGCGGATGATCGTCACGACGCGCGCCATCGTGATGCGTGGGAGCTATGGGCCCGGCGGTTTTGCGCCGGAAGTCGACGTGCCACAGGGCGCCGAAGAAGCCGCCGGTCCTGAAGAGCTCTCACGGGTCGTGCGCGATCAGATCCGTCGCGGTGCCGACTGGATCAAGATCTACGCCGACTACCGATGGGGCGCGGGCGGCACGGCGCGTCCGGCGTTCACACAATCGGAAATGAATCTGGTGGTGGAGATTGCCGAGTCGAGCGGTCGACATGTGGTGGCTCATGCGACGACGCCGGAAGGGATGCGCCGCGCAATCCTCGCCGGCGTCAGGACGATCGATCACGGCGACGACGGCACGCCCGAGATCTTTCGGCTCATGAAAGAACGCGGCGTTGCGCTCGTGCCGACCGTCGCTGCCGGAGACGCCGTGTCGCAATACGGCGGCTGGAAGAAAGGCGCAGGGCTGGAGCCCGCGCGGATCGCGAGCAAACGCACCAGCGTCAAAGCCGCCATCGAGGCCGGCGTGACCATCGCCAACGGCAGCGATGTCGGCGTCTTCACCCATGGAACGAATGCGCGCGAACTGGTTCTGATGGTCGAGTATGGGTTGACGCCCGTCCAGGCGCTGGTATCGGCCACGTCGACCGCCGCCAGGGTGCTCGAGATGTCCGATCGGATCGGGACGGTCGCACCGGGCATGCTGGCCGATCTGGTGGCCGTCGAGGGCGATCCGACGCGCGACATCGCCGCCGTCGAGCGGGTGCGATGGGTCATGAAGGAGGGGAAGGTGATCCAAGGGGCCGGTCCGGCGTCGCCTGCGGGTCGGTAGATGCCGCATGAGAGCGGCGATGTGGCGGAGGCAAAATCGGGCGGGTTTGTATCGGGTCGTCCATCCGCAGCCTTGGCGAGTTCCGACGACTGTCTCGATGCGTCCCGGTGGAGCGTTTTGTGCGTTTCGTTGTGCCAAGGCTGAGCGTCTTGTTGCCGAACGCCGTAACCCCCGTCCACTTCGATGCCGCTTCCTGTTCCGCACCCAGATGTGATTGCACGCACGCTGCCTGACGGCAGTGTGCTTTTTCATCCGCAGACCGAGGTGTACTTCGGCCTCAACGAGACGGGCACGGTGATCTGGCAGGCTCTGGCCGCCGGCGCCTCGTGCGAGGAGGCCTTGATCGGTGCCGTGCGCGGCCGCTGGCCCGAGGCGCCGGCCACGGACGTGGTCTGTCACGTGCGCGAGTTGCTGGCGGATCTGTCGGTCGAAGGCCTCGTGGTCGACACCGTCGCCCAGGTGCGGTGAGTCGGGTGCTGGTGCGGAAGGCACGCGCCGCGTTCGACGTCGGCCGTGCCGTCTGGGCGGTGTCGCGAGCCCGCCGGACGGTCGCAGTCCGGCCCATCGGATCCCTGATTTCGCGTGACGAGTCACTGCGTGAGCCGCCGGCCATCGGCCCCGAGGGAGACCTGACTCCACTGCCGCCGGCCGAATGGCGGCGGGGCGAAAGGTGGGGTGCGGCGCTCGATCGGGCGCTCCGCTGGCTCCCGGGCGACTCCGCGTGCCTGGTCAGGGCGACGGCACTTCGAGATCTGCTGACGGCAGACGGCGCCCATAGCGCGGTGGTCCGGATAGGCGTCCGTCGTGGAGGGTCCGGATTCGAGGCCCATGCCTGGGTGGAGCTGGACGGCACACCAATTGCTGAGCCTGTCGCGTTGCGAGGGGCATTTTCCTCCCTGGAAGGCGTGACCCTCAGCTGATGGCGGGCGTCTCGTACGCAGATAGCTGTGACACAGCCCTTGTCTCTGTGGCGCGTGTCCGACACTTTTTGACAGATGACGGAGATCCTTCCCATGTATGAGCGTCCGCGCCTCGAGCGCTACGGCACTTTTCGCGAGCTGACCCAGGTCTCTCTCAACTTCGGCGCATTTGCGATGAGCTCGAACGTCATCAGCGGCGCAAGCGCGTCGTGCGACTGTATCCCTGGCGACGTCATCGTCGACCCCCCGCGTCGTTCCTGATGTGACGCCCTCCGCTCCAGCGACGCACGAAGCGCCGGGGCGGGTCCGTGTCTTCGGCGAAGTGCTCGCCTCCGATCGCCCACTTCCAGGCCTGCCTGTCGCCCCCCTCGGTGACGGGCAATTCGCTTTCTGGGAGCTGTGTACCACGGAATGTGGTGAAGCGCCCATCGGCCACTCGGACGGCGCCGTGCTCACCGGCCGACAGCCCTACGCCAATGGGGTCGAGGTGACGCTGGCGGCGGGTCGCTCCGGCCCCGAGATCGCGATATCCGACACCGGTCGCTTCGCATTCGCTGCCGCCGGACGCCGCGTCACGCACGCCGCCCCGGCAGGGGTCGATCGCGACGCCGTGGCTCTCGATGTGATCGGCGTCGTGCTGCCGTTCATGCTCCACCGTGACGGCGCCTGGTGCCTCCACGCCAGTGCCGTGCAGACGCAGCAGGGCGTGGTGGCGTTCGTCGCCAGTCCAGGCACCGGCAAATCGACGCTGGCGTTGGCGCTGGTGCAGCGCGGGTGCGCACTGGTCGCGGATGACGTGGTCGTGCTGCGTGCGACAGCCGACGGCATCAGTGTCATTCCGAGTGGCCTGCCACTGCGCCTGCGCGCCGAGACCGCCCGGGCCGCCGGAGCGGCCGTGCACGCCATCGATGCGTGGGGAAAGGTTCGAGTCGACGGTACTGCGGCGCGTGACGTGCTGCCGCTGGCTGCGATCTATGTGCTGTCTTCCGTCGCCGGCACCGCCGTCGTCGAACGTGCTGGGCGCGCCGCACGCGCCGCGGCGCTGGCGCTGCTCGCGAATGGCAAGATCACCGAGCTGCTTGGTGCGGATGCCACTGGTGACGCGCTCACTCGGTGCGTCGACATTGCACAGCGTACCAGCGTGTACGATCTCGCCGTCCCGCGAGATCTTTCACGCCTGCCTGCCGTGACCGACGCGTTGCTCGGCTGGCACCAGGGTGCGGCCGCGACATGACCACGCCCGCAACCGACGCGATCGTGCTCAGTGGCGTGACCAAGTCGTTCCGCGCTGACCGCGGACTCGTTCGACGCCTGCGGCGTCTGCCGGGCACCGAGCCGCGGGCGGTGCTCGACGCGGTCGACGTGCGTGTCCGGCGCGGCGAGATCTTCGGACTCGTTGGCGCCAATGGTGCGGGGAAAGCCACGCTGCTCAAGATCCTCTCGACCGTCCTGTTGCCCGATGCGGGACAGGTGAGCGTTGACGGGATCGATGCACTGGCCGACCCGGCGACTGTGCGGACCAGGCTGGCCGTGGTGCCGGCTGACGAGCGTGCGCTCTTCTGGCGTGTCAGCGCAAAGGAGAATGTCCGCCTCTTCGCGTCGTTGTACGGGCTCCGTGGTGCCGAACGCGACGGGGCGGTGGATCGCGCGCTGGCGCTGGTCGGTCTCGATCACGTCGGGCAGCAACAGGTTGGAAGCTTTTCGTCCGGCATGCGACAGCGCACGCTGATCGCACGTGCACTCGTGACGCAGCCTCCGATCCTCGTGCTCGATGAACCCACGCGCAGTCTGGATCCGGTGACCGCGCGCGAGTTGCGACAGTTCATTCGCGACACGCTCTGCCGTGCGCTGGGAGCGACGGTGGTCCTGGCGACGCACAGCACAGAGGAGGCGCTGCAACTCTGCGACCGCGCCGCACTGCTGGTGCGAGGACGCATCGTGGCCACCGACACGCTGCAACAGTTGTGTGCCGCCGTCGGCGGTGCGCGCGTTCGCGTCCGCGTGAACGCCGCGCACGAAGCACGTGCGCGCGCGCTGCTGCATCTGCCAACGGATGTCATGACGCCGGCGGTGGACGATTTCGTCACGCTGGTGGCGACGCTGCCCGATCTGGCGCAGGCCCCGGTGGTGATCGAGGCGCTGGTGCGTGCCGGCGTGCGTGTGGCGGAGTTCGCGCCCGTGCCGTTGTCACTGGCCGATCTGCTGGAATCCGCCGCCGCGCACCGACCGCGCGATGAGGCGCAGCGCCATGCATAGACTCCTCGCGGTCGCCCGCGCATACTCGCTCGGCATGCTCACGTATCGCACGCGGACGCTGGTCAGCCTGTTGTCGGTGCTGGTCGCCGTGGTGCCGGTGTACTTCGTCGCCGCGGCGTTGCAACCGCTGGCCGCGAAGGCGATCGCCTCCGAATCGAGCGAGTACTTCACCTATCTGATCGTCGGATCGGTGGCATCGTTCGTCATCGCCGAAGCGGTGTCGGCGATCCCGTCGCTGATCAGCGGCTACATCACCTCGGGCACACTGGAGCAACTGCTCACCACGCCGGTGCGTTGGCCCTCGCTGATCGGTGGACTGCTGACGTACGGTTTTGGATGGGTCGCCTTGCGCGCGCTCGTCCTGCTGGTGACAGCCTGGATCTGGGCCACCAGCACCATCGCCTGGTTCCGGATCGTGGAGTTCAGCGCGATCATGGCGCTGCTGGCGGTGGCGTACGTCGGGGTCGGCCTGGTGGCCGGCGCGCTGGTCCTGCTGGTCCGCTCGTCGATGTTCGTGCCGCAGGCCGTCCTGACAGTCTCGACGCTGCTCGGCACCGTCTATTTCCCCGTCGCCGTCCTGCCGGCCAGTGTCGCACCTCTGGCGCCGCTGGTGCCGATGACGCCGGCACTGCGGATTGCCCGGCAGCTGTTGCTCAAGGACCAGTCGGTGATGACCGTGCTTCCCGAAGTGCTGCAGCTCACGGGGTGGGCAATCGCCGGTGTCGCGATCGGCGGACTGTGCTTCCACCTCTCGCTGCAGCACGCGCGTCGCGCCGGCACGCTCACGCAGTACTGACGACGGATGCTCGCACCGCTCACCTCGGCTGACGCGTTGGCACTGCTCTTGCCATCGGCGCGCGTGCTCGTGGCCTCCGCGCTGGCCGATGGTGGCGTGCAACTCGCCGCACGATTGCCCTGGAACGATGTCCACTGGCCGACACTGCTGTCGCTGGCATCGTTCGAACGGGCGGAGGCGCAGCTCTTTCGGCTGTTACAGCGCGCGCCGCAGGGCGCGGTGCCGGACGACGCGCTGCAGGCGATGCAGCGCGCCTGTCGGGTCGCGGTCTTCAGGGCGGCGGAACTGGCCGACGCGGCAGCAGCGGCCGTCGACGCGCTGGAGGCACGCGGCGTCGACGCACTCTGGTTGAAGGGTGCGGCACTGGCGATGCAGCACCCCGCCGGATTCTCGGTTCGCGGCATGGGCGATCTCGATCTGCTGGTCGATCCGGCCCAGCTCCAGGCTGCCCGCGCGGCACTGCGAGGCGCCGGTTGGTCCGATGGAGCGGCACCCGAGACCTACGCGTCACACCATCACGATGCTCCAATGCACTGGCGAGGCGGACTCCGCCTGGAGCTTCACTCGGCACTCTTCCCTCCTGGTCACCCGTTTGCCCCTGAGCCGGCGTCGGTCTGGCTCGGCCGAGCGCGCCGAGTCAACTGGGGCGTTCGAACGGTGCGCGTACTACCGGAGAACTGGCATGTCGTCCACGCCTCGATCCATTGGGCGTGGAGTCACGAAGGCGAGATCGGAAGCTGGCAGTACCTCCACGACATCCAAAGGCTGAGCTCGGCGTGGAGGCCGGGAGGGGCCGACTGGGAAGCGGTGCTGCGACACGCCCTGCTCCTCGGTGCCTCGCGCCCCGTCGGCTGGGCACTCTGGACCGCGGCTCGGCTGACAGCGATCCCCATTGATGACGCCACACTCGAGCGGCTCCGGGCTGGGCCGGAGCGTGGGCGCGGGCTGACCGAGCGCGAGTGGATCGTGCGCGCGTTCTACTCGCCTGCGTCGAGCCCATCCGTTTCCTGGTCGCGGTTCTGGTGGCGTCGAGCGATGGCCGGACTTGGCAGCGCGCAAGGGGCTTGGCCCTGGGCACTGGGGCACGGTGCGGTCGAATTGTTGCCGGCCGAAGAGCCCGCAGGACCCCCGTCAGGCCCGCTGGCACGCTGGAAGCTTGCTCGGTGGCGTCGTCACCTGCTTCGAGTACTCGGCCGCTAGGCACGCCCCAAGGCAGGGAGGCGTCGAACCTGGGCGGAGCCGATAGTCCCCGCGCCGTCGCCGGAGTCGCTGGTGAGAGGAATGCGAATGCGCGTTTCTGCGCGTTTATGTGGCTGTCGGGCATTGACTTGAGGCCTCTCACCGCTAATTTCCGCGTTCTGTCTCGCACAACGGGTTCGCTGGCGCCAGGTGGCTGCCGCGGTACTCGACAAATGAGACGTCGCTTCTGGCGGCGCGCCTTGGGTCCCCACGCATCTCGCGTGTACCCGGCGGCAGCGAATGGATATCGGCCCCAACGGGGTGCCTGGATCCATTCGGTTTTTTGTTGGACTCAACTGGTTTTCCAGCTTCATCTGAGACGGGTTTCCGCGCATGGCTCGCACCACACCGCTGACGTACTACCGCAACATCGGCATCATGGCGCATATCGATGCCGGGAAGACCACGACGACTGAGCGCATTCTCTATTACACGGGCAAGAGCTACAAGATCGGCGAAGTCCATGATGGCGCCGCCACCATGGACTGGATGGAGCAGGAGCAGGAGCGCGGCATCACGATCACGTCCGCCGCGACGACCTGTTTCTGGATGCGCCACGGCCAGAGCCACGAAAAGGGTGACGGGCCGGAATACCGCATCAACATCATCGATACGCCTGGTCACGTGGACTTCACGGTGGAAGTCGAGCGCTCGCTGCGCGTGCTCGACGGTGCCGTCACGCTGCTCGATTCGGTCGCCGGCGTGGAGCCGCAGACGGAGACCGTCTGGCGTCAGGCGGACCGCTACGGCGTGCCGCGTCTCATTTTCTCGAACAAGATGGACCGCGTTGGTGCCAACTTCGAGCGCTGCGTCGAGATGATCCGCGACCGCCTCACGAAGGCCGCCTACCCGCTCCAGCTCCCCGTTGGTTCAGGCGAACTGTTCACTGGTCACATCGACGTCATCGAGCGCAAGCAGTACGTGTTCGATGATTCGACGATGGGAAAGACCTTTGCGGTGATCGAGCCGGCGACGGAGTATGTCGAGGCGATGGAGAAGGCCCGCGCTGAGGTGCTCGATGCCGTGGTCGACCAGGACGACGCGCTGATGGAGCGCTATCTCGGTGGCGAGGAGCTGTCGGTCGATGAGATTCGCAGCTGTATCCGCAAGGCCACCATCGCCAACGCGATCGTGCCGATTCTCTGCGGTGCCAGCTTCAAGAACAAGGGTGTGCAGGCGTTGCTCGATGCCGTCATCGACTACCTCCCGGCACCGACGGAAGTCACGGCCATCAAGGGACATCTGCCGGGCCAGGACGAGCAGCAGGAACAGCGTTTCGTCACCGACGAGGCGCCGTTTGCCGCGCTCGCCTTCAAGATTGCCACCGACCCGTTCGTCGGAAAGCTGACGTTCTTCCGCGTGTATTCCGGCGTGCTCAACGCCGGCTCGTACGTCTACAACAGCACCAAGGACAAGCGCGAGCGTGTCGGTCGCCTGCTGCAGATGCACGCCAACAAGCGCGAGGAAATCGAAGAGGTTCGTGCCGGCGACATCGCCGCCGCGATCGGCCTCAGGGACACGCGCACGGGTGACACGCTCTGCTTCGAAGAGCATCCGATCATTCTCGAAGCGATGAAGTTCCCCAATCCCGTCATCGACGTCGCCATCGAGCCGAAGACGAAGGCCGACCAGGACAAGCTGGCGATCGCGCTGCAGAAGCTGGCCGAGGAAGATCCGACGTTCCGCGTTGCGACCAATCCGGAAACCAGCCAGACGATCATCTCGGGCATGGGCGAGTTGCACCTCGAGATTCTGGTCGACCGCATGCGCCGTGAATTCAAGGTCGAGGCGAACGTCGGTGCGCCGCAGGTGGCGTATCGCGAGACGATCAAGAAGCGCGTCGACAAGGTCGAGGGCAAGTTTGTCCGCCAGTCGGGCGGCAAGGGCCAGTTCGGTCACGTGGTGATCAACGTCATGCCGGCCGAACAGGGGCAGGGCTTCGTCTTCGAGGACAAGATCGTCGGCGGCGTGATTCCGCGTGAGTACATCAAGCCGGTCGAGGCGGGCATCCGCGAGGCACTGGAAGGCGGCATCCTGGCCGGCTATCCGATGGTCGACGTCAAGGTCGAGCTGGTGTACGGCTCGTACCACGAAGTCGACTCGAGCGAAATGGCGTTCAAGATCGCCGGATCGATGGCCATCAAGGACGGGGCGCGCTCGGCGGGTGCCATCATCCTCGAGCCGATCATGAAGGTCGAGGTGGTGAGCCCGGAGAACTACATGGGCGACGTGCTGGGTGATCTCAGCTCGCGTCGCGGCCGGATCGGCGGGATGACGCAGCGCGGTGAGGCGCAGGTGATCGACGCCACCGTGCCGTTGTCCGAGATGTTCGGCTACTCCACGCGCCTTCGCAGCATGTCGCAGGGTCGCGCAGTGTACTCGATGGAGTTCTCGCACTACGAAGAAGTGCCGAAGTCGAAGTCCGAAGAAATCATCAACAAGAACAAGGCGTAAGCCTGCACTGATTCACTATACGGACCAGAGGAACGCAGCATGGGCAAGGCAAAGTTCGAGCGGAACAAGCCGCATCTGAACGTGGGCACGATTGGGCACGTCGACCACGGCAAGACGACGTTGACGGCGGCGATCACGGCGATTCAGGCGAAGAAGGGGTT
>Ga0163144_10008759_pt1 | contig 21851 bp, 17 predicted proteins | sample OliLak19BULKMAT1_FD_123175 | JGI IMG/M metagenome (GOLD analysis project Ga0163144, IMG submission 123175) | Freshwater microbial mat bacterial communities from Lake Vanda, McMurdo Dry Valleys, Antarctica - Oligotrophic Lake LV.19.BULKMAT1 | ecosystem: Environmental > Aquatic > Freshwater >... | reverse complement strand
TGCAAACTCGACATTGTGGCGGGGGATGAGAAGAACCGTTTCTTTCGGCCGTGCCTTTTGTACAACATCAACCAGTGCACTGCGCCGTGCGCCGACAAGATCGGGATCGGGCCCTATCGCGAGGACATCGAGCGGTTCGTTCAGTTCCTGGGGACCAAGCGGAGCCAGATGATTCGGGTGATGCGGGAAGAGATGAAGGCCGCCTCCGGCGAACTGCGGTTTGAGCGGGCGGCGGTGCTGCGCGATCAGATCACCGCGATCGAGAAGTTGGACGACCGGGCGAGCCGCGGCGATGGGTGGCAGCCCGAGACCGAATCGATCATCATCGAGCCGGACAAGGCTCTCAAGAGCCTTCAGAAGACGCTCGGGCTTGACGACCCGATCCGGTGCATGGAGGCCATCGATATCGCTCATTTGGGCGGCAACGAGACGGTGGGGAGCAAGGTGTGCTTTATTGACGGCAAGCCGTTCAAGAGTGAGTATCGAAGGTACAAGATTGAGACGGTCGACAACGACGACTATTCATCGATCCGCGAGGTTGTGTCGCGGCGGTATCGAGAGGCGGGGAGCGGACAGGAGTTGTATCCGGAGGTGATTCTGATTGATGGTGGGCTGGGGCAGTTGCACGCTGCGCTGGAGGCCTTTGAGACGCTGGACGTGAAGCCGCCGATGGTGATCAGCCTCGCGAAGAAGGAAGAACTGATTTACATTCAGCGGCGGAGCGAGGCGGTGCGGTTGGGGCGGGAGAACGCGGGACTGCGGCTGTGCCAGGCGATCCGGGATGAGGCCCACCGGTTTGCGCAGCATTATCACCATGTGCTGCGGCGGAAGAAAACGTTCGATGAGAAGTAGAGGGTTCCGGAGCGGTCAACAATGACCCCTGATGCAGCGACCAACCACCAGGCCACATTCTCAAACAGCCCGCGGCACACACTCTGAAGCAGCCGCCGGAGCATCGGCGGAGGACGACCGCCGGCCGCTCAAGAGCCGTTCGATACCGTTTTTTCGTGGCCTGTCCGGGGCGCTCGTCCGCTGGGGCGTTCGCCCCAACACCATCTCGGTGGCGAGCATGGTGTTCGGGGTGATGAGTGGTGTTGCGCTCTTTGTGTCCGGCAGCGAAGGGGCCGGACCGTGGACGGTGCGCGGGTGTATGCTGGCCACGGCGGTGTGCATTCAACTGAGGTTGATCTGCAACATGCTGGACGGGATGGTGGCGGTGGAGGGCAAGACGGGGTCGGCGCTGGGCGAACTTTACAACGAGGTGCCGGACAGAATCAGTGATGCCGTGACGATCATCGGGGCGGGGTATGCCGTGGGGGGGTGGGTGACGGGCGGTTATGTCGCGGCGTTGCTGGCGGTGCTGACGGCGTATGTGCGTGCGGTGGGGAAGGCGGCGGGCGGGGGGAGCGAGTTCTGCGGGCCGATGGCGAAACCGCACGGGGTGGCGTTGCTGGGGGTGGTGTGCCTCGTGGGGGGGGTGGTGCCGGACGGGGTGGGGCCCGGGGCGTTGATTGGTGGGGGCGGTGGGGCGTGGGGCTTGTTTGCCGCGGCGGTGGCGGTGATCGCGGCGGGCTCGGTGGTGACGTGCGTGCGTCGCTTGTGGCGGATTTCGCGTACGCTGGGCGGCATGAGGGTTGGCTGAGCCAGCGGATTGAAGTGTTGCGATGAACCGATGCCATGAACTATCGAACTCACTTTCTGGACTTTGAGAACGCGTTTGCCAGCCCGGTGACGCTATGGATTACGGTGGGCATTGGGGTTGCCCTTGTGCTGGCCCCGCTGGTGGCGCTTGGCCTGGGTGCGTTGGGGAAATTGACGGCGGCGACACGCCGGGATGTGCTGGTTCGATCGGCGACTTGGGCCGTGATTGCGCCGGCCGTCATTGGGCCGATTCTGCTGGGGCGCGGCCCGACGGTTCTGATGGTGGCGGCGGTTTCGTTGTGGTGCTATGGCGAGTACGCGCGGGCGACGGGAGTGTTCCGCGATCGGGTGTTGAGTGCCCTTGTTGCGATGGCGATCGTGGCGCTCGCGTTCGCGAGCGCGGACAACTATTACCGGATGTTTGTGGCGACGACGCCGATCACGATGGCGGCTTTGGCGGCGGCGGCCGTTCTTCGCGATACGCCGGCCGGTTACATCCAGCGTGTGGCTCTGAGCGCTATGGGCTTTTTGTTGCTGGGGTCGGGGCTTGGGCACCTGGGGTTGGTCACGACCGATGCTAAGTATCGGCCGCTGCTGTGCGTGCTGATTCTTTGTGTGCAGATCAACGACATTTTCGCCTATTGCTGCGGGAAGGCGTTTGGGCGGCGGCACCTGTTCCCGCGGACGAGCCCGAACAAGACGCTGGGCGGGCACTTGGGTGCGCTTGTTCTGACGGCGCCTCTGGCGGCGTGGTTGCTCGGGATCGTGCTTGATGGAACTCCTGCGGGGTCGGTGGTTCACTGCATTGTTATGGGCGTGGTCATCTCGGTGGGCGGGCAGATCGGCGACTTGGTGCTGGGGTCCATCAAACGCGACGTGGGCATCAAGGACATGTCGGCCACGCTGCCCGGCCATGGCGGGGTGCTTGACCGCTTCAACAGCATGATGCTGGTGGCGCCCGCGGTGTATCACTATGTAGCCGCGGTTAATGGCCCGTTCGTGGGGCCGGAGCATGTGCTGCTCCGCCTTTTTCGGCTTTAGGTGTTGGCGGGCTTGCCGCGATCTCTCTTTGAACTGGATATGGAACCATTTACTTACAAGCCGGCTTCGGACCACGGGCTGACCGAGTCGCAGCGCGTGCAGAGCGTGCACCGCGAGCCGGGGTTGGTGGGCGTGCTCGGGCGACGATTGGCGTGCGCAGCGATCAACGTTTATTTCGCGCTCTATCACCGCCTGCGGATCAGCGGGCGTGGGAACATCCCGACGGAACTTCCGTTTGTGATGGTGGCCAATCATGAGAGCCACTTGGACGCGCTGATTCTGGCAGCGGCGGTGCCGCGGGCGTTGCGGCACCGGGTGTATCCGGTGGCGGCAGCGGATGCGTTTTTTACGAACTATCGGAGCGCTGCACTCACGACGCTCTTTGTGAACGCGTTGCCGATTCATCGCAAGAAGGTGCCGGCGCGTGCCCTCGCGGATCTGCGGCACAAACTGCTGGATGAACCGTGCGGGATGATTCTGTTTCCGGAAGGGGCCCGCACGCGCGACGGTGCGTTGATGCGGTTCAAGCCGGGCATCGGCATGCTGGTCGCGGGCACGCGGGTGAAGGTTGTCCCATGTTGGATCGAGGGTGCATTTGAGGCGTTGGGGGCGGATGCGAAAGTGCCGAAGCCGAAGCGGTTGACGTTGAACATCGGGCCGGCGCTGGTGTTTGAGGGCGTGCCGGACGAGCGCGAGGGGTGGGAGCGGGTTGCTTGGGAGATTCGGATGGCGGTGGAGGGGTTGGGCGTTAGTCCTCAGTCCTGAGTCCTCAATCGTGAGTCTTGGGGTTCTGGAGTGCGGGTCTGGAGTTGTGGACGGAGAGGTACGCAGAGAAAGCAGAGGTTGAGCGGAGGGATCAGAGAAGAAGGATCAGAGGGGAGGGATCAGAGGGGAGGGATGCTCGATTCACTTTCACTCCGGACTGAGGACTGAGGACTGAGGATTTTGTGTTGGGTCGTCCTACGCTTTTGATAGATGCCTCCAACCAACGATTTTCAGGCCCCCAAGGGGACGCGCGATCTTTATCCGCTGGATGCCGCGAAGCGGCGTTTCATCATGGAGGCGTGGCGGCGTGCCTCGATCATTCACGGGTTTGATGAGATTGATGGGCCGACGTTTGAGCATCTTGACCTGTACACGGTGAAGAGCGGTGAGGGCATTGTTTCGGAACTGTTTTCGTTTCGGCGTGAGGGTGGCGAGAAGGATTATGCGCTGCGGCCGGAGTTCACTCCGACCTTGGCGAGGCTGTATGCAGCGCGGGCCAATGCGCTGCCGCGGCCCACACGGTGGTTTATGGCCGGCCCGTTTTTTCGGGCGGAGAAGCCGCAGCGCGGGCGGTTGCGTGAGTTTCTTCAGTGGAACGTTGATCTGTTGGGGGACGCCAGCCCGCAGGCCGATGCGGAGGTGATCGCGACCTGTGTTTCGTTTCTTGCGTCGCTGGGCTTCACGCCCAAGGACCTCCGCATCAAGGTGAATCACCGCAGGGCTCTGACGGAGTGGCTGGTTTCGCGCGGGCTTGGGGAGGAAATGCACGCGGGGCTCTTTAAGTTGCTTGATTCCCGCGGCAAGATGCCCCCCGCCGACTTTGCCAAACAGATCGGCGGTTTCGGGTTCAGCGTCGAACAGGCGGAGGTGTTCTCGCGCGGGTTGATCCGCGTGACGGTGGAAGAGCAACCCGGCGTGCCCACGAGCGACCTGATTGACCTCACGTATTTTGCGCAGGCCGTGACGCCGTTGGCGGCGGCGTTGACGCAGGCGGGCGTGCTCGATTGGATTGACTTTGATCTTTCGATTGTGCGGGGCCTTGCGTATTACACGGGGATGGTGTTTGAGGTGCACGAAGCGGGGGGCGGCGAGCGGGCCGTGGCCGGTGGTGGCCGTTATGACAACTTGGTGGAACTCTTCGGTGGACCGGCGACGCCGGCGGTGGGGTTCGGCATGGGCGATGTGGTGTTGTCGCTGGTGATGCAGGACAAGGGGCTGATGCCCGACGACGCCGGGCTGCTGGAACGTGCCGGGTTTCGGCCCGATGTGTTTGTCATCAGCAATGGTTCGCCTGAAGCCGACGGTTTGGTGCGTCCGATGGTGGCGACGCTGCGTGCCCATGGTTTGCACGCCCGGCACACGGCGAAGACCACCAAGAACGTGGGCAAGTTACTTCAGGAAGCGGTGGGGATCAAGGCTTGCTTCGCCGCGATCGTGGAAGGGCCGCAGGGCGTGACGGTGAAGGACCTTGGAACGAACGTGCAGGATGGAGCGACGACGCCGATCGCGGGCTTGGTGGAGCGGATTCGGGTGGGGTTGCGTGGGGGATGAATGGTGAGGGTGGGGGCGAACAGATCGTCCGATAACCATTGAATTTCAGGTTCAACCATGCAAATTGAACACGCGATGTGTGATATGGGCGGTTGTTTGTTGTTTTATTCCCCAAGTCGGTCAGGGCTGCACTTGCCCGCCGAGCCCAAAAGCGTGGCACGGATTCGTGCGAAAGGCGACAATTCCGAGTGCTGCTAAAACCTTTGAACACGGTCGCAGTCACCCTCACGCTTTTCGCTTGGTGACAGCATCCATTTTCATTGGCGGGGGCGTTTGAGGCGGGAACCGTCGCGCACGACGAGTTTTTGGATTTCGAGCAGTGCGGTGTGGCCTCGGAGTGCACCGGCTTCGAGGCCGGTGCGGGTGAGGAGTTCATCCATGGTGCGGGGTTCATCGAGGGCCGAAAGAATTCGGCCTGCGGGGGAGTCTGGATCGACGCGGGGCTTGGCCGAGGGTGGTGGTTTGGGTGCGGGTGCGGCATCAAAGAGGGCGTTGGGGGGTGCGGTTGAGAAGCGGGCGGCATGGGTGCCGGTGTGGGAGTGGTGTGCCGCGGATTCGAGGGCGTGGATGACGTCGGCGGGCTCGGTGACGAGGAGTGCGCCGCCGGATTTGAGGAGGTCAAGGGAGCCTTTGGAACTGGGCGAATCGACGCGGCCGGGGAGCGCCATGACTTCGCGGCCGTGGTCTTCGGCGGCGACTTTGGCGGTGATGAGGGCCCCGGACTTGTGGCCGGCCTCGATGACGAGGACGCCGAGCGAGAGGCCGGAGATGATTCGGTTGCGGGAGGGGAAGTTTTCGGCGGCGGGGGCGGTGGCGAGGGGGAGTTCGGAGACGACCGCACCGGACTTGGTGATGGAGTCAAAGAGATCGAGGTTTTCGGGCGGGTAGGTGTGGGCGAGGCCGCAACCCAGGACGGCGATGGTTCGGCCCCCGGCCTTGAGCGCGCTGCGGTGGGCGGCGGAATCGATGCCGCGAGCGCCGCCGGAAACGATGGTGAGGCCGGAAGAGGCGAGGATGGAGGCGAAGCGTTCGGCCTGTTCCATGCCGTAGGCGGTGCACTCGCGCGAGCCGACGATGCCGACGGCGAATTGGTCTGAACCGATGGGTTGGATGTGGCCTTTGGTGTAGAGGACGGGCGGGGCGTCGGCGAGGGGGGCGAGCAGGGCGGGGTAGTCGCTTGTGCCTTTGGTGAGGATGGTGACGCCGAGTGATGCGGCGAGGGCGATTTCGTTGTCGGCCGCGACGTCGGCCTTGGCGAGGCCGAGCGCAATGGAAGCGGCCTTGGCCGAACCGATGCCTTTGATGCGTTCCAACTGGACGGCGGCGGCTCCTGCGGCGATTGAAGCGGAGCCGAAGGACTCGATGAGGCGGCCGATGAGCGTGGGGCCCAGTCCTGGCGTGAGGCTGAGGGCCAGTAGGGCGCGATCCATGGAGCAGGGTTCTCCCTAGGGCGGGATTGTCGAAGGCCGAGCGGGTGAGGCCTAGCGACCGGTTGGGGCGAGGGCTTGGTGCGGAATGGCGAGGGAGTAGGGGCCGGGTTCCTCGGCGTCAAAGTCGCAGGTGCGGGCGTAGACGTCGACGGGGATGGAGGCTTCGACGTTGGTGAGGGCCCGCTGTATGGTGGGGTCCGAGGTGTAGGAGAACAACGGGTTGGGGCGGCGGAGTGTTACGAAGATGTCGTGGCGGCCGTCGTTGAGTTCGGAGCGGTCGAAGGTGAGGGCCCACCCGCTGGAGGGTGTGGAAGCGGTGACTTGGTGATGGCGTAGCGTGGGCTCGAGGCTGAGGAGAGGCCCGGCGTATTGGTTTGATGTGGTGGGGGGTGGAGTCGGCGAGGAGGTGCAACCGATAAACGGTGCGGTGAGCGCGGCCAGCGTGAGCGTTGCCGCGCACCGAAGCACATTTTGAATCTTGAATCGGGGGTTTTGCATGGACAGCGGCTCCCATTCTCGCGGATCGGCGGTTTGGGGGCGAGATGCCGCCGAACGCCAGACGAACGGCAAGGGTACCCGGCACGACCGGGCGAGGGATCGACGAACCATGGATGGGACGCGGAAAGTTGTGATGGGTGGAAACGTGACGCTCTGGGCGCGCGTGATGCGGGCCGCGCGGTCGGTCGCGACGCTGGCGTTGGCGGGGGCGGCGTTGGCTGCGTTGGCGGTGCCGGGGTGTGAGACGGTGGACGGGATCCGGCGCGACACGGGGATCGATCGGCCGTCGGCGGGCGTGAAGTTCGCGGCTGAACCGAACATTCGGGTTCGTGTAATGAAGGACCTTTCGAAGGTGACTATTGGCGGCCCCGGGATGATCGTGGTGCGGCCGTTGGGCGGGGCGGCGGCCCAAGGTGTGCAGGGCCCGTTGCAGGTTGAAGCCTCGAACCTCGGCACCTCGGTGCGCAATGGGCTGGGGCAAACCAAGACGTATCCGTTGGGAACGACGGTTGAATTGCTGCCCAGTCAAATGGCGGGGCAGCCGGTGGCGGGGCGGGCGACGGCGGGCGAATCGATGGTGGTGGGGGATACGGCTTATCCGGGGGTGGTGCAACTGCGTCCGAAGGGGTCGGGCGTGCCGTCGTTTGATGTGGTGATGGACATGCCGATCGAGTCTTACTTGCCCGGTGTGCTGGAGAAGGAACTCTTTAAGGACTGGCCCCGGCAGACGTTTGAAGCCCAAGCGGTGGCGGCCCGGACGTATGCGTTGTTTGAGCGGGACCGGGCCCGGCGCGACAACAAGCCTCACGATGTGGAATCAACGGATGCGGACCAGGTGTTCGGCGGGTCGGCCCGGAACACGCGGGCCATCGAAGCGGTTCGCGGCACGCGCGGGCAGGTGATGAGTTTCCGTGGTCAACTCATCCGGGCGTACTTCAGCAGCCAGTGCGGGGGGCGTCAGGCTTCGGCGGAATCGGCGTGGCCGCCCAAGGACGATCGGCCGTTCAATCATGTCGGTGCGGTGCAGGGGAAGAAGCGGGAACACTGGTGTCAGAAGTCTCCGCTGTATCGGTGGGAGGTGGTGCGGCACGACGATGATGTGAACAAGCGTCTGCGGGCCTACGGCCGGGCGACCGGTGCCGATTTTGCATCGCTCACTCGGCTGCGGGCGGTCGAGGTGGTTTCGCGTGGCGACTCGGAACGGCCGGAAAAGTATCGGTTGCGTGACGCGGCTGGGTCGGTGTATGAACTCTCGCCCGAAGAACTGCGGATGGGGTGCAATCACCCGGTTCCGGAACTTCCGCCCATCACCCGCGAGAACCGCATCAACAGCGGCGATGTGGAGGTGACGGTGTGGGGGAGTGAGGTGCGGATCCGCGGCAGGGGGTTCGGTCACGGGGTGGGAATGTGTCAGTATTGCGCGCGGGGTATGGCCGAAGCGCGGATGGACTGGCCGACGATGCTGAAGACGTTTTATCCGGGCGTGGTGATCGACAAGGCGTATTGAGGCGTGTGTCTTCAGGCGAGGATGTCGAGGATTCTGCCGCGGCCGGAAGGATCGGGGCATGGGGCGGGCCGATTCGCGCGGTCTTCGTGGCGGTTTAGGCGGCGGTCTTCGGCGTTGATTCGTTCAAGGTATTTGCTGAAGCGCGGCAAGGGCGTTTGGTCGTCGCACGCCCGATCGCCGGTGGCGGGGCAGGGCGGCACGGCCCGGTAGGCACACGAATCTTGGATTGAACCGACGGACATGACTGAAGGCCATGTCGAAAGGCGTGCCGTGGGCGGTGGACCCATAAGACCCGCACGGGACGCGAATCATGGGGCCGGGAGTGTGTCGGATGTTCCGGGTGTTGCCGGGGGGCATCATGTGGATGTTGCGTGTGGGCAACAGCCGATTGGTGGCATGTTCACTATGCTCGCGGCGTGCTGCGAACATCTGATCTTGAATTTGAGTTACCGCCGGAGCGCATTGCGATGCGGCCGGCTATGCCGCGCGAGTCGGCCCGGCTGATGGTGACTTGGAGGGAGGACCCGGGGCGTGTGGAGCATGTGACGATCGGTGACTTGCCGCGGTTTGCTCGGACGGGGGATGTTTTTGTGCTCAATCAGACGCGAGTGCTGGCGGCGCGGTTGGTGGGGAGGCGGCGGGGGACCGGGGGCCGGGTTGAGGGTTTGTATCTGCGGGCCGAGGAGGCGAAAAGCGGGCCGCGGCGATGGGTGGCGCTGCTGAAGGGGAAGTCGGTGCAGGCGGGGATTCGGATCGACCTTGAGGACGACACCGGCGGGATGTGCGGGGTTTCGCTCGAACCATTGGCGAAGGTGGATGACGAGCCGGGTGCGTGGGTGGTTGCGGTGGAAGGAGCCGGGGTCGGCGCGGAAATGGGAGATGCCGAGATTCTGGATAGGGCCGGGCTGACGCCGCTTCCGCCGTACATTTTGAAGGCCCGGAAGGTGGCGGCGGACGTGGTGCCGGATGCCGCGGATCGGGAGTGGTATTCGACGTCGTTTGATCGGGGCAGTCCGACGTCGGTGGCGGCTCCGACGGCGGGTTTTCACCTGACGGAGGCGGTGCGGGAAGGGCTGGCGCGGGCCGGGGCTGGTTTTGAGCATGTTGAACTGGCGGTGGGAATCGGGACGTTCCGACCGATTGAATCCGAGTTTGTGGAAGGGCACGCGATGCACCGTGAATGGTGCACCATGACGGCTGGGACGAAGGGCAAGTTGGTTGCGGCCCGGCAGCACGGTGGTCGGGTGCTGTGCGTGGGCACGACGGCGGCTCGGACGGTCGAGAGTTGTGCGGATTTGGCGGAAGAATCGGTGTGGACGCGGCTACTGATCACGCCGGGCTATTCGTGGAAGATTGCGGATGGGTTGTTGACGAATTTTCACCTGCCGCGGTCGACGCTGCTGGCGATGGTGGCGTCGCTGTTTGAGGGTGGCGTGCCGGTGGTGAAAGCGCTGTATGCGCAGGCGATTGCCCGCGGCTATCGTTTTTTCAGTTACGGCGATGCGATGCTGATTCTGCCTGGGAAGCCGTGAGTGATTTCGGACGGTGGACGGGTGCAGTGTTTGATGGGTGTGTGCCGATAGGGGGGCAGCCGCGGGGCGATTCGGCGGGCGGGCGTGCCGGAGTGTTGTGGGAAACAAAACGGGAGGTCGCGAGTGACGCTTTCGGAACTCATCGAGGGGTTGCCGGTCTGGGTGACGAACACCCCTGACCCGGCGGCCGTGCGGATCTGCGACATTACTGAGGACAGTCGTACGGCGTTGCCGGGCTCGTTGTTTGTGGCGCGGGTCGGGCTGAAGGCGGACGGCCGGGCCTTTGTGGCGGACGCCGCGGCGGCGGGCGCGGTGGCGATTTTGACGGACGATGAGACGCTGGCGGCACCGGCGGGACGGTCGCTGGCGGTGGTGCGGTGTGACGATGCGCGGCTGGCCGCTGCGCTGATGGCGGAGCGATTCTTTGGGAATGCGTCGCGCGGGTTGGGTCTGGTGGGGGTGACGGGTACGAACGGCAAGTCGACGATTACGTTCCTTGTGTGGAAGATGATGAACGGGGTGGGACGGCGGGCGGGGTTGGTGGGCACGGTGATTGTGGATGATGGGCGTGAGGTGGCGGCGGCCTCGATGACGACGCCGCCGGCGATCGAACTTTCGCGAATATTGGCGAGCATTGTGGAGGCGGGGGGCGAGGCGGCGGCGTTGGAGGTTTCGAGCCACTCGTTGGACCAGCACCGGGCGGGTGCGCTGCGGTTTCGGGCGGCGGTGTTCACGAACTTGACGGGCGACCATCTTGACTATCACAAGACGATGGAGGCGTACGCGGATGCGAAGGCCCGGCTCTTTGGCCTTGTGGAGGATGGCGGGTGGGCGATTGTGAACGGGCAGGACGCCGCGGCGGAGCGGATGGTGCGTGGGTTTGGTGGGCGTGTGATGTGGTGCGAGATCGGGGTGGGCGGCCCTGAGCGGGGGCCGAAGGGGTTGGATGTGGCTCTGGTGGACCGGTGCCGCGCGGTGGTGGGCGAACAGACTATTGAAGGGACGGAACTCACGCTGACTGGTCCGTGGGGAACGGTGCAGGCCCGTACGCCGCTGATCGGGGCTTACAACGCGATGAATGTTCTGCAGGCGGTCGCTTCGTGCCATGCCCTTGGGCTTGATGTGGGCGAGATTGAGCGAGGGCTGGCGAAGATCGAGGCACCGCCCGGGCGTTTGGAGCGGGTGAGCACGGCGGGGGACGATCTTTCGGTGTTTGTGGACTACGCCCATTCCGATGATTCGTTGCGGAGCGTGCTGTTCGCGGTTGGCGCGGTGATGGAGGGGCGTGCCCATGCCGGCGGCCGTGTGCGGACGGTGGCGGGGAGCGTGGCGGGCCGAGGGGTTGAGCCGAAACTGTGGGCTGTGTTTGGGTGCGGCGGCGACAAGGACCGGACCAAGCGGCCCCGGATGGGACACGCCGCGGCCGAGTTGGCGGATCGGGTGGTGGTGACGAGTGACAACCCGCGGACGGAGCGTCCGAGCGCGATCATTGATGAGGTACTTTCGGGGATTCCAGAATCGGATCGTGCGCGGGTGGTGATTCAGGCCGACCGTGCCCGTGCGATTCGGCATGCGATTGCGGAAGCGGAGCCGGGTGATGTGGTAGTGATCGCGGGGAAGGGTCACGAGACGGAGCAGATTCTGCCGGATGGCGCGGGCGGGACGCTGAAGGTGCAGTTTGATGATCGCGAGGTTGCGCGAGCGGCCTTGGCGGAGCGGTGCGCAGCGCGGCCCAAGGCCGAGGGGGCTGGGCCGGAGCAGGGCGTTCAGATGGCTGGTGGCGGGAATCGTTTGACGATCAAGAAGACGGCCCGCGCATGAACTTTTGGACGGCGGACACCATTCGCGATGCGACGCAGGGGCGTTGGCTTTCGCGGCCCCGGACCGAGCGTGGGATCGAGCGGTTGACGACCGACAGCCGGGACGCCGGGCCGATGGCGGCGTTCGTGGCGCTCAAGGGCGAAACCACCGACGGGCACTTGCACGTTCTTCAGGCGGCTGAGGCCGGTGCGCCGGTGGTGGTGATCCATACCGAGGCGGCGGCGACGGTGGCGGTGCGGGAACTCACGGCGGTGCTTCTGGTGGGGGATACGGGTGCCGCGCTGCTGCGGTTGGCGGCTGCGTATCGGCGGCATCTGGAGGGGACGCGGGTCATTGCGGTGGGGGGTTCGAACGGGAAGACGACGACGGTGAGGTTGATTGACAGCGTGCTCTCTACCGAACTCCGCGGGAGTGCATCGAAGAAGAGTTTTAATAATGCGGTGGGTGTTCCGCTCACGATTCTGAGTGCCAAGAAGGGCGACCAGTACCTCATCTGTGAGGTGGGCACCAATGCGCCCGGCGAGATCGCGCCGTTGATTGATGTCATTCGTCCGGATGTTGCGGTGCTCACCAGCATCGGCCGGGAACACCTTGAGGGGCTGGGGAGCCTGGACGGGGTGATTCGGGAGGAAGTGACGCTGTTGTCGGGGCTGAAGCCCGGCGGGCTTGCGGTTCTTCCGGCCGACACACCGGAACTGCGGCCGGCGGTTCGGCGGCTCGGCACGAACGGGATGAAGACGATCTGGTTTGGAACGGCTGCGGACGCCGACCTTCGGGTGTCGGATGCGCGGACCACACTTTCCGGGACGACGTTCACGCTGAACGGGCGCGAGGAGTTGCGGATCCCGCTGTTTGGCGTGCACAACGCGACCAACGCGGCGGCGGCCGTGGCGGTGGCGCGTCGGCTGGGCATCGGGGAGGCGTCGATTGCGCGGGGGCTTGCCGGGGCCGAGGGGCCGCCGATGCGGATGCAGCGGGCGGTGCTGGACGGCCCGGACGGACCGATCATCTTTATCAACGATGCGTACAACGCGAACCCCGACTCGATGATGCGCTCCTTCGAAACATTCTTTGTGATGGCGGCTGCGGCGGCGGCGGAGCGTGTGGTGCTTGTGCTTGGGGACATGCTGGAACTGGGTACGCACGGCCCGCTGCTGCACCTTGAGGTTGTTCGGGCTGCGCGGGAGCACCTGAGCACGCTGAAGCGCCCGTGGCTGCTGGTGTTGGTTGGCCCGCTGATGATGAAGGCCGGTGAAGACCTGCCGGACGAAAACACGCACGCCGTGGAGTCATTGCGGGGCGAACAGGCCGCGCTGGCGGCGGCGTGGTTGAAGGCGGGCGACCTTGTGCTTTTGAAGGGGTCGCGCGGCACAGGCGTTGAGAGGATCTTCGAGGCGTGCGGCTTGGCGAACCGGGATGGGTTGAAGGCGGGGCTACGGGAACGCAGCGACGAGAGAAGGGTGGAATAGACCGTGCTGTATGCGTTTCTTGAACTCACTCGGGAATGGCTGATGGACCACGGGGTCTATTTTCTGCTTCGCGTTTTTGAGCAATTGCAGTTTCGTGCGCTGGCCGCGGCGGGGCTGGCGTTTGTGCTGGTTTTGGTGCTGGGCAAGCCGACGATCCGGTGGCTCACGCGGAAGAAGATCGGGGATTCGGGGCTGGCCGACACCGAGGCGTTGCGGGCGCACGCATCGTCGAAGGCCAACGTGCCGACCATGGGCGGGGTTCTCATCGTCGGTGCGATCTTTGCGAGCGTGGTGTTTCTGGCCGATTTGGGCGAGTTCTACATCCAACTTGGGCTGATTGTGATGCTGTGGCTGGCGGTGCTGGGTGGGTTCGACGACTGGCTGAAACTGACGGCCAAGAGCAGGGGAACGGGGAGCAGGCAGGGGCTGCACGCGTGGGAGAAACTGATTTTTCAGTTGGGGCTTGGGCTGATCGCGGGGTGGTTTCTGTATCGCCAGGGGACGGGGCCTGAGGACATGCGGCATGTTTTGAACCTGCCGTTTCAAAAGACATATGAAACAGCGGCCTCGGGAACGGCCAACCCGGCGCTGATCTTTCTGCCCGCGGGGGTGTTCGTGGTGTTCTCGATGTTGATGCTCACGGGCATGAGCAACGCGGCGAACATTACTGACGGAATGGACGGGCTTGCGGGTGGCATTTCTACCGCGGTTTCGGTCGGCCTGTTCGTGCTGACGTTGATCGCGGGCGACAACGGAATGGCCCACTACCTGCTGGTGCCGCATATTCCCGGTTCGGGTGAACTCGCGGTTCTGGCCGGGGCCACGGCAGGCGCGTGTCTGGGATTTTTGTGGTGGAACTGTTCACCGGCGCAGGTGTTCATGGGCGACACTGGCTCGCTGGCGTTGGGGGGCGTGATCGGGTTTATCGCGCTGGTGACGCGACAGGAGATCGCGACGTTGTTGATGTGCGGGGTGTTTCTGCTGGAGATCGCCTCGGTCACTATTCAGGTGTCGTACTTCAAAGCGACGGGGGGTCGGCGGGTGTTCCGGTGTGCTCCGTACCACCATCACCTGCACATGGGCGGATGGACGGAATCGCAGATTGTGGCCCGTGGGTGGATCGTGTCGCTGATCCTGGTGGTGGCGGCTCTGGCGATGTTGAAGGTGCGGTGATGGCGAGCAGTGGAATCGTGGTGTGGAGGGCGGACAACGGCGGCTTTGAAAGGCTTCCGTTGGCTCCATCAGTCCTGAAACCGGAATCAGCCCGACCGTTCTACGATCGGTCATGAGCACTTTCGCCAAACCAGTCTCGGGCGTTTCGCCCTCGCACCGCACCGGCACGTCGGGATCGGTCCCTTCGACCATGCGGGCCCTTGTGAAGCATCACGCGGGTGTCGGTTTACAGTTTGTGAACGACCGCGCGGTGCCGGTGCCCGGGCCGCGAGATGTGCTGATTCGGGTGCTCAAGGCCGGGATTTGCGGGACCGACCGACACATCTGGGAGTGGGATGCGTGGGCGGCGGGGCGGATCCCGGTGGGCATCGTCACGGGTCACGAGTTCGTCGGGATTATCGAAAAGGTGGGCACGGCTGTGACGCGCTGCACGGTTGGTCAGCGGGTCTCGGCGGAGGGGCATATCACTGCGGGTGTTGATTTTAACAGCCGCACCGGCAACGCCCACATCGCGAGCGACACGCGGATTTTGGGGATTGATCGCGATGGTATTTTCGCTGAGTATGTGACGGTCCCCGAGGAGAATGTCTGGCCGCTGCACGACAAGATTCCTGACAAGGTGGCTGCGGTAATGGACCCCTTGGGTAACGCGGTGCACACGGTGATGGCGGCGGGTGTCTCGGCCAAGAGCGTGCTGATCACTGGGACGGGGATCATCGGGTTGATGGCGGTGACGGTGGCAAAGGCTGCGGGCGCGGGTCGGATCTTTACGACTGACATGGATGCCCGGCGGCGGGAACTCTCGAAGAAATTGGGCGCGGCCGAGGCGTTTGACCCTCGCAGCAACGACTGGATTGCCGACGTCCGTAAGAGTTGCCGGGGCGAGGGCGTGGACGTACTTCTGGAGATGTCGGGCTCCCCTGCGGCGTATGACCAAGGGTTTAGTGCGCTGCGGAACGGCGGTGTTGCCGCGCTTCTGGGGATTCCGGCGAAGCCACCGACCTTCAACATCACGCAGCACGTGGTCTTCAAGGGGGCGACGGTGCTCGGGATCAATGGGCGCAAGATGTTCGAGACGTGGTATCAGATGGAGGAGTTGCTCATCAGCGGCAAACTGGAACTGGATGAAATCATCACCCACGAGTTCCCGCTTGAGGAGTTTGAGAAGGCTCATGAGACCATGATCTCGGGCGAGGGCATCAAAGTGGTGATGTCGATCGCGGATCGGTAGGCGCGGGCGGCGGTTGGTCGTAGCGGATCCATTCGAGGCAGAGGCCCGTGGGGGGCAGCGTGGGGCCGGCGTTGCGCCGGTCGAGGCTTTCGAGGGCGGCTCGCACGCGTTCGAGGGTCATGCGGCCCCGGCCTACTTCCACGAGGGTGCCACCGATGATGCGGACCATGTTGTAGAGGAAGCCGGTTCCCGTGATATCGATGCGGACGCGGCCGCCTCGTTCCTTTTCACCGAGGTCGCTGACTCCGCACGAGAGGACCGTTCGGACGGTCGTGAGCCGTCCGTGGTTGGCTGCGGCGAATGAAACAAAGTCGTGTTCACCCACGAGCACCTGGGCGGCAGCGTTCATGGCATCGACATTGAGTTGATCCCAGACTTGGTGCACGAGACGTCGGTCCCATAGCGCCCTCAGGCTGTCACCGTTCGGGGGAGGTCGGCAAACGTGCAAGGTGTATGAATAGGCCTTGCTTGTGCAGTCGCGGATTGGGTTGAAGCAAGGCTCGGTTAACTCGGCCGCGACGATCTGTACGTCGCGCGGCAGTGAGCCGTTGACGGCGCGGAGGAGACGGTCGGTGCCCCGTGACTCGGGCCAACCGGCCCCGGTGCCGGCGGCTTCGTCGCCGGAACAGGTGAACGCGGCGACCTGACCTTTGGCGTGGACGCCGGAATCGGTCCGGCTGGCGCCGATGAGTTCGATGCGTTCACGCACAACCTTTCGCACGGCCTGCTCGACCACATGCTGAACGGTGCGGAGGGCGATGCGGGCCTTGGTTTCATCCGGGCGGACTGGCAGTTCTTCGCTGGCTTCGAAGGCGTCGGTGCCGCGGTGCACGGCGAACATGGGTGCTGGCGCGACTTGATCGGCGGGCTTCGCGGCGGGGGGTGGCGGCGCGAAGGGTTCCTGCTTCTGCCAGCCGCAGAAATCGGTTCCTTCGTAGGCGATGGTGAGTTTGTATCGGGGCAACGGGCGTTCAGGCTTTGATGGAAGCGAGCGAGGTGCTCAAATCAGGGTTGTGGCGGGGCGGCCTTCTCGCGGATTTGGGCGGCAACGCCGGCGAGCATGTCGTTGGGGATGGGAACCGTGAGGTTGTATTGGGCGATCCTCCATGCGGAGCCCTTGCGGACGAGCACTCCGGTGCCGCGACAACGTCCGTACTTCTCGTTGTCGAGTTTTTCGTTGAACCAAGCAACGGTGCCTGTTTCGCTGAAGTCGATGTGGCGGTCACTCGGAACGTAGACCCAACCTTTGCCTTTGGAGAAATAGGGTTCGGCGTAGGCACGGAACTCATCGACGGTCCAGCGTTCGGTGTCGTCGGTGCCCAGGAAGACTCCGTCGGTGGCGAAAAGTCCGAAGTAGCGTGGCCCATCGGCTTTGGCGGCGGCGTCGTGAAAATCGTCGAGGACGGTGATGATGTCGGCGGTGGAGTGGGCCGCGGCGGGTGCGGCGTGTTCGTGTGCGGGCGCGGGTGTTTGGGCGGTCGCGGGTTTGGATTCAGTCCGCAGGGCGTCGAGCGTGCGGAAAAGATCCGCGCCGGCGGCGGCGACCATGTGTCCTTCACCGGGGCGGACTTCGATCGCGGCGTCCTTGCCCAACGCGAGCAGGCGTTCGAGTGTGGCCCGGCTTTCTTTGACCCATTTCGTGTCTTGTTCACCGACGACGAGGCGGACGGGACAGTTGATGTCGCTCAGGCGTTCAAAGTCTTCGGCGGTGGGAGCGAACCCGGGGACAGCGAGAACGCTTGCAAAGTGGTTGGGCATGAGCGTTGCGAAACGCACCGCAGAGCGGCCGCCGTTGCTGACGCCCGCGAGGTGGACCTGCCCACCCTCTGGCGGGTAGAGCGTGGTGATGGCGTCGACGAACTCTTTGAAGAGACCGGGCGCGAGATCGACAAAGCCGACTTCTGCGAGTGCCGCGGGTGAGACCACGACCCAGCCCAACGCGGGCCCGGCCGACCAATATCGGCTGATGCCGACGTCGACCATCGGGCGTCCTTGGTCTCCGGGCGGGAGGGCGATGAGCAGGGGGGCGGGAACGGTGTCGAGGTAGCCATCGGGCACGAGCACGCGGTAAGAAACCTTGTGGCCAGAGGAGAGCAGGAGCGTTTGATAGAGCGTCTTGCCAACGGGCGTGGGAGCCGGCGCGGTGTGGCTGGCAGGTTTGGAGGGTTGCGGCTGGGCGTGTGCGGTTCCGACAAGGCTGGCTAGCAGGCACGCGCAGGACAAGGCCGCGCGGCCTCTGGGGGCGGCGAGAAAGGCGGTCATTTATTTTCCTTGGGAACCAGCCGCGGATCGGGGATGGTGGGGAGGTTTGCTTGGGTACGGATTTGATTCTGTGCTGCGAGCAATTCATCGAATTGGTCGGGGTCAAAGGCCGTGGCAGTATCGCCGGCGAAGCCCACTTGGACGGCAGGGTCGGGGCATTTGGGATCGGGGATGAGGACAAACGGCCAGACACTGGTGGGCGGGGTGCTTGGATCGATGTTTGCGAAGAAGAAGATGTAGTCTCCCACGCGGTGCGTCCCCGCGCGGTCGGTGATGGCGGCGGCGAGCGCTTCGGCGAGGGTTTGCAGACGCTCGGAACTCAACATTGTGATTTCATCGAATGGCACGCCGCCGATGCGATAGTCGGAGGTATCGGCGAGTCCGTAGAGGCCTCCCGGGGTGGTTGAAAAATTGGCCATGGAGATGCCACCGTCCGCGAGGAGTTCGAGGGCGTGTGAGGGGTAACGTCCCTTCGATTCGGTGAAGGAAGTCAGGGCGGTCGCGACGGTGCCAGCCGCGACTGCGGCCTCGATGTTGGAGGGCGTGGGGAATGGCTGCGGGGCGGCGGCTGCGGCGGCGGCGGTCGAGGCGGCGAGTGAGACCTGGGCCCGCGCCGACATCTTTTGGGCCGAATTGATGGCGTATGCGAAAAGTCCGATTCCGGTGATGGTGAGCAGGACCGGCAACCAGAGAACGGCGAATGAAGCCCTGAAGCCGCTGACCTTCTGTCCGTCGCGCACCATGAAGATGGCGGCGATGGCCCACCACAAGTATCCGAAGGGAGAGAGGTAGAGACCGAGGCACGGAACCCCGGAGATGACGTTGCACCCGGAACTGTAACAAATGGACTGGAGCGTCCGACCGACCCCAGTCTGTGTGGGACCGGTGAGTTTGAGCGTGAGGTGGGTTGCACCCGCCCAGAGAAGCGAAAAGAGTGACCCGGCAAGGATCATGCCCAGGGCTGTTGCCGCGAAGGTGACGATGGCGGGGGCCATTGCTCCGCCGCCGCGGCCGAATATTACAGCACCGATACCGATCAGGATGAACGCACCGATGGAGAGCATGTTGATGAAGACCTGTGTCACGGTGACGTAGAACAGGGCGTCCAGCCAAGAACTGTTGACGGGGGTGAGGCGGATGAGCGGGGCGGGCGCGGCCATGCTTCTGCCGAGCGTGCCGAAAAGGCCCTTGGTGAAGCCGATGTCTTTGCGTGCCAGCCAGGGCATTTCGTCGGCCTTGGTCTGGTTCTCGTGCAGCCCCTCGGTGGGGATGAGCACCATGTCGTCCATGTCAACGGCGTTGTTGCACGAGACGCACGTGAAGGCTTTGGGGATGAGGTGGCCGTTGCTGGCGGTGCCGTAGTAGGGCTGGCCGCAATGCGGACAGCGGTATTGCACGCTGTTGAGCGTGAACTCATAGTCGGAGGGTTTGAAACCGATGCCGCATTCGGGGCATTGACGGGCGGCGAGATTCCAGAGGGCGTAGTCGCATGACTTGCAGCGCATAACTGGAAGGTTCCGTGGTGGACTAGGTGGGGGTGCCGGGCGAAGACATGGTACTGCCGGGCGAGGGAGACGTCGTCGCCCGGGATTGTGACGCGGCTGTCGGTTGGGCCCAGGTCGCAACTTCCGCACGGACTTTGGACCGGGCAAACCACGCGAGCACAGTGATGGGTGCCCAGATGCACCAGACGGCGGTCAGCACACCGGTGAACCAAAGCACGCCGGTGCTGATGACGGAGATGACGTTGGCTGGGGGTTGCGTTGAGCCCGGCGGTCCCCACATGACCGATTGGCTCTGCATATTCGTCCGTTGGAACTCAAGGGTGAAGTAGACGGCGAAGACGGCGTGAGCAAGTTTGATGAATGCCCATCGGACCATCCACCGGTGTGAAAACGGCTGTCGCTTGACGACTTTGATGGCCGCTACCGTAAGCAGGATGGAAAGCATGATGGAGACGAGGTAGTAGGTCGTGGCAAGGGGCGTTGCGGCTCCGAAAGTGTCGAGGGGGACCTCTCCGTTCGGGCCTAAGAAGATGCCGCCGTCGACCTCTCCGTTGGGGCCTCGCGGCTGAAGGCCTTTCACGAAGAGCGGCATGAACAACCCCATGATGCCGCCCAGAATGCCGGCGATGCCGAGGACTATGCCGGCGACACCAAAGACGATGGGCCACACGGTCGGCTTGGGCGGCCCGGCGACCACGCCGGGCCGGGTTGGCGGTGAGACGGCGGTGAAATGGCCTGTGCCGTTGGGCGTCGGAAGCGGAGTGGTCACGGGAATAGTCTAGTCCTTTGTCGAAGGAGTCTTGAAGAAGTCCCGAGGAGTCCTCACGAGTCCTGAAGAGACCTGAAGAGATCTGAAGAGTCCTGAGGTCGTGGGTGTTGAGTTGTGGGGAATTCGGTCGCCGGATTTCGAGGGGAGGGCGGGATTGGCGTTATGGACCAACTTTCCGGGAGTATTTGCGTTCCGTTTTGGCGGAAGTTCTTGCCGCGAAATGGGGATGAAGTCTGGTTGTTTCTAACGTGGACCCCGGCATTGATCAACGCGCTTTGGACCTTCTCGGGCGTGCCCTGGCGCTGCCTGTGGCGGACCGGACTGCTTTTATTGATGAGGGTTGTCGGGGCGATGCAGTCCTTTCGGCGAGCCTTGCGATCCTTCAAAAGGCTCTGGGGCCGACCCATGACCGCACCGAGAAGGCCCGGCGGCGGCTTGAGCAACTCGATGGTGTTCCGGCGATGGGTGGTGGATAAGCGGAGCGGCGGGTTTGGGCTTTAGCGATCAGCCCGTCGATAGTCGCCGTCGTCCCAGTTGGCCACCAGCGTGAGGTCGGCGGCCGGGCGGTGCATGGCGTGGCCGTCGAGGAAGACGGCATTGGCTCCGCTGCCGTGGCGGTTTTTGGCGATTCGCTGATAGGTGGTGTGGCCCGATGCACCGACGCCGTTGACGTTGCTGGGATTCCACATGTCGTAGTAGATGGCGATGTTGAGTTCTGATGCGTTGTTGGCGTACCAGTTTCCGTAGCGAACGCCGTTGGGATCGTCGGTGAAGCAGGTGAGGAACATGGTGTCGAAGGGACGCGGATACCGGTGCAGGACGGCGGGGCTTTTGGTGTCGTTGATATCGACCACGCCCGGGCGGGTGAAGCGCAATCCGTTGTTCACATAGTGAATGTTGTGGGGGTCCTTGGGGCGTGACGGATCGCGGTAATAGGGGGCGTCGCGGTATTGGTCGCCCAAGCCGCCGTCGGCGGTCATCGACGAGGCGCGCTGATCGATGAAGGGCCGGAGGTTGAAGGCCCATGCGAGGTTGAACTGCGAGCCGCGGAAGGCCGGCACCTGGGCCACAAAGCCGTTCTCGCTGTTGCCCGCCTCGCGGGGAGTCCACTCTTTGTAGGTGCTCGCGTAGGCCGAGAGCGCCATGCCGATCTGCCTTTGATTGCTGAGGCAGATCGTTTGGCGGGCGGCCTCACGACCCTTGGCGAGGGCTGGAAGCAGCAGGCCGATCAACAACGCGATGATGGCGATCACCACGAGAAGTTCAATCAGTGTGAAGGCTCGGCGAATGACCATGCTTTCCAGCATACCAGAACCCGCGCGAAAATAGAACCCGAAATTGCCCCGGTGCCCGTTCGAGGGTTTTCCACCCCAAGTTAGCCGGAATTCCGGCAATGGATCGGGGTGACATCAAGGCCGCGGCAAGCCCGGGGTGGTTCGGCGCAAAGAAAGACCCCCGACCGGCTTTCGCCGGACGCCGGGGGTTCTCCTCACTCGTTTTTTGTGAGGGGGATGAAGTTGGGAATCCCGTTGGTCGCGATGGTTTCACACGGCCGGCGGAAGAGGAGAGAGGAGGAGGAAAATCGCTTGCGGCGGGTCAGTTCCGCATAGCGAGTGAGGAGAGTGTCTTGAATCCCGCGGGTCGCGATGGTTTCAC
>Ga0163144_10008758_pt1 | contig 21852 bp, 17 predicted proteins | sample OliLak19BULKMAT1_FD_123175 | JGI IMG/M metagenome (GOLD analysis project Ga0163144, IMG submission 123175) | Freshwater microbial mat bacterial communities from Lake Vanda, McMurdo Dry Valleys, Antarctica - Oligotrophic Lake LV.19.BULKMAT1 | ecosystem: Environmental > Aquatic > Freshwater >... | reverse complement strand
TGATCGTGGGCCTGCCGCGTCCGCAAACCGCCCGCGACATTCTTCGCGAGGCGAGCACGTTGGGGGTCGCCGACCTGCATTTTGTGCGCACCGAAAAGGGCGATCCGAATTACGCCCAGAGCACGCTCTGGACCTCCGGCGAGTGGCGCCAGCATGTCATCGCTGGCGCGGAGCAAGCGTTCGCAACCCAGATCCCCGAGGTAACGCATCATCACACCTCCCTCTGCTCGCTGCTTGAAACCTTGGGTGACGACGGGCAGCGACTCGCGCTCGACAACTATGAGTCGGCGGCGGCGTTTAGCAGCGCCATCTTCACGGAAGCGCCGGTCCTCCTCGCGTTCGGGTCCGAACGAGGCTGGTCAACCGGCGAACGCGACCAGTTACGCGCGGCCGGTTTTACGCTGCTGAACCTCGGATCCCGTGTGTTACGGACCGAGACCGCAGTCATCGCCACTCTCGCGATTATGCGCGCGAAGCTCGGACTGATGTAGGAAGTGAAACAGGCATTCCTGCCTGTCTCGTCGGGGATGTCTCGGCTGCCTGATTCGGCTGACTATTTGTGTCTGCCGCCCGGGAACAATGCTGGTTGAAACGAGGCACTGGCCTTGTTTGTGCGGTCCTTCAGACGACAGACAGGAATGTCTGTATCACTTCGGGCTCGGAGCCGGCTCCGGCGGGATCCGGCGGAAGAAGCCGACGGTGGGCTGGCGGTGACCTTTCCCCAGACGCTTGAGCAAAGCCCACCCCTCTGGCGCGAGTTCCAGCTCCCCCGGGTATTCGAAAACCACGATTGCCCCGGGCTTGGCTGCGAGTCCGTCGGCGAGCCGGGCGAACAAACCGGGTGCGAGGTCCGCGATGAGTTCGTACGGCGGATCAATAAAGACCAGATCGGGGACGCCGGCAGCCAGTGCAGCGGCGGGAAGCGTGCGGGCGTCGCCTTGCACGATGGCCAGATCATGAGTGTCGCGTTTCAGGCTCTTGCAGACCGAGGCAATGTTCTGCCGCACACACGCGGCAGCCTTCGCGTTCTGTTCGACAAACACTCCGCCGGCCGCGCCCCGACTCATGGCTTCGAGACCATAGGAGCCGCTCCCGGCAAACAGATCGAGAAAACGGGCGTCGATCACCCGGGCACCCAAGCTGGAGAAAACGCCCTGCCGCATTCCGTCCGTGGCGGGGCGCACGGCGTCACCCTTGGGCACCACCAATGGAATTCCGCGAGCCTGCCCACCGCTTATTCGCATAAGACTCGGGCAAGTTGCACTTTGAACCCTTTGAAGTTACTGCCCATTCGGCCAATGTCACCGCCGCCTTCCGATCACTTCAACGGGAAAACGTTCAACGTTCCGCACTGTCGGAACCCGACTGCGACGCGCGTCCTTTCAAGAGGGCGACAGGCCGCTTGCTCGACCCGCCACTCCATCACCCGCCGCATGGTTTTTTTCCCGATAACGGGGCTCGGGGAAATCTGGATGGATCCGGTTAGCGGTCCGACGGTCCACCTCGTCAGCCTCCATGAATTCGCTCAATTCTTTAACGCTTAATGATCACATTTCACCGGAAAAACACGCTGGCTGAGCGCGTGAAACCGCTTCATCCAGGCCGGCGAAGTCCGCCCGATGGATCCCGTTTTAGCTCCTGGGTGTTAGGGATGATCACATAGCATTTGCACCTGACGGGCCGCCTGCCATGTTCCGCCCTCGTCTTGGTGCACGCCCTTGAACGCCGATCGCCGCAGCTCCTGTGCAAGACATCCGTATGCTCGTACTGCCCATGAACGCCCGTCCTCTCGCCTGTTTGCTCCTCACGAGCTTGCTGGCGGGGCTTGGCCATGCGGGGACGCCTGATCTCGGGATCCGGGAACGCGAGCAAAACTTCTGGCCGGTCATTGTCCGTCAAAGTGAGCCCGTGGCGCGCCGGGTCGATGAATGGAGCGCCGCCGGTCCCCTGATCTTCCGTCGCCCCGCCGCCACGCGCGAGGGATATACGGCAAGCGGCTTCCGGCCGTTTTGGGTGCAACTGCACAATCAGGACGGCGAGTTCCGGTCAGGCTCGTTCTTATATCCGCTTTTCAATTACACGGTCGACGAAAGCACCTACAAGTGGAACATCCTCCAATTCATCCGGCGTTGGGGACGCCGCTCCGGAGCGGAGGCACCGCAGAGCATTTTTGAGCAACGGAACGAATTCGAAGTGTTCCCCTTCTGGTTCTCGCGGGAAAGCGGCGACCCGGAGATGAACTACCGTGCCCTCTTCCCCATTTACGGTACGGTTAAGAACAAGCTGGGGTTTGAACGGCTCTCCTGGATCGGTTTCCCGCTGTACGTGGAGAACGAGAAACGCGGGGCGATCACCACGTCCACACCGTGGCCCATTGTCCGCGTCACGCGGGGCGCGGCCCACGGCTGGGGTATCTGGCCACTCTTCAACTATGTCGAACGCCCCGGCGTCTCGCGCCAGGAAACCTATCTCTGGCCGCTGGGTTACAATGTGACCCGCTACCCGTCGCCGGACGATCCGGCGGGAACCGCTCTTCGGCGCGATATCGGTGCCCTGCCCTTCTATGCCCGCAGCACGGGTCCCGGCTATATCAGCGAAAACTATCTGTGGCCGTTTTTCGGATACACCGAGCGCACCGCCCCGGTTCGCTATAGCGAGCGCCGCTATTTCTGGCCCTTTCTCGTCCAAGGCCGCGGGGAACAACGGTACGTCAACCGCTGGGCGCCGTTCTATACTCACTCGACCAGCAAGGGAACCGATAAGCGCTGGTATATGTGGCCGATGCTGCGCCGTGCCGAGTGGACCGAGCGGGAGGTCGAACGGGAGCGCACCCAATTCCTTTACTTTCTCGATTGGGACGAAGTGCAACAACGCGCCGGTCCCTCCACGGCCGCGGCCGCGCGACTTACGCACCTCTGGCCGCTGTTCAGCCGGTGGGATAATGGAGCGGGTAAAATGCAGTGGCAGTTTCCGAGTCCCTTGGAGGTGCTTTTCCCTGGAAATGAGCGCGTCCGGCTCACGTGGTCGCCGTTGCTCACCCTGGCGCGACACGACCAGCAGGCCGTCGGCGAGGAGCGCACCTCCTTCTTCTGGGACGCGATCACGTACGAGCGTTCCGAAAAAGAGCAACGGAGCGAGTTTCATCTCGGCCCGATCCTGAGCGTCGCACGCGGGCCGGAAGAGAAGCGCATCGCGATTGGCAATGGTCTGCTCGGCTTCAATCGGCGCAACGGGCGCGGGTGGAGATTGTTCTGGATGGATTTTCCCGCTAAACTTGGTGCTCCGGCGCCCACGCTCCGCTGACATGAGACAATTCACCCGCATTCTCGAAGGCTTCGGAAGCACGTTGCTGCTCCTGATCAAGAGCATGTCGTACCTGCCGACACTGCCCCGCCAGTTTCACCGCTTCATCGAGCAGTGCTATCTGATTGGATACACGACGCTGCCCATCGTGGCGATCCTTAGCTTTTTCATCGGCAGCGTCCTCGCGCTGCAAGCGGGATACGCGATGCAGAATTTCGGCGCCAAACAGTTTATCGGCACCCTGGTGGGCCTCTCGATGGCGCGCGAACTCGGACCGGTGATGGTCGCGATTCTGCTCGCCGGACGCGTCGGCTCGGCGATCACGGCGGAACTCGCGTCGATGAAAGTTTATCAGGAAATCGACGCACTCGAGACCATGAACATCCCGCCCGCGCGCATCCTCGTGATGCCCCGGCTGGTGGCCGTGCTGGTAATGGTACCGGTACTCACCATCATTGCCGATCTCGTCGGATGGTTCGGCGGCGCGATCGTTTGCAAATACACCTCCTTCATCGCAATCGATCCGCCCGCGTATTTCTCCGCCTTACGGAGATTCATGACCTTCGAAGATGTGCTCAACGGTCTGATCAAGGCGGAGGCCTTCGGCTTTGCCGTGGTGCTGGTCTGCTGTAACATCGGATTAAATACGCGCGGCGGTCCACGCGAAATTGGCGCCTCGGTGACCCGCGCAGTGGTCACCTCCCTCATTACCATCCTCGTGCTCGATTACTTCGTGACCAAAGCCCTGATGTGACCGCCATGGCGAATCCAGACCCCTTTACCACCCGCAACCCCTTCACGGACGTCGAGTCCCCGGCGGTGTCCGTCACCATCGAGGATCTATCGAAGAGCTTCGGCACGGTCGAGGTCCTCAAGCATATCAGCTTCAAGGTCGAACCGGGGGAAATTTTCGTCCTGATGGGGCCGAGCGGCTCGGGGAAGAGCGTGCTGATCAAACATATCGTGGCGTTGGAGCAACCGACGGCAGGCCGGGTAACCATCGACGGCCGCGATGCCGCCGATCAGGCGACGCGGGAAAAGGTCCGGATCGCGCTCGTGTTTCAGGCCGGGGCGCTGTTCAACTCGATGTCGGTCTATGATAATCTGGCGCTCTATCTGCGCGAGCATCGGATCGCCAACGAAGCCGGGATTCGCGAGAAAGTGATGCGCGCCCTGCAAATCCTTTCCCTCGAAGGGGCGGTGAAGAAATTTCCCTCGGAACTTTCGGGCGGCATGAAGAAACGCGTGGCGATCGCGCGCGCTTTGGTGATGGAACCGCAGCTGATGCTGTATGATGAGCCGACCAGCGAACTCGATCCGGTCATGGGAGCGACCATCAGCGAAATCATTGCGACGTTGAAGGACGACTATCACGTCACCAGTATTGTCGTTTCGCATGACCGTGATTTGGCACTCAGCATCTCGGATCGGGTCGGAATCCTGATGGGCGGAGAGCTGATTTTTATCGGGCCACCCTCGGAACTGCGCCACCCGAAGGACCCGCGCGTCGATGACTTCCTCAATCCCAGAATCGATTTAAAGAATCCCCGTTTCAAGAAATTGGAGACCTGATTACCATGAACAATATGCAGCAAACCGCCCGGGTCGGGCTTTTCTTCCTGCTGGGGCTGGCCCTCACATGGGTCACCTTCGAAACCCTGAGCGGCGGCAAGGTCTTCAAGGACCAGGGTTACAACGTCGTCGCCGGCTTTCAGACCCTGAAGGAACTCACCGACGGCGATGAAGTCCGCATGGCCGGCGTCAAGATCGGCGAAGTGGAGCGGACGCGCCTGTCCGGACGTCGCGCGGAAGCGCTGCTCCGGATTGCGCCAGGCTATCAGATCAAGAGCGACGCCACGGCGACCATCGTCATGGCCGGCTTGATCGGCACCAACTACATCTCCATCACGTTGGGAACGGAGTCCGCGCCGTATCTGGAAGATGGAGACGAGATTCAGACCACAAGTTCGCCGGATTTGAATGCGGTGATGGCGCAGATCGGCGAGATCGGGAAGAAGTTGGAAGGCGCTTTGGGCGACCTTGGCGGCGCTTTATCGGGTAATGGCGCGAGTCCGGGCATCATCCAGAAAGTCGACCAGCTCGTAACCGAAAACCGGGAGTCCATCAAACAGGCCACCTCGAATCTTCAGCAGATCACGGACAAGGTGAACAAAGGTGAAGGCACCCTCGGTCGCTTGATTAATGACTCCTCGCTGCATGACGAACTCGTGGCCTCGATGGGCGAGATCAAGTCCGGCGCCGCGGAGGCGAAGAACTTCATGGCCAACGCCCAGTCCATCATCGATCAGGTCAAATCCGGGAAGGGCGTGATTGGCGCCCTGGTTTTCGACGAGACGGCGGCGGGCGATCTTCGGACGTCGCTGGCCAACTTCCGCACCATGTCGGACAAGCTCTCCAAGGGCGAAGGCACGTTGGGCAAACTCATCAGTGATGACAGCATGCTAACCGATGTGCAGGCCATCATGAAGAAAGCGGACCGGGCACTTGACGGGCTGGATGACACCGGCCCCATCACGGCCGTCGGCATCATCGCCAACGGGTTGTTCTAATTAGTTTAAGACCCAGGCATTATTGCCTGGTACGACGCGACACGAATCGAACCCCGGACACTATACGGTCTGGGGTTCGCAGTTTCAGCGTTAGATCTTCGCTCCGCCTTGGGCGATATTCCGCGCCCGGAGGCGGAGGCCATTCAGACGAATAAAACCGGTGGCGTCCGTCTGATTATACCAGCTCTTCACGCCTTCCATGGACGCGATCTCCATATCGTAGAGCGAGTACTTCGACTTGCGGCCGCACGTGATGATATTGCCCTTATAGAGCTTCAGACGGACGGTGCCGGTCACAAACTTTTGACTCTCGTCCACCAGGGCCTGCAGCGCTTCGCGCTCGGGGGCGAACCAGAATCCATAATAAACCAGCTCGGCATACTTTGGAATCAAGGAGTCGCGCAGATGCATCACTTCACGATCCATGGTGAGCGATTCCACCTGGCGATGACCCTGCATTAGAATCGTACCGCCGGGGGTTTCGTAGACGCCGCGGGACTTCATGCCGACAAAGCGATTCTCGACCAAGTCGACGCGGCCGATGCCGTGTTTGCCGCCCAGTTTGTTCAGGACCTTAAGGACACCAGCGGGGGAAAGCCGCTTGCCGTTCACGGCGACGCAATCGCCCTTTTCGAATTCGAGCTCGACGTACTCGGCCTTGTTCGGCGCGTCTTCGGGCGAGACGGAAAGCTTGAACATGCCCTTGTTGGCCTTGGTGGTCGGATCAAACCAGGGATCCTCGAGAATTCCCGCTTCATAGGAGATATGAAGGAGGTTGCGATCCATGGAATACGGCTTCTTGAGCGAGGCCTCGACCGGAATGTCATGCTCCTTACAATACGCGATCATCTCGGCGCGGCCGGGAAACTCGTCACGGAACGTATCGATCTTCCAGGGCGCGAGGATCTGTAGATTCGGCGCCAGCGCCATATAGGTGAGCTCAAAGCGGCACTGGTCGTTACCCTTGCCCGTGGCGCCGTGCGCGACGGTGTCGGCCTTTTCCTTCTTCGCGATGTCGATCTGCGCCTTGGCGATGAGGGGGCGGGCGATCGAAGTACCGAGAAAATATTGCCCTTCGTAAATCGCGTTGGCGCGAATCATCGGGTAGATGAAATCGCTGGCGAACTCCTCCACCAGATCGAGCGTATAGTGCTTCGAAGCACCCGTGGCGCGGGCTTTTTCGGGCAGGCCGTCCAGCTCCTCCTCCTGGCCGATGTCAGCGGCGAACGTGACGATTTCTGCGTCGTAGGTTTCGCGAAGCCACTTGACGATGACGGACGTGTCGAGGCCGCCCGAGTAAGCGAGGACAATTTTCATAGTGAGCGTCCGAGTCTTGGGAGTTCCCACCTTGGCGCGCAAAGCAAAAAGCCGGCCAATGCCCCAACGTAAAACTACGGAAGGTACCTGTCGTGGTACGCAGCGGGAATTTTACGACAGCTTTACCCGGCGATCATTATGCAAAAGGCCGTAAAATCCGATTGAACCATGAGATGGTTAAGATGATCCCTTCGAATCGGTCACGCCTTACTATAATCCTGCTTTCTCAACGAAGCGGGCGGCGGCGCTCCGAGGGTTTTACTCTGGTTGAAATCATGATCGTGGTTCTGATCATCGGACTGCTCGCGACGCTGTCATTTCCCGCCTTCCAGCGGTCCCGAATCGCCGCCCAGAGCAATCGCTTTGTCTCAGATCTCCGGACGTTCTCGCACGCCTTCGAGAATTTCTCGCTCCAGACCGGGAACTGGCCGGCCGCGGCAGCCAGCGGAGTGGTGCCGACCGACATGGAGGAAGATATCAAGGTGACCGTATGGCGCGTGCCGCAGAATTCCGTCGGCGGCCAGTGGGCGTGGGACCGCAGTGCCTACGGCATGGCCGCAGGGATCTCCGTGACGGGCGTCACCGTCCCGGATCAGCAGATGGAACGTATCGATGCTCGAATCGACGACGGCGATCTGACCACGGGACTCTTTCGCAAAGTCGGGGCGCGCTTCATCTACATTCTGCAAGAGTAAGCGAGCTTGGCGCGCCGGCCACGTGACACCGCCATGCGGCTACGGCCGCATCCCGAGCGCCCTCCGTTGGAAGGCGGAAACCCTTTCTCCCTACGCAGCACTCGGCGCCAGACTCAGCCCTTCCGCGCCGCCACTACGTGCGCGAGAATGGCCTTCTGCGTATGCAGCCGGTTTTCCGCCTGGTCGAAGATGATCGAACGTGGATTGTCCAAGACATCCTGCATCACTTCTTCACCCGCGTGAGCCGGCAGGCAATGCATGAACAACGCATCGGCTTTCGCAGCCGCAAACAGGTTCCCAGTCACCGCGTAGGGCGACATGAGTTCGATGCGTTCCTTCTTTTCCTCTTCCTTACCCATGCTAACCCACACGTCCGTGTAAACCACGTCGGCGTCGCGCACCGCTTCAAACGGATCGGTCGTGAAATGATACCCGCCGGGAAACCCTTCGTCGGCCAGCGCCGCGTTGAACTCCGCCGAGGGCGCAAAGTCCTTCGGTCCGGCCAGCGAGATCTTCATCCCGAAGAGATTCGCCCCAAGAATCCACGAGTTCGCCATGTTGCAGGCGGTATCGCCGAGAAACGCGATCTTGCGGCCGCGTAACGAACGCACGAGGTCTTCGCCCGATGAGCCGGTCGCCCAACGTTCCGCCATGGTGAACGCGTCGGTGTAAATCTGGCACGGGTGAAGGAAATCCGTCAGGGCATTGATCACCGGTACCGAACCACTCTCCGCGAGACGTTCGACTTCGCTGTGATCGAAGGTGCGGACGATCAGTCCATGGACAAACCGGGACAACACCCGGGCGGTGTCCTCCACGGTTTCACCGCGGCCGAGTTGAATATCGTTCTTGTTGAGAAAGAGCGGATTTCCCCCGAGCTCGTGAATTCCCACCTCAAAAGAAACGCGTGTGCGGGTGGACGATTTCGAAAAGATCATGGCCCACGTCTGCCCGGCCAATGGTTTCGGAGCGTCCGCCTGCCCACGCTTCACCTTCAGCTCATGCGCGGTCTGAAACAAGGCCGGCAATTCGGAAGCGGTGAAGTCGGTTTCTTTGAGGAAGTGCTTCATTGAAAGCAGATGGATTTACGAGTGGAACGAATCGCTAACGAGTGAAAAAAACCTCACTGCGCAACCAATACACTAAAAAGAAGTAACGAACCGGAGCCACCCGCCGAAATTCGCCGTCCCTGAGACAGACGATCTCCGCGTTGTCCGGGTCGGGCCCGGGCCGGGGCCGGGCGCACTCCCAGCTATCACTTGGCCGCAAGCACCTCGCGAAAGATCTGCACCGCCCGCGCGAGTTCCTCTGCCGTCGCGTTCAGCGGTGGCAACAAGCGCACGACATTGCCGCCTGCCGGTGGCGCCAGCAGCCCGCGTTCGCGCAACGCCGCCACGTACGGCGCCGGATCACCCGTCATCTGGACGCCGACCAGATAGCCCTGCCCGCGCAGGCCGGTGACATGCTGCGGAAAATCGCTCGCGAGCTGCCGCAACTCCGCGTGCCAGGGGCCGCTCAGCGTCCGCACTTTTTCGAGGAGTTGGTCGCGCTCGATAATATCCAGCACCGCGAGCGCCGCCGCACACGCGAGCGGCGTACCACCAAAGGTCGTTCCGTGGTTTCCGGGATGAAACAGCTCCGCGAATCGATCACGCACCCACATCGCACCAATCGGGAAACCCCCGCCGAGTCCTTTGGCCATCCCGATCGCATCCGGCCTCACGCCCGCGTGCTCGAAGGCATAGAACCGCCCCGTCCGCCCAATCCCACACTGCACTTCATCAAGCAGGAGTAACAGGTTGTTTTGATCACACAGCCGCCGCAGGCCAATCAGGAATTCCGGCGTGCACCCGTTGATGCCGCCTTCACCCTGAATCGTCTCCACGAAGATCGCCGCCGTCTGGTCGTCGATGAGCTCCGCGAAACTCGCCACGTTGTTGAGTTCGCCAAACGCAAATCCCGGCACCATGGGCCGAAATCCTTTTTGGATTTTTTCCTGCGGAGTCGCGCTCATCCCGCCAAACGTCCGACCATGAAACGCGTTCTTTGCGCAGATGACTTTGTAACACTTCGCTTCTTCTCCACCCGCCTTCTGCATGCCGTGCAGCCGGGCAAGTTTGATCAGCGCCTCGTTGGCTTCCGCGCCGCTGTTACAGAAAAACACCCGCCCCGGTCCGGCATAGCCCACGAGCCGCCGCGCCAAATCCCCCTGCTGCGGATTCCGAAAGAGATTGCTGACATGAATGAGCTCAGCCGCCTGTCGCTGCACCGACGCTACCCAATGCGGGTGACAATGCCCCAGCGCGCTCACCGCAATGCCCGAGGTAAAGTCGAGATAGGCGTTTCCCGCGTCATCCCAGACCTGCGTTCCGCGTCCGCGTACCAGCGTCAAGGCAGGACGGCCGTAATTCTTCAGAACATGGGCGTCGTACAGCTCAGCGGTGCTCGTGCGGACGATGGAAGGAGCATTCATGATGAAAACACGTTCTTAACCAGGATCGGCGCGGATGAAATGAGAAAACCCAGCCAAGCCTGCACACCGACCGCTAAATTCCGCCCGGCAGTGTGCAGCACCTGTTTCCTGCCAGACTTGGCGGAGCGAAGGGCGTCGACGCGCTCCCCGCTTAGCCGTGCTCGATTTCGGTGCCAATGCCCTTGTCAGTGAAAATCTCGAGCAAGAGCGAATGCGGCAGCCGGCCGTCGATGAAGTGAACGCGTTGCACGCCTTCCTGCAGCGCGCGAATCGCACTCTGCACCTTCGGCCGCATACCTTTGTCGATCACACCGCGTTTTTTGAGTTCATCGACCTGGCTGATCTTCAAAGTGGAGATGAGGGACTCCGGGTCGGGTGGGTTCGAGAGCAACCCGGGCACATCGCTCATATAAACGAGCCGCCGGGCCCGCAACGCACTCGCCACGCGGCCGGCCACGAGGTCCGCATTCACGTTGTAGGGCTTGCCATCATACCCTTCAGCAACGGGCGAAATAATCGGGATGAAGCCTTCCCCGATCTCTTTTTTGATCAGCTTCACCTTCACCTCAGTCACATCACCCACGTAGCCGAGATCGACGGTGTTGCCGTCATCGTCGGTCGTGAGTTTCCGACACACGAGCACGGTGTCACCGGGCAGGCCCTTGGGTTTTCCCTTGGCGGCCGCGACCGCGGCGCAAACATCGCGGTTCACGATTTCATCAAGGGTCTTCTTGACCACGTTGATCGTCGCCTCGTCGGTGACACGAAGGCCGTTCACCCAGTCGGCCTTCAAGCCCGAGTTCTCCATCGCCTTGGTGATGGCTTTGCCGCCGCCGTGAACCACGACGACGTTGATCCCGCACGCGGCGAGAAAGGCAATGTCGTAGGCGACGCGGGTGCGGACCACGGGATCAGGATCATCCATGAAACTGCCGCCATATTTGACGACAAACGTAGATCCTCGAAAATCCTGAATATAGGGCAGCGCTTCGAGCAGCACCTTCGCCTTGGCGGTTACTTCATTAACATTCATCGGCAATCAAAGCGCGCGGCCAGAGGACGCGTGGTGGTGGTGGAGGCGAAAATGAGCGCTCACGTTTGACGAAGGACGTGAATAAGCCACACCGGCCGCGCATTTCCATAAAAATATTTTTCGCGACTGCATCGGTCGCCTGGCCGCTGCGGGCGACAGGAGGAAAGAACGCGTGACCGCGACGCCAGCGTACAGCCTTCAACTGCCGCCCCTTGACGGAAATCGGCGGCGCGGCGCGTTTCGGGATTAGCAGTCCACGGTCGCAGTTTCTTCTTCACTCCGCGTCGGCGCAACGCAACGTCTGCCGCGTGCCCAGCACAAATTTGACTTTTGAAACGCGCGACGCACACCGCGCCTGGCTAGCCACTCAAGCGGCTTTGCCCGCCGGTTTCCGCGTCGGCACGACCCGATTCGAGTTCATGCCGAAGGAGGCACCGAAGCCCGCGAAGATGACGCTGACCCTGCTCGCGCTGGATCAACCGAGCACCGCCTTTGCCGCGATGTTCACCCGCAATGCGTTTCCCGGCGCCCCCATTATTCTTGGGCGCCAGCGGCTGACGGCACCCGCACTCGGCGCCGTCATCATCAACAACAAAATTTCCAATGTCTGCGCCCCCGATGGCGTCGCGACATCGGAACGCATCAGCGCCGCCGCCGCCCAACACCTGGGCTTCGCCCCGACCGAAGTGCTCCCCTGTTCAACGGGCGTCATCGGCTGGACCCTTCCTGCGGATTCGATGATCGCCGCGCTGCCGCAAGCCGTCGCCGCACTCGCGCCCGGATCCATCCTTCCGGCCGCCGAAGGGATCGTCACGACCGACCTCTATCCCAAAATACGTCGCGCGGATGTCGGTGCGGGCAGCATCGTCGGCATCGCAAAAGGCGCAGGCATGATCGAGCCGAACCTTGCGACGATGCTCGTGTACATTCTCACCGACATCGCGGTGCCGCGGGCGGAGTTGCGCGCGATGCTGGCACGTGCCGTCGATGCCAGTTTCAATGCCATCAGCGTCGATAGCGACACGAGCACGTCGGACACCGTCGTGGCACTCTCGTCGGGGCGAGTGCCGTTCGATAACTGGGGCGCATTCGAACGCGGACTCCACCAAGTGTGCCGCGATCTGGCGGAAGATATCGTGCGCAATGGCGAAGGGGTGCGCCATGTGATCCGCGTCACAGTGAAAAACGCCGCGAGCCTGGGCCTGGCGCGCGATCTCGGAAAAGCCGTCGTGAACGGGCCCCTGTTCAAATGCGCCGTGGCGGGCAATGACCCCAACGTGGGCCGGCTCATTCAGGCGATCGGTAAACACGTCGGCGCGCATGCCCCCGGGACGAATCTCAGCAAGCTCTCCGCGCGGATGGGCGGGGTCGAAATTTTCAGCAACGGCGTCTTCCAATTGAATCCCGAAAAGGAAGCCGTGCTGATCGCCCATCTGCGCAGTGCGGAACTCTATGTCAGCGCGCCAGCCAAGAACGGCGTCTTCGCCCCGCCCATTGATTTTCCGCCACACGAACGTTGCGTCGAGCTCGAGATCGATCTCGGTAACGGCGCCGCGTCGGCCTGCGTGCTCGGCGGCGATCTCACGCACGAATACGTCAGCGAGAACGCGGATTACCGCAGCTGACGGCGCCGGAAGCTAGGCCTGCGCTGGCGCACCCGCAGGGCGTTTTTGGTCGTGGCGAAGCGGATACCGCGAAGTCCCGTCCAAGGCCGGGCGATACGCGAACCAAAGGCCCGACACCTGGCATCGAAGATGCGAGCAATCCGATTCGATGCCGTCTCCCCGGTCTTCGCAAATCGCTCCTCCGTCCTACATCAGCCCGGCGGTTTCCTCGAAGCCGCACCATAGATTCATGATCTGTACGGCCTGACCACTGGCGCCTTTCACCAGGTTATCTTCGACCGAGGTGATGATGAAATTGCCCGTGCGCGGATCGTGCACCGCCGACATGTCGATGCGATTCGTGCCCACTACGTGTGCCGTCTCCGGCGTTTCACCCGTCGGCAAAATCTGCACGAAGGGCCGGTTCGCGTAGGCGTCGCGCCACGCCGCATACAGTTGCTCGATCGTGCCGCCCGGGGATGACGGCACCGTAATGGTGGTGGCGATACCGCGACGCATCGGAGCCAGATGCGGATTGAACTGAATGATCGTGGGTGCGCCCGTGTGCAGCGTAAGTTGCTCCTCGATCTCGGCGAGGTGCCGGTGTTTCGCGAGTCCGTAGGCTTTGATGCTCTCGGCGCGCTCCACATACAGGAACATCTCGTCGAGCTTCTTCCCGGCCCCACTAACGCCGCTGTAGGAATTCGCCACGATGTGTTCGCGCGTGATGACGTTCGCCTTCAAAAGCGGCACGAGCGGAATGAGAATACTCGTCGGATAACATCCGGGCGCCGCAATCAACTTCGCCTCGGTTTTCCAAGCCGGCGGTGTGAGCTCGGGCAACACGAACCGTGCACTCGGCAACAACTCCGGGGCATGGTGTTCGCCATAGTAGTTTTGATACGTCGCCAGATTTGCGATCCGGAAGTCCGCACTCAGATCAATGACGCGCTTACCGCCGGCCACCAGCGCCTTGGCATAGGTCGCCGCGGCACCGTGCGGCAACGCGAGGAAGAACAGATCGATGTCACTCGCCGCCAACGCGTCCGGATCCGAATCGCTAAACGTCAGACCCCGGTCGGCACCCCGCATCGAAGGGATCACCGCCGCCAGCGGCTTGCCGGCTTGGGAGCGCGACGTCACCGCCGCGAGAGTCACCCGCGGATGGCCAAGCAGCAGCTTAACGAGGATTTCGCCCGAATACCCGGATGCGCCAACGATTCCAACCTTCATAGCCGCTCACGTTCGCGCACGGATGCGCCGGAATCCAGTTTGATTTTTCTCTGGCCCGGCAGCACTGCGCGAAAAGTGACACAGACATTCCTGTCTGTCCGGATTGAAGGGCTGTCTTGATTTGGCGGCCTTCTCATAGGCCAAACTCCGAACAGACAGGAATGTCTGTGTCACACGGCGGCATCTTCAACTAGTAACTTAGCGAAAACGAAAGACTCACCACGCCGCGGCCCATCGCGGCCGGGTTTTCGCGGCGTGGAGCGGTGCCTGACTTGAGACTGTGCCCGGTCCCCTTCACATACGCAAAGCCCAAGGTCACGGTGCCATTGCTCGTGACCTGATAAGGCATTGCGACCCCGGCCGACCAGTAATCGCCGCTCTGCTTGGTTGCGGGCGAGGCGCCCTTAACGGCATCACGCCACTCAAAGCTCCCGATCTCCGCTGTAAAATCGAGTTCGCTGCCAATCCGCGTTAACGGGTAGGCATAGAACGCGGACACCTCTGCGGTAAATCCTTCGCGGACGATGTCGTAATACACCTTTGGTGTCAGCCGAAGGCCATCCACCGTATAGGTGAACGCGAGATTCGGTTCAAAGGTTTGCCGACGAAATCCATCAGCCTCTTTCGCCCGCGGAAAATAATACCATGTCCCTCCGACCACGGCCGCGATCCGCGCGGTCAGCGGGCGAGTATAACTGCCATAGAGGTCCAGCTCCGGATCAGAGACGCCAGGTACTTTATTGCTCAACGGAAAACTTCCCCAGAAGCCCGCGTTAAACTCCCCGGAGCGAAAATCCACGGTCGGCTGGAGCGAAGCGCCGCCGTACCGCATTCCCCGATACATGTACTGCGAAACCAGTGTGGGCGTCAGCGTGGTACTCAGGACCGGCGGCGGGGGCGGCAGGGCAACGACGTTCTGCGCCGGCGCAATGCCCGTCAACAGGATGAATTTGGCCCCGAGTAAGGCGCCCAAGAGGATTTTCTTCATGATCAATTTAAATTTTCAGCCCGTCATCCATGAACTAAATCGAGCTTAAACATGCCCCGTCGATTGGTCCATCGCGCGAGTGTAACAGGTCGTGCTTAAGACGCCCATGGGGATTGCGCTCCGCTGGACAATTAAGCGGGGGCGCTAAAGCGCCCGCACAGTAAGCATGTGGGCACGATAAGGAACCGCATCAAATGTCATAAAAATCCGACCTCATTCATGGTTGGCAAGCTTGCTGCTCTATTCAACCAGCAACGGGGTTCATACCCGCCTGCACACTACCAACCCTCATCACTAGCAAATGAACACACGCTTCAAACTCGCGGCCGCCGTCTCGCTCGCGGCCTCGTTGACTGCCTTCGCCGACATCAAGGTGAACGAAACCCTCTCCGTCAGCGGCTACGCTGTTGGTTCTTACCGGATCACGGATACCGATCCGGGCACCTCCACCGACAGGTTCGACATGGACGCCGTCAAAACGCTTTTCAAAGCAGACTACAAGCCGGTCACCGGAGTTGTAAGCCTGTTCTACCAGCCCGGCGCTCCCAGCGATGTCACCGTGCTCGATGCGTTTGCCACGGTCGACGTCGGCGGCGGTTCCACCCTGACCGCGGGCAAATTCCTCAGCTATATGGGTTATGAGGCGTTCGACATTCCGAACATGACCCAAATCTCCTATGCCAACGGCGACTTCCTCGCCCCGATCCCTGGTTATCATACCGGTGTGAAATGGGACTACTCCGCTGACGGCACCGGCTTCGGCCTCGCCCTGTTGGATTCGGTGTATTCAGGCCCCAACTACTTGAAGGGAGACGGCGAACTGCGCCGTAACGCCGGCTTCGAAGGCTACTTTGTCTATACGGCCATCCCGGACGTCACCGTCTGGACGGGATTTGCCTATGAGACCAAGGGCAATGTCATCAACAAGAATCAGGAAGTCTTTGTCGGTAACATCTGGCTCGGCTATAATCTCACCAAGGAATCCACCCTCGGTCTCGAGTACGTCCACAAGGACGGCGGCCTCGGCAATTCCGGCTACAACTGGCTGGCATTCTACAGCTATAGCTTCAGCAACACCGTCTCGAGTGCCTTCCGGATCAGCGGCGAGAAAATGAAAGACGGCGGCCCCGGCTTCACCAAGTTCACCGTCTCACCGTCCTATAAAGTGAACGATAACTTCCTGGTTCGCGCCGAACTGTCCTACTACGACTACAAGGACTACACCGCGGATAGCGCGACGTTCTTCGCCATTCAGTCCATCTTCAAATTCTAAGATCGCGTCTCGCGATCGTTCCCGCGGGCGGCGCATCCGTGCGACCGCCCGCGTTTCTGACGGGCGCTGCAAGCGCCCGCGTTCCCCCCTCCTCCTTTTTCGACCCTTTCGTGGGTTAGCTGGCCACTGCCGTGTCCAGATAATCCACCGCCTCCCGCACCTCCCGAAGCTATGAAACAGAAACTCACCTCCCTCCTCAGCGTCGGCGCACTGGCGCTCGGCGCTTCGCTTGCCCCCGCGAGCGCCGCCGAAGCCGTTAAGGTCGGCGTCCTTCACTCCCTCTCCGGCACGATGGCCATCAGCGAAACATCGCTGCGCGATGTGCTCATTTTTGCCTTTGACGAGATCAACGCCAAGGGCGGCGTCCTCGGCAAAAAGATCGAGCCCGTCGTCGTTGACGGCGCCTCCGACTGGCCGCTGTTCGCCGAAAAAGCGAAACAGCTGCTCGAGCAGGACAAGGTTGCCGTGACCTTCGGTTGCTGGACCTCCGTTTCCCGCAAGTCAGTTCTTCCCGTTTATGAAAAGAACAACGGCCTTCTTTTCTACCCGGTCCAATATGAAGGCGAAGAAGAGTCCAAGAATGTCGCCTACACCGCCGAAGCCGTAAACCAGCAGGCAACGCCCGCCGTCGACTATCTGCTCCAGCAGGGCTACAAGAAGTTCTACCTGCTCGGTTCCGATTACGTCTATCCCCAGACCACCAACCTCGTGTTGCTCGAGTACCTCCTGAGCAAGGGCGTTCCCATCGAGAATATTGGCGGCGGTTTCCGTAAAGACGGATCCGGCAAGATCATCTCGGCCGGCAAATACACGCCTTTCGGGCACACCGACTACCAGCAGATCGTTTCCGAAATCAAGCAGTTCGCCGCCGGCGGCGGTGCCGCGGTCATCAGCACGTTGAACGGTGACACCAATGTCCCTTTCTTCAAAGAATACGCCGCTTCAGGTCTCAGCGCCGAGGTCTGCCCCGTCGTTTCGTTCTCGATCTCCGAAGACGAATTCCGCGGTCTGCCCGCCGCCCAGCTCGTCGGCCAGCTCGGCTGCTGGACCTACTTCCAATCGATCAACTCTCCCGCCAACAAAAAGTTCGTGGCTGATTTCCAAGCTTGGCTGAAGAAGAGTAACGTCCCCGGCATCGTGAAGGAAAACCGCGTGACCTGCTCACCCATGGTCCTCAGCTACGTCGGCGTTTATCTCTGGAAAGCCGCGGTCGAAAAGGCCGGCAGCTTCGATGTCGATAAGGTCCGTGCCGCCTGGCAGTCCGGCATCTCGTTCAACGGCCCGGGTGGCAAGGTCACCACCCAGAAGAACATGCACTTGACCAAGAATGTGTTCATCGGCGAGACGAAGGCCGACGGTCAGTTCAAGATCCTGAAGTCGTTCGACAACGTCTATGGCGAACCCTGGCTGAAGGGTAAGTTCCAAGCCGCCGGTTCGACCGCCAAGAGCGAATAATCGAGCGCGTCACCACCCGCGAGCGAACAGCACCTGCGATCAAACGATGACCCAAGTGTGTCCGCTCCGGACCTAAGCACGCACAAAAGTTTCAACAAGACCCACAAAGGCGGGCCGGATCACGGCCCGCCTTTTTCGTTGGCAGGAATCCTGCAATGAATGACGCACCCGTGGAACGCCTCACACGCATATTTTCATTCATACTTGTGAGCTGGCTCGCGCCGCTCACGTTTGCCGCCGCTCCCGCTTCACCGCGCCTCGCGATTGTTGAAGCCATTCTCGCCAACGAAGATACCGGGAAGCGCGACAAGCTCGAAGCGCTCGCAGGCTATGGCGACGACGTAATTATTGGTCTACTGACGGCGTGGCGGACGGACGCACTTTTTATCTACGAAGCGCCAGACGGCAAAAAGATCCCGGTGCAGCTCATCGGCGCCAAAGATGACAATGGCGCCCAAGATGTGACCCGCATCAGCGACGGCGCCCCCTTGACCGACGCGAGCGGGAACGCGCTGCGTTTGGCTGGCAGCGACTTGGTGGCCGTCGAACACAATGCGATGCTCCGCCGCGCGATGAAGAGCGTGCTCGATTTGGTCGAGCTCGCCTCGCCGGACCAGGAGAAACGCCGAAAAGCGATTCAAGCGATCGGGTTCGCCCAAGCGGCCGACAAACTCCCCACGCTCGAGGCCCGACTTAAAATCGAGCAGGACAAGAACGTCATCCTCGCTTTGCGCGAAGCGATCGCACTCACCCGGCTGATCGATCCGAACGACGCGGTGAAGCTCGCGGCGTTGGAAGAGCTGCGAGACATGCACACGCTCGCGAGTTATGATTTGGTTCAGGCCTCGCTCAAAGCCGCCGACACCGCGGGCAATAAACCCGTGGCCACCGCCGCGCGTTCCACGTTGGCTGCGATTGATCATCATCGTTCGTTTGTGGATTTCTTCGGCACGCTCTTCCGCAGCGCGAGCTTCGGCAGCATTCTGCTCGTCGTTGCCCTCGGCCTCGCGATCACGTTTGGCTTGATGGGCGTCATCAACATGGCGCACGGCGAGATGATCGCAGTCGGCGCCTACACCACCTATCTCACCCAAGCCGTTTTTGGCGCCGGCATCACCCTCCCCTGCTTCGGCCTCAGCCTCAGTATTCCCGGCATGAACCTCAGCGGGTGGGGCTTCCAGGCATACTTCATCGCCGCGATTCCGCTCAGCTTCTGCTCCGCCGCCCTCGTCGGCATCGCCCTCGAACGCGGCATCATTCAGTTTCTCTATCGCCGGCCGCTCGAGAGCTTGCTCGCCACCTGGGGCGTTTCGCTCGTTCTGCAGCAAATCTTTCGCCTCACGTTCGGCGCCAATAACGTCCAGGTCTCCAGCCCCAGCTATCTCAGTGGCAACTGGACGGTCAGCGATATCATCTTCGGCTGGAATCGGGTTTTCGTCATCGGCTTTGCCATCCTGATTGTCTTCGGCGTCTGGCTGGTTCTCACCAAAACCTCCCTCGGACTGCTCATCCGCGCCGTAATGCAAAACCGCCAGATGGCGTCGTGCATGGGCGTCCGCACCGAACGCGTCAACATGCTGACCTTCGGTCTCGGCAGCGGTCTCGCCGGACTCGCCGGCGCGTTCCTCAGCCAGATCGGAAACGTCGGTCCCTCGCTCGGCCAGAGTTACATCGTCGACTCGTTCATGACCGTCGTCGTCGGCGGAGTCGGCAATCTCTTCGGCACCGTGATCAGCGCGTTCAGCATCGGCGGTCTCGACCAGATTTTTCAACAATACCTCCCCACCTGGGCGCCCGGACTGAAGGGCGTGCCGGTCATCGGCGGCTTCCTGCAAAACCTCGCGCAAGACTCCTCGGTCTTTGGCAAGATCCTCGTGCTCGCCCTCATCGTGCTGTTTCTGCAATGGCGCCCCGCCGGTCTCTTCGTCGCCCGTAGCCGCAGCCTCGATTAAGCCATGGACGCTCTGCCCTCACGTTTTTCTTCGCCCGCGTTCGCGCCCCCCCGCAACGGACCGGAGGCTCTCCGCTCATGAGCCTGCTCGCCCCCCGCACGCTTTCGCCCGTTCGGCGCCGCCTCGAATTTATCGCCGTCGCTGTCATTGCCGTATTCTTAATCCTGATACTGCCACTCCTCAACGGCCTCGGGGTCATCAGCAATTTTCACCTCAACCTCTGGGGCAAGTATCTGTGTTACGCCCTGCTCGCGATCTCGGTCGACCTGCTCTGGGGCTACACCGGCCTGCTCTCACTGGGCCAGGCATTGTTCTTCGCCCTCGGGGGTTACATGCACGGTATGTACCTGATGCGGATGATCGGCGATCTCGGTCAGCATAAAAAACCCATTCCCGATTTCCTCGTGTTTCTTGGCTGGACCGAACTGCCGGCCTTTTGGGTGCCTTTCTCCAGTTTCCCTTTCGCCTTTGCGATGGTGCTGCTCATACCCGGACTGATCGCCTATGTCTTCGGCTTCCTCGCGTTTCGTTCCCGGATCAAGGGCGTATACTTTTCGATCCTGACCCAGGCTCTGACTTACGGCGCGTCGTTGATGTTCTTCCGCAACAATCTGCTCCTCGGCGGCAACAACGGTTTCACTGACTTCAAGTTCATTCTCGGTTACGATCTCCTCTCGCCGATCACCCAACGCGGCCTCTTCGTCGTCACCGCGATCGTGCTGATCGCCGTGTACGTGGGCTGCCGCTGGCTCAGCCGCACGAAATTCGGCTTGGTCCAACAAGCCATCCGCGACGGCGAGAATCGCGTGCTCTTCAGCGGCTACGCCACCGCCCACTATAAACTCTTCGTCTTCGTCCTCGCCGCCGTGATCGCATCCATCGGTGGCGCGCTTTACGTACCTCAAGTCGGTATCATCAACCCGAGTGAGATGACGACTGAGAAGTCCCTCGAAGCCGTCGTGTGGGTCGCCGTCGGTGGCCGCGGTACGCTCATCGGTCCAATCGTCGGCGCCATCAGCATCAACGCACTGAAAAGCTACGCGACGCGCGCGTTCCCCGATCTCTGGCTCATCATTCTCGGCGGACTCTTCGTGTTCATGGTCCTCTTCCTCCCCGGCGGAATCGTCAGCATTCCCAGTCGCTTGAAGGCGCTCTGGCAAAAATATCGGGCGACGCCGCCTCCGCCTCCGTCCGCGGCGGTGACGCTCATGTCAGCGTCATCGACGCACGAAACCGCCACCGTGAAATCCTGATCGCCGCGGCTCCCGCCTTTCCCGTTTTCCTCCTTCCACCGCGTCCTGGCTTCCGCGTCCATGTCTCATCCCATCATTGCCGTCGAAGACGTTTCGAAGACCTACGACGGCTTCAAGGCGATCTCGAACCTCACGTTTTATCTGAACGAAGGAGAACTGCGCACGGTCATCGGCCCCAACGGCGCGGGCAAATCGACGTTCTTCGACCTGATTTCCGGGCGCGCCAAGCCCGACAAAGGCAAGATCGACTTCGGGGTCAAAACCGCCGCCAGTCACGACCTCACGCTGCTCAATGAATACGAGATCAACCGTCTCGGCATCGGTCGTAAATTCCAGACGCCAAGCGTGTATTCCGAACACAGCGTCTGGGATAATCTCGTGCTCTCCATCAAGGGTCCGCGCGGCGTTTTCGCCTCCCTGTTTCGCAAACTCTCCTCCACCGAGCGCGATCAATTGGACGACATTCTGAAACTCATCCGGCTCGATGCGAAACGCACCTGGAAGGCCGGCCTGCTCGCCCACGGCGAAAAACAGTGGCTCGAGATCGGGATGCTGCTCGCCCAGGATCCGAAGGTGCTCCTCGTCGATGAACCCGCGGCCGGCATGACCGACGACGAAACGCACCGCACCGGCGAATTGCTCCTTTCCCTCGCCGGAAAACGCAGCCTCATCGTCGTCGAACACGACATGACGTTCGTGAAAC
>Ga0163144_10008756_pt1 | contig 21854 bp, 15 predicted proteins | sample OliLak19BULKMAT1_FD_123175 | JGI IMG/M metagenome (GOLD analysis project Ga0163144, IMG submission 123175) | Freshwater microbial mat bacterial communities from Lake Vanda, McMurdo Dry Valleys, Antarctica - Oligotrophic Lake LV.19.BULKMAT1 | ecosystem: Environmental > Aquatic > Freshwater >... | reverse complement strand
TCTTGAAAGAGGTAGGATTACCGCGTGAAGCTTAAAAAACTTCAGCTGCAAGGCTTTAAGTCGTTTGCAGATCGAACGGAGTTAAATTTTGATCGTCAGATTGCTGCGGTGGTTGGTCCCAATGGCTGTGGAAAAAGCAATATAGTAGATGCCATTCGTTGGGCCATGGGTGAGCAATCGGCAAAAGGCCTTCGTGGTAACGACATGGCCGATGTTATTTTTGCAGGAACCCCTGTTCGAAAAAATTCAAATGTTGCTGAAGTGAGTTTGGTATTCGATAACGCGGATCGTTTGGCCCCGCCTCCTTATACGGATGTTGCAGAGGTTATGATTACCCGACGTCTTTTTCGAAGTGGCGAGAGCGAGTATCTGATTAACAAGGTCGTCTGTCGGCTCAAGGACGTGAATGATCTTTTCTTGGGTACAGGTTCTTCAGCCAAAGCCTATTCGATTGTGGCTCAAGGAAAAGTCGATCAAGTGGTTTTGGCGAAGCCTGAGGACCGTCGTTTCTTGATTGAAGAAGCGGCAGGGGTCGCTAAGTACAAGGTCCGTAAACAATCTGCCGAGCGCAAGATGGACGCGACAAAGCATAATTTAGAGCGGGTCCACGATATTTTGTTGGAGTTAGAGAAGAATGCTCGCAGTTTGGAACGCCAGGTCGAGAAGGCTGAGAAGTTTAGAGAAATTCAGCGAGATCTCCGACAGGTCGACGAAAAAGTTGTAAATCTTAAAGTTAAGCGGATCGATTCATCGGCCGCTCAGAACGATGATTCTTTGCTAAAATCAAAAAATGATTTTCAGGCTACAAGTACTCAGCTTCTCGAAAAAGAAACTTCGTTAGAGTCTGTCCGGCTTTCAATTCTGAATTTTGAAAAGCGACTGGCCACTGAAATGGATTCGCTCCTCCGTCGTCGTGAAGAAGCGGCAAGGTTTGAAATGGATGCAGAATTGGCGGCCCAGCGAGTTAGCATGCTCGAAAATCAAGTGGCCGATAGATCCAAAGACGTCGAAAGACTTCAAGCCAAGCATCGAGATCAAGAAGGTGCCAAAGAAGGGCTGGTTCGTGAGCGTAATAATTTAGAGAGTGAAAAAGCTTCTAAAGAATCTTTAGGAGAAACAAAAAAGCTAGCCATTCGAGAGATCGAAGAGGCTATACAGATTTCGAAAGATAAGATTTCTGAAGTTCAGGCCGAGATTCAGCGATTGCGTTCGGAGGCAGTGGCCCGAAAAGAGCGTGCTGAACTTTTAAAAGCCGATCGCGTTAATCAAGAATTAAAGCGGGCCGAGTTTGAATCGATGAGTGAAAGCTTACGTGCTGAGGGTGTGCGAATTGAAGCGAGCTTGTCTCAGTTGCAGCAGAACCGAGCTGAAGGGCAGGCCAAACTAGAAGAAGTCGAAGCAAATTTGAGTGACACTCGGCTTCGGTTGGAGGCCACTAATGTTTCTTTGGGCAGTCAGTTTGAAGCCAAAGCAAAAGTTCAGGGCGAGCTTTCGGAGTTTAAAAATGCTCTCGAATCTTTAGAAACCTTAGAACAGCATCAAGTTGGCTATGACTTAAGTGCTCTCGAGTTTAAAAAAGAATCAAATTCTCCATTTTTATTAGAACTCATTCAGTTGAGAACAGATCAGCGAGCTTTGGGGGAGAAGATTCTTTTTCAATTAGGCCAATACTTTTTAGAAGAGGGTAGCACTAACGATCAAGGGAGCCGCCGTTCTAGCATTTTAAAAACCGGGACCCCCACCAGCTATTCTCGATCGGCTTGGGATTTAGTAGAGTCGGTAAGTCGTCCTGAACTCGAAGATTTTTTAAGATCGATTGAATGGCTAGATAACATTCAAAATCAAGATCATGCCTGTTTTGATTCTGAAGGAAGATTATTGCTTCCTCTGACTCAAGGTTATTCTATCCATCAAACTGGAACCGTCAAAAGAGAGCACAGTCCCTTCTCACGAAGGGCTGAGGCCGATCAGCTTGAACGCCTCTTACAAGAGGCGACTTCGCGATTGAGTGATCTTGAACAACAGATTCAAGATACTCAAACCCAGCTCGCGAATCTTAAAGCTCAGATCCGGACGCTCGAGGATCAGGTTCGAGTAGACCGGCAGAGGCTCACGGTGGCGGATCAGCAGATTCGTCACGAAGATGCTCGTCGTTCGAAGTCCGACGCGCGTCTCGAAGAGACGCAAGCAGAGATGGCTCGTCTAGATATCAAGATTCGAGAACTAGAAGGGGCTATTCGTCAGATTCCAAATGATGAATCAGTGCTGATTAGTGAAACTGAACTTGGTGCTCGAAAATCAGAACTTCGTTCCCTAGAGATTCATAAATCTCAAATGGACGGAGATTGGGTAGAGTTTCGTATTGAATTGGGCGCGTTGTTGGAGCGACTCGATCGTCTTCAAGAGCGAAGTATCCAAGCGGCGATGGCGCAGACAGAGTATCAGCATAATGAGGGCATCTATCGCCAAGATATCGTACTTTGGAATGAAGAGATAACCAGGCTAAATACCAAAGGCCAAGCTTGTAGAGACGAACAAAAAGCCGCTCGTGATGAATCTCTTCGTTTGGAGCAATCGGTAGCTTTGGTAAAAGAAGAAACCGCTAAGCTTCAGACTCGAGTCGACGAAGAAGAGCTTGATAGAAGAGGTCTGCAAGTAGCAAAAGATCACCTTCAAAAACAGCTTCAAGAGCTAGAGCTTGAACGCCAAAACTTGAAATTCCAAGTAGAAGAGCTCTCTCAAATCGTTCACGAGCGTTATCAGTTAAGCTTGGCGGAGTTTATTCAGTCTTTGCCCGTGCAAACCGAAGATGAAGAACTTGACGGTGGGCAGCTTCAAAGTAGTGGTGGAGTGGACCTCGCTAGCTTAGAAGAACGTTCAAAGTTACTCCGTGATCGAATCGCGCGATTTGGTGATGTGAACTTAGTAGCTTTGCAAGAGTTCGAAGAGATTAAGAAGCGTTTGGAGTTCATGACCCATCAAAAGACCGATCTTTTGAAAACCTTGGAATCTTTGCAGAGCATTATTGATCGTATCAACAAGATTACCGAATTCCGATTTCGGGAGACCTTCCGTGCTATTAATCATAACTTTCAGATTCTTTTCCCTAAGTTGTTTGGAGGCGGAAAGGCTTATATGAGTCTGACCAACGAGAATAATTTGTTGGAGTCGGGCGTAGAAATCTTTGCCGAGCCTCCCGGAAAGAAAGTACAAGTCATGTCTCTCTTAAGCGGGGGCGAAAAAGCGATGACGAGCATTAGCTTGTTGTTTTCGCTTTTCTCGTACCGACCTTCTTCATTCTGCATTTTAGATGAGGTTGACGCGCCTTTAGACGATCTGAACACTCGTCGGTACAATGAGATTATTGAAGAAATGGCCGGGCTTTCTCAGTTTATTGTTATCACTCATAACAAACGCACGATGGAAGTAGCTCAGACTATGTTCGGTGTGACGATGCAAGAGCCTGGGGTGTCCAAGCTTGTGGGTGTGAATTTAGCTGAAGCTCGAGCTTTTTCGGGTACCAGCGCTCGGTCGGCCTGATTAAGAAGCCTCCTTCGGTTTACTTTTTGGCCTTAGCCCTTTAATTCCCAGGATCATGAACAGCGAATTACTTATCGGTATTGGCATTGGTTTACTCCTGATTGGATTATTGGTTTTGTGGCTTCTAAAGAAGCCAAAGACGAGTCTTCCAGTTTCAAAAGTAGAGCGTGCTTCTGAAATTCTGCCGCAATCGACCCCGAGTCTACCGAGCAAAGCAAAGTGGTCGAAAGCCTTCACGAGTTGGCTTCCCTTGCTGTCGTCGGCTAGCAAAGATCGCGAGCAGTGGGAAGAGGCTCTGATACGATCCGATATGGGTCCAAAGCTTGCCGATCAGTTGTTGGGTGATCTTTTGAAGACGGACATGGAACCCAAAAGCTTTTTCGTAAGTCGGTTGAAAGAGATTCTCCGCCCCGCTCAAAGTCAGCAACTTCCTTGGGAATCGAATCGGCCCTGGGTTTGTTTTGTCGTGGGAGTCAATGGAGTAGGCAAAACCTCAACCATCGTAAAACTGGGAGCCTACTTCAAACAAATGGGAAAAAAAGTAGGAGTAGTAGGGGCAGACACTTTTCGTAAGGCGGCCATCGAGCAAATCGAAAGAGGCTGTCAAATGGCTGGAATTGAGTTCTTCTCCGAAAAAAAATCAGACGAAGAATCCGAAGGGGTAGATCCGTCGTCGGTGATATTCGATGGTTTGAAACACTTTGCTCATTGCGACATGATTTTCGTCGACACGAGCGGAAGATTGCACACTAAGAAAAATCTAATGGAAGAGCTGAAGAAGATGAAGAGAGTCGCAGACAAGGTTCAGCCTGGCGCGCCCCACGACGTTTGGTTGGTTGTGGACTCCACTTTAGGACAGAATCTGGTTCAGCAGGCTTTGGTATTCAATGAGGCTGTTCAGTTGTCGGGACTCATTTTGACAAAGATGGATGGGCTTTCAAAGGGGGGCGTTATTTTTCAACTGTTTCAGACCTTACAAAAGCCAATTTGGTTTATGGCGCATGGTGAAAATGTCAACGACATTTCACCCTTCGAATCTGAGAACTTTGTAGAGGATTTATTTGACCTGAGGGCATCCTAATTTCTAATCTTCTCAAAGCTTCAATTTAGTTTAATAAGAAAAACGTAATGAATCATATCAATAAGGAGTGGTGAAATGGCTGAGAGTTTAATCGTTCAATCGAAAGTTCGAGAAATGTTCAAAGAACAAGACTGCAACACCGGTAGCGATGCTATCGATGCGTTGAATGCCGAGGTAGAGCGTATTATCAAACGCGCTGTAGAAAGAACCAAAGAGAATGGCAGAAAGACCATCAAAGGGGCTGATATCTGAGTTCAGCCAATGGCGGACCTGTAAGGGCTGTTAAAAGTCCGGGTCCAAATGCAAAAAAAAAGCCGCTCTTTCGAGCGGCTTTTTCTTTTTGAAACGCCAGAATTACTTCTTTTTCTTTTTAGAAGCTTTTTTCTTGGTCGACTTCTTAGCTTTCTTCTTTTTAGCAGCCATTTTTCTCTCCTTCGTAGAGTTACAGAATTAAATCAGGGACTCCGTCCTCGTTGGTCTTTCGACCTGGTGGGATAAAACCACTGATTCAACTCCTGATTGTTTTATTCAAACAACCCTATCGAGTATTTATTACTCATTTGTTACTGCGTAACCCTCAAGCTGATTATCAACTTGAGGTCACACATTCACCTTTCATTCTATGATTTTTTTTCTTTGTTGCAATACCTAATTAATTTTTTCTTAAGATTTTTTCTATCGGCGGAGAGATTGCTCGCGAAGATTGATCAAATTTCCAGAATTTTTTGATCGCCGACGATCTGAAGCCGGCGGAGTAGACTGCAAAAGCTGAAGTTGTTGCTGAAGGTGAGGTGGAAGTTGATTTTCTACTGATTGAACATCAACTTCGATCATTTCATCTTGGGTGTGGATCACTAATCGGTCTTTCGATGTATGTTCTAAGCTACGGATTTCATTCCACTTCAGCTTTTTACCGTCGAGATTGATTGTTTGATCCCGAACCGCAGTTTCAACCTCACCAGTTTTCATTTTTTCTTTCACTAAAGTGAAGTTCAGCACGCCTAAAATGATCAACATGCACACTTGAAGGAAGATTTTTTTACTACTCGCACTTCTTTGTGCACGTTCCTGACGCAGAAGCTCCAATTTATCGATGGTGGATTGCTTCGCTTGCGTGCGCACCTGAGTTCCACGCGGAAGAATCGACTGAACAAAGCTCTCAAGTCGAGTTCGAGTGACTTGATCGAGATTGGTAAACTCTAGTCCAACCCCCTCAGGAATCACTCGGCAGACTTTTCCGCGAAGTTGAAACAGGTCCGGCGATCCAAATTCAGAAGTTTTTACTTCGAACTCGATCGGCACAATGGCACCCATCTTGTAAGTTTCTTTAGTCTTCACGAACATTCCACCGACCGAAATATTGTCGAGGTAGTGTTTTGCAAAATGCATTTGGTTATGAAACCGAACCGATATCTGCTTTTCGGTGAGATCAATTCTTGTGAATTCACGTTTTTCTAGGGCACTTGGGGTGCTCTCTGCGCTAGAAGTAGGGCCTTCGAGGGGTGGAAGCTCTATTTTAGAAAGTTCTTCATTCTTTAGACGCTCCTTCGATGGATCGGCATCTGCAGAATTAAAGAGATCTTCAATGTTCTTTTCAAAGCTCATAGAGCGTTTCCCCTTGGCCTATTATTGTAACACGAGCTTTTCTTCGATTGATGATTTGTAACTTATTTGAATGATTGAGAAAGTCTGGCTAGATTAGCGCAATGTAGAGCGTTTTCAGGTTTTTCGTAGCGGCGGGGATTCTTTTGTCTTTTGGACTCTACTCCCGTGTTTACGCCGCTGAAGATCTTTTTTCTGGTTCGATGCATTTTTCATTGGGCCAACGTTTTTTTAAAGACGGGCGCTTGGGGAATAAAAATGACGACGAAGGAAATTGTATTGGCCCCAAATCCACAGATAAATTGAGATATCATCTCTTTGGCGTACCACTTCATTCGAATTAGAAGGTCAACCGCTTCGACCTCAGCCAAGAAAAGAATTAATGGAGGAGACTTCGGTGGTGACCTGCAGGTTGGACTCATGGCTACTTTTGTCTATACGGAGAGTACCAAGCAAGATATTGATCAGGAGTGGGGGGCGAAGGATTTTGGCTTGAGTCTCTTTGGGCGCTATCAAGGTTTTGGATTATTGAAGCATGGTATGGCAGAGATTCTGCAGACCGGTGGTTATGGATTTGGGGCTGGATTTTACGTCGATTGGTGAATCGTTATGAAACCCGAAGACTATCTTGCCTTTCGCACGTCCTATGATGGCAGTGACTATCAGGGCTCTCAGAGTCAACGGCATGGCCGAACAGTTCAAGATCAATTTGAGAAGGCTATCTTTGTATTATTTAAACTGCGCGCTCGACTAAGCTCCACCAGTCGCACGGATTCGGGAGTTCATGCTTACGATCAGATTTTTTATTTAAAAGGCGGAGGCCGACTTTGGCTAGATTCTTCAGAGACAGCGAGGCGAAGGATGAGGCTTTCGTTGAACGCACTTCTAGGTCCCAAAATTCGAGTGTGGGAGATCGGAAGTCTGCGATCTGGGTTCAACCCGAAAGCGAACGTGCTTTCGAAGGAGTATCGTTATCAAATATTTCAATCTCCGCTTGAGGATCCTCTCGCGAACTCGCGGATTTGGTGGGTACGGCAGCCTTTAGACGAATCAAAGCTTCGATCAGCTCTTCGGGCCTGTGAAGGCCTTCATGACTTCGGAGGATTTTCGAAAGCAAGGTCGGTAAAAAAACTTGATAAAATAAACACTCAAAAAAGAGTTTTGCAGATCGATTTGAGAAAAACGAAGCATCCAGTATTCTCAGAAGCGATTTCTTACCAAATTCGCGTCAGAGGAGAGGGTTTTATGCATCAAATGGTGCGTGGAATTGTTGGAACTTGCGTCGAGATCGCCAGTGGCAAAAATTTTTCAATTTCGGAGATGCTGCGTGGCGGAGCTGAAGCCGCTTCAGGTGCCTTTGCTCCTGCGAATGGGTTGAAGCTGCATAAAACGCGCGTCGAATCAGGATGGTATCGCAAATTGTAAGATCCAGGCCCCCCCTGACGTAGCGAGCTAATCCCATTATAATATTGGGTGGGGGTTAACAAGTGCAGGTCTTTCGCGTCGAAGAAGACGATCCAGATAAAGCCAAGCAGAAACTTTCGGTGGAGTTAGGAATTCCCGACATTGATCTGCATTTTATTGAATCAAAAAAGAATCAGCACTCTTTTCAAGCGATTACTCTTTATCCGTTGGTAGAAACTGAAGTTTCTAAAGATAAAATGAAGGTAATTCTCAAGCGTGTTAAGCCAAGTGTTGGGGCGGATACCCCCAAGTTAACGACAGATTTCGTTTTGGCTCACCTGAAGCGTAAGGGCATTACGTTTGGTATAAATTCGGATTTAATTACCGAGCAGCTTTTTAAGTTTGTTTCAATAAGTTCTGACCAAAGTCGTTTGGTGAATATCGTGATTGCCGAAGGTCAGCCCGCGGTAGCGGCTCAAGTGGGTCGACCACAGTGGGTTTTAGATTTGAAATTGTTTTCTAAGGGCAAACAGGTTTTCGGCAGAAAAGGCGATCAAGTTGCGAAAGCGGGTTTGGCGGTTCGCGGATTGCCGGGCTTGAATATTTATGGCGAGGCGATTCCTTTTTCCGTAGAGGATAGCTTTGGGCTTCCAGTGGGTAAGGGTATAAAAGTTGAGAATCGAGATGCTGAGACAGTATATTTGGTAGAGACCGCTGGAGAGCTTTTTCTCGAGCAAGGTATTCGCCTTCGAGTAGAAAGCAAGATCATCGACCTCGATGAGGGCCTAAAAGCAGCGGTGTTGATTGGTGAGGCGTCCTTTAGAGGCAAGAAGTTCAACGCTCAAGATCTTATTGAAATGGGCCAAGCGAATGGGATTTCTTTTGGAATTCTTCCCCTTAAAGTGATTCAGTCGGAGATTGATGCTACTCGAAAGTGGCCAGCGCAAATCGTGATTGCCAAGGGATCTCAGCCGATCGACGGCCGAGCGGGGAAAGTAGAGTTTGCGTATCGCGTGCCCGAAGGCATTCGTGAGGTCGACAAAGAAAGAGCTAAGCTGGGAATTGTTTTTCCGGATGAGCCGATCGCGGTGGTGCCCTTTCCTTCAGTTCCTCGAGATGGAATGACCGTATTTGGAGAAAGTCTTCGAGGACGCCTCTACAATGAGCAGCCCGTTTACCCGGGTAAGAATGTTGTGAAGAAACGAGAGGTCGATAAGGACGTTCTGTATGCCACGAGTTACGGACGAGTGAAGATTGATGAAGATCGAATTCACGTCGAAAACTTAGTCAAGATTTCACCCGATAAAATGTCGGTTTCTTTGGATTTATTTCCTCAAAAAAAATTATCCTTCAAAAATTTACAAGAGCTTCTCCGCGATGCGGACGTACTTTTTGGCTTTGACAGAGAAAAGAGTGAAAAAATCTTAGAAGAATTACATCTCACCTCAAAGAGAGAAGAAAGTTTGATAGTCGCATCCGGCCAACCCGTCAAACCCGGCAAGAATGCTAAACTCCGATATTATTTCAACCCTGAAGATCTTAAAGAAAAAGGATTTTTTGGAAAGACCAAAGCCCGCACCCTCTTTGCGGCGCCCAATGATCTCATTCTAGAGAAGATACTGCCCGTCGAGCCTGAAGCAGGCTTTAACGTTTATCGCGAAAGGCTTGATCCTCCCCCGAATATGAACCCGGTCGACGTCGAAGTTAAATGTGAAGGCGATGTCTCAGAGAAAGAAGTGGGGCTAGAGGGGAGTGAGCAAGATCCCCCTCGAGTTCAATATCGAGCACAAGTTTTCGGGACGATCTCGTGGGCCAATCGATTTTTGAAACTGAACTCGGTCGTAGATATAGACGCGAAGGAGACTTTCTTTCGAATGCAAATCGCTTCTCGAAGCGATTTCGGAACGCCGGTTACTTATGATTCAATTCATAAATTTGCCACCGAAGAAGGTGTCCGAGTGGAGCTAGAAAAAGCCGAGATTGAGAAATCACTGAAAAAAGCTCGTCCAGAAGATGGGTCGTTGTTTTCAGTCGAAGTCGCGAAATCGATTCCTTCAAAGAATGGAACCGATTCAAAGATTGATTATTATATTGAGTACAACGGCGAGGCCGTAGATCCCTATCTCGATGGCAAGCCTAATTCTGAGGCGACGATTTTGGATCTCGTAAGGCCTAAAGAAGTTTTGGCTTTGAAGACCCCTCCCGGAAATGGCGTAGACGGAAAGTCCGTCTTTGGGCGGCGCATCGTGGGCGATCGGGGTATCGACTTGCCTTGGCAAGTGGGCTTTGGAATCACTCGTTCGAAAGATGGCAACCAGATTTCAGTGGACTCCAAAGTCCCAGGCTATGTGATTGTTGAAGATCAGCGCTTAGTCTTGCATTCGCCGGTAAACATTAAAGCCGACAAAATGTCAGCCACGTTAAAGCTTTATCCCTCTCGCAATCCACGCTTTCAGTTACGAGAAGATAAGGTGTTTGAAATGCTTCAAGGAAAAGGAGTTCAGTCTGGAATTCTAGCGGACGAAATTCGGAGCGCGATTCGAGAGTGCCTTTCGAGCGGGGAGCCATTAGAGGTCGACGTCGCCCGAGGAGTTTCTCCTGAAGTTGGCAAACCGGCTGTCTATCGGATGGCTTTTGATGCCGAAGGTGGAAAAACATCTACTCGCCAAGACGGTAGCGTCGATTACAAGTCGAGTGGAGTTTATCACATGGTAAAAAGTTCGCAGCTCTTGATGGTCAAGCAAGAGGCGACTCGAGGGACGGACGGTTTTAATGTTTTAGGAGAGCGACTTCCAGGCCAATTAGGTGAAGATCATGCCATCATTGCAGGGGAAGGCGTAAAAATTTCTGGGCCTGATTATTTTTCGACTCGCGATGGAATTGTAGAAGTTACCGGCAAGACGATTCGTGTGATTGAAGGCCTTTATATTGCTGGCGATGTGGATTTCTCGACCGGGAGCATCGACTCGGGTCCCGCTAAGGTAATGATCCGAGGCAGTGTCTTGCCGGGCTTTCAGGTGAAGTCGGCTTCTGAGGTGATCATCGAGAAGCTAGCAGAAGCTTGCCAGATTGAAGCTGGCGGTGAAGTGATTGTTCGCAGCGGAGTGATCGGAAAAGAAGTGGGTCGTATTCGTGCGGGTCGAAGAATTGAAACTCTTTACGCGAACTCAGGTGCTACTTTGGAATGTTCTGGAGATATTGTTATCAAAAACGAAGTTCTCGATTGCTTTGTGCGAACAGGGGGAAAACTCACTTGTGACGGAACCGTGTCAGGCGGAGAAATCTGGGTATTCGATTCTTTGCACTCGAAGACTCTTGGAATGGCGGGCTCCGAGAAGCCCACTAAAGTCTATTTGGGAGTTAATCATCTCGATTTAGAGGCGGCCCTTAGGAGGATCGACGATGAAGGTATCCCCAGAAAAGAAGCCGAATTCAAAGAGCGTTTAGAAGGCCTTGATAAGCATCTTGCTGAAATCTACGAAAAAATTCCTGAAGCTTCGAAGCGGAATCACGAAGAAGCCCGACTTTTACAGGAAGATTACCGTCGAGGGATGGAAGAAAAGAAAGAACTCATCAAAAATCAAGAACTTGTGGCCCGTCAGCGAGAGATTCTTCTAAATACAGTCAAACGCAATAAGGGGGTGCAGGTGATTGTTCGGGATATCGTTCACCCGGGGGTCTCCTTCATATATAAGGATGTCGTTTGGGAGTTAAAAGAGCCGCTTCGATCTGTCATTATTCAATGGAATGAGGCGTCGGCTAATTTCACGAGCCGCCGAATCTAAGCAGAAGAGCCTTTTGGAGCGTCTTTCGGCTTGACCAGGATTATAGGCCACACTAAGTCTTTGAAACTATGGCGAAAGACAAAAAGCAGGCGGCCGCCTCTAGTTCGGCTTCGAAAAAGCCTGCGAACCAAAGATCTAATCAAGCACGTTTTACCCCGCGGGTTCGAACGACCGAAGAATCGCGAAAAAATCGAAAAGAACGTTTCATAGGATGGCAAGATACTCCCATTCAGCAAGCGACTTTCGGAAGAACCACTAAGGGTGGACGAAATAATACAAAGTCTATTTTGAAGCATTCCACCGGAGCGGTCAAAGAGGTGAGCAAGTCTTGGTTTCTATTGGACGCCAGCGAAGCTCCAGTCGGGCGTTTGGCTTCGGTCGCAGCCTATATTTTGATGGGTAAACATCGACCAACTTTTACTCCAGGAGCGGGCTCGGGTGATGGAGTGATCGTTATTAATGCCGACAAAGCCTTTTTCACTTCAGATAAGGCCGATAAGAAAATCTATTACTGGCATACAAAGTTTATGGGCGGATTGAAGATGGAAACCGCTCGAGATGCGTTGATCAAACATCCTGAGAAAGTAATTTGGGATGCCGTTCAAGGAATGTTGCCCCATAATAAATTGTCTCGATACCAGTTAGCTTTGCTGAAGATTTTCAGGACAGCTGAGCACGGTCAAAAATCACAGAAACCGAATACGATTTCTTTGAAGAGTGGCAAAGGGCATTTAAAGAATATTAAATCGAGTGAGGCAGCTTAAGATGGCAGCAAGTCAAGTTTTTCACGCAGTTGGCAAACGCAAAACTTCAATCGCACGGGTCTACATGAAAACTGGATCCGGACAAATCATGGTGAATGAAAGAAAGTTTGATGAGTACTTTCAAACTGTTTATCAGCCGCTTATTCGTAAGCCGATGAAAGTTGTTGAAGTCGACGGAAAGTACGATGTTCGTATTAATGTTGAAGGTGGCGGATATTCGAGCCAGGCAGATGCTTGTATGTATGGCATTGCTAAGGCTCTAGAGCTTGTAAACGCTAAGAACCGTCCCCCTCTCAAAAAAGCCGAGCTTTTGACTCGCGATTCTAGAATCGTTGAGCGGAAGAAGTACGGTCACAAGAAAGCGCGTCGAAGCTTCCAGTTCTCGAAGCGTTAATCCTGACTTTTCAAGTATTTGATGCAGGGCTTCCTAAAAAGGAGGCCCTGTTATTTTTTGCGGGTTCTTCTTTCGGGCTAGGTCCGTGGTATACTAATTGCAGTGCTATGGGCGTAGATTTAAGACTTTCAATGAGGCTTGGCCAGCAGATGGTCATGACGCCGCAACTTCAAGCGGCGATCAAGCTTTTGCAAATGAATCGGATGGAACTTACTGAAACCATCCAGCAAGAGCTCATGGAGAATCCATTACTCGAAGAACAAGTAGACATGTCGGAGCTCGATCAAAAAAAAGCAGAGATCGAAGCTAAAGAATCCTCGAGCGAGAAGGTCGAAGAAGTTCAACCCGAGACTTCTAAAGATCCTGAGTTCGATTGGGATGCTTATTTAGAACAAAGTTTTTCTTACACCGGCAAAAGTACTGGTGGATTAGGGTTTGATCCCAATCAAGAAGACGGTCCGGGTTTTGAGGCCATGGCTACCAAGACCGAAACTTTGAGTGACCATCTTTTGAATCAAATCAATCTGTCAGATTTTTCTGAAAAAGAGAGAGAGATCGCCACTGACATTGTGGGAACTCTCGACGAGTGGGGTTATTTGCGAGAGCCCTTAGAGACTATTTCGTCAGATAAAAGTTACGTCCCCGCTGAAGCTGAGTTGGTTTTACGGATGGTTCAGGAGTTTGACCCTCCTGGAGTGGGCGCTCGCGACCTGAAAGAATGTTTATTGCTTCAGCTGCGAGTTCTTAAGTTTCGCTTCAAATCTCACAAAGAGCTTTTGAAGCAGCTGATTGAAAGTCATCTTCCAAATTTGGAGAAAAAGAATTTCAAAGTAATCGCTAAAGATATGGGCCTTGAATTAGAAGAGCTCGGAGAGTTGATCGAGCTCTTGCAAGAGTTGGAGCCTAGACCGGGGCGTCCTTTTGTTGAAATTGAAAACCCTTATATTAGCCCCGATATTTACATTGTGAAGATGAATGAAGAGTACATTATTTCTATGAACGAAGACGGTCTTCCCAAGTTGAAGATCAGTAATTTGTACCGAAGCATTCTTCAAACCATGCCCGAAGCGAAAAAGATTTTAACGACCGCTCACCAGAAATCAAAAGAGAGTGTCGAGGCTGAGTTGGCTACACTCGTGAATTCAACGGTCGAAAGGCCCGAAGCGATTTTAGGACCGGACGGTTTGCCATCAGAAAGTGCCGCGGCACTGGTCCCTGCCGAAGCGGCCAAGAAGGTTGCAGAGGATCCTCGCGCTTATATTCAAAGCAAATTGCGTGGAGCTTTGTGGCTCATAAGATCGATTCATCAACGGCAGCGAACCATCTACAAAGTCACCGAAAGTATCGTCAAGAATCAGAGAGATTTTTTAGAGCATGGGATTAGTAATTTAAGGCCTATGGTGTTGAAAGACATTGCGGCCGATATTGGGATGCATGAGTCCACGATTTCCCGGGTGACGTCGAATAAGTATGTTCATACTCCCCAAGGTATTTTTGAGCTGAAGTTTTTCTTTTCGAGTGCCATTCAGCGCACCAATGGCGATGAGATTGCGGCTGAGAGCGTCAAAGATAAGATTCGTCATATTGTAAAAAACGAAGACGAGACTAATCCCATCAGCGATCAAGGAATTGTTGAAGCTCTTCGCAAGCAGGGAATCGAGATTGCGCGCCGAACGGTCGCTAAATATCGTGAAATTTTGGGTATCTTGCCTTCTTCGCAGCGTAAATGTTTGATAAAGTCTAAAAAGGTTCGGTAGTTTAGACAATGCGATCAAAATTAACATCAAATATCGGCGGTTCTAGAAGACAGCCGGGAGGCTCGTGGTGGGGTCGCATGACCCACCGTTGGAGATGGTTGCGTCATTGGCTTCGTCCAGAACCAGAACCCTTGACTCTATTGGTGATGACCAAGGGGCATCTTGAAGTCGAAAAAATTCATTTAAGTTCTCGGGCTGTACGAAGTTTAAGAGTGGGTTTGGCTTTTGCAGTGATTTGTTTGGCGGTGAGCGCTCTCATTTTCATAAACTTCGTTGTGACTCTGCCCGAACGCCAAGTTTTAGAGAGCGAGAACAACGCTCTCCGGGGCGAGCTCAATCGGATCCAGTTTCACATCGATACTTTGCAAGCAACGGTCGATAAAGTTCAACGCTTCGATAAAAAACTACGAGCACTTACCGACGTCGATAAAGAGTTTTCACAGACCAAAGGACCTCTTGGTCAGGGTGGACTCGATGATAGCGGAGAGGGTCCTGGCGGAGAGATTTATAACTTTGGAGATTTTTCGGTTCAAAGTTCTGAGCTACAGATTGGAAAAGAGTCGGCTCCCGCTTTAGAAAGACGCCAGCAGTTCATTATTCAAAAATTATTTTCACGAGTGGGGCGGCTCTATAAAGATACGGAGTTGCAGACCCAAAGTGTTGAGGAGCTTTTCGAAGTTTTAAAGGGCAGAAAAATTCAATTGGCGGCCACCCCCTCGGTTATTCCTTTGCGAGGTTGGGTGACTTCTCATTTTGGTTATCGTCAGGACCCTCTTAGCGGGCGCAGATCTTTTCATAACGGTATCGATATCGCCGGTCGCGAAGGAGCCAACGTGATTGTTCCTGCTGAAGGAGTGGTCACTTTTGCCGGACCTAACGGCGGCTATGGAAACACAGTTAAGGTTTTTCACGGATACGGAATTTCGACCCTCTATGCGCATATGGACAATGTCTTAGTGAGAGTTGGACAGAAAATGGAGCGGGGTGAAGTCTTGGGAACAGTGGGGAGCACGGGACGCTCTACCGGGCCTCATCTTCACTATGAAATTCAGCTTCACGGCGTTCGGGTAGATCCACGCCGTTACATTCTAGATCGTAGTCTTTAGCAATTCGCTTCAATTAGGCTTTAAATCGTACTTTAACCTTTGCAAAGCTGGTTTTTCGTTATTTCAGAAAGCCAGTAGATCGATTATGGTTTTAGTCACGGTATGAATAAACTCCTTCGTAAAATTTTAGGCACCAGTAATGAAAGAATGGTTGGAAAGTTTGCCAGCCGGGTCAAAGACATCAACGCCTTAGAGGCAGGAATGCAGGCTCTTTCTGACGATTCTTTAAAAGCCAAGACCATAGAGTTTCGAGAGCGCCTGGCAAAAGGAGCAAGCATCGACAGCCTTCTTGTCGAAGCCTTTGCCGCCTGCCGAGAAGCCGGCCGTCGCAGCATGAATATGCGACACTATGATGTTCAGTTGATAGGGGGAATGGTTCTTCATAGCGGTCAGATTGCTGAAATGAAAACCGGAGAAGGAAAGACTCTGGTCGCCACTCTTCCCCTTTATTTGAATTCTTTGACGGGCCAAGGAGTTCATCTCGTCACCGTGAACGACTATTTAGCGAAGCGCGATGCAGAATGGATGAGTCCGATTTACGAAGCTTTAGGTCTTCGAGTGGGCGTGATCGTTCATGGTCTTTCGGATGAAGAGCGCAAAAATAATTATGCGGCCGATATCACTTATGGAACCAACAATGAGTTTGGCTTCGATTATCTTCGCGACAATATGAAGATCAATCCTGAGAGTTTAGTGCAGCGCGATCTCAATTTTTCGATAGTCGATGAAGTCGATAGTATTTTAATCGACGAGGCTCGAACTCCGCTTATTATTTCAGGTCCTACCAACGACACCACCGATAAATATAAAATCATCAATCGGATTATTCCTTTTTTAAAGCGAGACGTTCACTACACCGTCGATGAGAAAGATCGTACTGCGTCGCTTACCGATGAGGGAGTCGAAGAAGTTCAGACTCGTCTTAATATCGACAATCTTTATGATCCTCGCTTTATCGATTTTCTTCATCACGTCGATCAAGCTTTGAAGGCCTATGCACTCTTTAAGCGTGATGTTGATTATGTGGTCAAAGACGGCGAAGTAATTATCGTCGACGAGTTTACGGGGCGTCTCATGCCGGGCCGACGTTATAGCGACGGACTTCATCAAGCTTTAGAAGCGAAAGAAGGGGTTCAAGTTGCTAATGAAAATCAAACTTTGGCATCGATTACCTTTCAAAATTATTTTCGAATGTACAAGAAGCTAGGGGGTATGACCGGTACGGCAGACACCGAGGCCGAAGAGTTTGCGTCGATTTATAAGTTAGAAGTGGTGGTGGTTCCAACTCATCGGCCTATGGTTCGAAAAGATATGCCCGACGTGATTTTTAAATCGGAGGAGGCAAAATTTCGAGCTATCGTAAAAGATATCAAGGCACGTTACGAACGCGGGCAGCCTGTTTTGGTTGGCACCACTTCGATTGAGAAGTCTGAGCGTCTTAGTGAGTTCTTGAAAAAAGAGCGTGTCTCGCATGTGGTTTTAAATGCCAAACAGCACGAGCGAGAAGCTCATATTGTGGCCGAAGCAGGCAAAAAAGCTTCGGTGACGATCGCCACCAATATGGCGGGTCGAGGTACTGATATTAAGCTTCAAGAAGGAGTCATTGAGCTGGGAGGTCTTTATATTTTAGGGACCGAACGACATGAATCTCGTCGTATCGATAATCAGCTTCGGGGTCGAGCGGGTCGACAAGGCGATCCGGGGGAGAGCCGATTTTATTTATCTTTAGAAGATGATCTTCTCAGAATTTTTGCCGGCGAACGAATGCTTAAGGTGATGAACTTCTTGGGTCTCGAAGAAGACGAACCCATCGAAGCCAATATGGTGAGTCGAGCGATTGAAGATGCTCAGAATCGAGTAGAGGCTCGTAACTTCGATATTCGTAAGCATCTTCTTAAATATGACGATGTCATGAACTACCAACGTAAAGTAGTTTACGGCTGGCGAAAGAAAGTTTTGAACAAAGCCGATATTCGGACTGATATTGACGATATCGCTGCTGAAGTTCTTGAAACAGTTTGTAGCGCGGTTATTCCTCCCAAAACCCGGGTGGACCAGTTTGACTGGGCAGCTCTTAAAGAATCCGTAGAGAAAGTTTTTAATGCTGATTTAAGGCTTCAAAAATTTTCTGACGATGCTGAAGCAGGGCATTTAAAAATCAATTCTGATCAGCAACTTTTTGAGAATCTTTTTGCAAGCTGGAAAGAACTCTATCTAGCCAAAGAGAAAGAGATGACCGAGCCGATTATGCGGCGGCTCGAGCGAATGCTTCTTTTGAATACTTTAGACGATCGTTGGAAGGATCATCTACTCGACGTTGATCATTTGAGAGATGGAATTAATCTTCGGGGCTACGCCCAGAAAGACCCGATTCTGGACTATCAGAACGAAAGCTATCGACTCTTTGAAGCGATGTTCTTGCAAGTGAAACAAGAATTTTTAGAAAAAATTCATCGTATTCGAATTTCGGGATCGGACTCTCCGGGGATTTCTTCTGAAGATCAAGAAGCTCAACAAAGAGAAGCGATTGAAAGTCGTATCGAAGAAGAGCAAAGAATGAGTGAAGAACGCGCCAAGAAGCTGCAATTTGTTGGCGGTGGTGCCGAGTCTTCGACTTCTCAAAAGCCTCAGACCGTGAAGCGAGAAGTCGATAAGGTCGGTCGCAATGATCCTTGCCCCTGTGGCTCTGGTAAAAAATATAAAAAGTGTCATGGCACGTCTGCTCTAGCGGGTTGATTCGAGCCTTTTGTGCGGAAGGGCGAAGTTTGTAATCGAGCGCCTTAAATCTTCCAATGATTTCGGTATCATCTAGATTCTGATTGCCTTCTTCGACCTCGAAACTTTAGTTCACTTTTTATAGAAGTCTAATTTCGCACGCATTTTTCGTTACTGCGGCTCCGCATCAAAATTGCAATCTATGCAAAGCGCGGAGGTCGGCGAATGAAAACTTCGATTTATATTTTAGGGGTGTTAGGATTCGGCCTGATTCTTTTGCAAACGGGCAATTTGCACGCTCAAAACGACCCACTCATCGGCAGTCAGTGGCACCATACGAATATGAACTCATCGGCAGCTTGGGGAAGACAAACCGATTGCCGAGGCACATTGGTAGGCGTTTTTGATACGGGCATTCGATATAGTCATGACGATCTTCGATCCAACATGATTGGATCAAGCGGGTTAAACTTTGCCGATGGCCAACATGGTTCAGCAGTTGCTACGGACGTTCAAGGGCACGGGACTTTTGTAGCCGGCTTTATCGGAGCCGTTGGTAATAACGGGATCGGAGTAACGGGCCTTTGTTGGCAGTCTGCTATTTCTGCTTATAAAGTCCTAGCAGATAACGGATCGGGAAATTTCTCGTGGGCGGCCAATGCAATTTATGCCGCCGCCTCGGCAGGAATTCGTGTGAGCAATCACTCTTATGGAGCTAACTTGCAGTCTAATCCATTTGCAGGTCAGTTCTGGCCCAGCATACTGATCACCGCATTGCAAGCATCCGGAAACTCCGGAGCAATTAACGTGTTTGCAGCCGGCAACAACTCTGTAAACCTGAATGGGTTTGTAACCGCTGGTGGAGTTACGGTTACTAGAGTGTGTGGAAGTGGAAGAAGTCGCTGTTCGAACGTTCGTGTAACTTTACCGCCTGTTACTCCAACGATACCGACAGGCGTGGTGGTGGCTGCTGCGTCTCAGTCTGATCGAAGTCTGGCTTCGTTTTCTAACTATGGCGGTCAAGTAGTGCATCTTTCGGCTCCTGGTCGTGACGTGGTTTCAACTTCTAACGCCAGTAACACGTCTTACGCCACTATGAGCGGCACCTCATTTGCTTCACCCATCGTCGCCGGTGCGGTTGCGCTGATTTGGTCTAGAAATCCAAGCTGGACGGCAAGTGCAGTGATCAGCGAGTTGCTTAATCGGCACGCACCTCAACCTGTTATCACCGCAGTTCGAAGCGAATGGACGATTGTGGGATACGACACAGAACAAAAGAGGGTGTGCGTTGAGCAGCAGCGGCGTGGGAGAAGTTGCCAGAAATGGGGGTATCGCCAAGTGCAGACAGCAAGATATGGCAATGCAGACGTAAGCTATACCTCGAATCCTCAGGCGGGTAAGGTGATGTCCGGCGAGTTGAATCTTTCAGGCTTTCGGTAATCAAGAAATTTTTGTCCGTTCATTTTGGGGGACGTGTGATTAAAAAGTACTTACCAGTTCTGTTTTTGAGCTTCGTCTTTTTGCTAGGCGCGCTTCTTTTCTTTCTCAACAGAAGTCAGGTTGATGCCGAGCTGAATAAAAAAGAGGCTTTGGCCGAGACTGACAATCAGTCTTCAAGTTCTATTGCAAAGCAAAAAGCAGAGCTATCGCTTGAGGCTAGCGCGAGCTTTCAGCCAAGAATCGATCATTCAAAAAAGTTGGTCGATGGCAAAAGGGCCGATCTGGCGGCGTCAGAATCACTCGATAAATCGAAAGCTCCTAAAATAATCCCATATTCTCGCATCTTGAATTTGATAAAAAAAGAGAAGCTTGTTCAAAAGGTTGAGACTCTAACGGACGAGAAGGGTGTTCGAAGTACGCTTAGCGTTTATGCGAATGGCCCCACAAAAATGCGAACCACTCTTCAAGAAGATTGGGTAGAAGGCCCCTCCGGATCCGAGCTGATTGGGTGGACGGCCATGGCCGCTGATTATGTTATGATAAAAATTTCTGGATCCCCAGCGGCCTCTGAACTTGCAGGCCGCATTCAAGAATTCGGTGCAAAAATTACACCGACTCCTATTCCTGGCATCTACAAAGTGCATTTTGATGGCACGGATCCCATTCGACTCTATGAAATCAAAGACAATTTAAAGACAGTCGCCGGCGTGGATTTCGCAGAGCCTGACTACATCATGGGCATTGAATAAACTGCGGCGGAGCCCTCATGCGTAATTTTAATTTAAGCCCGATAGAAGTGGTGCCAAACAAAAAGCACTCCACAGCTGCTCGAAAGAACTAAAAAGCCCAGTAATGCAAAACTACATAGTTTTCGAGTCGTAGAAGGCGTCATCTCAATAAAGAAGGCGAAAATAGCTCCAATGATCGAAAAAACAAACAGCACACTTGCGCTTGCAGCGAGGTATTGGGGCCAAAACTCCATGGCGGTAAGATGCCCTAGAAAGTCGTATTAAGCCAAGCCCTGATTGACTTCTGGGAGCTCGTTTTTTAGCGTCCGCGCATGTCTAACGCCTTGTTTTCTCTATCGCGCTTTCCTCTAAAAACAAAAATCCGTGTCGGTATTAACGGCTTTGGGCGAATTGGCCGCTGTGTCATGAGAGCTCTGGCTGAGACCAAAGATTTTCAAGAAGGTCGTTTTGAAATTAGCTTGATTAACGATCTTACTGATTCGCAAACTTTAGCTCATCTTTTGAAATACGATAGCAGCCACGGAGTATTTTCGGGCACGGTTTCGGCCAGCGAAACTCATATCGAGATCAACGGCAAAAAAATTGTGATCTCGAAAGAGGCTAATCCCTCCAAACTTCCTTGGGCTCAAACTCAAACCGCATTCGTAATGGAATGTACGGGAAGATTTAAAGATAAAGAAGAGGCCAAAGCCCACCTTCTTGCCGGCGCGAAGAAAGTTATTATTTCAGCTCCCATGAAAGATGCCGACTTGACCATCGTCGTCGGAATCAACGACGAAGCTCTTGATCTGAAAAAGCAAGACGTCCTCAGCAACGCTTCTTGCACGACGAACTGTTTAGCGCCGGTGGCCAAAGTTCTAGATGAAAGTCTGGGAATCGTTCACGGGACGATGACGACCATTCATTCTTATACGAACGACCAAAGAATTTTGGATTTGCCGCACTCGGATATGCGTCGAGCGCGCGCGGCGGCAGTTTCGATGATTCCGACTACAACCGGTGCTGCCAAAGCTTTGGGCTTGGTCTTGCCTGCTCTCAAAGGAAAGGTAGATGGAATATCGGTAAGGGTTCCCACTCCCAATGTCAGTTTAGTCGACTTTAATTGTATTGTAAAAAAAGACACGTCGATTGAAGAAGTAAATGCGGCTTTCAAAGCGGCCGCCAATGGAGACCTGAAAGGAATTCTCGCATACGTTGAAGAAGAATTGGTGAGCATTGATTATCGAGGAAGATCAGAATCCTCATTGATTGATGCGCCTTTTACGAACGTGATCGATAAGCGATTTGTGAAAGTTCTTGCGTGGTACGACAATGAATGGGGATTCTCGTGTCGAATGCTCGATCTAGCCTGCCTTATGGGAAATAAACTCTCATGATGAAGATTCTTCGATGCGATGAGATTCCCTGGGAGAAGCTGCCCGAAAAAAAACGCAGAGTATTTTTGAGAGTCGACTACAATGTGCCCTTAGATGGAGAAATCGTTGTGGATGACTATCGGATTCGTCAGAGTATCCCGA
>Ga0163144_10008754_pt1 | contig 21858 bp, 14 predicted proteins | sample OliLak19BULKMAT1_FD_123175 | JGI IMG/M metagenome (GOLD analysis project Ga0163144, IMG submission 123175) | Freshwater microbial mat bacterial communities from Lake Vanda, McMurdo Dry Valleys, Antarctica - Oligotrophic Lake LV.19.BULKMAT1 | ecosystem: Environmental > Aquatic > Freshwater >... | reverse complement strand
GACCTCGTGGAATGGCAGTTGCGGGTGGCTGCGGGCGAGCCTCTGCCCGTGACGCAGGCCGAAGTGCGCTTCAGCGGTCATGCCATCGAGGCGCGCCTGTATGCCGAAGACCCGTACGACGGCTGGAAGCCGCAGGCCGGCCGCATCGCCGGCTGGCGCCCGGAACAGTCCGCGGTGCGCATCGACCACGGCATCGTAGAAGGCGGCGAGGTCACGCCATATTACGACGCGATGGTCGCCAAGTTCATCGTGCACGGCCGTGACCGCGAAGACGCCATCCGCCGGCTTGTCACGGCGCTGGAAGACGTGCCGCTGCTCGGGCTGAAGACCAACGGCCGCTTCCTGCGCGACCTCATCCGCCATCCGCAGTTCAGGGCCGCGGGGATGACGACGACCCGGCTCGACGAATGGGCGGCCGACGGCGAGCCGCTGCTGCAGCGCCCGGTGGCACCCGACAGTGCCTGGCGCCTGGCCGCCGCGCTGCGCGGCGGCCACCACGGGCAGCGGCCGGCCAGCGTGGACGGCGTCGACCTGACGCTGGCGCACGAGGGCGAAAAACGCACCCTGCGCACGCCGGTCGAAGGCGTGCACATCGTGTCTTTCATCGATGGTGAACTGCGTTTCGTGATCGACGGCGTGCAACGCCGCGCGCGCTGTGTCGACGACGGCCAGGAACTGCATCTGGCGATGGACGGCGCGGTGTTCCCGTTCACCGAACCCTCGCCCTTCCCGAGCCGCGACGCCAGCGCCGACCCGAGGCGCGCGCGCGCGCCGGTGGCCGGTGTCGTCGCGCAGGTGTTGGTGGCGGCGGGCGACAAGGTGACCGCAGGCCAGCCGATGGTGTGCGTGGAAGCGATGAAGATGGAAATGTGGCTGCACGCCAGCGCCGACGGCACGGTCAGCGCCGTGTTCCCGAAGGTCAAGGAATCCGTGGCCGCGGGCGCGGTGCTGGTCGAACTGGAGATATCGGAATGAACACGGACAAAGCCATCCTCACCTGCGCGCTGACCGGCGTGCTGACCAACCCGAAGCAGCACCCGGTGCCGGTGACGCCCGCGCAGATGGCGGCCGAGGCGCGCGACGCCTTCAACGCCGGCGCCAGCATCATGCACGTGCACCTGCGCAGCCAGGAAGAGGGTTACGGCCACATGCCGAGCTGGGATCCCGACGTGGCCGAGAGCGTGACGGACGCCATCCGGAGCGCCTGCCCCGGCGTCATCATCAACCTGACCACGGGCGTCGTCGGCAAGGACTATTCAGGCCCCGTCGCCTGCCTGAGGCGCGTGCGGCCGGAGATCGCGGCCTGCAACGCCGGCAGCCTGAACTACCTGAAGATCAAGGACAACGGCGAATGGGCCTGGCCGCCGATGGTCTTCGACAATCCGGTCAGCAAGGTGCAGGCGATGCTCGACGTGATGCGAGAAACCGGCACGCACCCCGAGTTCGAATGTTTCGACGTCGGCATCGTGCGCTGCGTCGGCATGTACCTGAAGGCGGGTTTGTTCAGCGGCAGCGCCGGGCCGTCCCAAGCTGCCGGGCACCCCTCGGGGAGCGGTCGCCGCGAAGCCGCGGCCTCGGAGCCCCGATTCGTGGCCGAGTACAACTTCGTGATGGGCGTGGCGAGCGGCATGCCTTGCGACGCTGATTTGCTGGCGCTGCTGCCACGCTGGATGGCGCCGGGCGCCGTCTGGCAGAGCACGCTGATCGGCCGCACCGAGATCTGGCCCGTGCACCAGAAAACGGCCGACATGGGCGGCATGCTGCGCACCGGCCTCGAGGACACCTTCTACCTGCCGAATGGAGAACGGGCTGCGGGCAACGGCGCACTCATCGAGGCGCTCGCCACCTGCGCGAAACGTGCCGGCCGCGAGGTGGCGAGCCCGCTGGAAGCGCGGGCCCGGCTCGGGCTGAAAGCCGCACCGGCCGCGGCATGACGGCGCCACCGCTGCCGCCGCGCAGCACCGAAGAACAGGCGCAGCTGGACCAGGCGCTGATCGAACTGATGGAGCACCGGATCGTCTTCAACGGCGTGCTCGGGCTGAAGGTGCAAAGGCTGCGGCCGGGCCCGGTGCAGATGCGGCTGGAGATGCGGCCCGACCTGGTCGGCGACTTCGTCTCGGGCCGGCTGCACGGCGGCGTGATCTCGGCCACGCTCGACGCGCTGGGCGGCTTCGCAGTGATGGCGGCCATCGGCGACAAACATCCTTCCGAGCCTGCCGCGCAGGTGCTGCACCGCTACAGCCGCGTCGGCACCATCGACCTGCGTGTCGACTACCTGCGCCAGGGCCTCGGCCGCCATTTCGTCGCCAGCGCCGAGATGATGCGGCTGGGCGGCCGCGTCGGCTCCACGCAGATGCATTTGCACAACGACGAAGGCCTGCTGATCGCCACCGGAGCGGCGGCGTACATCGTGTCCTGAGTCGACGGGTGCGAATCGATGGCGCCCGGCAGCGGCCCCGCAGTCGCGTGCCTGCGCTGATGCCGGGAGCCAATGTCGACAGCTCAGGCCGGCGCGTCCGCCATCCGGTACCACATGACACCCTCGGCGTCGACGTTGCTGACCGCGTCACCGCGCCGCAGCAGGTAGTTCAGGCAGGCCAGGCTCTCGCCCGTGGCCATGCCCAGCAGCGGCATGTCGGTCTCGCCGATCGGGCGTGCGAACAGGGCGCCAAACACGTCGATGGCGCGCCGGGGCTCGCGCAGCGAGCGCCGCAGGCGGTCCAGCGACCGCTCCTGGCCACGCGCCAGCGCGTCGATGCGCGCGTGCAGGCCGCGAAAACATTCGTTGTGGGCCGGCAGCACGAGCACGTCGTCGGGCACCTCCCGCCGCACCTTGGCCAGTGACTCCAGCCAGCCGCGCATCGGGTCGGCATCGGGCTCGGTCGGGTAGACCGAGACGTTCGACGAGATGCGTGGCAGCACCTGGTCGCCCGAGATCAGCAGCTTCAGCGCAGGGCAGTAAAGGCAGGCGTGGGCCGGCGAATGACCGGTGCCGATGATCACGCGCCAGGCGTGCTGCCCGATCATCAGTTCCTGGCCGTCCTCCAGCCGCCGGAAGCTGTCGGGCAGCGGGTGGATGTGCTTGCCGAAGTTGCCGAAGCGGGCGCGGTAGGCCTCGATGGCGGCCGGCCCCCAGCCGGCACGGTGGTAGAAGTCGATGGCGTCGGGCGGCGCTTCGCGGCCGCTGTCGGACACCATGGCGCGGCAGCTCAGGTACTCGAGCGGTGTCATCCACAGCCGCACACCGAACTTGCGCGTCAGCCAGCCCGCCATGCCGACATGGTCGGGGTGCATGTGGGTGACGATGACGCGCGACAGCGAGCGCGAATCGGGCGCGTTCGCGAACAGTTCGCGCCAGACGGTCGCCGTTTCTTCCGTGCGCACGCCGGTGTCCACCAGTGCCCAGCCCTGCCCGTCGTCCAGCGCCCAGAGGTTGATGTGGTTCAGCGCAAACGGCAGCGGCATGCGTATCCAGTGCACGCCGGGCGCCACTTCGGTAGTCTGACCACGCGCTGGCGGCCCCTCGAAGGGATAGATCAGCAACGCCTTCAAACTGGCTTCGGTGTCTGGCAGGCCATCCATGTGTGCTCCTCGGTGTGTGCTCGCTGTCGGGATGTCCGGTCACCCTCGGGTCGCCGGACTTTCACGACGATTGTCCGGTGCGACGCCCGGGCGCGCTGCAGCCTCAAACCAAACTGAGTTCAATCGGATGGTTTCCGGTGGTCGGCCATCACCGCCAGTTGCCGACGTTGGCGAAAGGCGGCCATCCCGGAGCCTGACCAAGGGCCCGTTCCTCAATTGCTTGACCATTCGGCTCACTGGCCTTGGGCACGATGCATTGTTGCGAATCGCCTGTGTCTCACGCCGCACGCCGCACGCCGCGCTCCGCGCTCCGCGCATGGCACCGCATCTCAATCCAGCGGCCGAATGTTCAAGTTGTTTCGCCACGGACGCTGACCACTGGACAGCTCATGTCCAGCCACGGCAGAAAGGTCTCACTTTGTGGGCAAGACGCAGTCCAGTTGCGCGACTGACATCGCATGGATCACCTTGAGGATCCTGGCAACGCCAACTTCCTTCTGATCTTCGCCGACAGTTGACTTGGCGATGGTGTCTGTGGCGCCGAGCACGAAGATTCGCCGTGGCTGCGGCGAACGCATCGCGAAGGAGCGGCTGACAGGCAAGGCGGTTGCCATGGGGCGGTCGACAAACCGCACGCGGCAAGCCGGCTGCCCGCTCGCCGGTACGGGCAGATGCCACGTCGGACCGAGGGTAGACGGCTCCGCCGCCATCTCACCCCACCCAGCCTGCCGGGCTGCCGCGCGTCGCCGCGTTCAGCGCGAGGTCTGGGCCAGCACCAGCAGCGCCTGCGGCGCCAGGTCCTCGAAGGTGCGCTCCTTGTTGACGAGCGCGCTGACACCGGCTTCGAGCGCGCTGGCGATCAGCTCGTCGGTCAGGCTGCCGGTGGTCAGGATCACCGGCAGGTCGGCGCGCAGCGCGGCCACCGCGCGCGCCACGTCCAGCCCCGACATCTGCGGCATGTTGTAGTCGGTGATCACCAGGTCGCAGGCCAGCGGGGCGGCGCGGAGCACGGCCAGCGCCTCGGCGGCCACGGCGTGGCAGCTGACGTGGAAGCCGGCGCGCTGCAGCAGTCGCTCGACCAGCAGCCGCATGATTTCGTCGTCGTCGATGTACATCACGCGCTGGCCGTCGGCCGCCAACGCGGCGGGTGCGGTGTCGGGGTCGTCCGGGTCCTGGGTGGGCGCCAGCGCAGCGGCTTCCAGCGCCGGCAGGTAGATGTGGAAGCAGCTGCCGACGCCCGGCGTGCTGTCGACGTCGAGCACGCCGCCATGCGCCTGCACCACACTCGCCACCGCCGCCAGGCCCAGGCCGGTGCCTTGGCCGGCCGTCTTGGTGGTGAAGAAGGGCTCGAAGATGCGTTGCAGCACTTCGGGCGTCATGCCGCAGCCGCTGTCGCGCACCCACAGGTGCGCCGCCAGCCCGAGCCGCAAGCCGGGGCGCGGCGGCGGCGTGGCGGCATCGAAGCGCAGCGCTTTCAGGCCCACCTCGATGTGCCCGGCCTGGCCTTGCAGCGCATGCCAGGCGTTGATGCCCAGGTTCATCAGCAACTGGTTGATCTGCGTGGCGTCGACCAGCGCTACCAGCGGGTCGGCCGGCAGCACACGGCTGATCGTCACGCCGCTGGGCAGTGTGGCGCGCAGCAGGGCTATGCCTTCTTCGACCAGCCCGCGCAGCGGCTGGGTCAACATCTGCTGCGTCTGGCGCTGCGTGAAAGACAGGATCTTCTGCACCAGGCTGCGCGCGCGCAGGCCGGCCACCTGGATCTGTGCCACGCTCAGCGCGGCGGGGTGGTCGGCGGGCAGGTCTGCGCGGGCCAGCGCCACGTTGCCCAGGATCGCGCCCATGATGTTGTTGAAGTCGTGCGCGATGCTGCTGGCCAGCGTGCCCACCGCTTCCATCTTCTGCGACTCGCGGAACTTGCGCTCCAGTTCGCCAGCTGCCGCCTCGGCCTCTTTGCGCTCGGTGACGTCCTGGTCGACGCCCCAGAGGCGCGCCACGTTGCCTCGCGCGTCGAGCATCGACTCGCCGCGCGACGAGATGTGGCGCAAGGCGCCGGTGTCCTTGGTGAGGATGCGGAACTCGACTGCGTACTGATGGACACCGGCCAACGCGTCGTCGATGCAGGCCTCCAGGCGTGCGCGGTCGTCGGGGTGGATGGTCTCCCGCCAGGCGTCGAAGGCGGGCACACCGTCGGCCACGCGCCGGCCGTAGATGCCGAACAGCGTGTCTGACCAGGTCGAGTGGCCGCCGGCCAGGTTCCATTCCCAGGTGCCGTAGCCGGCCAGCGCCTCGGCCTTGGCCGAGCGTGCCTCGCTGCGGCGCAGCGCTTGCTCTGTGAGCACGCGCTGCGCCGCTTCGGCCTGCAGCAGCCGGTTGGCAGCGTCGGCGCGCTGCCGGCCCTCCACCGCGTCGTCCAGCAGGTTGAGCGCCGCCCGGCGCGCATCGGTGAGCGCGGCGTTGCTGGCCTGCAATTCCGCAGCCTGGTCGCGCAATGTCCGCTCGGCTTGAGCCTGCGCGTCGAGCATCTGGTTGAACTGCTGTGCAACGGCCAGAACCTCCTGCGGCCCGGCGACGGGGGCGCGCGCCATGCTGTCGCCGCGTTCAACGCGCGCCGCGGCACCGGCCAGCGCGCGCACCGGCGTGACGATGCCAGAGGCAATGCGCCAGGCCAGCGCCAGCACCGCCAGCAGCGCGACGAAGCCCAGCGCCAGGGTCTGGCTGCGCAAGCGGTCGTGGGCCGCCATCACCTCGGCCTCCGGCAGGCCGGCCACCACCCGCCAGCCGGTGCCGGCCACGGTGGTGAAGGCAAACATGCGCCGGATGCCGTCCGCGCCGGTAGCGGTCAGCAAGCCCTCGCGCCGGCCGGAGATCGCGTCGTTGTTCGTCACGGGGTTGGCCTTGCCGATCCATTGCCCGGCATCGGCTGAGCGCAGCAGAAAGAGGTTCTGCCGGTCGAGGACCGACACCAGCGCGCTGGCGGGCAGGCCGGCCAGCACGCGCTGGCTGAGCTTTTCCAGGTCGATCGCCAGCACCAGCAAACCGCCGGACCGGTGCGCCGCGCCCGTCACCGGGATGGTTTCGGCCACCACCCAGCGCTTGGAGACCGGGCCCAGCACCGCGTCGCTGACGAAGAACCGGCCGCTGCGCACGCCCTCAAAGAACCACGGATGGTCGGTCTCGGTGTACTGTTGGACCGGGTTAGCGAAGTACGAGCAGATCACCCCGCCGGGCAGGTCACGCGATGCCAGCGAGGTGTACAGCGGATGCAGCGTGACGTAGTCATGGATCAGCGGGTCGCATTGGGCCGGGTCGAGCGCGGCCACCAGCGGCCGGACAGCCAAGCCGGCCAGCAACGCCCGGTGGTCGTCGAGCAGCCATTCGAGCCTGTGCGCCGTGTTCTCGGCCAGCACCCGCGCCTGCGCGTAGGCCGCTTCGCGCGCCTGGTTTGCTTGCTGAGAAAGGGTCCAGGCGAGCATGGCGCCGAACGGCAGCACGATGGCCAGCACCAGCCCGATCAGGCTGGCGCGCACGGTCAACGGCGGGAATCGCAGCGTCATGCGTGGTGCCCTGCCGGCCCTGCGGTGGCGTCGTCCTGCGCTGCGTAGCGCGCCGGCTCGCCGAGCCGGGCGTGCAGCGCGTTCACCTGCGCCTTCAATTCCAGCATGCGCAGTTCGCGGTCGACCATGGCGCGGTTGAAGCGGTCGAGCTCGTCGTTGCGCGCCTGCAGCGCCTGCACCTGCCCGGCCAATTGCGCCTGCACCGAGCGGCGCTCGGTGATGTCGCGCTGGATGGCCACGAAATGCGTTACCGCGCCGCTGATCGACAGCACAGGGGCGATGTTCAGCTCCAGCCAATAGGCGCTGCCGTCCTTGGCGTAGTTGAGCAGCTCCGCGCGCACCGGCTCGCGCCGGAGCAGCGCCGCGCCGATGCGGCCGAGCTCGGTGCGGTCAGTGCCAGGGCCCTGCAACATGCGCGGCGTCTTGCCGATCAGCTCAGTGCGGCTGTAGCCGGTGATGCGCTCGCAGGCCGCGTTGGCGAACACGATGCGCGGGCCCGGCGGCGCGAAGGTTGTATCGGTGACGAGCACGATGTCGTTGAGCTGCGCCACGCAGGCCTCCAACAGGCGCATCTCGGCCTCCTGGTGGCGCCGCGCACTGACGTCGTGCAGCACCACCTGGCAGGCGGTGCCGTGCTCAGACCGCGTGACCTCGACGCGCACCGCGCGTGGCGCGTCGTTGTCTGCCAGCAGCACCTCGCAGGCCTGCTGCACCTGCGCCAAATGGGCCGCACCAATGCAGTTGTCGACGGCGGGCCGGTCGGCCTCAGCCACGAAAGTGGCGAAACGCCGGCCCGTCAGCCGGGCGCGCTCGCTGCCCAGCAGCTTGGCGGCGGCCAGGTTGGCCTCGACGATCGCCCCGCCGCGGTCGAGCGTGACGTAGCCGACCGGGGCAAAGTCGTACAGGTCGGTATAGCGCGCCGCCGACACCGCCAGCGTGTCGCGCGCCTGCAGAAGTTCGTCGTTCTGCATCTCCAGCTCGATCTGGCAGACCTGCATCTCGTGCAGCAGGCGCTGCGTCTCGATCAGCGACAGCGGCGCGCTGGCCGGTGGCACGCGGCTCGCCAGGGATGCTTCGGCACGGCGGCGCAGCTCAGTGGCGGAGGGCAGCGGGTCGGTGGTCATGAGGTGTCCTTTGATGTGGCGATCTGATGTGCTGCATGCATCAGCCGACCCTCACCCCAGCCCTCTCCACCGTACCCGGGGGAGAGCAATGCGGCTCCCTCTCCACCGTACCCGGGGGAGAGGGTCGGGGTGAGGGGGTGGCCGAGGGGCAGGCTGTGCATCGTTGCCAATCACGGGTGGCGTTCGCTCGCTAATCGCTAAGACGCGGCGGCAGCCCCGGGTTCGACCGCCGGTGCGGCAGCACTCCACGCCGTCCATGCTGCCAGCGCGTGCCAGTGTCGCACCCAGGCCGGCAGCTCGGCGGCCGGCATCGGCCGGGCGATGCCATGGCCCTGCGCCTGCACGCAGCCCAGCAGCAGCAGCCGGGCGCCTTGGGCGGCGGTTTCCACGCCTTCGGCCACCACCTGGCGGTGGAAGGCCAGCGCCAGGCCGATGACGCTCTGCACGATGGCCAGGTCGTCGGGGTCGTCGATCATGTTCAGCACGAAACTCTGGTCGATCTTCAGCTGGTTGGCCGGCAGCCGCTTCAGGTAGGTCAGCGACGAATATCCGGTACCGAAGTCGTCGAGCGCGAAGCGCACGCCGAGTGCCTGGCAGTCGCGCATCACCGCCGAGATGTGCGTGATGTCCTGCAGCGCATGGGTCTCGAGCACCTCCAGCGTCAAACGGGCCGGCTCGACCGCGGGCTGCACGCCGAGCAGCGCCTGCAGCCGGCTGGCGAAGTCGACCTGCTGCAACTGCAGCGCGCCGACGTTGACGCTGACCGCCATGCGCAGCCCCGCGGCCTGCCAGGCGGCCAACTGCGCCAGTGCGCTGGCCAGCACCCATTCGCCCAGCTCGATGCTGAGCGAGTGTTCGTTGATGATCGGCAGAAAGGCCGCCGGCAGCAGCAGGCCGCGCTCGGGATGCATCCAGCGGATCAGCGCCTCGGCGCCAGTCACCTCGCCGGTCTTCATGTCGACGCGCGGCTGGTAGTGCAGCACGAACTCGCGCTGCTCCAGCCCCAGCTGCACGCGCGCCAGGCTCTCGTGCTGGCTGGCCACCGCGGCGTCGCGCGCCACGTCGAAGAAGTGATAGCGGTTGCGGCCCGCCTGCTTGGCGAGGTACATGGCCTGGTCGGCGTGGCGCAGCAGCAGGTCGGCGTCGGCGCCGTCGTGCGGGTACAGCGTGACGCCGATGCTCGCCGACACCTGCATCACCGCGCTGCCTACCGTCACCGGCGCGGCGGCGGCCTGCAGCAGACGCCCGAGCACCGGCGCGCACTCGAGCGCATGGTCCAGGTCCACCAGCAGCGCGACGAACTCGTCGCCGCCGATGCGCGCCAGCGTGTCGCCTTCGCGCAGCGCCTGCTTCATGCGTTGTGCCAACGTGACGAGCAACGCGTCGCCCACCGCGTGGCCGTGGCCGTCGTTGACCGGCTTGAAGCCGTCGAGGTCGAGGTAGGCCACCGCCAGCCCGAGGCCGCGGCGCTGGCTGTGCAACAGCGCCTGCTGCAGCCGGTCGGTCAGCAAGGTGCGGTTGGGCAGCTGCGTGAGCGCGTCGAAATGGGCCATGTGTTCGATCTGCGCAAACGAGTGCGCCATCGCCTCGTGCGCCTCTCGCAAGGCCTGCGCGGAGTGCTTGAGCGCACCGATGTCGGACATCACCAGCCGGCATTCGCGCCCGCTGCGGTCCCCGCTGCCGGCCCCGTCGTCGGCCCGCGCCGCCTTGACCAGCACCCAGCGTGGCGCGGCGTCGGGCTGCAGGTCGTCTTGCATCGGCAGCTCGCAGGTCTGCGGTGTGTCGCTGTCGAACACGCGCTGCAGGTAGTTGTTGAAGGCGCGGCGGGCGGCATCGCCGAGAAAAGCCGCGAAGCGCTTCCCGACCAATCGCCCGCGTTCGGCGCCCAGCAGCGCGGCGCCGGCCAGGTTGGCCTGCGTGATGGTGCCGCCGCGGTCGAGCGTGACATAGCCGATCGGGGCAAAGTCGTACAGCTCGGTGTAGCGTGTCACCTCGGCTTCGAGCGCGTTGCGTGAGCGCTGCAGCTCCTCGTTCTGCAGTTCCAGCTCGACCTGGTGGACTTGCAGCTCGTGCAGCAGGCGCAGCCGCGCGACCCCTGAATCGGGGGCCGCCACCTCAGCCGGCAAGGCCGGCAGATGCAGCACGTCGACCGCTGCGGCGCGGTGGTTCAGGCGCGCCTCAGCCACGCGGCGCAACGCGGTGGCCGACAAAGGCGGGTCAGCGCCCGGCAGCGCGCCAGGCGGCTGCGCACGGCGCTTGCTGCTTTTCGGGCCGACGCTCACGGGTGCACCCTGCGGGCTGCGGCCGAACCCGCCAGGCGGGACCGGGCCCCCGGCAAAGCCTGCGGGCTCATGGCGCAGGCCGCCGGCCAGCCGACAGGTCGCGTTCGGCCAGCACCTCGGCGCGCGCCCGGCGCAGCTCGACGGTCTGCGCGCCGATGCGCTGTTCCAGCACCGACTGGGCCGCCTGCAGCACGCCTTCCAGGGTGTGCGCGGCATCCAGCGCCGCGCCCTGGTCCTTGAAGCGGCCCTGCAGCACGGCCAGCGCCTCGCGCAGCGTGGTTTCGAGCGCCTTGGAGACACTGATGTCGGTGAAGGTGATCACCACGCCGTCGATCCGGTGGTCCTGCGTGCGGTAGGGCATCGTGCGCACGCGCAACCAGCGCCCGTCCTGGGTGGGCACCCTCGCTTCGCTCGCCACCAGGGTGCGCAGCACCTCGCGCGCATCGACGGCCAGCGCCGGTGAGTCGAACACATTGGCCAGGTCGGTGACCGGCCGACCAGCGTCGCCCGGGATCAGCTTGATGATGCCGGCGGCCTGCGTGGTGAAGCGCCGCACCTTCAGTTCGTTGTCGAGGAACAGCGTGGCGATGTCGGTGCTGTTGAGCAGGTTGTTCATGTCGTCGCTGGCCAGCGACAGTTCGTCGACCTTGGACGTGAGCTCCTGGTTGACGGTGTGCAGTTCCTCGTTCATCGACTGCATTTCTTCCTTCGAGGTGGTCAGTTCCTCGTTGGTCGACTGCAGTTCCTCGTTCGTGCTCTGCAACTCTTCATTGGTCGACTTGAGCTCTTCCTGCGAGACCTGCATCTCGGCGCGGGCGGCCTGCAGTTCGCCGCGTGCCCGCGCGGTTTCTTCGGCCTGCGCGGCGAGCAGATCGGCACCTGCAGCCGCGCTGATGCGTCGCGCCTTGCCCGGCGCCTTGCCCGGGGAATCGTCCGACATTCCAAGCACCGCCGCCGCCGCGTCGGCAAACACCACCAGCACCATGCCGGCCAGCGCGGCCGGCTCGGCCAGCGGCTGCACGGTCACGTCCACCGTCTTGTTGCCGCCGTTGCTGCCGACCTGCAGGCCCTTCAGCACCACCGCCATCTGCTGGCGCACGGCGCGCGCAAAGGCTTCGATCAGAGGGCCGGCCAGACCTTCGCGCGCCATCGCAAACAGGTTCAGGTTGGCCTTGCCGGTGGACGGCTCGAGGTACTTGCCGGTCTTCGCGCTGGTGTAGAGGATGTCGCCGTGGGCGGTGGCGAGCACCGCCGCCGGTGAAAAGCGGCGCAGCACCAGCGCATCGGTCAGCGCCTGCAGATTGGGCTCGGCGGATGGGGGCGGCGCGGCCGGGCTGTGGGCCGGCGACCGGTCGGCGCGCCGCTGCGCAAAGGCCGCCGGAAACTCGACCAGGTCGGCCGCCAGCACGCTCGCCTTGCGCCGGTAGATGCGCGTCTTGCCGGGCACCGCGTCGAACAGGTCGTCGGCCGGGCCGGTGGTCTCGGCACTGCCCAGCACCAGCACGCCGCCCGGGTTGAGGCTGTAGTGGAACAGCGGCAGCAGCTTCTTTTGCAGATCGGCCTCGAGGTAGATCAGCAGGTTGCGGCAGCTCAGCAGGTCGAGCTTGGTGAAGGGCGGGTCCATCACCAGGTTTTGCGGCGCGAAGATGACCATCTCGCGGATCTCCTTGCCGACCCGCCAGCCGCGCTCGTCGGGGACGAAAAACCGGTTCAGTCGCGGCTCGGTGACATCGGCGCCGATGTTGGCAGCGTAGTTGCCGCTGCGGGCCTTGTCGATGGCCTGCTTGTCGAGGTCGGTGGCGAACACCTGGAGCGACCAGTGCGCGGATTTCCCCGCTCGCTGCTGCGCCTGTTCGACGGCCTCGCGGAAGACCATTGCCAGCGTGTAGGCCTCCTCGCCGGTCGAACACGCCGGCACCCAGGCACGCAGCATGGCGCCAGCCGGGCGGGCGGCCAGCAGCGCAGGCAGCACCTCCGCCCTCAGTTGTTCCCACACCGGCGGGTCACGAAAGAAGCTCGTGACGCCTATCAGCAGTTCCTTGAACAGCAGTTCGCCTTCCTGCGGGTTGTCGCGCAGGTAACGCACGTAGTCAGCGATCCTGGCGAGCTGGTGCAGGCCCATGCGGCGCTCGATGCGGCGGTACAGGCTGCTCTTCTTGTAGAGCGAGAAGTCGTGCCCGGTGTGGGCGCGCAGCAGCAGCACCACCTTCTCCAGGCCGCTCTGCTCGGTGTCAGGCAGAGCGGCATCAGGCAGGTCGGCTTCAGGCCGGGCGATGAACAGCGGCACGTGCCGCAGGTAGGCGACGATCTGGCCGGCCAGATCTTCGGCGGGGGCCACCCGGTCGGCCAGACCGGCGTCGATCGCGCTGCGCGGCATGCCGTCGAACTTGGCACTGGCCGGACTCTGCACGAACACCACGCCGGCACGCTCCTTGATGGCACGCAGGCCCAGCGTGCCGTCGGAGCCCATGCCCGAGAGAATGACGCCGATGCTGCGCTCCTGCCAGTCGGCGGCCAGCGAGCGAAGGAAGAAGTCGATCGGCAGGCGCAGCCCGCGCGGCGCCGCCGGCTCCAGCAGGTGCAGCACGCCGCGCAGGATCGACAGGTCGCGGTTGGGCGGGATCACGTAGACATGATCGGGCGCTACCGCCATGCGGTCGGTGATCTGCCGCACCGGCAAGGGCGTGCACCGCTGCAGCAGTTCGACCATGATGCCCTTGTGCGTGGGGTCGAGGTGCTGCACCACCACGAAGGCCAGACCACTGGCCGGCGGCACGCCCCTGAGGAACTGCTCCAGCGCCTCGAGCCCGCCGGCCGACGCGCCGATGCCGACGATCGGGAAGCTGGCCGCCGGGGGCGCCGCCGGGGGCGCCGCCATGACTGCCGGCGCCTTGCGCGCGGGGCCAGCCCGTCGGGATGCCTTGGCGGTGGGTGGTGTGGCTCGTGATGCCATGTGTTTTCCCGGTATCTGGACATCGAAGACGGTACTCTGCTCCCGGCGTACGTCAAGCTGCATGAACAGCCGGCAATTTTTCGCCCTGCGGCCTTTCAAGCACGGATAGAAGACACGCGAACGCATGCAATGCAACGCTGACGGTTCGTCGTGAGGGTCAAGGCGCCCGGGCGCCCGGGCGTCACGTCGGCACGCACTTCCTGACGCGGCATCTGGCGTTCAGGCAACGGTTGGATGCAGGGAATCGGAGTCCACACCTGAACCTGGGGACGAGCGCTTCAGGCATGCAAGCTCGATTGTCCGATGCCCGGTTAGGCTCGCGAGCCGACGGCTGTTCATGTGCGTTTGAACGCCAACCCGTCTCAATCGGCCAGCTGCGCCCAGGCCTTGTCCAGCCGCTTGGCGCTGACGGGCTGCGGCGTGCGCAGCTCCTGCGCGAAGAGGCTGACGCGCAGTTCCTCCAGCAGCCAGCGGTACTCGTCCAGCCGCGCGTCGGCCGTGCCCTTCAGCTCGGCCAGGCGGCGGATGTAGCGGGTTTCGAGCGGGCGCAGTTCGGCCAGCCGGACGCTGTCTCGCGCCGGGTCGGCGCGCTGCTTGTCCAGCCGCAGCACCACTGCCTTCAGGTAGCGCGGCAGGTGCTGCAGCGCCGGGTAGGCGGTGTTCATCAGGAAGCGACTGGGCACCAGGCGCTGCAGTTGTGCCGTGATGTCGTCGGCCAGCTCCTTGGTCGGCCGGCTGTCCTTCAGCTTGCGCAGCGCGGCGGCGTGTTCGGTGAGCACGGTGCCGGCCAGCCGCGCCACTTCCTGCGCTATCAGGTTCAGGCGGGCGCGGCCTTCGTCGATGCGGGCACTGAAGGCGCGCTGATCGGTGGGCAGCGGGTCGGCCAGGAAAGCGCGGTCGAGCGCGACGTCGATGATCTGCTGACGCAGTTCTTCCAGCGTGCCCAGCGCCATGTAGGCCGCGGCCATGCGCGTCAGGTCAGGGATGTTCCTTTCCAGAAACTTCAGCGGATCGCGAATCTGCAGCGCGACCAGCCGTCGCAGGCCGGCGCGGTGCCGGGCGGCGGCTACCGTGGGCTCGTCGAAGACCTCGATCTCGACGAACCCTCCCTTGTCGATGAGTGCCGGGAAACCCACCATCACCTGCGGGCCGCGGCGCACTTCCATCAGCTCGGGCAGTTCACCGAAGGTCCAGGCGGTGTATTGCGCCGGCTCGGCCGACTGCGGTGCCTCGCGCGGCAGCACGGTGGCGGCCACGCCTCGGCCCGCGGTCGCAACGACGACGGGCGCGGCCTCGGCTGTTGCAGCGGCCATCGGCGCCGCCGGCAGCTTCAAGGTCGCAAGCGCCTGGAACGCGGTGCGCGCCTGGCCGCCCAGTTCGGCCTTCAGGTTGGCCAGGTGGCGGCCGGCGCCGAGCTGGCGGCCATGTTCGTCGACCACGCGGAAGTTCATGAACAGGTGCGGGTTCAACTGCTCCAGCTTGAAGTCGTTGCGCTGCACCGCGAGCTGGGTGCGTTCACGCACCGCTTTCAGCAGCACGTCGACCAGGTTGCCCTGGGCGAAAGGCGTCAGTTCGACGAACTCGGCGGCATGGTCGGGCAGCGGCACCAGCCGGCTGCGCGGGCGCTGGTGCAGCGTCTTCGTGATGGCCAGTATCTTGTCCTTCAGCATGCCGGGCACCAGCCAGTCGCAGCGGTCCTCGCTGACCTGGTTCAGCGCGTAGATCGGCACGGTGACGGTGATGCCGTCACGCGCATCACCCGGCTCGTGCAGGTATTCCACGGCGCAGTCGATGCCGCCCAGGCGCACCGTCTTCGGGAAAGACGCCGTGGTGATGCCGGCGGCTTCATGCCGCATCAGCTCGTCGCGCGTCAGCTGCAGCAGCTTCGGCTGGCGTTTCAGCTCTTCACGGAACCACTTCTCCAGCGTCGCGCCAGAGCACACGTCCTGCGGCAACTGCTGGTCGTAGAAGGCGAAGATGAGTTCGTCGTCGACCAACACGTCCTGGCGGCGCGACTTGTGCTCCAGGTCGGCCACCTGCTCGATCAGCTTCAAGTTGTGCGTCAGGAAGGGCAGCCGCGTTTCCCAGTCGCCCTGCACCAGCGCTTCGCGGATGAAGATCTGGCGCGCGCCGGCGGGGTCGATGCGGCCGAAGTTCACCTTGCGGTTGTTGTAGACCACGATGCCGTAGAGCGTGGCGCGCTCCAGCGCCACCACCTCGGCGGCCTTCTTTTCCCAGTGCGGCTCCAGCAGCTGCGTCTTCAGCAGGTGGCCGGCGACCTGCGGGATCCAGGTCGGCTCGATGACCGCCAGGCCGCGGCCGTACAGGCGCGTGGTCTCCACCAGTTCGGCGGCCACCAGCCAGCGCCCCGGCTTCTTGCTGAGGTGCGCGCCCGGGTGGCGCCAGAAGCGGATGCCGCGCGCGCCGAGGTACCACTCCTCGTCTTCACTCTTGCAGCCGATGTTGCCCAGAAGTCCGGCGAGCATCGCCAGGTGCAGCTGTTCGTAGCTGGCCGGCGTGCTGTTGATGCGCCAGCCGTGTTCGGTCACCACGGTGAGCAGTTGGGAGTGGATGTCGCGCCATTCGCGCACCCGGCGCGCGTTGACGAAATGCTCGCGCAGGCGCTGTTCCTGCTGGCGGTTCGTCAGCTTGTGGCTGTCGACCTTCTGCAAGGCTGCGCCGGCATGGCCGTGCACGCCGCGCCCGGCCTCGATCCAGTGCCAGAGCTTGAGGTAGCCGACGAACTCCGAGCGCTCGTCGTCGAAGATCTTGTGTTTTTCGTCGGCCGCCTGCGCCGCTTCCATCGGCCGGTCTCGCACGTCCTGGCCGCTGAGCGCCGAGGCGATCACCAGCACCTCGTCGAGCGCACCACGGTCGCGCGCTTCCAGGATCATGCGGCCGATGCGCGGGTCGAGCGGCAGCCGCGACAACTCTTTGCCGATAGGCGTCAGCTCGTTGGCCTCGTCGACCGCGTTCAGCTCGCCGAGCAGCGCGTAGCCATCGGCGATCGCCTTCTTCGGCGGCACTTCGAGGAAGGGAAAGTCTTCCACCGCGCCGAAGTGCAGCGCCTTCATGCGCAGGATGACGCCGGCCAGCGAGGACCGCATGATCTCGGGGTCGGTGAACTTCGGGCGGCCGGCGAAGCCCGGCTCGTCGTAGAGCCGGATGCAGATGCCGTCGGCCACGCGCCCGCAGCGCCCGGCGCGCTGGTTGGCCGCGGCCTGGCTGATCGGCTCGACCTGCAACTGCTCGACCTTGTTGCGGTAGCTGTAACGCTTGACGCGCGCCAGCCCGCTGTCGATGACGTAGCGGATGCCCGGCACGGTCAGCGAGGTTTCCGCCACGTTGGTGGCGAGCACGATGCGGCGGCCGTTGCCGGGGTTGAAGACACGGTCCTGCTCGGCCGGCGACAGGCGGGCGAACAGCGGCAGCACCTCGGGCTGCGGGCCGCCACGCAGCGCCTGCGCGAGGTGGCGGCGCAAGTGGTCGGCGGCTTCGCGGATCTCGCGCTCACCGGGCAGGAAGACGAGGATGTCGCCGGCGCCATCGCGCCAGAGTTCATCGACGGCGTCGGCGATGGCGTCGTTGAGGTCGTGGTCGCGCGCTTCTTCGAAGGGCCGCCAGCGCTGCTCGACCGGGAACAGCCGGCCCGACACCTGGATGACCGGCGCTGGGACGAGTTCGGACGCCCAAGCTGCGCGCTGCGCGCCGTCGCTGCCCCCCGACGGGGCGTCGCCCGCCTTGGGGCGGCCCGACGCCGGGCGGATCGACGCGAAATGCCGCGCAAACCGGTCCGCGTCGATCGTCGCCGAGGTCACGATGACCTTCAGATCAGGCCGGCGCGGCAATATCTGCCGCAGGTAGCCGAGCAGGAAGTCGATGTTCAGACTGCGCTCGTGCGCCTCGTCGATGATGATCGTGTCGTAGGCGCGCAGCAGCGGGTCGCGCTCGGTCTCGGCCAGCAGGATGCCGTCGGTCATCAGCTTGACCGAGGCGCCGGGTTGCAGCCGGTCCTGGAAACGCACCTTGAAACCGACCACCTCGCCGAGCGGCGAGTTCAACTCCTCGGCGATGCGCTTGGCCACGCTGCTGGCGGCAATGCGCCTGGGCTGCGTGTGGCCGATCAGGCCGCGCCCGCCGGCGCCGATGCCGCGCCCGAGTTCGAGCAGGATCTTCGGCAATTGCGTGGTTTTGCCCGAACCCGTCTCGCCGCAGACGATGACCACCGGGTGCGCGGCGATGGCGCGCGCGATCTCGTCACGCCGCGCCGAGACCGGCAGCGACTCGGGATAGCTGATTCTGGGAACGGGGTTCGCCGGAACGGCGCGCGGATGACTCACGGGGGGCGGATTATGTCCGCCCCCGCCCCGCCCCTGCGCAGATCAGGCCGAGGCGTAGGTGATCACACTGAGCGTGCCACCCTGCGGGTCCTGGATCACGGCCATGCGGCCCACGGTAGGCACCTCCATCGCGGGCACCAGCACCTTGCCGCCCAGCGCGGTGCAGGCGGCCACCGTCTCGTCGACATTCCTGACGGTGACATAACTTCCCCAGGCCGTCGGCATGGGCGGCGCGCCGGGCGGCATGCCCATGATGCCGCCCACCGACACATCGCCGGCCTTGATCACGTGATAGGGGCCGGTGCCCATGTCCATGGTCTCGACGGTCCAGCCGAACAGGCTGCCGTAGAAGTCGGCGGCGGCTTTGGGGTCGGATGACATCAGCTCCGCCCAGCTGAATGCGCCGTGGGTCTTGTAGGCGTCCATCGTGAGGCTCCTCGGGTTTGAAAAGGGATGCCATGCTGCGACGGCGCGGCGCTGCCGTCAACCGTTTCGCCATGCCGTTTTGCCATGCCGGCTTGCCATGCCAGCTTGCCAGGCCCGGCAAAGCCTCCCGGCCGCCCTGCGCCGGCCGCTCCGGCACAATCACGCTCGACATGACCATGGTCTTCCCGCACACCTTCGTCCCCTGGTTTCGCGCCGTCGCGCCGCACATCCACGCCTATCGCGGCAAGACCTTCGTGGTGGCGATGGCCGGCGAGCTGATCGCCGCCGGCAAGCTCAACGCCTTCGTACAGGACCTGGCCATCCTGCACGCGATCGGCATCAAGCTGGTGCTGGTGCACGGCTTCCGGCCGCAGGTCAACGAGCAGCTGGCAGCCAAAGGCCATGTCTCGCGTTTCAGCCACGGCCTGCGCATCACCGACGCGGTGGCGCTCGACGCCGCGCAAGAAGCCGCCGGGCAGTTGCGCTTCGAGATCGAAGCCGCGTTTTCGCAGGGCCTGCCGAACACGCCGATGGCCAACGCCACCGTGCGCGTGGTGTCGGGCAACTTCCTGACGGCGCGGCCGGTGGGCATTGTGGGCGGTGTCGACTTCATGCAGAGCGGCCTGGTGCGGCGCGTCGACGGCGCGGCGATACGGCGCGCCATCGACATCGGCGCGCTGGTGCTGCTCAGCCCGTTCGGCTTTTCACCCACCGGCGAAGCCTTCAACCTGACGATGGAAGACGTGGCCACATCCACCGCCATCGCGCTGCAGGCTGACAAACTGGTTTTCATGACCGAGGTGCCAGGCATCCGCGAGCGCCTGGACGACGCCGACAGCGCCATCGACACCGAACTCGCCCTGGCCGACGCCAAGCGCCTGCTTGCCGAGCTGCCGCCGCCCAACCATCCCACCGACGCCGCCTTTTATCTGCAGCACTGCGTGAAAGCCTGCGAAGGCGGCGTGGAAAGGTCGCACATCCTGCCGCTGGCGGCCGACGGCGCGCTGCTCATGGAAGTCTTCACGCACGACGGCGTGGGCACCATGGTGGTCGACGAAAAACTGGAAAGCCTGCGCGAAGCCGTGTCGGACGACGTGCCCGGCATGCTGCAACTGATCGAGCCCTTCGAGCGTGACGGCACGCTGGTGCGCCGCGAGCGCACGGAAATCGAACGCGACGTCGAGAACTACACCGTCATCGAACACGACGGCGTGATCTTCGGCTGCGTGGCGCTGTATCCCTACCCGGAGGCGCGCACCGGCGAGATGGCGGCGCTCACCGTGTCACCTCAGGTGCAGGGCCAGGGCGACGGCGAGCGCATGCTCAAGCGCATCGAGCAGCGCGCGCGCGCTGCCGGGCTCGACAGCATCTTCGTGCTGACCACACGCACGATGCACTGGTTCATCAAACGCGGTTTCGCGTCGGTCGACCCGGAATGGCTGCCCGAGGCCCGAAAGCGCAAGTACAACTGGGACCGGCGCTCGCAGGTGCTGGTGAAAAAACTCGTCTGAGAGACTGAACCCTGCCGCCCCGCAGCGCCGCGGCACGCGGGCGGCGCCAACCCGAAGGAACCGACATGACCCGCATGGTGCAGTGCATCCATCTGAAGAAAGAAGCCGAAGGCCTGGGCTTTTCACCCTATCCGGGTGAGCTGGGCAAACGCATCTATGACAACGTGAGCAAGGAAGCTTTCGAGTTGTGGAAGAAGCACCAGACGATGCTGGTCAACGAGAACCGTCTGAACCTGGCCGACGCCCGAGCCCGCCAGTACCTCGCAAGGCAGATGGAGCAGTTCTTCTTCGGCGAAGGCGCCGAAGCGCCGGCGGGCTACGTCCCGCCGACGGCGTGAGCGCAGCGCATGCGAAAGAACTGCGGGGAGCACTCATGAACGCGCAGCGTTCGTGAGTGATCACCAAAAGTTCTTCGGCGAAGGCGCCGAAGCGCCGGCGGGCTACGTCCCGCCGACGGCGTGAGCGCAGCGCTCGCGAAAGAACTGCGGGCGATCACTCATGAACGCGCTCATGAACGCGCAGCGTTCGTGAGTGATCACCAAAAGTTCTTCGGCGAAGGCGCCGAAGCGCCGGCGGGCTACGTCCCGCCGACGGCGTGAGCGCAGCGCTCGCGAAAGAACCTGGCCGACTTCTAGCGTGAGCTCGGCGATATCGACGCCGTGTCGCTGCTCCCGCACAACCGCTGGGCGGTTTCCAGGCCTTGCGCAAACGCTGGTTGGCGCATTTGGAGACCACCCGCCGGCGCGGCGTGCTGATCAGCACCGCCAGCGTGACTGTCTACGACGGCCAGATCGGGCAGGCGGCGGATGCCGCCAGCAAGGGCGGCGTGGTCGGCATGGCGCTGCCCATCGCCCGCGACCTGGCACGCAACGGAATGCGCAACATGACCATCGCGCCGGGCATCTTCGGCACGCCGATGCTGCTCAACACGCCGCAGGCAGTGCAGGACGCGCTGGCCGCCGGCGTGCCCTTCCCCACCCGCCTTGACACGCCGGCCGACTACGCCAAGCTGGTGAAACACATCATCGAGAACGAGATGTTGAACGGCGAGATGATCCGTCTCGACGGTGCAATTCGACTGGCGCCGAAGTAGCTTTACCGGCCCGGCAAGTGAGTTTGGCCTGGGGCTCGGCAGCCCCTACACTCGTCAAATGCGATTGAGTCCGTTTGAGCGAGAGGTGATCAGACTTGCGGCTGCCGATGTTGCCGGCGCCGATGCCCGCGTATCGCTGTTCGGCTCGCGGACGCTGCCCGACCGGCGCGGCGGCGACATCGACATTCTGGTGGAACTGCCGCGACCACACCCGGACCGGCTGGTCATCAGCCTCAAGATTGGCGCCCGAATCGAACGGCGGCTTGGCTTGCAGAAGATCGACGTCCTGGTCGCGGACCCGAACACCCCCGAGTCCCCGGTGTTGCTTGCGGCGCGACGCGATGCCGTTCCGATATGAGTGCAGACGCTGCCAAAGACCCGACGACGAGCGCACGCTTGCGCTTTCTGGCCGGAGTCGTGATGGCAGAAGCGAAGCACCTGCTGCTCACGGACGAGCGACTGTTCAGCGTGCCGATGACGCCTGAGCGCGCAATGACCCTGGGTTCCGACATCGATCTCTCGGAACGAACCGACGCCTTCGTGGCACGCTTCGGCAGGCTTCAAGACACGCTGGCCGACAAGTTGCTGCCGGCGCTGCTGGATGCGTTGGCTGAACCCGTGGGTGCTGCCATCGACAACCTGAACCGGGCCGAGCGCCTGGGTTGGATCTCTTCGGTATCGGCCTGGCTCGAAGCCCGCCGCTTGCGAAATCGCATGATCCATGAATACGCCGCCGATGCGACCGAACTCGCTTCAGCTCTGACACTGGCCCACGACACCGTGCCGGTACTGGACGGCGCCGCGCGTGCCATGGCTGCGCGCGCGCACTCCGATGGGTTGATTCGGCCCGGCTGAAGTTGGTCCAGACGGCGTGGGCCAGGTGACCCAACGGGTCGCTGTGATCGCAGGGCACCAAGGGCAGGTGGGTCACCAGTCTGGCGTCACTGGCACCTACATGGAGCGGAATTCGGGTCTTCGGCTTGAGCAGCG
>Ga0163144_10008753_pt1 | contig 21859 bp, 18 predicted proteins | sample OliLak19BULKMAT1_FD_123175 | JGI IMG/M metagenome (GOLD analysis project Ga0163144, IMG submission 123175) | Freshwater microbial mat bacterial communities from Lake Vanda, McMurdo Dry Valleys, Antarctica - Oligotrophic Lake LV.19.BULKMAT1 | ecosystem: Environmental > Aquatic > Freshwater >... | reverse complement strand
GTCATCTTTCAGAAAATAGACCGCGGCGAGTCGCGACTGAGTCAAAGAGTCGGACGGATCCAGCCTGGCCGCAGCCTGATACTGCGCGAATGCTTCGTCGGCACTGCCCGTATTTTCCAGCATGCGGCCATACTGACTGACCACGGCAGAATTGTCCGGACACAGGTCCACCGCCTGTTTCGCGCTGCGCAGGCCCTCCGAGTTCTTCCCCGCCCAGGCCAGCACCTGCGCGACTCGAGTCAGCGCCAAAGCCTGTTCTTTTTTTCCCAGTGAGCCAGTGACCCGTTCCCGGACCCGTTCGCGAACCTGCTCCGCCGATGCCCGCGATTCTGCGAGACCCATCGTCTGCATGGTTTCGAACAAAGCGACCGCAAGGTCTCCGTGCGCTTCAATTGTGGGATGGACATGGTCCAGAAAACATTCGTCACCAGGGAGCCTGTGTCCCGCAAGTTTCTGAGAGCGACTCGCAATGATCTCCTGAAAGTTCACCAAGGGTACTTTCACAGCAGCCGCAGTTTCTGCCACGATTTCCATGAGCTCGGTCGGGGCACGCAGAGGACAGACATCTTCATCACGGGCTTTCAGATAAAATCGAGCGGCTTCGTCTGCGCGATTGGCCTCAAACAGCGCGGAAGCCGTCTGAAAGAGTGCCTCAGCGTGATGAGGATCAAGACGGCTCGCCTGCAGCAGCAACTCGACCGCCTCCTGCAGCTTGCCCTCCGCGCGAGCCTCTCGCGCTTCGCGCATCAGCTTCTCCCACCGCACTGACCCCCCGAAGTCCAGCCGGGACGGCTCACTCTTGAACGGACTAAAGTCCTTCAGGTTAGATTCCGGCTTGACCAGAATCACTTTCGCGCCCGCGTCGTGTGCCAAATTTACGATCTTCAGCAGACTCTCTCGAAAATGCGCTGTCACGCCGCGGCGTAGTTCCGGATTGCGGTGGTAGGTTTCGGGGCCGTCGGTATGGTCCAGAATGACATCGACTTCGGCGGCCAGACGGTTGGTTTCTTTTTCATTGCCCTGCGAACCACCCAACATGTCATCAATTACACCCGAAATGCGCAGCGTCGAAACGGCATGTGCCGCGCGTGTCTGCAGGTCCGGTTCGCGAAGTTTGCTGTACGATCGTTCTTCCAGAAACTCATTGTGGCCGGTGCACACGATAAAGAGATCGGGCTCATACTCGATCAGCTCGTTCATCAGGATCGCCTCTCGGTAACTCGCGTACGAGACACCGCCGCAATTGATGACCTCCCAGTTCCGATGCGATTCGGCCTCGGACAGCATCTGCCGCAACCATCCGCAGAAGGATGTGGGATCTTCGTAGGGATGCCCGAACGTAGTGGATCCGCCCAGACAAAAAACCCGGACAGTGCCCGGAGCCTTCTTTGCGGAAAACGACTGCTGATTGAAATAGCTCAACTTAAGCGGATTTGTGGTGTAGTAATCATCCTGCGGAATGAAGAGTCGCACACGTCCTGCAAAGCCGACAAAGGAATCGCGTCGGCGACTGATCGGCTGAACTCCCAACAGTGCCAGGCCGGCTTCCAGCAAGGTGAGCAACATGACCGTCGCAACACCAGCAAACATAAGCTTTCGCGGCCACTTCAGCCTGCGTCGGCGATTGACAGGGACCATTGTGTTTTCTGCTGCCGCGTTGTCTGCTGCCACAGGGGACTGAGACATTTGCAAATCGTTCCGAGATCACAGAAATGCTGCTCCGGCAGCTATTGAAGAATCTGCCGAGTCAATCCACTCGCTGCAATTCTGACATTGCCCGTGTCGGTTGGAAAGTGGTCGATGATGACCACGACGCGCAGGGGGAAAACAGCCGGCGGGCAGCCCTTTTTTTGATCCGTGATTCCTGATCTCAATTCCGCTGTGGTGCAGTCGCGGGTGATTGTGAAAGCACAACTTCCTCCATCAGCGGACCTCCGCGATTGGTGAACTGCCAAAGTCGTCCGATCCCGGCATATCATCTGCACTCGCGTCGCGGCAAGCCGCGAAGTCCTGCCCGGCAGGCAGGATCTCAAGATCTGCTGCACGAAAGGCTCGCTCCAATTGTCCCTAACATTCCGATCGAAGAGATTTCAGCATCTGTTGACATGTGTCTGGATGCTCACGGCAGTCCTGTCTGGCTGTCAGAAGAAGACCGATCCGGTCCCTCAGGAGCAGCAACACGCCAGTGCTGCATCCGGAGCGGGTGGAGCCGCCATCAGTTTTCACGATGAAGCCTCGGCCCGGGGCTTGGTCTGTGTTTTTCCCGAACAACCGCGACCGATGCGGACGCTGGAGTCGTTCGGCTGCGGCTGTGCCGCATTCGACGCTGACAACGACGGCTGGATGGATATTCTGCTGATGGCTGATCCACATCCGGTCTTGTTTCGTAATACTGGAGACGGCAGATTTTCGGATGTCACTCAGCAGTTTGGATTAGACCGACTGAGCCCTGGCAACCGGATCGGCTGCGCGGTCGGTGATTACGATGGCGATGGCTGGCTGGACCTGCTCCTGACCGGGTTTCACCAGTTGTCTTTGTGCCGCAATGACCGGGGACAACGTTTTATAGATGTCACGCAGGCCACTGGTCTTGATCCTCAGAATCACGAGCACTGGGGAGCCGGCGCGGGCTTCATGGATCTCGATGGGGATCAATGGCTGGAGTTAGTGATTGTCAACTATGTTGTTTTTGGACCGGAAGCAAAACAGTATTGTCAGGATGCATCAGGAATTCAGACCAGTTGCCCGCCCACAGCCTACGAGCCGGAGCAGGGAGAGATCTGGCGAAACGTCGATGGAAAACGGTTTGAACCTGTCCCGGCCGAGAATGGGATGAAGGACACTTCCGGAGTCGGGCTGGTTCTTGCCTTCAATGATGTGGACGAGGATGGCCGGGTTGACTTCTACGTCGGCAATGACGCAAGAAACGCCGACCTGATGCACAATCTGGGGCGGCTGAAATTTGAAAATACTGCATTTGCAGCGGGTGTCGCTGTGAATCGCAAACTTTCGCCAGTGGCGGCCATGGGAGCGGACTGGGGAGACTTCGACCGCGATGGTCAGCTCGATCTGACCGTTACTGATTTTCAGGATCGCGGTTCCGTGCTGTTTCGCAGTCTGGGAAACGGCTTGTTTTCTGATGTCAGCGAAATCGTGGGGATTGAACAGGCGACGGCCCATCATCTCGGGTTCGGACTGAACTGGTTCGACTTCGACAACGACGGCTGGCTTGACATCGGTTACGTCAACGGCCACGTCTACGAGAACATTTCGCAACGGAGGCCGGAAGTCACCTATCGACAGCCCGTGTCGCTGATGCACAATCAGTCAGGCCGAAGATTTGCAGATCTCGCACCGTCCCTGACAGCGGATGTCATCCGCCCGATCGTAGGACGCGGCTCGGCTTCACTGGACTTTGACAATGATGGTCGGATGGATTTCCTCGTGGTCGACTATGAGGGCTCTGTGATGCTGCTTCACAACCAGACTCTAAGCCGCAATCATTGGTTAAAACTGGACCTGCACGGAATCGCGCCAAACCATTTTGCCTACGGGACCAGAATCAACGCGAAAGCGGCCGGGCACGTTTGGGTCGAGCAGGTTTCCCCTTCCGCCAGTTATCTTTCCTCAAAAGATCCTCGCATTCATATCGGACTGGGAAGCATCGACCGACTGGAATCACTGACAATCCGCTGGCCCTCCGGCAAGGAGCAGACTCTTCTGGATATCACTGCCGATGAGGTGCTGAGAATTGACGAACCCGATCATGAGTGAGCCGGCAGCGAGGCCATCATCTGAGGCGCTCCCCAGCCCGCCAGAAAGAATAGCGAGACCAGAAGCAGGACGGATCTCCGGAACCGTCCGTGCAATGCACATGTGCGGTGTGCCAGGGTCTGAAGACCCGTCCTGCGAGAGCAAACGCTGCCCTCCGTGCGTGAAGATTCGTGCAAAGGCCGTCGAACGACTTCCTTCACGACATGATTTCCTGGATCGGTGTTCCCGGGCAGATGACATGCGGTCTCCCTTCGAGATCTGTCAGTTCCAGATTGGCGGGAACTCCCAGCAGTTCATAGACCGTCGCGGCAAGATCGATCGGGTGGACAGGGTTCAGCGCCGGATAAGCAGCTGATCTGTCGCTGGCTCCGTGGACCTGACCGCCGCGTACGCCTCCCCCGGCGAGCACGGACGTGAAGCAGTTCGGCCAGTGATCGCGACCGTCACGACCTGCCCCGGCATCGCTGTTGCGCTGGCCGACTTTTGGAGTTCGTCCGAATTCCCCGGTCCAGATGACCAGCGTCTCATCCAGCATGCCTCGCTGCTGCAAATCATCGAGCAGCGCTGAGAATGCCTGGTCGGCTACGGGCATCAGCCGGTCTCGAAGGTCGATGAAGTTCTTGCTGTGAGTGTCCCAGTAGACGCTTACATTCTTAATGCCGTCGTTCGGCCAGAACACGGTCACCAGCGGGACACCACGTTCCACCAGCCGTCGTGCCTGGAGCACTGACTGGCCGTGCGGATTCTGACCGTACGCATTTCGCACGTCATCCGGTTCCTCGGTCAGGTCAAATGCCGAACGCCCCACAGCCGACGCAAGCAGCTCGAATGCCCGCGAGTAGTGCCGACCCATGGATTTCTGCAGATCCTGTTCCTGCAGGATCTGAGCCGAGCGTTCCAGAGAACTCAGCAGCGACTGGCGATGATTCATGCGGTCTTCGCTGACGCCGTCCAGAGGCTCCACTTCGCCGACTCGGTAATCGGGCCTGGACGGATCCGCGTCGATCGTGAGGGGATCCCATGTCGGCCCGAGCCAGCCAGCAAACTGACCGTGACTCTGTTCGACAAACCGCGGGACGTCGTTATCCAGCTTTGGCCGCATCGACACAAACGGCGGCAAGGGCTCACGACCTCGTCCCAACTGCGCCAGCACCGAACCAAAGTGTGGCCAGTCTTTCCGCAAATCATCTGACGGCAGCGGCGGCTTGCCCGTGAGCAAATAGTGAGTCGCGGTTGTGTGGTCGACGTTTGAATGAGTCATTGAACGGATCAGCGCCAGATGCTGCATCCGCTGAGCCAGCCGTGGAAAGTGCTCACAGATCTGGATGCCGGGGACGTTCGTGTCGATCGGCTTGAACTCACCACGAATCTCAGCAGGCGCCTCCGGCTTCAGATCCCAGGTGTCCTGATGTGCCGGGCCGCCCCACATGAAGAGGAGGATACAGGCTTTCGCCTTGCCGCTGGCCGCCTGGCTCTGCTGCTGAGCGGCAAGAGCCTGAGCTCTGAGCAGCTCCGGCAACGACAATCCGAGCAGACTCACCGAGCCCGCTCGAAGAATGTCACGTCGAGAATTCTGGTTGCGACGACGGTGAAGCATGAATCTTGCGGTGTCAAATTCAAATCTGCGGCTTGGATCCCAAGCGCCGGGATGCGACTGCGATTCGACGGGCAGGACGTCACATACAGAATGAGTCACATCGCTGGCGGGTCGTTAGGCCTGCATTCTCCCGCTGTCAGTCGACGGGCAGGAATGCCCATCCTACAAAAAAAGCGAGATTGTGCCGAACTCCACGGTGTTTTCTTCCGCCTCGGCCGGCTACGTCGTGTACTCCGAATTCAGCCGCACGTATTCTGCGGTCAGGTCCGACGTCCAGAACCGGACGGCCTCCACTCCTGAACATGGTCCGCCGGAGACCGCCAGATCGAGATGGACGTCGCGATTGCCTTTCAGCTGTTTCGAAAGTGCAGTCGCATCAAACGGGACCGGCGTTCCAGCCCGATAGACTTCGGTTCCGTTGATCCGCAAAGAGACGAACTCCGTATCAAAGTCGACTCCCGCGTAGCCGGCGGCAGACACGATGCGGCCCCAGTTCGGATCACCGCCCGTGATCGCCGTTTTCACTAATGCACTGTCGGCAATCTCTTTCGCCATGCGATACGCAGCGTCACGAGTCGCCAGCCCCGAGACGTCGATCGTAATAAAATGATCGGCCCCTTCAGCGTCACGAATGATGTCGGTCGCCAGTTTCTGGCAGACCTGCTGAACTGCCAATCGGACTCTTTCAAGGTCGTCGCTTGAGAGCGGTCCGGACGCGGCCCCGTTGGCGAGCAGCAGCACGGTATCGCTGGTACTCATATGGCCGTCGACACTGATGCAGTTAAAGGTTCGGTCAACTCCCGACCGCAGTGCCGCGTCGCACTGCTCGACCGTCAGAGCCGCATCGGTCATGACGACCGACAGCATGGTCGCCATGTTCGGCGCGATCATCGCCGCTCCTTTGCAGACCCCGGAGACTCGCACTGTGCCTTCGGACAGAGCCACATCCACCGACGTCAGCTTGGGGAACGTATCGGTCGTCATCATCGCCGTTGCTGCATCGAGAAAATGCTGATCCGCATACCCTAGTTCGTTGACCGCAAAAGGAATTCCGGAGAGCAGTGCTTCCATTGGTAACTGCACGCCGATCACGCCGGTCGAGCAGACCAGAACAGCTTCTGCTGAACACCCCAGTTCCGTTGCCACAGCCGCTGTCATGATCCTGGCATTCTCAATCCCCGGCTGGCCTGTCGCCGCATTCGAGTTGCCTGAATTGATGATTACAGCTCGAGCTGTCGACGAAGGTACCCTGCTCCGAGACACAATCACCGGGGCACCGCAGACCTTGTTCGTCGTAAAGACTCCCGTGGCAGTCGCTGGACGATCCGATACAAACAACGCCAGATCCGGCTTCCCGCTCGCCTTGATGCCGCAGGTGAAACCGGCTGTTCGAAAACCGCATGGAAGTCCCGGCTTAGGCTCTGCAGTCATTGATCAACTCACTTTTCGTCACTTCAATTCCGACGGTCTGGGTTCTTCCGCAGCACAGGTCTCCAGACCTGTCCAGACCGTGGCTGGACGGACGGGTCCAGAGTCCTGTCCTGCGAATCGAGGCATTTGTCAACAGTTTCCCGACCGATTCGAAGGGTCGGGCAGTGTCCGAAATTGCAGTGAACAGAACAAGTCGGGACTCACTGCACGGGGACTGCGGGTGGTCCGCTTCGTCCGTCTGAAGGGCTCCGTTACAGCGTGGCCTATGAGGCTGACATCTTTCACGGCAAAGTGCTCAGCAACAGTGGCTCCGGCGGCGATGGACGGATTCTGGCAGCCATTGGCTGGGCCATTTCGAACGGCTGCCAGGTGATTTCGATGTCGCTTGGGCGCAAGATTAGGCCGGGTGAGACGCCAATGGTGGCCTACGAAACTGCCGGACGACGAGCACTCGCCGCAAGTTCGCTGATTGTTGCCGCAGCCGGCAACGCCGCGCTGATCGCTCAACAGAGTTCCGCATTCCGTGGATTGGCACTGTATCGCGAACTTCGACGACGAGCCCAGCAGCTGTCCCTCCCGGCGAGGGACGTCGGCAACGGACTCGCTCGAGCGATCTGACCTGAACGAATCCGACAGGATTCATGACAGCCGCCTGCAGTGTGCAGGCGGCTGCTGTTATGCTGTTCCCGGCCTCAGAATACCCCCTCATCCGACTTCTCCCCCTTCCAGGGGAAGAAGGGACCTCGTGACGATTTGGGGCGGTGCATGGTTCATTGGAGCGGGATGATGGCAAAAAAAACATCGGCCTCCGCGAAAAAGCAGGACACAGGTACGAGAGCCACGTCACCGGTGAATTCTCCTGCCGATCGGTCTGAGGCCAAATCACTCAACATCGTCGTCACACTGGCAGACAATGCAGTGGGACGTTTTGACGCGATCCGAAAGCAACTTCAGAAATCCGGCATGACGATCGAAACACCGCTCGCCGGTCTCGGTCAGTACATCGGTACTTCTTCAGACTCTGCTGTGGCTCAACTTGCTGCAATCAAGGGTGTGGCCGCGGTTGAGCAGCTCGGCGAAGTGCATCTGCCTCCAAGTCCGCTTGACCCGCAGTAGAAACACCCTGACCGGCGCTTGCTCTCTGTCGCCGGGTCCCATGCGGGCCGGGAGGTTGACCGGCTGAGTCCCCGATCCTCGGCAGTGAGCGACGGAGAACTATTGAAAGGAGGAACTGAATGTCCATTGATCAGTCACACCATCAACCGTATCAGGTGATCCTGCTGGGGCCGGACGCAGTGAATCGGCAGAGAATATTTTCCGACCAGCTGAACACGAGTGTTCAGAGTCTCGGGCTGGATCCGGCGGCGGATTGCGAAATCCTGTGTTTCGAGGACCTTGTTGGTGACGATGAGATCCGCTGGTGCAATGCTCCGGTGTTCGTCTGGTGCGGTGCTCAGGACTACCACGCCGACGTGAGTGCTCAGGTCGATCTGGCGGTGAAAGCACTGAAACACGGCGATCCGGTTTTTGCGGTCGTCGACAACCTGGACCAGCCACCATTCTCGAAACAGGTTCCGCAGGTGCTGGCATCGTTCAATGGCATGGTGTGGGAACGACTGCCGGAACTCGCCACACACGTCCTGCAGGCATTTGGGATGTTCCGTCGAGGCAAACGGACATTCATTAGTTTGTCAGTCACGGGATTCCTGTGTCGCGAGACATTCACTCCCGCACAAGGAAAGTCGCTGATTCCCCTCCGCTGGCTCCTGAAAAGACGAGAATCGTTTACGATGAGTTCGGTGTTCTGGTTGATGATCTTGACCACTTGGACTGGCTGAATCTGACGATGAACAGTTCCGGCCCTGTGAACACCAGCCGCCTCTGTGACGCCCGGAAGTGGATGAAAACACTATGAGCAACCGCCCTGCCGTTTTCCTCTCTGCCAGTATCCCCGAGCGAAAACCGTTTACAAATCCGCAGCCTCGATCATTCGCGCAGGATACGTCAGCCGGACATCTCGGTCACACGGAACCTCCGGAGCGAATCGAACGCCACCGCATCCGCGAATCCGTCATCGCGCTCGTCGGTGTCTGCCGCGAGCTCGGCTATGATCTGGTGTTTGGAGGTCATCCGGCCATCACGCCGCTGGTTCACCACGCAGCAAAAAGTCTCGGATACGACGACTCGATCGGAGATCACCATCCCGACCAGTGGAACGTCGTGATCTTTCAGGCGCTGTATTTCAAAGACAAGTTTCCGGCGGACGTTCAGACTTTCCTCGATCACAGACATCGCCTGTTCCACGGGACACCTGTGGTCCCGACTGAACGCGATCCCGATGAAACCGAGAAACACTTCAAGGATCGCGAGCGTCGTGACAACATTTCCGCCATGCGGGATGAAATGATCGACCGCTGGCCCGGCCACTACGTCGCAGGCGTCTTCATTGGAGGAATGGACGGCATCCTCGACGAATTCAGCCGCTTCCGGAGGTCGCATCCGGACGCTTTGGTGCTGCCAATCAGTTCGACTGGCGGAGCGACGGAAATGGGGTGGCCTGAAAAAGACGTGCCGCCACTCCTGGATCAGATTCCTGTCGGCGAGGGTGGTTCCCGGCAATCACGGCGAACAGAACTCCTGCAACGCGACGGCAGCGAACCCGAATTCGTGACTTACCGGACGCTGCTCCGGATGCTGCTCGAGTGACAGTCACCACGGGGCCGCGGCAACTCCGTTCAGGAACAATGCCTGAACCCGGGCGGACGTCGCGGGATCTTTGGCGGCTTCCTCACCGAGACCGGTGAACGTATTGATGTGCTGGACGTCGTCCAGTTCGCCGTGAACCGTCGAACTGTCAACTCGGACGTAGCGGTCCCCCAGCAGGCGGCTGGCGACCATGTCGGAGGTCTGGGCCTGAGTTTTCATCAGCAGGCCCGCGATGTTCGCCACCCAACCGATCTTGCCGCGAACAGGAGTTGGCTTCCAGACAGCCTTGATGACCAGACCGCCGATAACTCGAAATGGCCAGGAAATTACTCGCCCAAACCCATTCAGCACACTGGTGATTGCGCCAGCGTCCAGGAGCATCGGCTGACCGGTCAGCTGATCGGTGTGAGTCGTGCCGATGCTGAGCACATGAATCCGGTCCAGCGGGATGTTGAGTTCTCCCGTGGCTTCTGCAATTGCCACGGTGACCGGGCTGTTGGCCCAGATTCCCCCATCAACAACTTCGATTTTCGCAACCGTGCTGCGAGTTATCACGGGATTGAAATACGTCGGTGCGGCCGCAGATCCCAGTGCCACAACGACCGGGTCATTGCCGCAATCAGAATACTTGAATCGTCCGTGCGGAGTACGAAACACATGCGGTCGGTCAATCGTGGTGTTGTAGGACGGAATCACCAGCCGACAGACGGAGTTGTCCATCCAGTCCGTCTGCGCGGGCGTTTTCTTCGCAACATCCGAGTTCTGAAACGCTGTCTGCAGTTCGTGTTTCAGAATGTTCTGGTCAAATTTGGACGTAAACCAGTGCCGGAAGGAATGCCACCAGTGGCCGAGTCCGTCCGCCTTCCCGAAGATGCTCTCGCCTTTTTTCTCATAGAAGCCGACCATCTCGGTCGCAGACATTCCGAGTCCCAGTCCAATCGCCAGGATGCCGCCCGTTGACGTGCCTGCAATCAGATCAAAATGATCGACGATGCGGGGCCTGTTCGGCTGATGCAATTGTAGAGTTTTTTCCCAGTATGCGAGGACTGCTGCCGTGTAGGCTCCCCGAATGCCGCCACCGTCCAGGCACAGGATGCGGAACGGCCGACTGTTTCTCGTTGCCAGACCGCGGAGCGGCAGCAATTGAAGTTGTTTGATCACCGTTTCCGCCGCAGCGGCAGGATTCATCTCCGCAGCGAGTCTTTCGTTTTCCTGCTTTGACAGTCCATTCGCACAGTTTCGAATCAATTCGGGCTGGTCCTTGAGCAGCCCGTCAACCGCTCCTGTCATTCCCCCCAGCAGAAACAGAGGCAGGAAACTGTTCTTTGCCAATTCAATTTCCTCGGCTACGCCGGCCTTCGTTCGGTCGGTCTCCCACCACTTTCCTCCGAGTGCCACGATGACATTGCAGCGAGCGACCATGACCTGACGCATGAGCATCAGACTGTTTGCCCGATGCTGCTCGTCCGAGGTTCCCTCCGGCCTGGATGCTTCGGGCGTCTCTTCAACACCATCGCCGCAGAGTTCGTTCCAGCTGCTCATATTGAATCTGTGCGGCTCAGATTCCTTCAGAAACAATCGCGACACGAACAACCCAAGTGGTGCCTTGTCACCCGTGTGTGATTGGAATCTTTCGGCGGCAGTCCGGAGAGGATCCAGCAGACTCGGATGGCTGCCGTGAGCGATATGACCTCCGAGCCTGAAGACGCTTTCAGCGAACACTTCGACGAAGGTCCTTATTCGCGTCGTTTCCATGGGCGAAGCATCGCCCGGAACAGATCCGGATAACCAGATTCGAACACCGGACAGGGGAGAATCCACTAGCCGACTCCGAACGTTAAACACTTTGGGAGTGCAGTAGCTCGACACCGCATTGGGATTTTCGGGCGAAGCGCTTTCCTCGTCGCCGAGCCGGCAGTGAGTCATCTTACCATGTCATGTTGGCCGGATCGTACTCACCGTCGTCGTTTGCAATAGCCGGGGCGACGTTTCGCATCGGCGATGGCGAGAACCAACAAGCTGTCGGGACTTTCCCGAACGAAGATGAATATGTATGGAAACGCGGCGTCGCAGTCACTTCACCGTCGTTCCGAGCTGATTGAAGCGGCTGCGGACCGTCGCCACAATGCGCTGCCGTATTTGTGTTCCATGTCAGTGACATGAAAGCAGGTGGTGGAATGACTGGATGCCGATCGGACTCCCAACGCTGGCTGATGCTTGTGCTGGCCATCGTGATTGCTGAAATCAACGCTGTTGCCGGAGACTCTGCCGGAAGTCGATTCGGACCGGATCGGCTGCATCGGTCATTCGCTCGGCGGACACAATACGCTGTTCACCGCGGCCTTCGACGTCCGCATCCTCGCGGTTGTCACCAGTTGCGGCTTTACGGCGTTTCATTCGTATTACGAAGGAGATCTGGCGGGCTGAACCAGTGATCGCTACATGCCTCGCATTCGCGACGAATACGGTAACGGCTCCGACAGGGTTCCGTTCGATTTCCATGAAGGTCTCGCCGCCATCGCTCCACGGTCAATCTTTATCAATGCGCCGGTCAGCGATTCGAACTTTGACGTGAACGGCGTCCGCAAAGTGATTGCAGAATCAGAAAAGGCTTTTGCCGTTTACGGCGGTGTGGGGGCTCGACTTCAGGTCCGCTACCCGGACTCCGGACATGATTTTCCCGTCGAGATCCGCGCAGAGGCTTATCAATGGCTGGAAGAGCAGCTGCAGCAATGATGCCGACTGCATCTGCAGCATCCGTCCGGAATTCCCACTATTCCTCTGCCTTGGTCTTGCGCGTCCGCCGGCTGCGAAGTTCGGTCAGCCGCTTCAGAAACTCCGCTTCTTTGCCGCGGTCGACCGGCTGATAATATGCACGATCGACGCCCAGATAATCCTGATCCACCCAACCGTCCGGAGCGTCATGAGCATACTGATAGCCGACACCGTGGCCCAATTTTGCTGCGCCGGGATAGTGGCCGTCTCGCAGATGAGTCGGGACCGGAACGACCGTTTTCTGGCGGACGTCGGCAAAGGCTGCGTCGACGGCGGCAATCGATGCATTGGATTTCGGAGCACACGCAAGATACGTGACAGCCTGAGCGAGGTTGATGCGACATTCCGGCATGCCGATGGTCTCTGTGGCGTGGAATGCAGCAGTTGCGATCAGCAGCGCCATCGGATCGGCGTTGCCGATGTCTTCCGATGCCGCGATCACCAGGCGCCGCGCGATGAAGCGCGGGTCTTCGCCTGATTCCAGCATCCGGGCCAGCCAGTACAGAGCTGCATCCGGATCGCTGCCGCGGATGCTCTTGATGAAGGCACTCGCGACGTCGTAGTGGTCGTCGCCGTTGGGATCGAACCGGATCACTCGCCGCTGCATGGATTCCTGGGCAACATCGCGGTCGACAACTTTTGTCGTGCGGGCGACGGACATGACTGCGACCTCAAGCGCCGACAAAGCGCGGCGGCCGTCGCCGTCAGACAGAGTCGCAATGAAGTCCAGAGCTTCTGCGTCGACGCTGACTCGATGCGATGCGAGTCCCCGGCGAGAGTCGTCCAGTGCGCGCTGCATGAGACCCAGCAGGTCGGATTTCTCCAGTTCACGAAATTCGAACACCTGACTGCGGCTGATCAGCGGCGCGACGAGGGAAAAGAACGGATTTGCGGTGGTCGCGCCGATCAGAGACACGGTGCCGCTCTCGACATCGGGCAGCAGAATGTCCTGCTGACTGCGGCTGAACCGATGCAGTTCGTCGATAAAGATGATCGTTTGCGTCCCGTCGGCCGCCAGACGATCGGCGGCGGCCTGCAGAATTTCACGGACTTCACGAACTCCGGCGGCCGTGGCATTGAGCCGTTCGAAGTGCCGACGAGTCTGTTTCGCGATCAGTTCGGCGAGCGTCGTTTTTCCGGTGCCCGGAGGTCCGTAGAAAATCATCGAACCAATGCGGTCGGCATCCAGCATCCTCCGCAGCAGTTTGCCGTCGCCGAGAATATGCTGCTGCCCGGAGAACTCCGCCAGCGTCTTCGGCCTCATGCGCGCCGCAAGCGGTTTGGCGCGTTCTCGATTCTCCTGCTCGGCGTCGGCGAAAAGATTCATGTGCTGTTGTTCTCGTAGCAAGGGCCCATCTCGCCCGTGCGATTTGCGTTCAGGCAGACGGGTAAAAATGCTGTACCACGATATTGAAGCGTGACGCGCAAACGAAGCAAGTCACGCGAGAATCCTCCGTTGGCACCGCAGCAGCAGCAGCAGCAGCCACTCGCTGGCGTCCGACTGCAGCCTCAGGTGCCTCCCGGACATCGACACTGCGTTGTTTCCGTCACATCCGTTTCAATCTGGCTTTTTTCGTTCGTTCAACTTCAATTTCAGTGGCGGGGTTGTCCGCCGAGCGACAGAATTCCCGAGAGTTTCCGGAGAAGCGTTCGTTCCAGAGCAAGTGCCCAAAACGAATGGTTCGGTACGGCGGGGCCTGATCCGCCGCGATGGACAGAAACAGGGCCGTACCCCGGGACGAGCGTGGAAACAATTCATGGTGGCGGTGCTGCATCCAACCGGACCGGGACAACAGATTCCCATCGACCGAGCCGTTGTGCTCATAGGTCGCGGTCCGGAATGTGATGCCGTGATTGACTTCAGCACTAAGATTTCGCGGATGCACTGCGCTTTGGTGCAGGTCGATACGGGGTATTATATCCGCGACCTCGGCAGCATGAACGGTGTTTGGGTCGACGGGCAGCGCGTCGAGAAGGATGCGAAGCTCACCAACGGTGTGGAAGTCGCTATCGGCGATGTCAAATTTCAGTATCTGGAAAACGTTCAGCCCGCTGCGAAGCTCGGGCGAGTGGTTGCCGGTCGTCCGGGAATGCCGGTGCTGGTTGACGAATGCATCGAGGATGTCGAGATCATCGACGACGATGTGGTCGACCTCGTGGAAGACGTCGAGATCCTGGAACTCATGGACGAGGTCGAGATCGTCGATGATGTGGTCGAAGTGATGGACATTGTTGAAATTGTTGAAGATGTGGAAGTCATTGAGGACGTTCAGATCGTTCCTGACGAACCCCGCCGCTCGAGTCAGTCCCGCCGGCTGCGATGAGTGGGCGACGTCACTTCAACAATGAAGTCATGGACCCGATGCCGATGCACTCACGATTGACAAGTGGTTCTCCATAAGCCCGCCCGATCGACCAGCCCCAGTACCGAGCGCGGTCTTCGATGTCGTCGATCACGGTCGGAAACGTCTCTGGCCGACCGATGATCAGCTGGCTCTGATAAGCCTGCACGGCGCTCATTTTCGTATCGATTTCGGACGAGATATCCACAACGAAAGACGGCGTGGGATGAATCCGCAGATGGATACTGAAGTAATGCATCAGCAGCGGGGGCCAGAACGGATCACCCGCGAGGTCCGAGCGGGTCAGTTTGGCCCAGAATCTGGCATCATCACACAGGCTGCCGGCCGCGACATGATCCGGGTGAGCGTCCTGCCAGTGCGGAGCGAGAATCATCTGCGGGCGGACCGATCGAAAGACCTCAGCCAGCTTTCGACGAGCCTCCAGAGTCGGCTGCAGACTTCGGTTCGGAAGATCGAGATTGGTTCGCCATGTCAGTCCAAGGAGCTCCGTGGCTTTCTGTGTTTCCCGGCGACGGATCTCAAGTGAACCATGCGGCGTCGGTTCGCCCGACGTCAGTTCGACCACACCGACTCGCAGATTCTGCCGAAGCGATACGGCGATAATGCCTCCTACGCTGATTTCCGCATCGTCGGGATGAGGTGCCACAACAAGGATGTCGAGCGGTTGCATGAAATCACCTCGGCACAGTTCAAAGGGGCGATACACTCACGGAATCCTGCAGGCCGCCGATTCTGGTCGTTCGGATGGGCTTCGTCAGCAACCATGAGCCGAATTTGTGCAAGGATTTCCGATGATTCATACTCGACTTCCACTGACGATCCTGTCCGTCCTGGTGCTTTTTTCGACTGGCTGCTCGCTGGTGGAATCGCCCAGAGTCGCCGCGCGGCGCATGACCCGGATGTTCACTCCGAACCCCAACGACTGGGAGTCAGATGCCGACGAGGACAGCAGCAAATGGGATTTCGTCGGTAAAGAAGGGCGCGGCGATGCAGAACGGGAAAAAGACCCGGACCCGTTGTACACGAAATTCCTGATGTCAAAGAAGTCCGTGGAAATCCATCGCAGTCTCGGCATTGACTGAACCGCGCAGATCGCTCTGGACACAGTTTTCAGGATTGGCTAAACCACCGGCGGTTTCTGCAGTTCTGCGCGCGAGTACTGCAGAAAATGCTGGTCCGGCGGCCTCGGGCACGCGAACAGCATGAGATCCGGCAGCCAGGGAACGGGCATTGTCGAAGCTCACACATGGATTCGCGTTGTCCGTTCACGGCCCGGTGATTCCTCGCGGGCTTCGATTCCGCCTTCTCTGCAGGAAACCGACAGGATGTCCAGGTTACCCTCGCGCTTCGCTGTGCTGCCACTGCTTGCCATTGCCGGCTGTATGAACCAGCCGATGTATCAGCCCTATCCATACGGCCAGCCGATGTACGCACCACAGAACGGATACACACAGCCTGGTACTCTCGTGATTCCACCGTCCAGCGGTACGCCCTATCAGCCGGGCGGCAACACCTACGAAGGTGATCCGGCGGGGGCCGATGATTTCACACGCGATCCGGGCACCGGCACCGGCAGTGGCCCTGGCAGGTTCTTCGGCGAAGATCCCGGCGGCGGTGTACCCACGCCCAAGGAACCGTCGCCAGCCGGCACCAATGCACCGCTGACTGATGATCTTTCGTTTCCATGACGGCGTTTCGCCGTTCGCGACTTCGAAAATTCAGATCATGTCCAGCTTGCGATGACGACGAGTCGGTGGTTTGGCGCATTCCGCACAGATGCCGTGGACTTCCAGTCGGTGTCCGGTCATGCGGAATCCATGGTCGGCGGCAACGCGCGAGAGTACAGCGGAGATCTCTTCGTTGCGGAATTCCACCAGCTGCTGACACTTCTCGCAGATGAAATGATCGTGTTGCGGATAGCCATAGTCGTGCTCATAGACTTCACGGTCATTGGATCGAGCGACCTTGCGGATCAGTCCCGCTTCCAGCATGTCGCTGAGCGTGCGATAGATTGTGGGCCGACTGACGCGACCACCGTCACGGTGCGGCTGAGTCAGCCTGGCAACGATCTGGTCCGAATCAAAATGCTCGTGCTCGGCAAAGATCTCGCGCACGATCGTCTCGCGTTCCTGCGTCAGACGCTTGCCGCGCGTCGACAGGTATTCGCGAAATTTCTCCACGGGCGACGCGGACACTTCCGGACGAATCAGATCTTTGACGGCGACATCACTCACAGGGAACCTCAGAAGTTGACTGCACTGCAGACCTGCGCCAGTTGCTCAGCGCAGTGATCAAACGGGATTTTGTCCCGCAACTCCGTGGCGGGAATTACGCTGCCTTGAGACCAGGACAAATTGGCTGCGGTTTCGATGTGTCAGGGGCAGCAGGCGATCTCCTGGTCAATGTCGCCCCGCCCCGTGCGTGAGTAGTTTGGCGAGCGTTTCGTCAATTGTCACGAGGCAGTGGCAATGTGCCTGAAATTCTCATCCCTTTCTGCGCATCGCGGCCAGTTGCTGAACGTTTTCGGGATCGCACATCCCGTCAGACTCCGGACGTCAGCGAGTCAGGTACAGATCCCTCTTGCTCTCGAGTCACGACTGAATTCTGTCAGTCCCGCGGTCCGGAGAATCTTCCAGCCGGTTCCGCACTCGCTCCCAACCCAACAGCCGGCGTCTGCGACTGGGCGTTGAACGTGGGTGAATCCTCCAGCCTGTCCATCATTCGGACCATCGCTTTCTCAAGCAGTTCTTGAGAATCGTAGACGCCCTCAGCGACGGCCTGACGAACCGTGGCCAGTTTTTCCTGACGCAACTGCGTGACTTCTGTTGCCGACAGAAATCCTTCTGACTCGACAGAATCTTCGTTGCTCACTGAATCCCGAGCGGAAGATCCATCAGTGTCGTCCGGCAAAATGGCAAGTCTCTGGCTGGCTGGGCTCATCCGCAGGATTCCAAACGGGCATCGAAACTTGTGCGTACCTGTCACTGCACGACACTGGGCCACCGTCACTGTTCATCTCTGATTCCGGCAATTGACCGTTTCCGGAGTGTGCATGGTACGCCGCCATGAGGGCATATTCCAGCAATTTGCATAACCCGCGGGTGCAGAACACGTTGCGCCCGGAATGGCCCAGGCTGCGACGAAAAAAGGGATCGAACCCTTGTGTGAGGTGTTCGATCCCTTGTCGAGTCCGGCAAATGCACAGTCGGGGCAGCTGTCGGATGCCGTGTCATTTCTTCACTGAGTTGATCACGTTCAGCAGCTCGACGTAGTCCGCGGAAATATTGACCAGTTCCTTGTTGTAGAAGTCATTCGGGAAGATGTCTTCCTTCGCGCCGGCACCGTTGGCCTGCTTGATGGCTTCTTCTTCTTCCTTCTGCTCCTGCTTCAGTTCTTCCTCTTCAGCTCGCAGGACGCCCTCATTCAGCGAGATCGACTTGTCATTCTGCCGTTCCAGGAATTTCGCGATGAGTTTGCCGATCTGAGTGAAATCCTTGTCCTCAGCGACCCGGGTTTGGCTCTTCTTCGTGAGCTGTGAAATGATCGCATCGGTGACGTTCGCAGAGAACGGCACATATTCGGCTCGGGTGATACGGTCGAATTCCAAAGCGTTGTCCAGCGAGTCTTCGCCGACTTCACGGTGATTCAGCAGCGAGGGCAATGTCAGGTCGGACGGGACGCCTTTGGTCTGCGTGCTGTCGCCGTTTACCCGATAGAACCGCTGGATGGTCAGCTTCAGGGCTCCCCGATCCTGCTGATTGAACAGAGAGACACGGCTCGCAACCGGAACGACATTCTGCACCGTGCCTTTGCCATGCGTTGTACGGTCGCCAACCACGATGCCGCGACGATAGTCCTTGATGGCTCCGGCAAAAATCTCTGAAGCAGACGCCGAGAATCGATTGCAGACGACAACCATCGGCTTTCGCCAGTAGACTTCCGGATCCTCGTCGTCAAAGGGCTGCACGTTGTCACCGGGTTCCTTGACCTGAACGACTGTGCCCCGCGGGATGAACAGGCCTGACACTTCGATCGCTTCCTGCAGTGCGCCACCGCCGTTCCAGCGGAGGTCCACGATCAGAACATCAACCTGCTCCTTCTTGAACTGATCGAGCACCAGTTTGACGTCGCGGGACGTGCTCTTGAATTCTCCGCCCTGAGCGGCGCCCTGGAAGTCACGGTAGAAAGACGGAATCCGCAGAACGCCGACGCGGGATTTGCGTCCGTCGATCCACTCCGAGGATTCAAGGACTTTCCCTTTCACTTCATCTTCCGTGATCTTCACTTTGGTCCGGGTCAGTTCGTACTCTTCAATGCCGCCAGCTTCTTTCAGAACCTGAAGTTTGACCTTTGTGCCTTTCTTTCCCCGAATCATGTCGACGACCCTGGTCAGCTTCATTTCCACGACGTCGACATAATCACTGACGGCATCAAAGGACACCCCAATGATCTTATCGCCCTTGACGAGTCGTCCGTCGGAGAATGCCGCTCCGCCCTGAATGACTTCTTCAACAAGCGTATAACCGTCGTCATATTTAAGGCGGGCACCAATCCCGTCGAGTTCCAGCCGCATGTCAATCTCGAAATCCGTCAGGGTCTGCGGTGACATGTAGCTGGAGTGCGGATCGAGACAGTGCGTCATTGACGACAGATACAGCTCAAGAACTTCATGTGCTTCTGTCTGATCGAGGAACAGCTGATTGGTGTGATAGCGAGTATGCAGCCGCTTACGGGCTTCGATCATTTCCGTGTCGTCCATTTTCAGCATCAGCAGGTCGAATTTGATTCGCTTCCTCCAGCGTTCGTCGAGCTCCGTTTCATCCGCCGCCCACGGGATGTTATCCGGATCGCGGATCATTTCTTCCTCGACAGTGAAGTCGTGTTCCGCATCAATCGCCGCACCAATCCTGGCAGCCCGTTCATTCATCCGGAGACGGAATCGCTCAAAGACAGTCGTGGCAAACTGGACATCCCCTTTCAGAATCTTGTCGTCGAGGGAGGTTTTCTCCGTCATGAATCCATCAATGTCTGACTGGACAAAGTAGAGCTTCTGCGGATCCCAGATTTCGATGTAGCGGTTCATCAGCTTCTCGGAGAGAGCATCGTCGATCTCCGGGTGGTTGATGTGCCGCGAAGTCACCATTGACGCGACGAGCTGCGCTGTCTTGCCGTCCTCAGCGGTCAGCACAACCTTTTCCCCGGCTGAGGCCGGCACCGACAGGAAAGAAAACACAGCCACCAGCAACGCAGAACGCCTGGCGGAAGACAGCGTTGGCATACAAAAATTCCTTCGACAAACGCACGATTGATGCAAAATCTGCTTCAACCGCGAGGACAGCGGATTCAAACAGAGAAAAACACAGACGGCCTGCGGGTGGATTCTTCACAATCGCGAACCGGGCGACAATCCAATAGTAGACCACGACTCAATTCCCGGGCAAGAGCGTATCTGCCGCAACGGAGCGGATTTGGGACCATCCCCAAGCATGTTGCCGCATCACGTTCCAGCCCGGAAACACTGTTCGCGGTTTCTGTGGAATGCCGCCGTCCACCTACCGTGGAAGCACCATCTTCGGCCGAGTTGACCGGATCGTCAGAGAACTCAGCATCTGCTCGGCCACTCCTGAGAAAACTTTCTCGTCCTCTTCCGCATGCGAAAACACCAGCGAAATCTGTTCGCCGGACTTCGCCGTACAGAGGTAATAGTCCCAGAGCATTACCTTCGAGTTCGCTTCGCCAGCGGCCTGAATGTGGTGAATCCGCCAGCCGTTCTGGTCGGGAATCACCCTGGAAGACATGATGCGACCACCACGACCGGACACCGCCTGCCCGACCTCCGCGAGGTACTCGGATTCTTCGGTGGATTTTCCCGCCGACATCAGCGGTGCTGACGCCAGATTGCACTGCGCCACCAGGGCACCGTCGCGCAGCATCCGCAGCATGACCATTTCCGAGGTCTCATGGAAGATATGCCAGTCACGATTATGCAGCAGGAGGATTCGCCAGGGCGTGACCAAAGTCAGTAACAACTTTCGTTCATCGGGAATCGAATCACCCATCGTCTCCGGAATGGACGATGCTGCCTCGGCGATGTCCTGAGACCATGCAATCTTTGCCGTGACATTTAATCCCGGACTGACCGTGCCCGGTTCGCGTTTCTCCACCAGCGTCGCTCGCAGACTTCGCGTCAGCCGTTTCGCTCTGTCAAAAACCAGTTCGCCTTTCAGTTCAATCTCCGTCGCAGATCCTGTGATCGCCCCGATGCCCTTGCAGTCGAACATAATCACAGCTTCGGAATCGGAGAAGCTCTTCAGACTGCAGGTCGCAGACTGCGACACCGACGCGTCAATGCCGCTGAGCATCGGCACGACCCAGAAGTCGGCGTTCCACTTTTCGGTCTTGTCTTTCAGATTCCTCGCGGGCAGCAGTCCCGTCGCCGCGAGAGGATCGCAGGGAACCTGCAGCAGGTCGAGCTGAGGACGTGTCAGTCGGACATCGGGACTGAGCTGAATCAGTTGCAGGTCTCCACCATGCACATGAATCAACCGCGATTGCTGAGGCAGCATGACGGACGTTTTATGATTTTTGCCAACGTTGGCCGTTGTCTCAGCATCCTGGAATCGGCGGACCGCTCGCACAGCAAACGGCCCGGCGGCGTCCGATGTGAATCGCCTCTGATCAAACTCGAATCTCGCACTGCTGTTCAGATCCCAGTCCGTGTTTCCGCCGACAGAGGGTGTGGTCAGTTGACCGCTGATCTGCAGCGAATACTTGATATGCGTGACTCGCTGCGAGTCCGCCGGCTCAGACAAGTCGATCGTGGCGGAGTCAATGCCTTGAGCGAGATTTGCCTCATCGGCACACACGCCCGCGGCCATGAGCATCATGAGCAGGAACGTGAGTGAAGCAGTTCCTGGCGCATCGTCGTTTTTCGCTCCGCGAAAACAACGCCAGACGCACGCATGGTTCGCAGAGCGAACCGCGACTGTTTTAGTCCTCATGATTCCGCAACTCCGTTTTGCCGTATCAATGACGCTCCGGATTGATTTCCGTTCGGCATTTTCACCGCTGTCCGACACATCATTCCGGGATTTGAATTGCGCCGCAAGACGGATTCGAGGAGCATGGGGTCAGGCACTTCAAACGACATTCGACTACAGAGTGAATGTGAATTGGGATCGAAACACTCTCCGGGGTTTATCCAAAAGGGATC
>Ga0163144_10008752_pt1 | contig 21863 bp, 13 predicted proteins | sample OliLak19BULKMAT1_FD_123175 | JGI IMG/M metagenome (GOLD analysis project Ga0163144, IMG submission 123175) | Freshwater microbial mat bacterial communities from Lake Vanda, McMurdo Dry Valleys, Antarctica - Oligotrophic Lake LV.19.BULKMAT1 | ecosystem: Environmental > Aquatic > Freshwater >... | reverse complement strand
GACGCCGACGCGGTGTTCGAGAAGCTCGCGGAATACCTGTCGTTCACCGACGACGTGCAGCAGGCGCTCGATTGGCTGATGCGCCAGGGGGGCGACTTCGGCAACCTCCAAGTGGCCGGACTCGACGATCTGCTCGAGCAGGTGCGCGCCGAACTCCGCGATCGATACGCCAAGTTCAACCTCGAGCGCTCGTTGGACGAACCGCAGCGGCGCCTCGATGAATTGCTCGACATGGAGCGGGAGGCGCTCGACGGCAGCCCCGACGGCGCGGCGCGGCGCGAACGTCTCGGCCAACTCGCATCGACTCCGTCCCTCGCCGACGCGTTGCGCCGCCTGCAGGATCACGACTGCGACGATGACGACGCGCGACGCGAACTCGAGTACCTGCTCGAGCAACTCGACGACATCGAAACGGTAGAGAAGTTCCGCAGGCAGTTCCGCGAGCGGTTCGCGGGTCCGCAGTCCCTCGGGTTCGACGAGACCCTCGAGCTGATGCGTGAGATCTCCCGCTTGGAGCAGCTCCAGGACCAGCTTCTGCAAGGGGATATCGAACTCATCGACAACGACGCGCTGCGCGACGCCATCGGCGAGCAGGCAGCCGCAGCCCTCGCCAACCTGCGCCAGATGATGATGCTGCTGCAGCGGTCGGCAACGCTGGAGTCGAAATCCGGAAAGACGACGCTGTCACCCAAAGGCGTGCGCAAGCTCGGCCGCATGGCGCTGCGCGACATCTACCAGGGGTTGCTGCGTGACCGCAGCGGGGCCCACGCCAGCGATCATCGCGGCCCGAGCGAACTTCGCCCCGACCAGACCAAGCCCTTTCGCTACGGCGAACCGCTGCATCTCGACCTGGTGCGTACGTTGAAGAAGGCGCTCGCGCGCGGCGGCGGTGTGCCGCTCGCGCTCGAGCCCGGCGACTTCGAGGTTTTCGACACCGACCTGGCGACCCATACCGCGACGGTGCTGTTGCTCGACATGAGCTGGTCGATGAGCTGGGAAGGGCGTTTCGCCGCGGCAAAGAAGGTCGCCATGGCGATGGAGGCGCTGATCCGCACCAAGTACCCGCGCGACTACTTCGCGGTGGTCGGCTTCTTCACCCGCGCGGTCGAACTCGCGGCGCGCGACCTGCCCGAAGCGACCTGGAACATGGGCGATCCCTTCACCAATCTCCAGGACGGACTGCGTCTCGGCACCCGCCTGCTCGACCGCCAGCGTACCCGTAACAAGCACATGATCGTGGTGACGGACGGCCAACCGACGGCGTACTTCTCGGGCGAGCGGCTCTACTGCGAGTGGCCGTTGTCGTTCGGCGGCCTGAGTCTACGCGCGGCCCGGGAGACGCTGAAGGAGGTGAAGCGAGTGACCAAGAAGGGGATCACGATCAACACCTTCATGCTCGACGACAGCCCGAGCCTACGCGCCTTCGTCGAGAGCATGACCCGCATCAACAAGGGCCGCGCGCTGTATTCGCGCCCCGACAATCTCGGCAAGTACCTGCTGGTCGACTACCTGGGTAAGAAGCGCAAGCGGGTGTGATTCTCCCGCCAAATTCCGTCATTCCCGCGGGCGACGGAAGTTTGCGAGGGTCGACGGGGTCAACAGGTTGGCAGGAGCCGTTGAAAAGCCCGAGGCACTCACTGCGGTAGCTTCGCGGGCGGCTCGGCGTTGGTCACCGTTCCTGTGAGCGCGTGCATGAACGCGACCAGATCGTCGATTTCCTGGTCAGTCAGGTTGAGCGGTTGGATCAGCGGCGACAACCACTCGTTCTTGGTGCCGCCTACGCTGTAGAGCACCATCACGTCGCGTAGGGTCTGCTCCGAGCCGTCGTGCATGTAGGGCGCCGACTCGGCGATGTTGCGCAGCCCCGGCGTCTTGAACGCGCCCTTGTCGCTCTCTTGCTTGGTCACGTCGTAGCGGCCGAGGTCGGGCTCCGCCCGGTCCATGCCGACGCCGAGGTTGTGGTACTTCTCGTCGGTGAAATTCTGGCCGATATGGCAGGTGATGCAGCGGCCCTTGCCGAGGAACACGCCCATGCCGCGCACGGCCGCTGCGCTCAGCGTGTCGCTCTGGCCGCCGAGATAGCGGTCGTAGGGGCTGTCACCGGAAAGCACCGTGCGCTCGTAGGTGGCGATCGCGTCGACGATGCGTTCGATCGTGACGTCCTTGTCGTCGAACGCTGCGATGAAGTAGGGACGGTAGCCGCGCACCAGGTTGATGCTCACGACCGGAGCGTCGTGGTCCGGCATGCCCATCTCGATGGGATTGGTCACCGGACCCTTCGCCTGCTCCTCCAAATCGGCGGCACGGCCGTCCCAGAACTGTTCTTTCGAGAAAAGCCGGTTGATGATGGTCGGGCTGTTGCGCGCGCCGAGCGCGCCGCCGACACCCTTCGAGGTCGAAGCCGGGTCGGCGAAACCGTGGTAGGGGTTATGGCACGAGGCGCACGAGAACGTGCTGTCGCTCGACAAGCGCGGGTCGAAGTAGAGCAGCTTGCCGAGTTCCACCTTCGCCGCAGTGATCGGATTGTCCTCGGGGATGTAGGCGCCTTGCGGTTGCAGGCCGCGCGGCAACTCGAGCGTGAAGTCGCCCGACTTGACGACTTGTACGGCTGGCTTCGCCGCGGCGGCGGCTGGCGCGGGCTCCTGCGCTGCGGCTCCAGAGGCGACCAGTACGGTCATCACCAGGCCCCGCAGTACCGAGAACATCGCCGACTCCGAGGGTTTCCTCACAACTCGATTCTGGTCCATCGGCGGAGATTACCGAACGTCTGGGGCGACACAAGGGTGTTGCGGAAATTCAGTTGCCGCCGTTCGTGGTGCGCAAGATGAGCCCGGCTTCGCCGACGATCAGGCCATGGGTCGCGGTCGCGAAGCCCACGCCGTTGAGCGATTCGAACCCGCCGCTCTCTTGAAAAGACCAGTTGGTGCCACCGTTCGTCGTCGCCAGAATCGTACCGTCGTCGCCGACCGCCCACACCCGCTGGCGATCGAGAGCGAAAACCTTGAACAACGCCACGTCCGCCGTCAGTAGCGGTTGCCAATCGGCGCCGCCGTCGAATGTCCGGAGGATGGTCTGCAGTGGTTCGTTCGGATCGGGGATGCCGCCGACGGCGAAGCAAACCTGCAGGTCGACGCAATCGATGCCGAACAGGGAATCGGTGGTTTCCGACGCCTGCGAGATCCAAGTGGTCCCCCCGTTGCTCGTGCGGAGCAGCAGGCCGGAATTGCCGACGATCCAGCCGTTCTGGTCGTTGACGAAGCTCACGTCGTTGAGACCGAGCGCCGTACCGCTCGCCTGCGGCGTCCAGCTATTGCCGCCGTCCGTCGTGTGCAAGATGGTGCCGGCGTCGCCCACTGCCCAGCCGCGCTGGGCATCAATGAAGGCGATGCCGAACAACGGTCGCGTCGTTCCGCTGGTGAGTCGCTGCCAGGAAATGCCGCCGTTGGTCGAACGCAGTACGATTCCGAAGTCGCCGGCGATCCACAGACGCTGGGTGTCGACCGCGGCAACCGCGAAGAGTCCGTTCGTGGTTCCCGACGCCACCTGGCTCCAGGTCTGCCCGCCGTCGGTGGTGCGCGCGATCGCGCCAACCGCACCGATGGCGATCGCCGTGTTCTCGTCGAGAACCTCGAGGGCGAACAGAGGATTGGTCGTCGCCGGGTTCGCCAGAGTGAATGTGACGCCGTCGCTGGTGCGCAACAGCGTGGCGATCGAACCGACGATATGCGCGTTCGCACCGCCATGGTCGACGGCGAACAACGGATTGGCGGTAGTGGTCTCCCGCCGCGTCCAGGTCGCGCCGCCATCACTGGATTGGACGACGGTTCAGGTTCCTGTGGTCACTTCGATGTCGCCAACCGCGACGCAGTTCTGGGTTGCGCCGCAGGAGACGCCGAACAGGAAGTTCGTCGTCGCACTCGCGCGCAGGACCCAGGTCGCGCCGCCGTCGGTGGTGCGGAGGATCGTGCCGTCATCGCCGACGACGAGCCCGTTCGCAGCGTCGGTGAAATGAACCCCGAACAGGTCGCGGTTGGTGGTGCTCGTCTGCGGTGTCCAGGTCAATCCGTCTGTGGTGCGCACGATCAGGCCCCCATCGCCGATCGCCCAACCGTTGCGTCCGGCCACGAACGTCAGTGAGCGCAACGCGCTGACGAAGGTCTGCTGTTGGCTCCAGGTCTCGCCGCCGTCGGTGGTGCGCAAGATCACCCCGATCTCATTGTCGGGATCGAAGCCGCTGATCCAACCGTTGTTCGCATCGACGAACGCGACACCCGTCAAAACGGAGATGATGTTGGTGTTCTTCTCGACCCAGGTTGCGCCGCCGTCGGTGCTCTTGAAGGCGACGCCGAGAACGGCATCCGGATCGTAGCCGACGGCCCAGCCGGTTTGCGCATCGAGAAACGTGACGGCGAACAGGTCGGGCGCACCCGGGACCGGCCCGCGCACCCAGTTGCTGCCGCCATCGACGGTGCGGAGGACTTCGCCGAACCCGCCGACGGCCCAACCGCGTTGCGCGTCGAGAAAGTCGACCGCGAACAGGTCGTTGAACGTCGGGCGCGGGTTGACGAGGTTCCACCCGGCGCCCGGCGCCGGCGGACAACCATTGAGAGCGAAGTTGAGTCCGGTGAGGATCTCGTCGACGGTGACCAACTCATCACCGCTGCCGTCGAACACCGTGCAACTGTCGAGGTTCAGTGTGCCGAGCGCGATGTTGACGCCGGTGATGACCTCGTCGACGGTCACCGCGCCGCTGCCGTCGCAATCGCCGGTGCAGCTTTGCGCGGAACTCGCGGCGGGCAGCGAAACGACGGCAACAAATGCGGCGATGGCAACGGCGGGGAACGAGGGGAACAATGCGCTGGTACTCGACATATCGCGGCACTACCACCGCAACCGAGGGGTAACAAGAGTGAAGCGCGGGTCGCGCCGATCCCGCCACGGGCGTCGCGGTGGATTCGCGGCACCTCACTTGACTCGTGCGGGGTTCGGGGCGACCATCCGCGCCATGGAGTGTGCCAGCTGTGGCACCGAGTTGATCCCGGGCAAACCCTTCTGTCACGCGTGTGGCGCGCCAGCGCCCGTGACGTGCGGGGCCTGCGGCGTGTTGCTGCACGAAGGATTTCGGTTTTGCCCGGATTGCGGAGCGCCGGTCGGCGGCGACGCGACGTCTGTAAGCGTGGGCGAGAGCGCGTCGGTGAGCGCGCTCGTCGACGCAGCGCAGCGATTGCCGCGTTCCCAGATGCCCGAGCATTTCGCGCGGCGCATCCGCGCGACGCGCGGTGCGGTCGAGGGCGAACGCAAGCTGGTGACTGTTTTCTTCTGCGACCTCGCTGGATCGACCGCGATCGCCGAGCGGCTCGATCCCGAAGAGTACCGTGACCTGCTCGAGCAGTACGTCGCGCTCGCGTTTCGCGAGATCTATCGGTTCGAGGGCATGGTGAACCAACTCGCCGGCGATGGGTTGATGGCGCTCTTCGGCGCGCCGATCGCGCGCGAGGACGCGCCGGCGCGCGCCGTCTGGGCCGCGCTGGAAATACTGCAGGCGTTGGCCCGCCTCAACGAGCGGTTGCGCGGCGCAGGCAAGCCCGAGTTGCTCGCCCGCATCGGCATCCACACCGGACCCGTCGTCGTCGGTACCGTCGGCAACGACTTGAAGATGGACTACACCGCGATCGGCGACACCACCAACCTCGCCGCGCGGCTCGAGTCGCTCGCCACGCCCGGGACGACTCTGGTCAGCGACGAGACCCATGCTTTGGTCCGCGGCTTCTTCGAGATGAAGGCCGTCGGCCCGTTCGACGTCAAGGGCAAGGCTGCGCCCGTAACCGCCTACGAGGTGGTGCGCCGGCGCGAAACGATCGCGCCGATTGCGCTTGCCGCCGAGCGCGGGCTCACGCCGCTCGTCGGTCGCGAGCAGGAACTCGCGCACCTCGAAGCCTGCTACGCTCGCGCCATCGGTCACCTGCCGCAGGTGATCACGGTCGTCGGGCCGAGCGGCAGCGGCCGCTCGCGGCTCGTCTATGAACTCAAACAACGGCTGCCGCCCGAGCCGCGTGTCTTCGAGGCGCGTTGCTCCGCACTGAACCAGAGGGTACCGTTCTTTCCCTGGGTCACGATGCTGCAGGAGTACTTCGGCATCGGCGAAAACGAGGCCCCGGAATCCGCCGTGAAGAAGGTTGCGGCCGGGACGATCGCCCTCGGCCCCGAGGTGCAGCGGCGCGCGGCATACCTGTACCACATGCTGTCGCTGCCCGCCGGCGGCCTCGAGGACGTGCCGCCCGATGATCTCGAGCGCGAGACCTTCGAAGCCGTCGGCCACATCTTCCAAGCCGAAGGTGCGAAGGGCCCGGTCGTCGTGATCTTCGAGGACGTGCACTGGGTCGACGAGCCGTCGCGGGCGATGATCGAGCGCGCGGTGTCCAAACTCCTGCATGCGCCCGTGATGTTCGTGCTGACCTATCGGCCGGAGTTCGATGCGCGCTGGACGACGACCGCGGTGCTCACCCAGATCAGCCTACGGCGTCTTTCCGACGAGGCGGCGACCGAGATCATCCGCAACGTCGCGAGCGGTGCGTTGCCCGAACAGCTCGAACGGTTGATCCTCGACAAAGCGGAGGGCAGCCCGTTCTACACGGAGGAGTTCACCCGGTCGCTGCTCGAAAGCGGCGTGCTCGAGCGGAGCAGCGGCCGGCACCGGTTGACGCGTCCGGTCGAGGAGATCCGGCTACCGGGTTCTGTCCAAGAGGTGATCGCCGCGCGTCTCGACAGCCTCGATCCCGACGCCAAGCGCGTCGTTCAAGTCGCCGCCGTCGTCGGTCGCCAGTTCGGCCGGGAGGCGCTCGCGACCCTGCTCGCGGAGGACGCGATCGATGTGATTGCGGCGCTCGCCGAACTCGAACGCCGCGGGGTGATCCACCGCAAGAGCATCTTCTCCAACGACGTCTACCGCTTCGGCGAGAGTTTGACCCAGGAGGTTGCCTACGAGGGGCTCTTGCTGCGTCAGCGCCGCCAACTCCATGAGCGGATCGGGCGCCTGCTCGAGTCCGCCACGGGCGAATGGACGCCGGAACGCTCGGCTCGGTTGGCGCACCACTTCGTCAATAGCGACAATACGGAGAAAGCGGTCATGGCGCTCCTCCGCGCGGCGGCGGATGCCGAGAAGGTGCCGTCGTACAAGGCCGCGGCCGATTACTACCACGAGGCGTGGATGCTCGCCGCGGCGACCATACGCGACCAGGGCGAGGAGGCGATGCGGCGCCTCGCGGTCGACGCCGCCCAGGGCCTGGCGCGCATGGTCGTCCTCTACGTCGTGGGGGCGACACCGGATCTGCTCGATCTGCTCTGCCACGCCGCGGCGATCGCCGACGAAATCGGCGATCGCGCCGCCAAGGCATCATTGCTGACCTACTGCGGTTTGGAGACGATGACCCGCTCGCCCGGGCAGTTCGACGCGGGCCTGGCGATCGTCGAACAGGCGCTTGCCGAGGCGGAGTTGGCCGGAGAGTCATTGCCCGGCATGGCTCGCGGCCTCGCCTGGTCGTACATGCACGACGGTCGCTTCGAGTTGGCACGGCGCACGATCGACCGGGCGATCCGCGAACTGGCAGACTCCAAACACGGCAAGGCGCTCGGCGACGTCTACGTGAGCGCGCTCTTCCTGCGCGATCGCATCGACTTCCTCCGCGGACACCTCGACGGCGCCGAACAGGGGACGATCGCCACCCGCGAGTTGGCGGTGCGCGCTGGCAATCGCACGGTGCAGGCCGGCAGTGCGGGCACCCTGGCGGGGATCTGCTTCCAACGAGGCGAATACCGCGATGCGCTGCGCTGGGCGGAGGTCAGCCTCGCCAAGTCGCGCGAGGCCGGCAACCCGATCGGCCGGCGCGTCGAGGCCGCGATCGTGTTGCTCGCAACCCATGCGATCGACGGGAGCGTCACGCACAATCTGTTCATCGAGTGGCTCGACGCCGATATCCTCGTCGAGGGCGACGTGGCGATGGGATTGCCGCTCCTGGTCGGCGCGCTGGTGTTGACCGGCGAATCCGAACGAGCGCGCAATCTGGCGCGACTGGGCTACGAACGCGCTGCCGGCCGCCTGCGGCGCATGGTCGCGGCCCAGGCGCTCGCCGACGCGCTGGTGGCGACACCCGGGGAGCCGCCGGCCGAAGCTGCGATATTATATGAAGAGGCGATTCGGATTGCCGACGATATCGATTCGCAGGTCAACGCAGTCGGCTCCCTGCTCGGCGCCGCGGAGCTGGCCCTGCGCCTGGGGGACGTGTCGGCTGCACGCGCGTCTGCGCAACGCGCGGCCACATTGTGCCGCGCGGCGGGCCTCGGCCGTTACCAGCCCCGACTCGATGCGCTCTTCACCGAGTTGGAGCCGGCGCCGCGGCTGGCGGATGCCGCGGTGCCCGCCGAGGCATGAGCTTCGCGGTCGAGGTGTGCCCGAACAGCAGGATCCGCGCAGTCGTCTTCGATTGTGACGGTGTGCTGTTCGACTCGGCGCTGGCGAATATCCGGTTCTTCGACGCGGCCCTCGCGTCAGCCGGGCTCGACCGGCTCGACGCGCGCGGGCGACAGCTGGCGCTGAGCCTATCGACCCACCAGTTGGTGGAGGAAGTGTGCGCCGACGAGTATGAGAGGGTGCGTTTGCTCGCCGCGGCCGTCGCGCTGGACTACGGGCCGTTCTACGATTTCATGCAGCCGGTGACCGGCCTACATGATCTGCTCACGTACCTGCGGCGGCATTACCGCATCGGGATGGCGACCAACCGTGGCCGGACCATCCACGAGGTGATCCGCCGCTTCGATCTCGCGCCCTACCTCGAAGTTGCGCTCGGGGTTCTCGACGTCGAGCGACCGAAACCCGATCCGGAAATGCTGACGAAGTGTCTCGTGCAGCTCGACACCGAGCCGGCGCATGCGGTCTATGTCGGCGATCAGGACACCGACCGCCGTGCGGCCGAGGCGGCCGGCATGCACTTCGTCGCGGTCGGCGACGAAACCGAGGCGGCGCTCAGGATCGGCGCGCTCGCTGAGTTGCCCGCGGTACTGGCCCGGCTTTGAGCGCGGGAGGAGCGCTGCCGCCGATCTGCCACAGCGACTGCAGTGTGGGGTAGGTCACGATGAACCAAATTCCCAGCGGCGCGACTACGAACGCCACCATGCCCGCGAAGACCCCGACGGTGTCCTTGACGCTCCCAGGATCGTGCATGAAGTACGGGTAGGCGAGGACGACGGCAACGTCGACGGCGAAGTACAGCGCCACCGCAGCCGGCACCCGCAGGGCGATCCGCTGCAGCCCCTGGCCGGGTGTGGCGACGATCAGCGAGGTGAGCGGCATCAGCCCCATCGCGATCGAGGGCAGGTTGAGAAGAAACGGCAGGCTGTCTCCGCCGCGGCGAAATGTCGCCGTTGCCGCAGCGCGCTCGAGCCACCAGCCGTTGACCGCGGGGCTCAGCAGCTGGACGGTGGCGAGGACAGCGTCACGGAAGCCTTCGCCAATCCCGAACCGCCACCACAGCGGAATGAGAATCGTGAATGTAAGCAGAAACTTGAGCGCGAACCGCCACTTCATCGCCGGGCCCATTCGACCCAGGTGATGGAGTAGAGCGTCACCAGCATCAGAAATGCGCCCTGCCAGACGTATTCGTGGAAGTAGTCGAAGGCGGACGGGTAGAACTCGACGAGGCGCACGAGGGTCGCGATGCGCACGACATTGATGAACGAGAGCGCGGTGACGCCGACGGCGATGCCGGCGAGCTTGGCGCGCCAAGGCGCCGGGTAGGCGCAGATGAAGCTGACGAGCACGAAGAGCACGAAGACGCCGGTGCACTCGTGATTGATGTGCAGCATCATGCCCCGCACCGAGATGAAATTGCCGTCGACGATCTCGGCCGCGCTGCCGGTGTACGTCGCCATCCACGTGGCAAATAGGGCGATTCCGTCCTCGAGCCGCCCGAGTTGGTTCTGCAACGCCGTGGCGACGCTCAGCACGCTGAAAGCGAGCAGGAGAAGGAAGAAGAACACGGCAAAACGGAGGATCGAGCGGTTCTGCATCTTTGGCGAAGATGCAGCAGATCCGCAGGGGGATCAATGGCAGGAAGCGTCACAGCGTAGAAGCCTGGGGCAACGCCCTAGGCGGCGTCGGAACCAAAGTGACCCACTACCAAAAATTTCTCTTCTTTTGCCGCCCGGACAAAGGTAGGTTAGCTTTGGATTTCTGGGGGTTCTAGATGAGTATTTTGCGCCGAAGCGTCACTCTCTTTCTCGCCGTCTTTGCCGTCGCTGCCTGCAGCGAGCCTGCCCAAGCGACGCACTTCCGCTTCGGGCACCTCAATTGGAAGCCGCGGCCCGACATCGACGTCAATGCGGTGGAATTCGATTTCACCGCGGCATTCCGGCGTGACGACTTCTCCGGGTCCCATCTCGATGGCTCGGTGCAAACCGGCGACAAGTTTCTGGAGACCACCGGCGACACCAACGTCTGCTTCGGCGACGGCTTTTGCACGAACACCCTCCACTTCGAGGTGACGGCGTTCGATCCCGTCGCCAACTTCGTCACCGGCCGCGCTTTCATCCGGACGATCGAGGCTGACGCAGGCAATAGCGTCACCGTCGTCGAGAGCGAGCCGAACGACGAATTCGCCAATGCAGGCATCATCAATGTCGGCGACGACTACGCCGCCGAACTCGGCGGCAGCTTCGACCTCGACTATGTCCGGTTCACCGGTAGCGCCGGCCAGCCGATCGTCGTCGAGACCTTTCTCGGCACCGCGCCCGATACCTTCATCACCCTCTACGACGAGAATTTCGCCGACCTCGGCTCGAACGACGACAAGGCCTTCGGCGACAAGGGCTCGCGCGTCGCCACCGTTCTTCCCGCCAGCGGCACGTATTACGTCGAAGTATTGAGCTTCAACCCCAGCGACACCGGCACCTATACGGTCGCCGTGCGCGCCGGCACCGTCGTCGATGGACCGCTTTTGCACACGTACGCGACGAGCGGCGACCAAACCGCCTTCCTCGATACCTGCTGCCGCATCCTCAGTTGCGAACTGCCCGACGCCCACATCAACAACGGCAACGGCAACTTCCGCGTCGAGTCGAACGTCAACGTCGGCGGCGCCAACCGCTCCCCGGCCAGCACCCTGCCGCCGATCGTGCGGTGCCTGCCCGATTCCCTCTGTACCTTCCCGATCCCGTCGATCGATCAACCGGGCGACGTCATCTCGTACCGGTTGTCGACGCTCGGCGAGTCGAAACTCGGCCGCCAACCTGGAGTTCCCGACTGCCCCAACGCCGCCACCATCGATCCGCTCACCGGCATCTATACATGGGACACCACCGGCTGCACTCTCGCCTCGGGTCCCTGCAGCGGCGCGAACACCCTGTACTCGACCCAGGTCACGGTCGAGGACGACACCAGCAAGGTCGCCGTCGACTTCCTGATCCAGATCGCTGCATGCCCCGCGGGCAACGTCTTCCCCGAGTTCGACGACCCGCCGACGGACGTCTGCGACACTACGGTGAACGCCATCGCCGGTGTGCCGCTCTCGATCCCGCTCCAGGCGTCAGACGCCGACGGTGGCGACGACGTCACTCTCAACGTCGCGTCGTTGCCCTCTGGCGCCTCGACCTCGCCGCTGGTGCCTGCGATCGGTAATCCCGTCACTTCGACGTTCTCGTGGACACCGGCCTTAGCCGACGTCGGCCAGCACATCGTCCTCTTCCTCGCCGCCGACGACTGCGGCCACCAGGAATTCTGCCCGGTGACGATCGACGTCGCCCCGCCGCCGACGCCAACCGCGACGCCGACCACGACCGCGACGGCAACGCCGACCGATACTCCGACGGCGACGCCGACCGATACGCCGACGGCCACGCCCACGTTCACTCCAACCCATACGCCGACGGCGACGCCCACCAACACCGCGACGCCCACCAACACCCCGACCGCTACCCCGACGCCGACCAACACTCCGACGGCTACGCCGACGCCGACCCAGACCCCGACGGCTACCCCGACCCACACGCCCACACTCACGCCGACGGTTACGCCGACGCATACGTCGACGCCGACCAACAACCCGAGTGCGACGCCGACGCCGACGCCTTCGGTGACGCCGACGCCGACGGCAACGCATACCCCCACTGTGACGCCGACGCCGAGCGTGACTCCGACGTCGACCTCGACCCCAACGGTTACCCCGACGCCGACGGTCACTTCGACTCCAACCGCCACTGCGACCAACACGCCGATCCCCGTGTGCGGCAACGGCATCTTGGAGCACAACGAGGAGTGCGATCCGGGTCCCGACGTCCCCGGCGATTGCTGTGATGTCAATTGCTTCTTCGAAGAAGCCGGAGTCCTCTGTAATGCGCCGGGACAACAGTGCCGCGTCAACGTCTGCGACGGCAACGCGAACCTCTGCGTCAGCAACGCGCAGCTCGCCAACGGCACGCTCTGCGACGATGGCAACATCTGTACGGACCCCGATCTGTGCGTGAACGGCTTCTGCATCGGCCCGCTGATCACCTGCGACGACGGCCAGACGTGCACCAGCGACTCCTGCAACCCGGCGATCGGCTGTCTCTTCATCCCCACCGTCGACAGCCCCGACTGCCCCGGATCGTGCTCGGATGGAATCGACAGCGACGGCGACGGCGACGTCGATCTCGACGACGAAGATTGCGCCACGCTCGCGGCGGTGGCGCGCTTCGCCGTCATCTCGACGCGCTCGAACGTTCAGAGCATCTACGCAGGCAGCGACGTCACCGTCGCCGGCAGGCCGATCGATGGCTTCTGCAATACCGTTACCGACCAATGCCAATGCCCCGTGGCCGGCAGCAGTTGCCCGACCGAAGGGCTCTCCTGCACCGACAACGGCGACTGCCTCACCAACGTGCCCGGCTCCTGCAACACGTTCTACGGCCTTTGTGAGTGCCCGCCTGCGGCACCGAATTGCCAGGCGCTCAACCGCCCCTGCGGCGACAACGACGACTGCGTCGTCGCCCAGATCAAAGGCGGCGGCACGCTCGGCGGCGTCTGCGGACGTCAGATGGACGTCGGCGCCGGCACCCGTTTCGGGCTCATGGCCACCAACGAGGCCGTCAAGTTCGGGGTCGGATCCACCGGTGATCGCCACATCGACATGGGCTTCTTCAGCAGCGACGGTGATCCGATCACCATCTTCGAAAACGCCCCGCGCGTCGGCCGCCCTGTGTGCAGCAGCAACATCTACCTCGAATGCCTGATTGATTCGGACTGCCCGCCTGCGATCAATGACGTCTGCGTGCTCGGGCAATGCACGGGTCACGAGGAATCCTGCCTGTCCAACGCCGATTGCCAAGCGGCTTGCGACGCCCGTCGGCGCATGAGCGACGGCAGGTGCACCAATAACCAAAACCTGAGCTGCCTCATCGACGCCAATTGCAGCCCCGGCGCCTGCGATCACCCCTTCATGAGTACCGACGCTACCGAGGAAAACTACCTGCGCTGCGCAGAGATCATCGCGCCCGCACCGTCGCCCTCCGGCGTCGGTCAGGTGCTGCTCTCCCTCAACCAGGCAATCCAGAACTACGTCCCCGCTCCGAGCGAAATCGTCCCATTCCCGTCCTCGTGTAAAGCCTGCCCCGCGATCACGACGCCCTCGACGTCACCGACCTGCGTCGTCTGCCCCGATCTCGACGAGATCCGCACCCGCGCCGCCTACAAGAAGATGATCCTCACGGTCGGCGGCGGCGTCCAAGTCGTCAACCTGGCTCACGTCAAGGTCGTCGGTAACACCGTGCTCAACATCCTCGGTCAGGAGGACACGGTCCTCATCATGCGCCTCACCGGCACGCTGCGCTTCGGTGGGCTGGCGATCCTCAATCTCGGCTCGAATGGTACCGGTAACGGTTCCATCACGCCGGACAACATCCTCTGGAACATGCAAACCAGTACGGGCGGTGATCCGGACTTCGGCCGCGAGTCGTTCTTCCAGGGAACGGTTCTCGCACCGCTGCGCGGGGAGATCCGTGTCGGTTCCGATGTCGTCATCAACGGTGCCTTGATGGCGCAGAAGATTCACATCGGCGGACCGAGTACGATCAACCACGTGCCCTTCACGCCGCTGATCGAGGGAGTCGTGGTGCCGAGCGTCATCAAGAAGTCAGCGCGATTCAGCCGCACCACCGCGCCCAGCGCTCCCGACGAGAGCGAGGAGGTTGCCGCTCCGGCGCGTTCCTTTGCGCGCTCACGGTTCTGTCTCAGCAATCCGGACGATCCGCTTTGTGCGGCGCCGGGGCGGGCGGATCCGTACTCGCGCGTATCCCAATAGGGAGAACGGCGACGGCGCGTTGCGAAGCTTCAGTCGCCGTAACCCAATTGCCGGAGCCGCTCGACGGCCGCTTCGTCCGCAATGGTCTCCTGGCGGGTATCCGCGGGCGGCTCGGGTAGCGAGCGATGGTGCCGGCCGATCGAGCGCTCCAAGTCCAACGCTCTAGCTGCCTGCGTGTCGGCAAGGTTCACCAACTCGCGTGGGTCGCGCGCGAGATCGTAGAGTTGGCGACGCTGGTCACGCATCCGTCGCTGGCGGAAATCGCGCAGAATCAACTTTTCGTCGCCCGCGCGAACGGCCCGGGTGCGCGGCTGCGAACGGCGCGTTTCGAGGTGGATCGGCCGGGCGGCGCCGACCTGGGCCAATTCCGCCAACGGCAGGGCGATCCCGTGCGTCGTCGCCGGCGCATCGGTGCCGAGCAGAGCCGCGAGCGTCGGAAAGATGTCGAGCAAGGTCGTCGGGGCTGCCGACCGTTCCCCCTGCGCCAGCCTCTCCGGCCACCGCAAGAAGAGCGGCACGCGCACGCTCTCTTCGTATAGGTTGGTGCCGTGCCCGAGCTCGCCGTGCTCGCCGAACTCCTCGCCATGGTCCGACGTCACCACCACGAGTACGTTCGGATCGCTGAAGCCGAGTTCGCGATCGAGCGCACGAATGTGCTCGTCGACGTACCGCACCTCCGACCAATACAACGGTTCCAGTTCGGCGCGGGCGCTATCGATGTTGTCCGCGTAGCGCTTGGTGAGTTGCGGAAAGCTCAATCCCGCCGCCGCGCCCTGTGCGGCGGTCCGCTCGCGTGCGAACTCCCGGGCCCATGGCTGACGCGCCTCGTAGGGGGCGTGGGGGTCGAAGTAGTGCACCCAAAGGAAGGTGGGAGTGCGCTTCCAGTCGCGCCGCCATTCGGGGCCGAACTGCGCTTCCATTGCGCGAGTGACGTGTCGGTTGACGGCTCTGGCGGAGATGAAGGGCGCTTCTTCGAGGTACGAATCGAACCCCTGGCCGAAGCCGAGGGCGGCGGTGAGGTGGCTGTTCGCGGCGACGCCGATGGTGCGAAAGCCACCGGCGCGGAAGCTCTCGGTCATCGTCAGAAGCGAGTCGGCGAGCACGTGTTGATTGACCGCAACCAATCCAGGCGCCGAATCGCGCGTGGCCATGGCACCGTGTACGACGCCATGCGACGCCGGTTCCAGAGACGTGAACAACGAGGCCATAGACGGCGCCGTCCAAGACGACGGCGCATAGGCACGGTCGAAAACGATCCCCTCGCGCGCCAGCGTCGCGAGGAACGGCGTCGTATCGGGCCCACCGTTTGCGAATGACACCGCGTCCGCACGCAGCGTATCGATGGTGATGAGCACCACGGCATCCGGCCGCGGCGGCCGAGCGGGCGAGCGCTCGCAACAGCCAATCGCGGTCGTCGCCACAAACAGCGCGAATGGGATTGCAACGTGATGGATGAAACCCGGCACCGGTCTGGCGTAGCGATGGTCGCGCGACAGCGACGCGGGGCGGGTAGGATCCCGCCCCGCGTCGGATTGGTTACGGAACCGGCGTCACCGACACGACATCGGTCGGCAAGCAGACGAGATCCAGCTTCGTCGTCTCCATCACCTCGGGTGCGTCGAAGCCGTTGCCTGGCGCGGTGAAGATGGGGTTGCCGTCGCGGAAGCGGCGCTTCGTGTGTTTGCTCTGCCGCGGCTGCATCTTGTCGCCGACGGCCACGCCAGCGAGGGACGCGGCGGCGGCGTTGGTGAACTTATTCGCCGGTTTGCCCTGGTAACACAGCAAACCGACGTCGGTCTGGACTCCGGTCGTGCCGGCAAAATCCGCCGAGGATTCACGTGGCGGATCGACGACGCTCTTGGTGACCGGACTGCAGAACTCCTTGACTCGCGCCAGATCGACCAGACAGCGGCCCTCGACGGGCGTGCCGTCGAAGCTCGGGTTGCCGTTGGCGTCGAGGGCGCAGTCGTCGAACTCGTCTTCGACGAAGATCTGCATGTCGCGGCGGAGCTTTCCCTTGCCGTTGCCGGCATCGGGCGTCTGGTCGGTGATCTCGCTTGAGACCTTCACCTGGTAGCAGGCGAAGTGGGTCTTCGATCCCGGCGGAGTAGGCGGCGAATCCTCGTCGGCAGCCGCGGGCAGGAGGAATGCGGTGACCTTCTTGGAGCTGACGCGGATCGTACCGAAGCCGTTGGTGAGTTCCCATTCGCGTGCGATGTGCTTCGCTGCCTTCGGGAACTTGCCGTTGGGGAGCGCCGCCGCGATTCCCTCCCTGCCGGCCTTCATCTGGTAGCGCAGGTAATTGAGCGCGGCGTCCTCGAGGACCACTGCAGTGCCGAGCAGTGCCGGATTGAGTACGGCCTGGGCCTTCTTGACCTCGAAATTCTCGGGGTCGTCCGCATCGGTGTCGGCGAGATGGAAGTCGTTGAGTTTGATCACCCAGGGCTTGGGCAACACGCTCTCGAGGTCCTGCCCGAGTCCATCGCGTCGCGGCGCGCGGCCCTTGTACGAAAGGTAGGGATCGATCAGGCAGAGGTTGTCGCCGAAGCCGACACAGGCTCCGGCCTGGCACTCCGAATTCGGCGAGCAGATGTCGCCGTCGTCGCAGAGCGCCTCGTCCGGATCGGCTGCGGTACAGCTGTCGCTGCCTTCGTCGCATTGCTCCGAACAGTTGGCGTCGCCGTCGGGGCCCGGGCAGGGATCGCCGTTCGACGGGCCGGTGCAGCCACCGCCAGCGTCGCAGGTCTCGGTGCCGTTGCAGAAGGTGCCGTCGTCGCAGACCGATCCGGCATTGGCAAAGCCGCAGGTCGCTGTGCAGCACTGGTCGCTATCGCAGATTTCGCCGATTTCCTCGACGCCGTTGCCGCAGGTCTCGAGCGTCCAGCCGATATCGGCCATCACCGCCCGCGAGAAGCCGGGATCGTGATTGGCGCCGGTCGGCGACGGCTCGAGCAGCTGGTTCGGTGTCAGGCTGGCGTCCCAGAAGATCGCGGTGGCGCCGGGCTCGGCGACGGCGGGTGCGTGCATGAGTACGTGGCCGCCGGAGGTGCCGCCGCTGAGGAGGCCGATGCTGTCGAGGACGCGCTCGCCGACCCAGTGCAAGTCGCCGGAGTCGACGGCGGACGTCGCACGCTCGCCGTCGGACATCTCGTCCCACGTCAGGCCGGTGCTGTGGTCTTCGAGGAACGTCATGAAGACATCGTTCTTGCCGAAGCCGAGCGTTCCGGTGGTGACGTCTACCAAGGTGTAGAAGCCGAGGCCGTGGGCGAGTTCGCGCAGGGCGACGGTGACGGCGTCGAAGGTGGTGCCGGGGTTGCCTGCGCCATCGAGGCCGTAATACCAAGTGCGCGGGAAGGCGCAGCCACTGTCGAAGGTACTCGTGAGGGTGAGCTGGATGTCGTCGAGAAAGATGTTGGTGTCGGAGCCGACGAGCTTGTTGGCGAGTGCTGCCGGGTACCAGGTGTCGGGAATCGTGTTGGGGGCGGTGAGCGTGGCGACGTAGACCGGGCCGCCGGAGCCGAGATCGGCGCTGGCGCCATTGCACGCGAGCGTGTCGAAGCGCGCCTGGACCCGGATCGTGACGTTGCTCTCAAGGATGCCGCCCCAGATCGAGGCGGCGCGTTGGAGGACGTTGAGGCGCTGCGCGCCGAGGGTCGCGCCGGCATTGCCGCCGACGGGTGCGACGACGGTGGCGTCGTTGAGACCCTCGCCGACGCCATCGGAGTTGATGATGGAAATGGTGGCGGCGGAAGCCGGGAGAGTGGCGGCGAGCAGCAGCGCGAGCGCGGCGGCGGGGACGGTGATACGCGACATCGACGGCTCCTTGCTCACTTCGCTACCGGGGCCGACGCGTCGTCGTCGCCACGCTGGCCGCCGCGCATCTCGACCTTGCCATGTTCATCGGCCGTCGCGGTCAGCGAATGTTGCATGCGCTTTGGTACTTCGACCATCACCCCAACGCCGGGAACGGTCCCTTGACGAATGACGGGCGGTGCGTCGGCACTGCGGCCGTCGGCCCCGGCGGACTCCGCTTGCGCCGCCGGCAGCGAGCCGAAGGCAGTCGCGCCGAGGATGAAGCCTGCGGCGATCGCAGCGGCGCGAAGTGAGAAGCGCGCGCTCCGGCGCGCACTTCGGGTCGAAGTTGCATCAAAATCAGTCATATCCCCAGCTCCCGGACAGTATGGCCCACCGTAGTCGCAGGCGCTTGGATCTGTCAACGTGAAATTCAGCAGATGGGCGAAGCGCACAGCGGAAGGGCCGCCGTCTGACCGCGCCCAGTCGTTTCGGGGGATGCCCCTATCCTCGAATGGGTAGCGTGCCAGCCCAGAGCGATGCCCCCGGTTGCGCTCACGGCAAGCGCAACATGCAGCCTTCCGGGAAGTCCGCGGCTGCGATGCCATCGCTGAAATAAGGCGATGCCCTACCGGCGCGATGGGCGGAAATGAACTCGCTGACGATCGCAGCTGTGACGCCCGGATGCAGCGCGTGGCCGCGATCATGCGGGCAATCGACGACGACTCGTCCGTTCGCTTGCAGAAACGGGATTGCGGCCTGGGCGGACAGTTCCAAGTCGAGCACGTTCAATACCGTGACGTCGGTGGGTCCCCTGTGGGTCAGCAGCACAGCGCCGCCGTCGGCGGAGTCGAGTGCAGGCCAATTCCACGCGACGTCGAAGACGTTCACGAGATCGATCTCCGCCTGGTCGTTGAACCATGCGCCCGATTCGCAGATCACCGCGCTCAACAGCTCGGGATAGGTCGAGTGCCGCATGGCGGTCATTACCGAACCCGCAGAGAATCCAAACGAGTAGATCCGTGCCGCGTCGATGTCGTGTTGTTCGTTCAGGCACCCGAGCATCGCTTCGAAGAACGCCAGATCGACGTTGTTCTCGTCCGAATCGATGTCCCAATCGAGACCCGACGGCGGCAAGATGCCCGAGTCGTCCGGTGTGATCACGATCGCGGGCAACGCTGGGTTCGCGTCGGGATCGAGGCCCACTGATGTTGCGGTGATTCTCGAGTGAGTCGCCGAAGCCATGCCACGAGAAGATCACGCCCATCGGCTGCGCCATGTCGCGGGGAAAGTCGGCATGGAAGAAGCGCGTTCTGCCGGCGACGACCAGTTGATTCATGCCCGTGGCAATGGTGTCGCCGCCAGGGCAGACGAAAGCGATCTCGACCTCCGCGGCCGCGCCCGGATCGCCGTCGCTCCCACATGCGTTCAGTGCCAGACTCGAAAATCATCGCGAGGATGCGCGCGGCGGAGAAGGTGATCGGTGGGATCGATCGTGTACGGTTCGACATGATGCGCTCTTTCTGCTGCTGGCGGTTCAGAAATCGCGCTCGATACGCAGCGCAGCGATCGTCGTAGCCAGCATCTCGTATTGGCCCACGAGCAAGCACAGCTCAATACTCTGCGCCTCGTTGTAGTGCGCGCGCAGAGCTGTCCATGTGGCATCGTCGATGTTCTTGTTGCGCACGAGAGCGTCCACTGCGCTCAAGAGCGCATGCTGCTGGTCGTTCCAGCCCGGCGCTGACGGCCCGGCGAAGATTCGTTCGACCATTGCAGCGTCGATGCCGACGCGGCGGCCGATTCGCAGGTGGTGGTCGATCTCGTACGGACACTGCCGTAGGTGCGCGACACGCAGGATGACCAACTCGGTTTCGTGGCGCGAAATCAGGCCGCCGGGCATCAGCTGTGCAGAGAAGCGCAGCCACGCGCGAAACAGCTTGCGCTGCCGTCCGAGGGTGCTGAACAGGTGCGCGTCCGCGGTGCCGGCAACCTTCGAGAGCACCCGCCAGATCGTCCAGTTGACGAGGCCGAGTTCCGCCAGCCGCCCCGGGGCGATGCGTGGGCTGCTCATGGGCGCATTCACTTCAGAGCATGCAGGTCGTTGTTGAGGCGTCGCATGAGCCACTCGTACACGAACGCGCACTTGCATTGAAACCAGTGGCCGAGACGAATGTCGTTCGAGGTGAAGACCATGTAGCGGTTGCGCTCGATGCCGTCGAGGATCGCACGTGCCGCGCGTTCCGGCGTCACGGCGTGACGGGCAAAGCGCGCGCGGAGGCGCTGCGCCTGCGGCGTCGTCGTGTCGACTCCGACGATTTCAACGGTGTCTGCCAGGGGGGTGTTCACGCCGCCGGGGCACACCAGGCTCACGCCGATGCCGTGCCGCTCCAGATCGAAGCGCAGCACTTCGGAAATGCCGCGCAGGCCGAACTTGCTGGCGCTATAGGGCGCGTGCCACGGCAAGCCGAACAGCCCCGCTGCGGACGACACGTTGACCAAATGACCGCCGCGCCCGGCGGCCATCATCGCCGGCACGAAGCACTCGATCACGTGGATCGGTCCCATCAAGTTGACCTCGATCACCTTGCGCCAATGTTGGTGTTCGAGAGCGTCGACTGTTCCCCAGACGGAAATTCCGGCGATATTCATCACTACATCCATGCTGCCGTGGTCGGCGTGGATCGCCCGCGCGTAGGTGCGCACGGCGCCGACGTCGGCGATGTCCAGTGCAAGCGATGCGTTCACGGTGCCGCCGCTGCGCCGGATCTCGGCGACGACTTCGGCGAGCGCTGCCTCGTTGATGTCGGTGAGAAAGAGCACCGCGCCTTCGGCGGCGGCGGCGATGGCAGTGGCGCGTCCGATACCGCTGGCGGCGCCGGTGATGAAACACTGCCGATCCTTCAGGCTGCGAATGGCCACTGCGGCACCGTAATCGCCAGCAATCCGATTGGTCAAGCAGATCTGCCGTACACGGGCCATGCGATGCCTTGGGGGTACGCGTTCCCCGTCGGATCGATTCCCCTCAGCGAGTCGCTCAACGAAACAATTTACAACGGTGGCGTCGAGCGTCGAACGTACCGGGACTTGATCGACGTCGACGGTGACGGGCTTCCCGACATCGTTCACGCCTCGAGCGGAAGTTCCGGTGTGTGGTCAATCCAACGCAATCGAGGTGGCTCATTTTCCGAAGCGGTGAGCTACAGTGGAATGCCATTGTACATTACGGCTGAGGTTGTGCCGAATACGACCGAAAGACGAGTGTCGTATCGCCTGTTCGATGCGGATGGCGACGGCTTGTTGGACTTCGTGGACTTTTCTCAGGGCCTGCCGGGCGCGTCGGGAACGCCGGATTATCGAATACATCGGAATCGCGACGGTGCATGGTGCGCCGCATCTTCGCAATCGAGTAGCGGCTGCTCCGAACAAGACGGACAAACCGCAGTTGCGCCGCGGCTGGAGGGGGCAGCACCGTATTTCCTGAGGTACGTTCAGAACGGAATTGGCGGAGAAGTGTTCCTCGACTACCGGCCATCCACGGAATGGCGCGAGGAGGGGGAGTCGGACGTTCCGTTCATTCGCGGGGGCCCAGGGGTTGGAATCGGATTCTTCGCGACGAAGACGGGGTGGGAAGGAGACCGCCACCTATGTGCGACCACCCCCTTCGGGCGCCGAGTTGCTCGCGGCTGCGTGGGGCGGTGCTGGAGGCGGCGGGGTTGGGTTCCCGCGTGCGCGGGAACGACGGGG
>Ga0163144_10008751_pt1 | contig 21863 bp, 21 predicted proteins | sample OliLak19BULKMAT1_FD_123175 | JGI IMG/M metagenome (GOLD analysis project Ga0163144, IMG submission 123175) | Freshwater microbial mat bacterial communities from Lake Vanda, McMurdo Dry Valleys, Antarctica - Oligotrophic Lake LV.19.BULKMAT1 | ecosystem: Environmental > Aquatic > Freshwater >... | reverse complement strand
CTTATCAGCTGCTGTGAGTAGGGAGGCTTGCTGATAGAGCTGAACAGCAAAATTATAGTCTTGGCTTGCTTCATCAACAACATCATCATAGTCCATCGGATTAGAAACCTTGTCTAAAAGTAAATTTTCTACTTCGTCTTGCTCGGCAATGCTTGCAGGGAAAAGTTGCTTTACGGTATCTTTGATGAGTTGCTCTATGATTTGCTTTTCTTGGGCTTGCATTTGCTGGTCTGCAAATGCTGTATGCGACCAAAGACTCACACATATTTCTGCGGAGTGCAGACGTTCGTTGAGCAGCCCGTCCACATCTTCTTTGCTTGGCGGTCTGCCTTGGCTAAACATTCCGCCTTTTCCTTTATTCATAAAAGAATTAACAGCGTAATTAATACAGGCACTTACTGCCATGCCACCTAAGGCAGAAAGGATTCCGCTCTTGTTATTTCCTTCTCTATTATTCGTTTGCTGACCGCTACCTCCACCACCAAGGAAGCTACCAATCAGTCCGCCTAACAGCCCCGTACCGCCTTGGCTTGACTTTCCGCCACCGCCAAGGAAGTCCAATATGCTTCCGCCGCCGCCTTTCTTTCCGCCGCCACCGCCGAGCAAGTCGTTAAGGAATGAAAGGTCTATTCCTTGACCACCGTTGCCACCACCGCTTTGTCCTTGTTCTTGCGGATTTTCAAAGTTAAAGTTCTCATTGACAACCATTTCATCTGGATTATCTTTTACTATACGTACAGGCATAAGATTAAATATAAGTTGGAAAATAATGATTTGCTTTCTTTTAAGGTGAAAAATTAGGTAGATTTTTTTAGTAATACAAAATTTTTTGACTTTATTTTATTTATGTCATGGCTTTGACTTCGTATTTTTCTTGTTAAAAAAACTTAACCGCTATTAGATTCTAACAAAAATTTCCAACTTTGCCGCTATGAATTTGGCAATAGACGTAGGAAATACACTTGCAAAAGCGGCTTTGTTTGAGCAAAACATATTCAAAAGGCATATAGAACGCTTAGATGAACAGGCACTTAAAGACGTATTATCGCAAGAAAAAATCGAAAAAATAATCATTTCATCAGTAAACCCGTATTCAGAAACTCTTGCAAATCTGATACCTAATAATATTGATGTGATTACGCTAAATTATTTGCTGCCTTTACCAATTCGGCATCTATACCAAACGCCACAAACGCTCGGTATGGATAGGGTAGCGGCGGCTATAGGTGCAACCATTCTGTACCCGTCTGCGAATAGGCTAATAATCGATGCAGGGACTTGCATCACGTATGATTTCATAGACAAGCAAAATGTGTATCATGGAGGTAGTATTTCTCTCGGTTTGCAGATGCGATTTCGAGCTTTGCATGAGTTTACAGCCAAATTGCCCTTGTTTTCGAAGGATAATTTCAAAGAAGGGAATTCCTTTATTGGGGATAGCACCGAAACGGCAATGGTAAGCGGTGTAATTAATGGTTTTTCGAAAGAAATAGAAGGATTTATTGGTCTTTATGAGGAAAAATTTGAAGACTTGCAAGTAGTATTTTGCGGTGGCGATGCTGCTTTTCTAAGCCAAAGATTGCAAATAAAAACAGTAAAAATGGCGCATCAGAAAGACTTGTTATTTATCGGTTTGAATACGATATTATTGTATAATCAATTACAAAATTTTAATAGTATAATCATTTAATCATATAATTGTCAATGCGCTTTATTCAAAAAATTCATATATACCTCTTTTTAAATCTATTAGCTCTTCCCTTATTGGCTCAAAATGGCAACTCTCCTTATTCACGCTTGGGCGTTGGCGAGCTATCTACGCAAGGAACGATTTATAATATTGGTATGGGCGGGCTAAGTGTGAGCAATTCGAGTCAGGCATATCTGAATCTCTCCAATCCCGCGCTGCTTGTTCGCAATAGAGTGATGGGTTTCGAGGCAGGTTTTGGTGGCGAATACAAGCAAATAGCATCTGCGAAAGCCACAGAAAAAAATAGCAATGGCAACCTTTCTTATTTAGCATTTGGCTTGCCCTTAGCTAACCGATGGACGATGGGCTTGGGGATTCGTCCTTTGAGCAGCGTAAACTATATAGACCGCTTCGAGATAAAACTGCCTAACACGCCCTCCTTTATTGAATACACTTATAAGGGAAGTGGTGGCATTACACAGGCATTTATGGCGCATAGCGTTCGCGTAGCGAAAGGCTTTTCGCTGGGACTGCAAGTAAATTTTAACTTTGGCTCCATCAATACCGAGTCGGTTTCTACCGTAATAGACAACAAAATATTCTCGCAAGGCTCTTATGCTATTGCTGTTTTTGACCAAACTACTTTTTCGGATTTTAGCTACAAAGCAGGTGCAGTCTATACCGCCAAATTAGATAAAAATACTTTCCTAAATTTGGGGGCTACTTACGATTTAGGGGCAAACTTAGGTGTCAAAAGGTTTAAATCTACGCAAAGACGGGACATAAGCGGGCAGATTCTTTCCTCTGACACTATTTCTCAAGACATCAAGTCAAGTGTGTCCCTGCCTGCCAAAACCTCTTTCGGCATCAGCTTGGAAAGACCGTTCAAATATACTTTTGGTGTAGATGTGGCATTTCAGGACTGGAGCAAATTCACAGGAATCATCATCAGAGATACCTTAGCAAGTACCTACAAAGTTGCCGTAGGTGGCGAATATACACCTAATCTGACCTCTATCAATAGCTATTTGGCGAGGATTAGCTACCGAATAGGCTTTAGCTATATGCAACTCCCCTACAAACTGGAAGGTAGGCAGCTCGACGAAAGGTCTGTGCATCTTGGCTTTTCTATGCCCTTAAATCGCGGCTATTCTGCCCTCAATTTAGCTTTTACACTTGGCAAAAGAGGTGTTGCAGTAGGCAATCTGATAGAGGAAACTTTTTTTAGGGTAAACTTAGGCTTTACCGTCAATGACGCACAATGGTTCTTTAGGAGAAAAATCAATTAACGGATTGTTAAGTTAAAATTTGTAAATACTAATTATTTTGGCTTAAATACTGCAATGTAATACATAAAAACCTATAACTTGCGATTTAATTCGTAATAGAAACATTAATTCACAACAATAACTCGTTCACTCTGTAAAAGCAGCAAACTATGAAAAAACGACTATTTTTATTCACAATCCTATTTGTTGGAGCTATTGGGCTGGCAGCAGCGCAACCCTTCAACTGTAGCCCAGCGACAACTAACTGTGAATCGGGCTGGTGCTGGGGCGAAGACCCCGGCAAGGCAAAAGAAACTTATACTATCTTTGCCGATGCCATCAAGCTCAAAGAGTATGGTCGTGCCATAGAGCATTTTGAGTGGCTTGCTACCAATATCCCTTGCTTAAATGAGGCACTCTACATCAACGGACTCAAGCTCTACGAAGCATTGGCTGAAGAAGAAAAAGATGCCAACAACAAGATTAAGTACCAAGACAGGGTATTGGCTCTGTACGACAAACGTATGTCGACTTACGGCGAAAAATTGGACGTAATGGAGCGTAAAGGGCTTAAATTCTATCCCTATGAAATGATAGAACGCACCAACTTAGCCCCTGACACTGCTATGATAAATCGCCTTTACAATTTCTATGACAGGCTAATCGAAAAGGGTGGAGCATCTCTGAAGCAAAGTTCTGTATTCTCTTATTATATGGACTTGATGTGCAAAAAGAAAACCCTTTCCAAAGACATCAGTGATGATGTAATCTTAGAAAAATACGGCAAAATTACTCAAATAGTGGATGCCAAAATAATAGAAAATGTAAAAAAAGAAACATGGGAAGAAACTAAAATTGCAATAGATGGATTGGTCGAAATGTATGTTCCTATGGGCTGTGATTACATTACCAACAAATTATACCCGAAATTGCAGGCAAATCCGAAAGACCTCGATATGGCAAAGAAAATCGTTGCCTTCATCTTGCGTATCAAAGACGATGCAGACAAATCAAAATGCTATAAAGGAGAAATCTTTACAAAGGCGGTAGAAGTAATCTATATAAATGAAAAAACGGCAAGTATTGCTCGTATTTTGGCAGACCGTGCCTTTTCAGCAGGTGATGAAGCGGGCGGGATAAAGTACCTAAACGAAGCCATAGAACTTGAAACTGACCCTGTAAAAAAGGCAGATGATATATTCAGACTTGCGAGAATGGCAAGCAAGCGTGGCGCATTGGGCGAAGCAAGGACATTGGCACTCAAATCGGCATCTGCGGACGCATCAAAAGCATCAGAGGCTTACTCTTTCATTGGCGACCTCTACATGAGTAGCCACAAGGCTTGTAGCTCTGGCGATGCTGTTCAATCGCGCGCTGTATTCTTGGCTGCTTATGATATGTACGCCAAAGGCGGCGATGGCAAAGGAATGGCAAATGCAAAAGACCAATTCCCTTCTATCACAGATGCTTTTACTTTAGGCAAAAAAGAAGGAGATGTATTGAGTGTTGGTTGCTGGATTAATACCTCGACTACGCTACGCCTTAGACCAAAGAAATAAGTTTTTAAAAGTTTTTTTAAAGCCCCAAGTATATTAAAAATACTTGGGGCTTTTTATTTTCTAAAAACCAAAGGTGAATGAAGCCCAATAGCTTTGCCAATCTGCATCTTTTATAGCTTTGTGGGGAATCATTTGCACCGCACTTACCATGTATTCGCCTTGCTTCTGCATCTCAAAAGAAATCATGCCCTTGCTATCCGTTCTTTGCTCGGTTTTCGTCAGTTTTCCTTCTTTTTTGTGCCAAATCTTGACCAAAGTATTCGGTAATTCCTTGTTTTTAAACACCAATCTAAACGTCAGTTTTTCGCCTGCTTGTAGCTGATATGGGTTTTGTTCGGGCAAAAGTTCCAGTGTATGCTTTACTCTGGTTTTAAAAGTATTATCCATTTTGCCACCAACTTGCACCAATGCTTTGGCACAACGCTGATAGGATTCACGCCCTTTTTTATCTGTTTCCTTGCGTTTTTTGCGTAGCTCGATGACCTCCACTAAGCCATCTTCCTCCAGATATGCCAAGAATTTGGCTGGCTCTAATTCTATGAGTTTGTCTTGGCTATTAAAAGCCAATAGCTGCGTTCCTTCAGTTTTGAAGGTCAAAGTAGTTTTTTCTTCGGGCTTTGATGGGAATATATCGGCAATGCTTTCTTTGCCTTTGGCACTGTAAAGGTAGAAACTTGCCATTTTCCCTTCCCAAATTTCGCCATTGAAGTCCTCGCCAACAAAAAAAGAAATAGGAACAGCATCGCCAACTTTGACAATAAACTTTCCGACTGCAAGCCAAAACTCATGGGCTTGCGAAGCATAAATAATACTTAAAAAACAGAAAATAAGGACTACTTTTTTTCTCATATTAGTTTAAATTTAGTTTACAAGTTAAAAAAATTAACATTTAGACAATCTTGAAAAACAAACTTACGGATTATTGCTTAGAAATTCAAAATCGATACTCTTGGCCAAGTCTTGCCTTAAAGCATTTGCAGCAAGTCTATTGAAGCAACGCGCTAAAATATTGAAACAACCAAAACAAGTATATTATTTACTTTATTACTAAACCTTCATAACGAAAATGTCGTTAAAAAAAACGAAGAGTTTTACTACAACACTACCAATTTATTTTTTACATTTAATATATTCAAACCATGAAAAAACTATTTTTTGTACCCGTACTTTGCCTTTTTGCGTTTTCCGTTCAGGCACAGAAAGCGATGATTACCTATCACCAAGCAGTGGTAAAAGCTCTTTACCTCAACTGTGGGAACGAAATTTTTGTCAATGTATGGAATCGCCCCAATATCAAAAACCTTAGATTTGAGGCTGAAAATGCAGAGGTTATCAGGAATGAGGACAATAAGATTACCCTCATTCCTAATGGGGCTAAAGTACGTTTGCTGGTCTTTGAAGGCGATAGTTTGCTTTCTACCGAAGCCTTTCCTGTACGTCTTTTGCCCAAGCCCGACATTGGTATTTTCTTTGGTAATCAGCTTGTTTTGGATAGAGATGAAAGTTTTACCAAAGAGCAGTTAGCCGCAATCACCGTAAGAGCCGCCGCAGACGTAGTAATTGCGGATGCTATTCCCAAAGATACTCGCTATAAGGCAAGTAACGTTGAGGTATATTTGGAAAGAGATGGCGCAAAAGTCGGCGAGCAAATATCGAGCAAAGAGGAACGCATAGATTTGGAAAATCTTTTGAAATCTGCCAAAAAAGGAGATAAAGTTGTCATCGAAGTAAAAGGAGTAAAACGCCTAAATTTTAGAAATGAGACAGAAGACCTGAAAATAGGAGTTGCTATATTCAGACTATCTATTAACTAAAAAAGCATTATCCATTTTTAAAAAATATCACCATGACAATTACATCAAATTATTTGAAATCTCTTTGCGTATTTCTCCCGCTTTCCCTATTGGCAATATCTGCGGCGCATGCCCAAAAATTGACACTTTCGCCATACAAGGAAAAACCTATGCCCCTTTACCTAAATTGTGGGAATGAAATCATTGTCAATATTGAAAATTATCCCTATTTAGATAACATCCGCTTAGAGGCTGAAGGTGCTGAAATCATCAAAAGTGCAAAATCAGGCGTATTTACAGTGGTGCCTAATGCAGCCCAAGTAATAATTCGGGCGTATGAAGGCGAAAAATTACTTTCGGAGAGCCATCACCCCGTTAAGATACTGTCAAAGCCAGATATTACCTTGTATTTAGACGGTTTTGTGTTCAATCATAGACAGGTATATGCCAAAGAGCATTTGGATACAGTGATGGTCAAAGCCACAATTCCCTACCACATCCAAGAGGAAATACCCAAAGATACTCACTATGTCATCAAAGAATATGAGGTTTCCCTGCTGCGAGGCGCAAATGTCATTAGTGAATTATTGGTAAAGGAAGAAACAGTATATCTGGCAGAGCTACTCAAAGCCGCCAAATCGGGTGATATATTAAGCATAGAAATTAAAACATTGGAAAGGATAAATTTTAAAGGCAGTGTAGAAATGCTATTTAGTAATGAGCCAAAAATTTTTACCATTCCGATTGATTAGTTTTCTGCAAACCTCAGAAAAATTGATCAAGCACCAAACTAAAAAGTAAAGAAAAAAGCAGCAAACTTTTGTAAAGTTTGCTGCTCAAAAAGTCTTCTCACTACACTTTTTGCATTATTGCTCTGTTTTTGTAGAGTCTGTAGCTTGCTCAGGCATCGACTCTTCAGAGGTAGTTCCGCCCATTGCTTCTTGTGCGCAACTATCTGATATTTCCTTCCTCTTCTCAAGTCCTTTATCGTACTCGCTTGTACTAGCGAACTCGGCTTCTACCTTGCTGGTAAAGCAATCTGCTATTTTTTCCAAAACAGCATCTTCAACTGTTTGCCCGTTTGCAGCAAGCGTCTTTTTGGCTACGTCGATGAAACCAGTTTTGACAGCTTTTTTATCATCTTCCGTCCATTTGCCTTTTTCGCTTACAGGACTGCACCCAACAAAAGTGAGGGCAAAACAAAATACACATACGAAACTTAAAATCTTTTGCATAATCGTAGAAATATTTAAAATGAAACTAATAGGAAAAAAATTTTCCCAAATTTATATTTATTTTTTAAATAGTTTCTTAAAAATTCACAAAAAATAAATATAAAAAAAAAGGGCTGTGAGTATTTGCCCACAGTCCTTTTTCTATTGTACCTATTTTCTATTTTACAGTATCTACTACCGCTTTGAAGGCTTCTGGGTGATTCATTGCTAAGTCAGCTAAAGCCTTGCGGTTTAGGCTGATGCCAGCTTTGATTACCTTGCCCATGAATTTGGAATAAGACAAGCCATACTGTCTTGCGGCAGCATTGATACGCTGAATCCACAATGCACGATACTCTCTTTTTTTCAACTTACGACCTACGTAAGCGTGCAACAAACCTTTTTCGTGTGTGTTTTTTGCAACTGTCCACACATTTCTCCTCGCCAAAAAGTTACCTTTGGTAAGTTTGAGAATTTTTTTTCTTCTTGCTCTTGAGGCAACTGAATTTACCGAACGTGGCATAAAATTTTACTTTTAATTTTTTTAGTAATGGCGACCTCGTTTTGAGGTACTTTAAAAGCCAATTCCTTGGGGCGTTAATCCCCAGATTGCATTTAAGCTAACATTTCTTTTACTCTTGGCGTGTCTGCCGCACAAACTATGGCAGAATGCGTCAGGCGGCGTTTTCTATCTTTCTTTTTCTTGGTCAAGATGTGATTTTTGAAAGCGTGCTTTCTTTTCACCAAACCAGAAGCAGTTAGTTGAAAACGTTTTTTTGCGCTTGACTTACTTTTTAACTTAGGCATTGTTAATAAAATTTGAAAAATTCAAAAAACTTATATATAAATAACTCTTTTCAGAGGCTATTTCTTAACTTGATTTTTGGGCGAAAGCATTAAAATCATACGCTTTCCCTCTAACTTAGGTAGCTGGTCGGGCTTGCCAAGCTCTTCTAATGCTTGGGCAAATCTCAGCAATATCACCTCACCTCTTTCTTTGAAAACGATAGTACGACCTACAAACTGTACATACGCTTTTATCTTATTACCGTCTTTGAGGAACTCCTGAGCGTGCTTGAGCTTAAAATCGAAATCATGCTCATCAATATTAGGACCGAAACGAATCTCTTTGACTACCGTCTGATGCGTTTTTGCTTTGAGTTCTTTTTGCTTTTTCTTCTGCTCATACTTAAACTTTGAGTAGTCAATAATTTTGCATACGGGCGGTGTAGCCTTTGCAGAAATTTCCACTAAATCTAAGTTTTGTTCCCTCGCCATTTCTAAGGCTTTCTTAAACGGGTAGATACCAATTTCGATATTCTCACCCACTAATCTCACCTCTTGAACGCCTCTAATCTGCTCATTTATGCGGTTGGCATCGTCGTCTTGCTGCGGACCTCTGAACCTATTGCGGTTAAAGTCTTTATTGAAGGGCGGCTTTGGACCTCCGCCTGCTTTATTGCCTCCTTTGAAAAATGGATTTGGCATTAGCAAATATTGGGTTTAGTGAAAAAAAAATTAAATTTGTTGCTCATCTACTTTTGATTTTTTACATTAAAAACGTTGAAAACACAACTCGTATTTTCATCTTTGATAACGCAAATTTATAAATATTTTTGAGAAAAAGCAAGTTATAATTTATTTTTTTGATTTTCTCTTAGTTTTTTGTTAGAAATATCAATATAAAAGGGATTAAAAAGAAGATAACCAAGACATAGATTAAGCCAATGAAGCGATTTTGCATGGAAAGTTTGCCCAAAAACTGTGCTGCCCGAATTGTGAAATTACGCAAAGGGAGAATAGGAAAAAGCACCATTACACCTAAAAAATTAAAGAGTAAATGGGCTATAGCAAGGCTCAGAGCGGCATCTGACTGGGAGATTGCCGCCAAAATTGCCGTAAAAGTAGTGCCGATATTGGCTCCCATGATGAAGGGGAAAGCGTTTTTGAGAGATACTTTGCGCGTAGCAACTAATGAAACCGTTACCGAGGTGGTCAGAGAGCTTGACTGCAAGGCTGCTGTGAGCAAAATGCCCCAATTTAATGCCCTAAGCGGTGTACCAAAAACGAAGTTTTGGAGCCTGTGCCAACGCTCGCCCATCAAAACTGATTTTATGATGAGTGTAAAGCTACTGATGGACAAAAACAATAAAACTATCGATAATGGCAATAAAATGAGTCCATTATTCCCCAAAAGTTGGGCAAAAAAATCAGAAGCGGGATATACAGTTACGTCCATTAAGCCTTTGATGCCGATATTCGTAAACTTGCTAAATGGCTTGATGAGCTGGGTAACATAGATGGATAGCTTGGTCAAGAAGTGGGTATAAACCTCTAAGGGGAATAGCACTAATGCACCGAAAATATTGAAAATATTATGTGCTGCTGCGGCACTTGTAGCCCTTCTAAACTCTTTTTTCTTATTGATGTGGGCAAAAGAAACAAGCATAGCGGTAATGGTAGTGCCGATATTTGCGCCTATCACTACGGGAATGGCATGCTCTAACGATAGCTTTCCTGCTGCTACTGCCACTACTACGAGCGCAGTGGTCATAGAACTTTTTTGGACGGTAGCAGTAACGAGTAAGCCAATAAAAAGCCCAACAAAAGGATTGGAAATGGCAGCAATGATGTTATTAATCACTTCTCCGCTTAGTAAACGAAAAGAAGAACTAAGCAAAGAGAGAGAAATTAAAAAAACAAATAAGGCACACAAGGAAAGAAACACCCGCATACCAATCTGTAAAAAGGATAAAGAAACAGGCTCAACTGATGCCTTTTCGTATGATTGCGTATGCTCTGTAGTTGTCAATAATTTAAAAAAATATGAAATCAATTGCAATATTACACGCATAAAAAACAAATATGTTGTAATAAGCAATTAAGAAATTATTAATTTTGCAAATGAAACTTTACTTAATCCCAATTCCTTTGGCTGAAAATGCCTTAGATTCACTTTCGCCAATGGTCAAACAAGCCATTTTAGTTACTCAATTTTATTTGGTCGAAAATGTCCGAACTGCTCGCCGCTTTATTAGCAGCCTCAAAGCAGGCATAGATATTTCGCAACTTACTTTTTTTGAAGTAAATAAGGACACAAATTTACAACAATTAACGGAATATTTCAAACAAATTCCTACGGAAGCAAATATAGGCGTAATGTCGGAGGCGGGCTGCCCTGCCGTAGCCGACCCCGGCAGCTTGGCAGTGAGCTATGCCCACAAGCATAATATTCAGGTAATTCCCCTGGTGGGACCCTCTTCGATTCTATTGGCATTGATGGCTTCGGGGCTAAACGGTCAGTCATTTGCCTTCCAAGGCTATCTGCCCATTGATAGGGCGGGTAGGAGCAAAGCGATAAAAAATTTGGAGAAAGACTCAAAGCAAAAAAAGCAAACGCAAATTTTTATAGAAACGCCTTATCGGAATAATCATGTAATGGAGCAGCTCATTAGCGATTTGCAAGAGGAAACCTCTCTTTGCATAGCCTCGAACCTCACAGGGGAAAATGAGCTGGTGATTAGCAAAAAAGTGAAGGAATGGAAAAGCGATTTGGCAAAAAAACAAGTCCCAGATTTGCACAAACAGCCCACTATATTTATATTGCTTGCCTAATGAACTATTAATACTAAAAACCATCTGTCAAATGAAAGTTTTTCATCAAGACCTCAAGCATCTTTTGATTATCGACATAGAAACTGTAGCGTGTGCTGCTCGGTACGAGGAACTTCCAGAAAGTATAAAGCCTTTTTGGGAAAAAAGAGCCAAAATATATGCCGAAGAAACACCTAACCCGAAGGATGCTTTCCAGAAACACGCTTCTTTGCACGCCGAGTTTGCAAAAATAGTGAGTATTGGGGTAGGTTTTTTTTATTTGAACGAGCATCAGGAATTGGGCTTGCGGGTAAAATCAATTAGCAATGATGATGAAAAACAGCTTTTGCAAGACCTCAAAGACTTATTGGAAAAGCGGTTAAAAAGCCAAAAACGCTTGGTTGCGCACAACGGGCGTGAGTTTGACTATCCTTTCCTCTGCCGCCGCCTACTTATTCACGGGCTTGGCTTGCCGGCTATTTTCCAAAATCTTAGGAATAAACCTTGGGATAATCCGCACTTAGATACAATGGAAATGTGGCGGTTTGGCGACCGCAAAAACTACACTTCTTTGCGACTGCTTGCCCATCTTTTTGGGCTTCCACCTTACCAAGACCAGATTGATGGAAGTATGGTTTCGGACATTTATCACCACGACAAAGATTTGATGCGAATTTCAGCCTACTGCCGCAATGACGTGATTACAACGGCACAAATCTATCTGTGCATGCAAAATTTACCAATTATCAATGAGGATAATATCATAGAACTATCAGCATAAATTAGCTTTTTTGCTACTGATAAAGAGGTAATTCTTTTACCAATTCGCTGCCTCCTTTTTCGAAATCTACTTTATAATACAAATGTTGCAAGCCATTTGTAACTGCCAAATATTTTGCTTTTAAGATGTAGTTATACATGAGCGCCTGATTAACAGCCTGTTGATTAAGCATAATGGAACTTGCCTTACATTCAATCAGTAGAAAAGGACTCCCTTGCCTGTCATAAACGATTACATCACTTCGCTTTTGCATATTGTTGTAGTTTAAGCCACTTTCCACGTTAATCAGTGGTTTAGGATACTGATTAGCAATGAGATAATGCACAAAATGCTGCCTCACCCACTCTTCTGGAGTGAGCATGATGTATTTTTTTCTGATAATATCAAAAATGAAAACCTTATTCTCTTTGGTTTGCAGTTGATACTCAAATTTAGGTAAGGCTAATTTTGTCAAAGTGATGGCGTTTTTATTACAAAAATTACGAAATCTTTCTTTAAAATATACAGTCGCAAGTTAATCAATCTGTTTAGATAATATAGTACTTTTTTGCTATTTTTTGGTGTTTATCTGTGATTTTATTGTACTATTCAAGTTTTTCAGCTATTTTTAAAGACTATTTTAGGAATACGATATTATTTTTCTCGGTTAAAAATAATAAAATAGTACGTTTAATATAATTCTGTGCCAAATGCTTTACAGATAATATAGCCTAATTAGCGTTAAAATTGTAGTATTATACTTCTCCACCCGCCCTCACAAATATCACAGATTTACAAGACATGAAAAATAAGAAAATTACTTTACTACTATTATTGAGCTTTTTTAGCTTTCAAGGTATTATTTATGGTCAAAGTAAGCTGCAAAGCAAATTAGATAAAGCGTATTATTTGTATTATAAGGCGAATAATTATCAAGCAAAGCATCAAGCAGATAGTGCCAATAAATACTTTCTCAAAGCTGCTCCCGAACTGTTCAAACGTGGGCGTTATACCCTGCATACAATATGCCTGAGCCGTTTGGCAAAAAACTACTTCGAAAAAGGAAATTATGAGGCATCTAAGTTCTTCATAGATAGCGTTTTGAATACCATAGAAAAAAGAAAGTTAGCAAAAGTAGGAATGCCCTTGCGACCACTTGCCTTAGAAATTTCTGCTGATGCCTACCTTTGGAAGTCAAAGATAGTAGAAAAATTGCATCTTTATGACTTGGCAATGGAGTACGCTCAAAAAGCGGTTGCCCTACGCATACAAATAGACAAAAACGCATGGGCAAAGATAGCAAATGCCTACCTAAATGAAGGAAAAATACAGTTGGCTTCGGGTTATTACAGTGAAGCAGTAGCAACTTTGGACAAGACATTAGGCATCTTACAGAAAAATAAATCAAAAGATACGACCACCATTCGGGCTATTACACAGGCACTTGCCGAAAATTATCAGAAAACAGGCGATTATGAAAAGGCACTCATTTATCTACAAAAATCAGTGCGTAGTAGCAAAGATTCGGCAGTGCAAGCATTGAATTTTCATATTGCGGGGCTTATCGCTGACGGAAAGGGCAACTACGATTCGGCAACTTTTTACCATGAAAAGTCTTTATTGATTTGGCAAAAAGATTCTTTGGCGCACATTGGCGACTTGGCAAAGGCGAATCTGAATATTGGGATTGGCAACCAAAAAAATGGGCAGTACGACAGGGCTTTAGCCTACGAACAAAAGGCTCTTTTTGCCTTAGAGGATACCACCAATCAAACCGCAGAGGACGCTACCTACAAAGCGGCAGTTTTAGACCAAATGGGCGTAACCTATACCGCCAAAGGAGATATAGACCAAGCCATTCAGTATCAGGAGAAAGCATTAGCCATTCGCCAAGAAAAGCTGCCCGCTAATCACCCCGAAAAGGCAGAAAATTTGCTGCACTTGGGCGATGCACATTTTGCAAAAAAAGAATATGAAAAAGCAAATTTGTACTACGAAGATGCACTAAAGATAGCTCAAAAATCACTTCCCCTCAAGCACCCGCTCACCGCAGCTATTTACTTTAGCTTGGGTATACTTTCCAAAGAAACAGGGCAAGATTCTCTGGCTAAAACTCAGCTAAACAAGTCTTTGCATATTTATTTGGAAGTGCTGCACACCCAAGAACACGCACAAATAGCCAAGATTTATCATGCCCTAAGCCTACTTTCCCAAAAAAGTGAGAAGTGGCAGGAGGCAATTCAATATACGTTGAAATCTATCCAAATTTATGAAAAAGTGTTAGGGGCAAAGCACCCGTCTATTGCCGAAGATTATTATAGTCTGGGTCTTATCAGCGAAAAGCAAAACCAAGATGTAGATGCTTTGCACTATTATCAGCAAGCTGTGATAGCAATTACACCCGACTTTGAGGACAAAAATTTCTTTGCTTTGCCTTCTTTGGAAAAGGTACTTTCCGAAACGCTCTTGCTCAAAATATTGGATAGCAAAGGGCATTTGCTCAAGAAATGTAGCCTCCCAAATGAGTCAAAAGAGAACTGCCTCCAGCAGTCATTGATGCACTACGGACTGGCGACAGACTTGGTAGAAAAAATGCGAAATAGCTATAAAGCTGAAGGTTCAAAGCTATTTTGGGCGCAGCATACCGTACCTATCTATGAGGAAGGCATCAAAATTTGTTTGGAACTCTTTGACCTTACGCAAAATAACACCTTTTACCAAGAGGCGTTTGTCTTTTCAGAAAAAAGCAAAGCGGGCGTACTCAGAAGTGCCATCGCAGATGTGCAAGCGAGCAAAGTAGCAGGTGTACCCGACAGCTTGCTTACTTGCGAGCGTACGCTACGCAGCCAACTGCACCAAATAGATAGAGATTTGACCAAAGAAGAAACCCTCAAGGAAGCAGCAGACAAGCAAAAAGTAAAGCAGCTTAAAGCAAGGCTTTTCGAAAACAAAGCCAAGTATGATAGGCTAATTGCTTTCTTGGAAAAAACATATCCTAAATACCACGATTTGAAATACAAGGTTTCTGACATAGACTTTGCAGAACTGCAAAATAGCCTGAAAAAAGACAAACGCAAGGATAGAAACAAGGACAAACTCACGCTTATAGAATATTTTATTGGCACAGCGCAAATTTATATTTTTACAATTTCCGAAAAGGGCTATCACGTTACCAAAGTAGCAAAAGAAGCTAATTTTGAGAGAGATGTGAAGGCTTTCAGGAATAGTCTGTACTACAAAATAGAAAACAAAACCTACGATTACGGCATCAGTTTTTACAAACAACTCATAGAACCCATAGAAATGTATATCATTGGGAAACGATTGATGGTTATTCCCGACGCAGTATTGGGCATTATTTCCTTTGAGGCTCTCATAGATGCCAATCAATTAGCAGGGAAAAAGATTGCCAAAGACAACTTTCCCGCACTTCCGTATTTGTTGAAAAAATACAATTTTTCCTATACCTATTCTTCTATGCTGCTAATGAATCAGCAGCCCAAAGAGCAGGAATATAAATATGATTATTTGGCTTTTGCTCCCATATTCAGGGATAATAATAAGATGGTTGCTCCGCCCACTTCATCAAGAAGTGGCTTGGCAGAGAACAACTTGGAATATTTGGAGGAAGAGCAAGAAAGAAAATATGACGGAAACTACGCAAGCCCTTTGCTTGCTACGGAGCAGGAGGTTGATGAAATTTCTTTGCTTTTCGAGAAAAATAAAAGGGCAGTTTTTAAAGAAAAAAATGCGACCGAAGATGCTCTTAAAAGTTTGCAACTCACAGATTACAAATATATTCACTTTGCCACGCATGGCTTTGTGGATACGCAAAACCCAGCACTTTCGGGGATTATGCTTTACAAAAAAGATACAAACCACGAAGATGGTATTTTGCACTCAAGCGAGGTGTACAACTTAAAGCTAAATGCAGATTTGGTAGTGCTAAGTGCTTGCGAAACAGGCTTGGGAAAGGTGGTCAAAGGAGAGGGAATTGTGGGGCTTTCCCGTAGCTTTCTTTATGCAGGAGCAAAAAACATGATGGTTTCTTTGTGGAGAGTAAATGACGAAGCTACCAAAGAATTGGTGGTTGATTTTTACCATAAATTAGAAAAAGGCAGAAATGTAAGCAAGGCAGAAGCGTTGAGAAAAGCAAAATTAGCTTTTTTGAAAGATAAAAAATATGCAATGCCTTACTATTGGAATGGCTTTGTGCTGATTAGCAATAGTTTGTAGGTAATAAAAAAGGAAATTTGCTTACAACGCTTTACAAAATAAACCTATAAGGTTTTAAAAACCTTATAGGTTTTATTATCCTTCCTGTTTCCCCAAAAAGACCTTATCGGCATAGAAAGTAGCAAAAGGCACGAGCGAAGCCAAAAATAGCAAAAACAGCACTTTGAAAGACCATTTTTTCTGGATTGTAACTATGATAACGAACAGGACATACAAGACAAAAAGTACGCCATGCGCCATACCTACTACTCTGACCGCTTGCGGCATTCCCGCCCAATATTTGAGTGGCATGGCTATAAAAAGAAGAATTAGGAATGACCAGCCTTCTACAAAAGCGGTGATTCGCAAACGCCCAAGATGAGTGGCTAATAAATTTTTAAGCATTTTTGTTTGATTTTGGTAAGTCAGTAAAATATGCCGCAAAGATAGACCAAAGCAGGATAGAGATGAAATACATTAACGTTAATTTGTCTGCTATCTCAAAAAATGTTAAGACATTGATTTCTCAAAACGATTTATTTCATTATTCCGTTTGCAAAAGGTAAATTTGATGTGATATTGTGTGCCTTGTGATTAAGGCTAAAAAACAATTTCCTTTTAAACAAGGTATTACAAATGAAAAAAAGTATTTTTTTGCTTTTCTTTGGCTTTATTTTTCACTGCTCTCAAGCGCAAACACAGTTGCCAGAATTGGATAGTGTGCCTATGCTGCTCACGAGTATGGCTATTCAGATAGAGTGTACGGCAGGGGTGAATGACCTATACAATTTCAAATTTAGCCGTGCCGAAAGTCAGTTTGGCTGGCTTAGGCGCAAATATCCTACGCATCCGCTTCCTTATTTCCTGATGGGATTGAGCCAATGGTGGAAAATAGTGCCTAATATCGACAATAAAAAGTATGACGAAAAGTTCATCGCCTACATGGACACGTCGATAGTGCTGGCTGAAGAGCTGTACGACAAGAATAAGAAAAATCCAGAAGCAGCTTTTTTCCTTGCGGCGGCGTATGGCTTTAAAGGGAGGCTTTTTGCAGAAAGGCAGCAATGGACAAAGGCTACTTTTGCAGGGAAAAGTGCCATCAAATACATGGAAAAAGCCATAGATAAAAGCGACCTAAGTGTAGAGTTTCTCTTTGGCGATGGGCTTTATCATTATTTTGCAGAGTGGATTCCTCAAAATTACAAATTCCTGAAACCTGTACTTTGGTTTTTTAGAAAAGGAGATAAAAAGTTGGGATTGAGCCAGTTGGAAAAGGTCGCAAGTGATGCTTTTTACACCAAAACAGAGGCACAGTATTTTCTTATGCGCATCTATCCCGATGAAAATATGTCGCCCAAAGCCTTCGAAACTTCCAAATATCTTTACAAAACTTTTCCCGACAATGCGTATTTTCATCGCTATTATGCACGTATGCTCTATACGAACGGAGATATGCGAGAGTTGGAGCCTGTTTGCAACGAAATTATAAGCAGAATAGATTCTAATCGTGTGGGTTACGAAGAAATTAGCGGGCGTTATGCTGCCTTTTATTTGGGACATATCTACCGCCTGCAAAACAATAAGGAGAAATCAAAACTGTTCTACGATAGGGCGGTAAAGTTTTCCGAAACCCTCCAAACATTAGATGCAGGCTACTATCACTATGCAATGGCGGAACTGGCACATTATGCCGACAAAGAGGGAAATATACCAATAGCGAGGCAGTATTACGAGAAAATAGAAAAATATACAGATAAAAAGCACGTACTTCACAAGGAAGCGAAGGAATATCTGAAGAAGAACAAGGAAAAAAAGAAGAAAAAATAAATTCAAAGATGACATCTTTTGGAAAGATGTCATCTTTTTTTTGAAAAAATTAATTTGATTGCCTATGCTTCATCACCGCTATATGGACTGAATGAATATTCTTCATCACTTAAGTCCAATTTGTCTGCATTGAAGTCTTGCACAAATTTTTCTATAATTTCGGGCGTAATCACCTCTACATTCAGGGCTACATCTATAGAAACACCAAAATCTACTGCCTCGTCTATGTTGATAAACTCTACTACACTAATTTCGTCTTCCTGCTCGATGTCATCTACTATCAAGTCCAAGTAGTTAAGTTGGTCTTCCGTAGCTTCCTCTACATTTTTCAAGTTCGGGAATTTCTCCTGCAAACGAGTTTCTGCCAATTCATATAGCTGAAGCTCGTACTCGGCACGTAGGGTATAGATAAAAGTATCAAAAATGACTTCTTTTCCATCATTTTTCCCAACAAAAAAGAAATAGGCACTTTGGTCGTCTTGCTCTTGTTCGGTATTGAGAACGAAAGAAAAGCCTGCATGGGCAGCCGCTTCCTTCATTTGGCTAATATTTTCGGGATTATATCCAACATTCATGTTTGTATCTTTTTAAATTTTTGGCAAAGTAACGAAAATAAAAAAATCAAATGCTGAAAACTCGTGTGAAATTTTCAATTTTCAGCATTTTTCGTCAAGATTTGACATTTGCAGGCATTATTTGCCCACTTACTTCACCAAAGCCGACTCGTATTCCCTCTTTTTGGGCGAAGCCCCGCATGATGATGGTATCGTGGTCGTTGATGAACTTTCGCTCTGTGCCATCGGGCATGGATAGCGGGTTTGCCCCACGCCAAGTTAGCTCCAGCATAGAGCCAAAGCTATCCTTTTCCTTGCCGCTAATCGTTCCAGAGGCGCATACATCTCCCACATTCAGGTTGCAGCCGTTTACGGTATGATGCGTAAGTTGTTGGCACATATTCCAGTACATATATTTGAAATTGGACTTACAGACCGTTTTGGCTGTGCCGTTTTGTGGCTTAATAATGACTTCTAAGTTAATATCATAGTTTTTTTGTCCTTCATATTTCAAATAAGGCAAAACTTCTGGGATTTGTGTAGGAGAGTCGGTTCTAAAAACTTCTAAAGCCTCCATTGGCACTATCCACGCTGACATAGACGAGCCAAAGTTTTTGCCCAAAAAGGGTCCTAAGGGTACATATTCCCAAGACTGAATATCTCTGGCAGACCAATCGTTAAAAAGTACCAAGCCAAAAATATAATCTTCCGCATCTTTGATGTTTACTCGCTCGCCCAATGCTGTAGCTTTCCCAACAACAAAGGCAACTTCTAACTCAAAATCAAGCATTTGCGATGCTTTGAGAACAGGCATTTCTTGGTCGGCAGGCTTCACTTGCCCCCAAGGGCGGCGGATAGGCGTTCCGCTCACCACTATCGAAGATGCTCGTCCATGATAGGCTACAGGCAGGTGTTTCCAATTTGGCAAAAGTGCATTGGCGGGGTCTCTGAACATTTTGCCCACATTAGTAGCGTGTTCCTCACTCGAATAAAAGTCTGTGTAGTCGCCAATGTGAATGGGGAGTCGCATTTTTACTTGAGATATAGGAATAAAAACCTCGTTTCTATGTGGTGTAAGTTCTTCATTATCAAAAGATAAAAGTTCTACAAGTCGCTGCCTAACAGCTTGATGCAAACGCTTTCCCAAGCCAATAAAACTATTTAAGGTCTTTTCAGAAAAAGCGTCATACAATTTACTTCCGTCAAAGAAATCTAATTCTATTTTCATAAACAAACCACGAGCGGAAATAGCCTTCAAATCAATGACATTATCGCCAATTCTACTGCCAATATGAGTAACCGATGTTGCCTGTGTCCCCACAGACAATTCAAAAACCCCATAAGGCAGGTTATAAATGCTGAAGTCCGATTCTTTTGGAACATCAACCCAAGAAATTAATTTTTTCATTTGCGAATATATTTTTATTAGTTAAGTTTAATTTGTGGCAATTTGCGAAATTTTTTGCTTTGTTTACCAAAAGTCAAGATAAATGCCTAATTTGAAGGCTTAGTAACAAACAGAAATTATAACTTCCTTACAATGTATTTGATAGGCTACGATATTGGCAGTTCGTCAGTAAAAGCAACACTGTTAGAGGCAGCTACAGGCAGAGTAAAAGCCTCTGCTACCGCCCCATCACAGCAAGAAATGGGCATGATTGCCCACAAAGCAGGCTGGGCGGAGCAGCAGCCCGATATGTGGTGGCAGCATTTGAAAGATGCGACCAAAGAACTCATGGCAAAATCTGGTGTGCAAAAGCATGACATGAAATCTATTGGTATTTCTTACCAAATGCACGGATTGGTAGTGGTGGATAGCGATTTGAAGCCTTTGCGACCCGCTATTATTTGGTGCGATAGTCGTGCTGTTCAGATTGGTGAAAAGGCTTTTCAGCAAATAGGAAGAGAAAAATGCTTGTCAAATTTGCTCAATTCTCCCGCTAATTTTACGGCATCCAAGCTAAGATGGATACGAGAAAACGAGCCAGATGTGTACGAAAAAATCTATAAATTCATGCTCCCCGGTGATTACATTGCCCTGAAAATGAGTGGGGAAGCCCAAACAACCGCATTAGGCTTATCGGAGGGAATACTGTGGAATTTTAAGGAAAATAAAATAGCAGATTTTTTGCTCCAGTATTATCAAATAGACCCAAATTTGGTGTCGGCTATAGTGCCTACTTTTGGCAAGCAAGCCCAGCTAAACAAAAAAGCAAGCGAGGAATTAGGCTTGGCAGAGGGAACTTGGATAGCGTATAGGGCGGGCGACCAACCCAACAACGCTTTCTCTCTTAATGTATTGAACGCAGGAGAAGTTGCTGCAACCGCAGGTACTTCAGGCGTGGTTTATGGTGTAAGTAACAGCTTTGAGTTTGACGAGCAGTCGAGGGTAAATACCTTTTTGCACGTCAATCATCTTGCGGGGATTTTGCTTTGCATCAACGGCACAGGCATTCTTAACTCTTGGCTTAGGAAAAATATTTTTTCTGAAAATGTATCTTACCAAGAAATAAATACTTTGGCGAGTAGTGCTGATATTGGTGCAGAAGGTTTGCTTATTTTGCCTTTTGGGAATGGAGCAGAGAGAGTGCTGAATAACAAGGAGATAGGCAGCAATATTTTCGGTTTGCAGTTCAACGTGCATGGCAAAGCACATATTGCAAGGGCGGTGCAGGAAGGCATTGTTTTCTCCCTTCGCTACGGCTTTGATGTGATGCGTGGCATTGACGTTCAGGCAAAAACGGTGCGAGCAGGAGATGCCAATATGTTTTTAAGCCCACTTTTTGCACAGACTTTCGCTACTGTAACAGGCACAAACGTAGAGCTTTACAATACTGATGGCTCACAGGGGGCAGCAAGAGGCGGCGGCATAGGGGCGGGCATATACGCTTCTCATGCGGAGGCTTTTGTAGGGCTAAACAAAACAAGGACAGTAGAACCTGAACCAAATTCACAAGACCGCTACGAGGAAGTATATCAAAATTGGTTGGGGAAACTGAATAGTTTTTAAATTTTTAATAAATAAACATAATGAAAAATAATATCAAATCTTTTTCAATTTATGGGTTATTCGGCACGAGTGACGTACATATTCCTTTTGATGAAAATATCAAAATTTTAATAGGCGAAAATGGGCTTGGAAAAACGCAGGTACTTAACTTACTTTACTATACACTTACAAGAAATTTTTTTAAATTAAGTGAATTTAATTTTCAAAAATTAGTATTGACTTTTTCTTCCTCTATTACTATTGAATTAACCAAAGAACAAATTGAAGCATCTACCAAAGAAATTTACAAACAAGCTGGTGTTGAACAATTTATAAGTGAATTTGGATATTCCGAATTTGAGATGCTTAGAAATAAATTTATTCAAGGTGGAAGAAATAG